>ERZ1106963.1499-NODE-1499-length-28003-cov-21.589738_pt1 | contig 28003 bp, 28 predicted proteins | sample MGYA00403681_ERZ1106963 | MGnify/ENA primary metagenome ERZ1106963 (study PRJEB35170, sample SAMEA104062407) | human gut metagenome | biome: human gut; feature: human-associated habitat; material: faeces | place: Denmark | collected 2012-05-03 ...
CCTCTGATGCTCATGCCTGATCGAACAGTTACACGCACTGATAAATTCACTTGTCAGCTTTGATTATACGAGCCAGCACAGAAAATGTCAATGCGTTGAACTGTCCGAAATTCAAGCCGCATTTTTGTATATCCTGCACAGGTCTGCTTGAAATTCGTCCTGCGCGGAACGATTGACAACGCCGGGCCCACAACGTATACTTAGGGTGTATCATTCCTGCAGCTCCGGCCCACCGCCGGGGCAAGACCAACGGAGGATCGACTTATGAAATTGAAATATATCCGTCCTTTGGCTCTGGCACTGTGCGCAGTGCTGCTGTGCAGCCTGTTCACGGCATGTTCCGGCACATCTTCCTCCAGCGAGCAGCCTTCCAGCGCTGCGTCCGCTGCATCGGACAGCGCGTCTGCATCGGCATCCACGTCCGACAGCGCCCTGCCGGACTCCACCACCCAGGCCAACACCGGCAGCTTGAACCCCGGCAACTTTGACGAGAACTCGGCGTTCTCCATCACCGGCACCACCGACGCCTTTGCGCCCTGCCTGGGCTGGGGCCCCGGCGTTTCCGGCTGCTCGCTCAAGTCGGTGATCGCGGCTGCCTCGCTGCTGCAGTGGGCCGAGAGCGCACACCTCTCTTCCCGCACGCCGGAGGCCATCCAGGACGCCTTCTACGACTGGTACGACAGCCTGTCCTCTGCCGATCAGGAGAATTTTGCCGAGGCCTGGACCATGATCGAGCCGGACGCACTGAGCCTGCTCAGCGACAAGGAGAGCATGACCGACCTCATCACGGACGCTGGCCTGGACCCGGACACCCTGCCCGGCTGCACCCTGAAGAACTGGCAGGCCCTGCAGAACGTGCTGGACTCCTGCGTGCCCGCTGTGAACGGCGAAGAGTAAACGTTATCCCCCTGCATGGCAAAAGGCGCTGACCGCAAACGGTCAGCGCCTTTGTTGTTTTTGCGTTTATACCTTTTTCAGCACATACTGGCGGGTGCCCATGCCCACCTTTTCTGCCTGGTCCAGCGTGGCCTTCCACTCGATGTTGGGGTTCGAGTCCTTGAAGTTGTCGTGGTGGCAGTTCCAGCCGGGCTTTGCCAGGTTGCCGCTGAGCTGGCTGTTGGGCAGGGGGGCTGCTGCCAGGCAGGCGTCGGCGCAGGCCTGGTCCAGGGCCACCGGGTCAAAGGAGGCAAACATCCCGATATCCGGCAGGATGGGGGCGTCGTTCTCCCTGTGGCAGTCACAGTTGGGGCTGATGTCCTGCACCAGTGCCACATGGAAGCAGGGGCGGTCATGGCAGACCGCAGCGGCGTACTCGGCCATCTTCCGGTCCAGCGCCTCGTTGGCGCATTCGTTGGGGGAATACACGGCGTCAAAGCTGCAGGCACCGATGCAGCGGCCGCAGCCCTTGCACTTGTCGTAGTCGATGACAGCCTTGTTCTGCTGGTTGTAGGTAATGGCGTCGGAGCCGCACTCCTTGGCGCAGCGGTGGCAGCCCCGGCACAGGCTCTCCTGCACTGCAGGCTTGCCGGCGGCGTGCTGCTCCATCTTGCCGGCCCGGGAGCCGCAGCCCATGCCGATGTTCTTGATGGCTCCCCCAAAGCCGGTGGACTCGTGGCCCTTGAAGTGGGTCAGGCTGATGAACACATCCGCGTCCATGATGGCACGGCCGATCTTGGCGGTCTTGCAGTATTCGCCGTTGGGCACCGGCACTTCCACCTCGTCGGTGCCGCGCAGGCCGTCGGCGATGAGCACCTGGCAGCCGGTGGTCATGGGCCAGAAGCCGTTGAGCTGGGCACAGGTCAGGTGTTCCAGCGCGTTTTTGCGGCTGCCGGGGTACAGGGTGTTGCAGTCGGTCAAAAAGGGCATACCACCCTGCTCCTTGCACAGGTCGGCCACCACCTTGGCGTAGTTGGGCCGCAGAAAGGCCAGGTTGCCCAGCTCACCAAAGTGCATTTTGATGGCTACGAACTTGCCCTCCATGTCCAGCTGACGGATCCCGGCCGCCAGGCACAGGCGGCGGAGCTTTTCCAGCAGGCTGGTGCCCACGGGACAGCGGAAATCGGTATAATAAACGTTGGATGCTTCCATTGCGTTTTCCTCCCTTGATGGCGTTCTTCTCGGTGCGGCGCAGCGCCGCAAAAATACTCTCTGCGCCCAGTATAGCACACTTCCGGGCATGAGAAAAGGGACGGCGCCGACCGTCCCTTCTGCATTTTTTACCTTCAGGCAATGGCGGTGATGGCCGCGACTGCCAGTACGATGAGGCCCAGCACGATGCGGTACACGCCAAAGAACTTGAAGTTGTGCCGCTTGACGTAGTCCATCAGGAAGCGGATGGCCCCCATGCTCACCGCAAAGGCCACCACGCAGCCCACTACCAGCACGGCGATCTCGGTGCCGGTCATGGCCGCGCCCGAAAGCGCGAACTTGAGCACCTTGAGCAGAGAAGCACCTGCCATGACCGGGATGGCCAGATAGAAGGTGAACTCTGCCACACAGGCGCGGGACAGGCCCAGCAGCAGGCCGCCCACGATGGTGGCACCGGAGCGGGAGGTGCCGGGGATGATGGCCAGGCACTGCCACACGCCGATGAGCAGCGCATCCCGGTAGGTGATCTGATCCAGCCGCATCACATGGGGCGTGGCGCGGCGGTTCTCCACCACCAGGAACAGCACACCGTAGAGGATGAGCATGGCGGCCACCGTGATGTAGTTATAGAAGTGCGCCTCCATCCAGTCGTCCAGCGGGCTGATGACCAGCACCGGCAGGGTGGCCGCCACCACCTTGAACCACAGGCTCCAGACACTGGGCTTGGAGATCACACGGCCCTGCCGCAGGCCGAAGGGCCACAGCTTGCCCCAGAACAGCACCACCACGGCCAGGATGGCACCCAGCTGGATGACCACCCGGAACATGGACATGAACTCTTCGCTGGCGTTGAATTTGACGATCTGCTCCAGCAGGATCATATGGCCCGTGGACGAGATGGGCAGCCACTCGGTGATGCCCTCCACGATGCCCATTAAAATTGCTTTGATGATTTCCCAGAACGTAAGAAATCCCTCCTTTTTGCACACGCGGGAACGCGCGGCGTTTCTCGCTTTTCCAGTATACCATACTATGGCGCACCGCGCACGCAGAATGCAAAAATTTTACGCAGCTGCCCTCTGCGCTGCGGGGTGTAACTGGGCCGGAAAATGTGCTATACTGAACCCAGAACCTTACAGAATGGTTTTTGCCCCGGCTGCGGGCATTTTGCAAACACCGTCTGTATTTTCGTTTCATTATTCTACAATGAGGTGAATCTTTATGAACATTCTGGTGATCGGCTGCGACCAGGTGGGCGCGTCCCTGATCCGCGACCTGGAGCGCATCGGCCACGACATTTCCCTGATCGAGCGGGACCCCGAACAGCTCAAGCGTCTGGACGCCTTTGATGACTACCGCTTTGGCGGCACCGCTCTGGTGGGCGACCCCACCGACCCGGACGTGCTGCGCCGGGGCGGCGTGGAGAACTGCGACGCCGTGGCCGCCGTGAGCGAGGACGACTCGGTGAACCTGATGGCCGCGCAGATCGCCAAGAGCATCTTCCGGCGCGAAAAGGTCATCTGCCGGGTGTCCGACCCGCACTTACAGGTGCTGTACCACAAGGCCTACGAGCTGGAGACCGTCTGCCCCACGGTGCTCACCGAGCAGGCCGTGTTCCGGGCACTGGCCAAGTAAGCACGCCGTTTTGAGACATTCCGCTTTGTATAACGAGGTAATGCTATGAAAGTTTGTATTGCAGGCGGCGGCAAGGTGGGCATGTATCTGGCCCAGAGCCTGCTGGCCCACCACCACAAGGTGACCATCATTGAGCCGCAGGAAGCATTGTGCCGCAGCCTGGCCGACTCGTTGGACGTCCCGGTGGTGTGCGGCGATGCCATCAGCTTTGATACCCTGCGCACCGCCGATGTGGCCAGCTGTGACGCCTTTGTGGCCGTGACCGGCAACGACGAGGACAATCTGGTGGCCTGCCAGATCGCCAAGCGGGAGTTCGGTGTGGACCGCACCGTGGCCCGGGCCTCCAACCCCAAGAACCGGGAACTGCTGCACACCCTCGGGGTGGACACCGTGGTCTGCGGCACCGACAACCTGAGCCACATCCTAGAACGCGAGATCGAGACCGACACCATCCGCCAGCTGCTCTCGCTGGGCGGCGGCACTGCCAGCCTGAACGAGATCCTGCTGCCGGAGGACTTTGCTTTTGCGGGCAAGTCCATCAAGGACATCCCTATCCCTGGCAACGCGATCCTGGTCAGCATCACCCGCGACACCGAGTTCATCATCCCCCACGGCAACACGGTGCTGCTGCCCTGGGACCGCATCCTCTGCCTGACCCAGGATGACACCCTGCACCTGCTGACCGACGCCTGGGGCCTGACCGGCAAATGACCGAACAGGAACTGCTGCGCACGGCCCTCATCCTGCCGCCGCGGGCGCGGGCGGTGCTCTGCGTCTGGGCCGCTGTCCCCGGCCTGTTGTGTGCACCCTTTGTGTTCTGGCAGAGCCTGTTTGCAGGGCTGTGCTTCTGCGCGGTGTGGGGCCTGCTGGTGCTGGCCTTGCGGCTGCGCGCCTGCAGTTTCGTGGCGGCGCTCTCGCCCCGCAGCCTGACCGTGCAGGCAGGCATCGCCTTCCCGGTGCTGCGGCAGATCCCCCGCCGGGCCGTGACCGGGGTGCAGCTGCTGCGCACCCCGCTGCTGTGGCTGGCCGGTGCCAGCGTGCTGATCGTGCGCTGTCCGGGCGGCCTGCTGGTGCTGCCGGGAGTACCCTCGGTGCAGGCGGATGCGCTGGCTGCCATCCTCTCGGAGGACGCTGTATGACCGAAAAGCGCTTTCACCCCTTTGCGGTGCTGCACCTGCTGCGCAAGACCATCCTACTGTACCTGATCCCGCTGGTACAGGTGCTGTTTGCCCGCAACTGGGCTGCCCTGTGGGCGGCACTGGTGCAGGATCTTGTGCTGTTCGCCCTGCTCAGCGCCGCCTGCTGGGCGGTGCTGCACGCCAGCGGCTGGCAGACGGACGCCCACGGCAACCTGCTGGTGCGCTGGCGGCTGGGCATCCGGCTGGACCGCACCCTGCGGGCGGACATGCTGGCTGCCCTGACCATCGACCGGCCGGTGGTGTACCGGCTGGCCGGGGCCAGCCAGCTGACCCTGTACCCCGCCGGGCAGAAAAAGCCCATGACTCTCATCGTTTCCCACGCCGATGCCCGGGAGCTGGCCGACCGGCTGCTGCCGCTGGAACAGCCGGTGGTGCACCGCCCCCACGGCGGCGAGAAGATGGTGTTTGCGGTGCTGGGGGCCAACGGCCTTTCCACCCTTGCGCTGCTGGCCCTTGCGCTGCGCCAGAGCCGCCCCTATGCCCCGGACGCCCAGACCCTCGCCTTTGCACACCTGAGTCATCTAGCGGCCTTTGCGGCCCGCTGGCTGCCCATGGGCACGGCCTGGATGCTGGTGGCCACCGGGTGGCTGTTCTGCATCAGTCTGGCCCGCAGTGCAGCCCAGGTGGCCCACTATACAGTCTGGCGTACCGATGCCCAGCTGGGCAGCCGGGGCGGCCTGCTGCACCGGTACGAAATGCGCCTGTGCCGCGCCCACCTGAACTACGCCGACCTGCGGCGTTCGCCGGTGACCCGGGCACTGCACTACTGCCCCGTGTTCGTCACGGCGGGCAGCTGCGCGCCGGAACTGCCGCTGTTCGTCTGGAAGGAGGGCACGCCCCTGCTGCAAGAGCTGCTGCCCGGCGTCGCCCTGCCGCCGGACACGGCCCCGGACATCACCCGCCGCAGCAAGATCTATTTCCTGCCCGCGGGGCTTCCGCTGGGGCTGTGCCTGCTGCTGACGGCAGTGTCCCGCACCACGCTGCCGACCCTCACCCTGCCGCTGCTGGTGCCGGACCTGTTCTTTGCCGCTCTGCTGGCGGCGGCTTTTGTGGGCTACCGCCGGGAGGGCGCATGGATGCAGGACGATCACCTGACCCTGCGGCGGCAGAAGGGGTTCCACCTGCACTGCGTCTGTGCCCTGCATCCGGACCTGTGCCTGACGGTACAGCAGTCCCCGTGGGCAGTGGCGGCCCATCGTGCCAACCTGACCCTGATTTTTCCGGGCCGACTGAAGCAGAAGGTGCGCAGTGTGGCCCTAACGGAGCTTGCTTTTTTACAGCAGGCAGAACGATAAAAAGGAGATGTTTTTCGTGATAAAAACTGTGTTGTTCGATCTGGACGGTACCCTGCTGAACACCATTGATGACCTGGCCGACGCCGGCAACTGGGTGTGCACCCAGAACGGCTGGCCCACCTTCACCGTGGAACAGTTCAAGCACATGGTGGGCAACGGCATTCCCAAGCTGGTGGAGCGCTTTTCACCGGAGGATGCCCGCTCACAGGAGCAGCTGGCGGCCACACTGGCACAGTTCTCGGCCCGGTACGACGCCCACAAGGAGGACAAGACGGCCCCCTATGCAGGCATCCCGGAGCTGTTGGACACCCTGCGGGCAAACGGCATCCAGTGCGCGGTGTTTTCCAACAAGGCCGACGCTTTTTGTGGAAAGATCATCGACCACTATTTCGGTACTGGGCGCTTTGATGCTGTGCGCGGCAGCCGTCCGGGCGTGCCCACCAAGCCCGACCCTGCCGGGCTGTACGCCTTGATGGAGCAGATCCACGCCGACCCTGCCGCTACCATGTTCGTGGGCGACAGCGATGTGGACATCCTCACCGGCCACAACGCCCATCTGCCCGCCATGGGGGCCCTGTGGGGCTTCCGCGGCCGCGCAGAGCTGACCGCCGCCGGAGCCGACGCTCTGGCCGCCGTGCCGGAGGACATCTGGGCTTACATTCAGAAACACAACCGATAAGATGACAAACAGCCCCCGCGGAACCGTGCACCGATGCACACGGTTCTGCGGGGGCTGTATTATTTAGGTGGCAGAGTTTTGCTTCTCGCCCCAAAAGCCTCCCTCTTTGAGGGAGGTGGATTTGCGAAGCAAAGACGGAGGGAGTTTTCCAGCAGCAACCCCGGTAGACGTTCCTACTGGTTGGGACCTGCAACAACGACGACCGCTGCCTGCGGCAGAAACAGGGAGGAGTTGTTGGGGCAGCGGCCAGCAGGATGCACGGCCCCTCCAAGGGCCGTTGCAGACGCTGGGTGCCGCAACCCGTGACACTAAAAAAGAGCCCAGTGGGCTCTTTTTTGCCGCCTGCAGGCGGCCGTGTTCCTTCGATTCCTCGTACGGGTTGCATGATCCAGCAACCACAGTAGACGTTCCTACAGGGTGGGACCCCCGCACTAAACAACAGTCCACTGGACTGTTGTTTGCCACCTATCGGTGGCCGTGCTGTTCGATTCCCGTACGGGTTGCATGATCCAGCAACCACAGTAGACATTCCTAGCCGTTGGGACCCGAACACTAAAAAAGAGCCCACCGGGCTCTTTTTTGCCGCCTGCGGGCGGCCGTGTTCCTTCGATTCCTCGTACGGGTTGCATGAAAAAATCCCTGATCCTAAGATCAGGGATTTTATTCATGACCCGTACGGGAATCGAACCCATGTTACAGCCGTGAAAGGGCCGTGTCTTAACCGCTTGACCAACGGGCCTTACAAATACAGAGCTTCGCTAAAACCTCCGACTTTCATCGTCCACTACTGCGGACGACCGTCCCCCTTATCTTAGCGAAACTCTGTAACGTGGTAGCGGTAACTGGATTTGAACCGGTGACACTTCGGGTATGAACCGAATGCTCTAGCCAACTGAGCTATGCCGCCACATATAAAGTTTTGCACTTGAACGGTGCTTTATTATTATATCCACTGTACCGCCTTTTGTCAACACTTATTTTAAAAAAATTCTGATTTTTTCGCACATTCCCTGTCAGCCGCGCAAAAAGCCCCGCACTCTGCCGGAACAGAGCACGGGGCTTTTCAACAGGATTTTGTTTTACGGTGGAAAACCGCAGTCAGGCTCAGGCCTTCTTGTTGGTGGGAACCATGACCTTCAGGCCGCCCATATACGGCTGCAGCACTTCGGGGATGGTCACGCTGCCGTCAGCCTGCAGATGGTTCTCCAGGAAGGCGATCAGCATACGCGGAGGTGCCACGCAGGTGTTGTTCAGGGTGTGGGCCAGGTAGGTCTTGCCGTCCTTGCCCTTGATGCGGATGTGCAGGCGGCGTGCCTGTGCATCGCCCAGGTTGGAGCAGGAGCAGACCTCAAAGTACTTCTGCTGGCGGGGGCTCCAGGCCTCGATATCGCAGCTCTTGACCTTCAGGTCAGCCAGATCGCCGGAGCAGCAGTTCAGCTGACGCACGGGGATCTCCATGCTGCGGAACAGCTCCACAGACATCTGCCACAGCTTCTCGTACCAGTCGGCGCTCTCCTCGGGGCGGCAGACCACGATCATCTCCTGCTTCTCGAACTGGTGGATGCGGTAGATGCCGCGCTCCTCGATGCCGTGGGCCCCCTTCTCCTTCCGGAAGCAGGGGCTGTAGGAGGTCAGAGTCAGGGGCATCTTGCTCTCGTCGATGGTCTGGTCGATGAAGCGTCCGATCATGGTGTGCTCGCTGGTGCCGATCAGGTACAGGTCCTCGCCCTCGATCTTGTACATCATGGCATCCATCTCCGGGAAGGACATAACGCCCTGCACCACGTTGCCGTGCATCATGAAGGGCGGGATGACGTAGGTAAAGCCCTTGTTGATCATAAAGTCGCGGGCGTAGGCCAGCACTGCCTCGTGCAGGCGGGCGATGTTGCCCAGCAGGTAGTAGAAGCCGTTGCCGGCCACGCGGCCTGCAGCGTCCATGTCGATGCCATCAAAGCTCTCCATGATCTCGGTGTGGTACGGGATGGGGAAATCGGGTACGACCGGCTCACCGAAGCGCTGTGCTTCCACGTTGTAGGTGTCGTCCGGGCCGATGGGCACGCTGGGGTCGATCATCTGGGGGATGGTGTACATGATCTCCTGGATGCGGGCAGACAGAGCTTCCTCTTCCTTCTCCAGCTCTGCCATCTTGTCGGCATCGGCCTTGACGGCGGCGTTGTTGGCGTCGATCTGAGCCTGCAGCTCTGCCTTCTTGGCCTCATCGTCGCACTTCTTCAGCTGGCCGAACAGCGGGCCGTTGGCCTTGCTCAGCTTGTTGCGGGCGGCCTTGAGGGCTTCCACTTCCTTCAGCGCTGCGCGGTACTGGGCATCCTTTTCGATGACCTCATCCACCAGCGGCAGCTTTGCGTCCTGGAACTTCTTCTTGATGTTTTCCTTGACGGCGTCCGGATTCTCACGGACAAATTTGATATCAAGCATGATTGACTCTCCTTGCTCTATTTCGTTCGCACCGGGAAATGGGACCTCTCCCGGCGCCGTTCAAAGGCGGGTGTCCGCCTTGGATCGCGGTTGTTTTATTCTTCGTTCTGGTACTGGCCCAGCAGGTTTGCAAAGGCGCGCAGCTGCTCATCGGAGTAAAAATGCACCGTCAGCTTGCCTTTGCCGCCGTGGTAGGCCACGTTCACCTCGCTGCCCAGCACCTGCTTGAGGCTCTCTTCCACTTCCACCGGCAGGGTGCCGCGGGGTTCGGGTTCTTTTGCTTCCTTCGGGGGCTTTGCCAGCTTCTTGCACAGCGCTTCGGTCTGGCGCACGTTCAGCTGGTTGTCCGCCACGATCTGCGCCGCCTGCTCCTGCAGCTCCGGCGTGGGCAGGCCCAGGATCACCTTGGCGTGGCCCATGTTCAGGAACCCGCTCTTGAGCAGCTCCAGTACGTTTTCCGGCAGGTTCAGCAGACGCAGGCTGTTGGCCAGCGCGCTGCGGCTCTTGCCCAGCTTGCGGGCTGCCTGCTCCTGGGTCAGGTCACAGCGCAGCATCAGCTCCCGGATGCCGGCGGCTTCTTCCACCGGGTCCAGATCCTCACGCTGGAGGTTTTCCACCAACGCCAGCTCCATGGCCTGCTCGTCGGACACATCCTTGACCACCACCGGCACTTCGGTCAGGCCGGCCATGCGGCAGGCACGCCACCGGCGCTCGCCGGCCACGATGCTGTAGCCGCCCAGTCCCTGGGGCCGCACCGCAATGGGCTGCAGCAGACCGTGCTCTGCAATGCTGGCGGCCAGCTCCCCCAGTGCCTCTTCGTCAAAGGTCTTGCGGGGCTGGTCGGGGTCCGGCTCGATCTCACGCAGGGGCAGGGTCTCGATCTTTGCGTCGGACTCAAGGCTCGGGGCGGCGTCCTCAAACAGACTTTCCAGCCCGCGGCCAAGTCCTCCTTTTCCTTTTGCCATTGTTCTTGTTGTTCCCCCTGTGTTTTAGTCTTCCAGAGCGTTTTTGACCGGTGCCGGTTCCGGAGCGCTCTTGCTCCGCGCGCGGGTCTTTTTGGGCTCGTGCGGCCGGTTGTTCTTGACGAACTCAATGGCCAGATCCATGTACGCTTCGCTGCCCTTGCCCTTGGGCTCGTAGAAATTGATGGGCTGCCCGTAACTGGGGGCCTCGGAGATGCGGATCGAACGCGGGATCGTGGTTTTGTACACCTTGGAGCCGAAGTACTTCTGCACCTGCTCCACCACCTGCACCGTGAGGTTGTAGCGCAGGGAGAACATCGTGAACACCACGCCTTCGATGTCCAGATAGGGGTTGTACTTTTTGCGGATGGTCTTGAGGGTGCTGATGAGCTCCGACAGACCTTCCAGCGCATAATACTCGCACTGCACCGGGATCAGCACACTGTCGCAGGCGCTCAGACCGTTCAGGGTGAGCAGGTCCAGGCTGGGCGGGCAGTCGATGAAGATGAAGTCATAGTCCTTCTGCACCCCGGCCAGCGCCTTCCGCAGGCGGCTCTCGCGGCCCGGCAGGTCGATCATTTCCAGGCTGGCACCGGCCAGACGGGTGTTGGAGCCGATCACATCGGTGCGGAACTCGGTCTTGCGGATCGCCTGTGCGGCGGTCGCCTTGCCGATGAGCACCTCATAGGTGCCGTACTCCACGCTCCGCTTGGGGATGCCGTAACCGGTGGTGGTGTTGCCCTGCGGGTCCAGATCCACGATGAGCACCTTTTTGCCCAAAGCCGACACGCAGGAGGACAGGTTGACGGCGGTTGTGGTCTTGCCGACGCCGCCTTTCTGGTTTGCGATTGCTACAATTTTTGCCACGCGCATTTCTTCCTTCCGGGAAATTTTGGTTGTTCCACATGGAACATTCGCAGTTGTGCCCGCTCGTTTCCCGTCGCGCGGACATCTCAACTAGTAGTATAGCACACTCCCTTGGCTTTTTGAACCGCTTTCAGGCGTTTTTGTGCGTATTTTCTTCCGTTTTCCGTTTTTGCAAGGCAAAAAATTCTCTTTCAAGGCGTATTTTGCAGATTTTTTACACGTTTTTTCTGTTCCACATGGAACAGTTCACTTCTCCGCTGCCGCCGTGGGGATGCGCACCGTGTATTCGATGTAGCCATCCTTCTCTTCCCGGTGGGCCGTGGCCGGTACCCCATTGTCGGTCATCAGCCGGATGGCATGGTCGATGGTGTTCACAAAGATGCGCACATCCCGGACCATGGAGATGCGGTGCCGCCCTTTTGCGGTGCTGTTGAGCAGCTGTTCGATGTACAGGTCGGTCTGACGGGCGTTGAGCCGCCGCTTGGCAATGTTGATGAGCGCCTCGCTGCGGCGGTTCTCCGGCAGGCGCAGCACGGCCCGCGCGTGACGCTCGGTGAGGTTGTTGTCCAGCACGAACTGGCGCTGGTCCCCCGTGAGCTGCAGCAGGCGCAGCTTGTTGGCCAGTGTGGGCTGCGCCATGCCCAGCCGCTTGGCGGCCTCGGCCTGGGTGCAGTCCCACAGCACCAGAATGTCCCGCAGGCCCTGCGCCTGCTCAAAGGGGTTCAGGTCGGTGCGCTGAATATTTTCCAGCAGGCCGAGGGCCGCCGTCTGCTCATCGGCATAGCTGCACAGGATGGCCGGAATGGTGGTCATCTGGGCCAGCTTGCAGGCGCGCAGCCGCCGCTCCCCTGCCACCAGCTCGTAACCTTCGGCTGCTTTACGCACCGAGATGGGCTGCAGCAGACCGTTTTCACGGATGCTCTGGGCAAGGCCTGCCAGCTCCTGTTCCTCAAAGGTCCGGCGCGCCTGGAACGGCGACGGATGGATCTGGTCAATGGGCAGGAAATAAATTTTTCCGGCGGACTTCTTCCGTTCAAACATAACACGGCTCCTCCTTTTTTGCGGCATATCCGGGTTTGTTTTCCACGCTTTCCCGGGAAAATGTGGAAAAGTTGGTTCAGAGCCAGTGTACCACACAAACAAAAACCCTGCCAGAAATTTCGTTCGGCAGGGTTTTGCATATTTTGTTCGCTATTCCGTTATTTCAGCGGGCTTTTGGCGATTTTTCCGCCGTTTCTGGGGTAGGCTGTCGGAGTTTGCGAAATCTTTTGGCACAAAATCAGGGTGCGGGTGTCGCCGCCGGGCAGGTGCAGGGTGCGGGTCTCCTTATAAGCACCGCCCAGTTTTTTGATGGCCCCGCGGGCAGCGGCCAGCTCCTCTTCTCCGGAGGCACCCTTCATGGCCAGAAAGTTTCCGCCCACCTTGACCAGCGGCAGGCAGTATTCCGCCAGCATGGGCAGGGCCGCCACCGCGCGGGCTGAAGCCAGGTCAAACTGCTCCCGCCACACCTTGCGGGCGGCTTCCTCTGCGCGCTCCTTGGCAAACTCCACGCCGGTCAGGCCAAGCTGGGCACAGGCGTACTTCAAGAACTCCACCCGCTTGCCGGTGGGCTCCATGAGGGTGAGTTCCAGTTCCGGCTTGTAGATCTTGGTGACGATGCCCGGAAACCCGGCACCAGCGCCCACATCCACCATGCGGCCGGCTACTTCCGGCTGGCTGGCAAAGAGCAGGCTGTCGAGGAAATGCTTGTCCTCGATGCCCTCGGGGTCGGTGATGGCGGTCAGGTTGACCTTCTGGTTGTAGTCCACCAAAATCTGTGCAAAGGCGTCCAGCTGGTCCAGCTGGGTGCCGGTAAGGGAGATGTTCCATGTGGAACACTTGGCCTCCAGCCGCTGTTTGTCGATCATAGGTTTTGATTCCTTTCTGTTGTTCTGGATCAGGTGTGGGCCGCCAGGGCGATGCTCAGCTGGGCCACGTCCGAGGGCGACACGCCGGGGATGCGGCTGGCCTGGCCCAGGTTCTTGGGCCGGATGCGGGCCAGCTTCTCGCGGGCTTCCAGCGTCAGGCCGGTGAGGTCCGCGTATTCAAAATCCTCCGGGATCAGGGTCTTTTCGTGGCGGGCCACCTCCCGGATCATGCGATCCTGCCGGGCAATGTAGCCTGCGTATTTGATCTCGGTCTCCAGCCGTTCCGCCAGCATGGGCGTGATCCCCTCCCCCCAGCCGATGACCCCGGCCACAAGGTCGTAGTGGATCTCCGGGCGGCGCAGCAATTCTTCGGCAATGCCGCCCTCGGCTGCCGGGGCCAGCCCGGCCGCCGTCATGGCGGCCTGCAGGTCGGCAGTGCGCAGGTGGGCGTCGTGCAGGCGGCGGCGCTCCGCTTCCAGAATGTTCTGGGTGTGCTGGTACTTTGCCCAGCGGTCGTCCTGCACCAGACCATATTCCCGGCCGATGGGGGTCAGGCGGGTGTCAGCATTGTCCTGCCGCAGGGTCAGCCGGTATTCGCTGCGGCTGGTCATCATGCGGTAGGGGTCCATGACGCCCTTGGTCACCAGATCATCCACCAGGGTGCCAAGGTAGCTGGTGTGACGCGGCAGGATAAGCTGCTCCTTGCCCAGTGCATTGCGGGCGGCGTTCAGACCGGCCAGCAGGCCCTGTGCGGCAGCTTCCTCGTAGCCGGAAGTACCGTTGAACTGTCCTGCCCCGTACAGGCCCCGCACCACCTTGCTTTCCAGCGTGGCTTCCAGGCTGGTGGGGTCCACACAGTCGTATTCGATGGCATAGGCCGGGCGCAGGATCTCGATCTGCTCAAAGCCCTTGATGCTGCGGTAGAAGGCATTCTGCACGTCCTCCGGCAGACTGCTGGAAGCACCTTGCAGGTACATTTCCTCGGTGTTCTCACCGCAGGGCTCCACAAAGATGGGGTGGCGGTCCTTGCCCGCAAAGCGCACCACCTTGTCCTCGATGGAGGGGCAGTAACGCGGGCCGACACCCTCGATCATGCCGCCGTACAGCGGGCTGCGCTGGATGTTGTCCAGAATGATCTTGTGGGTCTCCGGGTTCGTGTAGGCGATCCAGCATTCTACCTTGTTGTGCATGGGGGCGTCGGTCATGAAGCTGAAGGGCTGCAGCTCGTTGTCCGGGTCACCGGGCTGGCATTCCAGCCGGCTGAAGTCGATGCTGCGCCGGTGCACACGGGCGGGGGTGCCGGTCTTGAACCGCCGCAGGGGCAGACCGGCAGCCTTCAGGCTCTCGGTCAGGGCATTGGCCGCGTGCATGCCGTCCGGGCCGGAGGCATACCAGGCATCGCCCACAAAGATCTTGCCGCCCAGATTGGTACCGGTGGCCAGCACCACGCACTTTGCGGTGTACTCGCCGTTGAGCTGGGTAACGATGCCCTTCACCCGGCCGTTTTCCACCTCAAGGCCCACCACCTCGGCCTGATGGATGGCAAGGTCGGGGGTAAGCTCCAGTGCGTGCTTCATGTATTCGTGGTAGCGTTTGCGGTCGGTCTGCACCCGCAGTGCGTGCACGGCCGGGCCCTTGCCCTTGTTCAGCATCCGGCTCTGCAGGTAGGTGGCATCCGCCGCCAGACCCATCACGCCGCCAAGGGCATCCAATTCACGCACCAACGTTCCTTTTGCAGTGCCGCCGATGCTGGGATTGCAGGGCATATTGCCGATGGCATCCAGACTCATGGTAAACACGGCGGTCCTGGCGCCCAGTGTGGCAGCGGCGTGGGCCGCCTCGATGCCGGCGTGCCCGGCACCGATCACAATGACATCATACTCTCCTAAGTGGTTCATATACTTTCGGGTTTCCTCTAATAATTAATTTGAAATGCCCTCCGTTTTACTCTGGGCATTTTCAGCGGAAAATATTTTATATTACATGGTACCGGAAACGGCAGAGCCAAAGGGAACCTACCTCGCCCTCTCAGTCGCAGTGCGACAGCTCTCCCAAAGGGAGAGCCCTTGGCATGGCGGTGCAGTTTCCGGCCGAAATGCAAAGTGTGCGGTTTCGCCAGAGCCTCCCCCCTTTGGGGGAGGTGGCACGGCGCAAGCCGTGACGGAGAGGGCGAGGCCGGTACCGGAACCTTCTCTTATTTCCCCACGCAGAACCGCTCGAACACCTGTTCGATGACGGCTTCCGAAGCGTTTTCGCCGGTGAGTTCACACAGTGCATCCAGCGCGTCATCCACGCACACCGACACGGCGTCCAGCCCGAACCCGGCCTCCATGGCCTCCCGTGCACCCGCTGCGGCATCCCGCGCCCGCAGGGCCGCCGACAGCTGCCGCTGGCCGGACAGGCTGGCCGCGTGGGGGTCGATCTGACTGGTGCCCAGCAGGCGCGCCACGGCGGCCGCAATGACCTTGCGGCTTCCCTCCTCCTGACAGCACACCGGCAGCACCATGGCAAAGTACGGGGCGATGAGCTCCGCATCAAATTGCGTAGGTTTATCTTCCTTGTTCACCAGGGCAATGGCCGGGCGGCCCGCACAGCGCCGGGCCAGCTCCAGATCCTCCCGGGTAGGCGGCTCCGAGCCATCGAACACCGCCAGGATCAGGCCAGCCTCTTCCAGTTTCTTCCAGCTGCGGCGGATGCCCTCCGCTTCAATGGCGTCCTCGGTCTCGCGCAGACCGGCGGTGTCAAAGAGGTTCAGCCGGATATCCCCCAGCTGCACCGCCTGCTCTACCACGTCGCGGGTGGTGCCTGCCACCGGGGTGACGATGGCACGGTCGAACCCGGCCAGCAGATTCAGCAAGGTGGACTTGCCCGCATTGGGGCGGCCCACGATGGCACAGTCCACGCCCTCGCGCAGGACGGTGTCCGCCTGATAGTTGCGGATCAGCCCGTCCAGCGTCTCCTGCACGCTGCCCAGAACGCTGCGCAGATGGGCTTCGTCCAGCTCCGGCACATCTTCCTCCGGGAAATCCACCCAGGCTGCCAGATGGGCCTGCAGGGCGGTGAGGGCATCCTTCTGTTCCCCGATCTTGCGGGCCAGCGCACCGGACAGGGCCGCATTGGCCAGCGCTGCCCCCTGCCGCCCGTCGGCCGAGATCAGGTCCATGACCGCTTCGGCCTGAGTCAGGCCCAGTTTGCCGTTCAGAAACGCACGGCGGGTGTACTCGCCGGGGGCCGCCGGCTGCGCACCGGCTGCCAGACAGGCCTCCACCAGACGGCGCGCCACCGCACTGCCGCCGTGGCAGGAAAGCTCCACCACATCCTCGCCGGTATAGCTGTGGGGCGCACGGAAAAACAGAGCCACGCCCTCGTCAAATTTCTCGCCGCCGTCCACAAAATGGCCGAACAATGCCGTGTAGCCTTTTGCCTGCGCCACCTTTTTGCCCGGGTTTGCCGGGCGGAACACCCGCTCTGCCACGGCATAGCTCTGCGCACCGGACAGGCGCACCACCGCGATGCCGCCCGCACCGGGGGCGGTGGCGATGGCGGCAATGGTCGATCCCTGCATAGTTGTTCCTTTCTGCCCGGGGCCTTTGGCCGCCGGGGCAATGGGGTGTTGGGGGCCTCCCGGCGGCCAGAGCTGCCGAGAGAACGCACTTTCGGATTTTACAGCTTATTTTACCACGTTTTTTCGCAAAAAGATACACCCACCGATGGGTTTTTCCACATCTTCTGAAATCTTGGTGGAAAAGCGCAGAAGAATTATTTTAATTTTGTGGTACCGGAAAGTCTGCGGACCGCCTGGGGCAGCATTTTCACGGGAGGGGCCGTTATCCGGGGGAACCCTCTCAGGCTCGCTATGCTCGCCAGCTCCCCCGAGGGGGGAGCTTTTATGCATCTATTGGTCAGCTGTAATAGACCTCCCCCTTTCGGGGGAGGTGGCACGGCGTAAGCCGTGACGGAGAGGTTTTTTCCTGGCCGTCTGCGCTCTTTTTCGGACAGCCTCTCCCCCCCACACACAACAAAGCCGGGCGGCCCATTACGGACTGCCCGGCTTTGTGTTAAAAGATCCTGTTACAGCTCGATCTTGCCAAAGCTGAAATCGGCAAAATCATCCACACGCTCGGTGCGCTTGGGTGCCACCGGTGCGGCAGTCTCCGCATCGCGGGGCGCATAGGTGCGCTCCGGCACACCGGAAGGACGGGGCCCACGGTTGCCGCCGTTGCGGCTGCCGCGGTAACCGCCGCGGTTGCCGTTGCGGTCGCCGTGCTCCGAACGGCTGCCGCCGCGATAGCCGCCATTGCGGTTGCCGCCGGGGCGGCGTCCGTTGCCGGGGCGGCCGCCGCGGGGACGGCGCTCGCCGTAGGTGTTCTCGGTCTGGGCATCCGGTGCGGTGGAGTAGATGACCACGCGGCGGTCACGGCCCTCGCCCTTGCTCTCGCTGCGGACCCCCTCCATCTTGCTGATGGCAGAGTGGATGATGCGGCGCTCGTAGGGGTTCATGGGCTCCATGGCAAAGCTGCGGCCGGTCTTGCGCACCTTGGCACCAATGCGCTGTGCCAGGGCGGTCAGGTCGCTCTCGCGCTTGTCGCGGTAGCCGGCCACGTCCAGACCCAGCTTGATGTAATCGCCTTCCAGACGGTTGGCCACCAGGCTTGCCAGATAGGACAGGCTCTCCATGGTCTCGCCGCGGCGGCCGATCAGGGCACCCAGGTGCTCACCGTCCAGACGGATGATGGTGGCTTCGCCCTTCTGCACGGCGCTGAAGGTCACGTTCTCCACGCCCATCTTGGCAATGACTTCCTGCAGGTACTCCACAGCAGCCTTGACCTTGGCGTTCTCTTCAATCACGATGGGGACCTCGGTCTCCTCGTCTGCGGCTGCGGCAGCAGCCGGGGCGGCCTGCTCTGCGGCAGGCTGCTCAACCTCGGCAGCCGGTGCTTCCACCGGTGCGGCAGGCTCTTCCACGGGGGTAGTGGGAACTTCCGGGGCAGTCTCCTGCACCGGAGCAGCCTCGACCGCCGGAGCCGGGGCTGCGGCGGGCGCTGCCGGAGCATCGGGTTCTTCCACGCTCACGCACACCTTGGCAGGGGTGGTTTTCAGGCCCAGGAAACCGGTTTTCTGGGGCATCTCCAGCACTTCATAGCTGACATTCAGATCTTCGGCCTGTACGCCCAGCAGAGCGCAGGCTTTTGCGCGGGCTTCATCGACCGTCTTGCCGGTCGCTTCCTGCTTACGGATCATAACCGTTCGTCCTCCTTTATTCCTTGTCCTGCTTGTTCAGCTCACTCAGCGGCACGGTGCGCTCGTCCTTGTAGCGCTCAGCGTCCAGCTGACGGGCATACTCCAGGCGGCGCTTGTTCATCTCGCTGGCAGACAGGTTCTTTTCCACGGTCTTGCCGGTCTTGGGATCGGTGACCTTCACGGTGGTGCTCTTTACACCACGCTTCTGCTGCTTGCGCTTTTCCTCGATCTGAGCTTCCACTTCCTTGCGCATCTTCTCGGGGTCGTAGATCTTGCGCATGACCTGGGTCTGCACGGTCATCACGATGTTGGAAATGACGTAGTACAGCGAGAATGCCAGCGGGTAGGTAAAGCAGAAGAACAGATACATCAGCGGCATCAGGTACATGGTCACCTTCATGCTGCCCTGCATCTGCTGGCCGGAGGCCTTCATGCTGATGTGGGTGGACAGGAACATGGTCACCACCGACAGCAGCGGCAGCACCAGGTCCAGCGACAGGCCGATCTGCGGGATGCGGGTCAGGTCGATGCCCAGGAAGTTCATGTGCTGGCTGAACTCGGTGATGGTGGCGATCTGGTCTGCGCTGAAGCAGCCGATCACGCCGGAATTGCCGGCCACGACCTGTGCAATGATGTTGGTGTCGCGGGTGATGGCGGTAAAGGAAACCCCAGCGGCGGTCAGGGCCTCACCGGCGGCGGTCAGGGCAGCGGCACTGATGTGGAAGATGCGCTGCAGCGGGTTGTAAACAACACCGATAACGCCGAAGATGACCAGGAAGTTGAGCAGCATGGGCACGCAGCCGGCGGTGGGCTTATAGCCATAGTCCTGCTGCAGCTTGAGCATTTCTTCCTGCTGCTTTTCGGGCTTATCCTTGTACTTGGTCTGGATCTCCTGCAGCATGGGCTGGAAGGCCGACATTTTGGCCATGCTCTTCTGCTGGCTGAGCTGCAGAGGGATCTTGACGATGTTGATCAGCAGCGTGAAGAGGATGATGTCCCAGCCGTAGTTGGGCAGCAGCTTGTAGATCCACTCCATCACATAGCCAAGAGGAGCGCTTAGGATGTAAAAGAAGTTCATACCTTTGTCCATTCTGCCCCGCCTGTGGCACGGGACGCGTTATTTTTTATCGTAGGACACACCGCCCACAGTGCGATGCGTCACAAGAAGCTGAAATTCTATCCCCTATGCCGCTTTTCAAAGAGCCGGGCAGGCTCCAGGTGCCGGGCAGGGCTTTGCCACCGCCCCGGGGGCGGCACCGGGTCGTAGCCCCATTTGCCCAGGGGGTTGCACCGGGCGATGCGCCAGGCTCCCAGCAGGATGCCCTTGATGCAGCCGTGGGTCAGGATGGCCTGCATGGTGTAGTTGCTGCAGCTGGGGGTGAACCGGCAGCTGCGGCCGATCCATGGGCTGAGGGTATGCTGATAGGCCCGGATGGGCAGGCACAGGGCCCTGCGGCAAGCTGCCTGCAGACGGTTCATGCCTTTGCCTTCTCGTCCGCTGCCGGCTTTTTACGGGCCGGAGGCAGGGTGGCGGGCGGCGGTGCGTCCGGCTGCTTTGCCTTGTCCGGCAGGCCGGCCTGGGCAAACAGCTTTGCCACGATGCTGCTGAGCTGCCAGCTCTTGAGCCGCGGGGTCATGCCCCGGGCCACGAATACCAGATCGTAACCGCCGATGTTGTAATCCAAATGCTCGTCGATGGCGGCCTTCATCACACGGCGGGCGCGGTTGCGCTGCACGGCGTGGCCGATCTTCTTGGTGGCGGTCAGGCCCACGCGGGTGCGTTTGCCGCGGGTCTTGAGCACATACAGCACCAGAGCCTGGTTCACATAGGATTTGCCGCGGGCATACACGCGGCCAAATTCGTTGTTGCGGCGGATGGGACGGTAGCGCATTGCTTCGGCGCCTCCTTTCTCTTCTGCCCGGCACCAAGCCGGGTGCACAAAGCAGATTCTTTAGCCAGTATATCAGAATTTTTTCGACTTTAAAAGGCCCCATGGGCTTTTTGCGAAAAATTTTTCCGGTTTGCCGGAATTTTTCAAATAAAATAAGACCACCGATCCAGAATCAGCGGTCTTTTGTGCGCATATTGGGTTCTGCGCCGGATCTCGTCATAAAACGCGGGATCAGACAGTCAGGCTCTTGCGGCCCTTAGCACGGCGAGCATTGATGACCTTACGGCCGTTCTTGGTGCTCATGCGGGTCAGAAAGCCATGAACTTCCTTGCGATGACGCTTCTTGGGCTGAAAAGTTCTCTTCATGGTTGTATCCTCCGTAAAAACTCGTCCCCGATGATGGGGTATTTCTGGTCCCAAAATGGGGACAGGCTTGCAATTCAACAGTATATCGCACAGTATGGCGTTCTGTCAAGCATTTTTTTCGCTTTCCTGCAAACTTTTTTGTGAAAAGATTTTCAACTTTTTCACCATTCTGCCGTGGAAAACTCGTCTGCCACAAGATATTGTGGCTTTTGGTCCGCCGCGCCACAACGCAAAAAACCCGACACGGGGCGGTCTTATTTTATGTATATAAAATTACCTTATAGAAATATAGACGCACAGAGATTTTTGTGGTATACTAACCTGGTATCAGCAGCATTGTTGAAAACTTCAATGGAGTGGATGTTTTTATGGATTCTTTCAAGGACGTTTTAGAGGCCGCCCAGGCGTACTGCAAAACGCAGATGGCCGAGCCGACCTATAATCTCTACATCGACGGCCTGGAGCCCATCAGCTTTGAGGACTCCAGCCACATCACCCTGTCGGTGCGCAACGACTTCATCTGCAAGATCGTCACCGACCGCTACCTGGGCCTGCTGAAGGAGGCCTTCAAGACCGTGCTGGGCTTTGACGTGGACATCACGCTGGTGGTGCCCAGCACCCCGCCCCACGAGGTGGTGCTGGCCCAGCAGTACGAGGCGAACCCCGCCTCCCCCCAGGGCAACTACGAGTTCACCTTCGAGAACTTCATCAAGGGCCCATCCAACCAGTTTGCGTTTGCTGCGGCGCAGGCGGTGGCGGCCAACCCTTCCGGCGCTTACAACCCGCTGTTCATCTACGGCGGCTCGGGCCTTGGCAAGACCCATCTGCTGACGGCCATCCAGACCGAGATCAAACGCACCCACCCCGACTTCGTCATCATGTATGTGACCTGCGAGCAGTTCACCAATGAGCTGATCGCCGCCATCCGCGCCGGCAGCACCGAGGACTTCCGCATGAAGTACCGCGTGGCCGACCTGCTGCTGGTGGACGATATCCAGTTCATCGCCGGCAAGGAGTCCACCCAGGAAGAGTTCTTCCACACCTTCAACTCCCTGCACGACGCCCACAAGCAGATCGTCATTGCTTCTGATCGCCCGGCCAAGGAGATCAAGAGCCTGGAAGAGCGCCTGCGCACCCGCTTTGAGTGGGGCCTGACCGCCGATGTCCAGCCGCCGGACTTCGAGACCCGCGTGGCCATCGTCAAGCGTAAGGCCGAGCTGCTGCACCTGGATCTGCCCGAGGATGTGGCCGAGTTCATCGCCAACCACCTGAAGAACAACATCCGCCAGCTGGAAGGCGCCGTGAAAAAGCTGAACGCCTACTACATGCTGGAGGGCATCCAGCCGGTGATCAGCGTGGCCCAGAACGCCATCAAGGACATCCTCAACGAGACCCAGCCCGTACCGGTGACCATCGAAAAGATCATCGGCGAGGTGTCCCGCACCTTCAACGTCTCCCCTGCCGACATCCGCGGCACCAAGCGCAACGCCAATGTGGCCTCTGCCCGCCGTGTGGCCATCTACATCCTGCGGGAGGTCACCGGCATGAGCATGGAGGAGATCGGCCGGGAATTCTCCGGCCGCGATCACTCCACCATCGTCTACTCCCTCAAGACCATGGAACGGGACATGAAGAATGACCAGCACCTGCGCGAGACCGTAAGCGACATCATCAAAAACGTCAAGGCCTGAGACAGATTTTGACGTAAAAGTCATACTCATTTCAGGGTCTCACCCCAAAATATGGGGAAAAACCGGGGCAAAATGGGGAAAACAGACCCATATCTTGTGGTAAAATCGCAAACCTTTCCACACTTTCCACCAAGTTTTCAACATTCAACCCGTTCTTTCCACATCCGCTGTGGAAAGCGAGACTTCCCTTCACGATTCCACAATTCCTCCACAACCCATTCACAATCCGGTGGAAACCAAAACCCCCGCATTCCGACAAGGCTTTTCCGAGTTTTCCACAAGTTCCCCACCCCCTACTACGGTTACTACAACAAGTTCAATAAGATAGACCGGTCAGCAGGCAATTCTGAAGAACAGACCCACAATACGACCGGTGAACAAAAAGGAGCGATTCTGGTTTGAACATTGTATGCGATAAAACCCTTCTCAGTGCAGCGATCGACGGCGTTTCCAAGGCCGTCACCATGCGGTCAGCCATCCCGGTGCTGGAAGGCATCCTGCTGAAAGCCGAAGGTTTCCAACTGACCCTGACCGGCTATGATCTGGAAATGGGCATCGTGACCACCATCGAGGCCAACGTCAAGGAACCCGGCGAGATCGTGCTGAACGCAAAACTGCTCAGCAGCATGATCAGCCGGATGCCCGCCGGTCAGATCAGCATCCTGTCTGCCGACAACGGCAAGACCACCATCAAGAGCGGCGTGGCGGAATTCGAGATCCAGTCCATGGCCGCCACCGACTTCCCCGACCTGCCCAACACCGGTGCCGAGGAGACCCTGACCATCCCCACCGGCGTACTCCGGGACATGATCGACCGCACCCTGTACGCCGTGAGTCAGGACGAGAAAAAACCGGCTCACACCGGCGAACTGTTCGAGATCGAACCCGATAAGCTGACCATCGTGGCCCTGGACGGCTACCGTCTGGCCATCGTGGAGCGCCCGGTCACCGCCGTGAAGGACATCCGCATCATCGTGCCCAGCAAGACCATGACCGAAGTGGCCCACCTGCTGCCCAACGACGACGAAGAGCCGGTGCACATCTGTGCCAACCGCCGCTATGTGGTGTTCATGGCCGCCGGTTACACCATCATGAGCCGCCTGATCGAGGGCGAGTTCCTGAACTATCACAACGTGATCCCCGCCGGCAGCCGTACCCGGGTGACCCTTGACACCAAGGAGTTCATCGAGACCATCGAGCGTGCCTCTCTGATTATTACAGAGCGTTTAAAAAATCCCCTCCGCATTACCTTTACCGAGGGGAAAGTCGTGGTGCGCTGCCAGACGAATCTGGGCCGCGTGGTGGATGAATTCAACGCGCAGTGTGAGGGCGACGAGGTGGAGATCGGTTTCAACAACCGCTATCTGCTGGATGCTCTGCGCAACGCCCGCACCGAACAGGTGCGCATGGAGATCAGCGGCCCCCTGAGCCCAGTCAAGGTGCTGCCCGTGGATGGCAGCGATTTCCTGTATCTGGTGCTGCCCGTGCGCTTCAAGAACGACTAAGAAAGGCGATTTTATGCAGAAAATTCTCATTCATACGGAATTTATCAAGCTGGATGCCCTGCTGAAGTACGCAGGCCTGTGCGAGACCGGCGGCGAAGCCAAGGAGCTGGTGCAGGGCGGTGCCGTGAAGGTGAACGGCGAGGTGTGCACCATGCGCGGCAAGAAGTGCCGTGCCGGTGATGTGATCGAGCTGGACGGCCAGTCCGTGGAAGTCGGGCAGGGCCAGTAATGCGGCTGCTTTCACTGGAAGTTACGAATTACCGCAACATTGCGTCGGCCCGGCTGGAACCCGGCCGGGAGCTGACGGTCATCTGCGGCAACAACGGTCAGGGCAAGACCAATCTGCTGGAGGCCATCTGGCTGCTTACCGGCGGCAAGAGCTTCCGGGGCGGCAAGGATGCCGAGCTTGTGCGCCGCGGGGAGACATTCGCGGTGCTGGAAGCCGTGACCCAGCGCACCCGGCAGGAAGATCAGGAGCCGGATGACCCGGCCCGGGTGCGCATCACGGTGGGCACCCCGGACGCACCCCGCCCCGGCCGCTATGCCTCGGTAAACGGGGCTGCCCCCAAGCGGGCGGCCGGTCTGGCCGGCAGCTTTCCCGCTGTGGTGTTCGACCCCGGACACCTGAGCCTGGTCAAGGGCGCACCGGAGGGCCGCCGCCGGTTTCTGGATGCGGCGTTGTGCCAGCTGTACCCCGGGTATCTGGCCACTTACCGCCGCTACGTCCGGGTACTGCAGCAGAAAAATGCGCTGCTGCGGCATTCTGCCACCGGGCAGGAGCGCCCTTATGCGGAAAAATGTGCTCTGCTGGAAGTGCTGAATGTGGAGCTGGCCGCGCAGGGCGAGGTCCTGCAACAGCGGCGGCGGGATTACCTTGCCCTGCTGGGGCCGCTGGCCTGCGCCAACTATCAGGAGCTTTCCCACGGGGCGGAGCGCATGAGCATCCGCTATGCGGCCCAGTTTGCGCCGGGCGGTCTGGCCGATCTGCTGAAGCAGCGCCAGAACGAGGAGCTGCGGGCCGGGCAGAGCCTGTGCGGCGTCCACCGCGAAGATCTGGAACTGCTGCTGGACGATCAGCCTGCCCGTGTGTTTGCCAGCCAGGGACAGCAGCGCAGCGTGGTGCTGTCCCTGAAGATGGCCGAGGCGGCCGCCGCAGCCCGCATCACCGGCGAACACCCCGTGCTGCTGCTGGACGATGTGCTCAGCGAGCTGGACGAGGGCCGCAAGCAGTATCTGCTGACCCGCATGAAGGAAAAGCAGACCTTTGTCACCAGCTGCGATGACACCGCCTTCCTCAAGACGGACGGCGAGGTATACCGCATGAACGGCGGCGTGCTGAGCCGCGCCTGACAGCATGCAGAAATGTTGCGAAAATGGATGCATAAAACCTGTATGAAATACGGAAATATCCAATCGGAACTGCACGAGGAAAATACAGTATGTATATTCATCTCGGACGCGATTATGTGCTGAACGACCGTGACATCATCGGCATCTTCAATCTGGAGACCACCACCATCTCCCCCCGCGGGCGGGAATTTCTGAACTACGCCCAGAAGAACGGGGCCGTGGTGAGCCTTTCGGATGAGCTGCCCCAGAGCTATGTTCTGGCAGACGGCGGTGTAGTGGACACGGTATACCTTTCGGAGCTGTCCAGCGCCGTGCTGCGCCGCCGCGCCGAAAAGATGATCGAGTGAACGCTGTGCAGCCGCCCCTTGCGAGAACCCCGCAGCCTGCAGGCGTGGAAAGTGCCTGCCGCTGCGTTTCCAGAATAGAGAAACAACACGATATCTACACGAAAAACAAAAAGGGAGAAAGGAAATGGCAGAAGAAATCATCACCAGCACCAATGCCGAAACCGCTACCGACCACGAGTATAACGCCAGCGAGATCCAGGTCCTGAAGGGTCTGGAGGCCGTGCGCAAGCGCCCCGGCATGTATATCGGCTCCACCGGCGAGCGGGGCCTGCATCATCTGGTCTACGAGATCGTGGACAACGCCATCGACGAGGCACTGGCCGGTTACTGTGACCACATCGAGGTCAAGATCCTGAAGGACAACATCATCCAGGTCACCGACAACGGCCGCGGCATCCCCGTGGACATCCAGGCCGACACCGGCCTGCCCGCCGTCACCGTCGTCTACACCATCCTGCACGCCGGCGGCAAGTTCGGCGGCGAGAACTCCGGCTACAAGGTGGCCGGCGGCCTGCACGGCGTGGGTGCATCCGTTGTCAACGCCTGCTCCGAGTGGCTCACCGTCAACGTGCGCCGCGACGGCCATGAGTACGAGCAGACCTTCCGCCGCGGCGACCCGGACGGCCCGCTGAAGTGCATCGGACCGGTGGCCGACGGGGTCACCGGCACCCGCGTCACGTTCAAGCCGGACCCGGAGATGTTCCGGGATACCACCGTGTACGACTTCGACACGCTGGAAAAGCGCCTGCGGGAAGAGAGCTTCCTGAACGCCGGTGTCAAGATCACCCTGACCGACGAGCGCGAGCTGTACACCCCCGTGCTGGAAGACGGCAAGGAGGGCGAGCCCTGCTACCGCACCGAGGTCATGTGCTATGAGGGCGGCATCAAGAGCTTCGTCACCTATCTGGGCGAGAAGCGCAAGCTGGAAGTGCTGCACCCCAATGTCATCTACCTGAAGGGCCAGACCGACCGCGGTATGGCCGAGATCGCCCTACAGTACAACTCCAGCTACAACGAGTTGCTGCTGAGCTTTGCCAACAACGTCAACACTCCGGACGGCGGCACCCACGAAGAGGGCTTCAAGTCCAGCCTGACCCGCGTGTTCAACGATTACGGCCGCAGCCACGGCCTGCTGAAGGACAAGGACGAGAACCTGTCCGGTGCCGATGTGCGGGAGGGCCTGATCTGCGTCATCTCGGTCAAGCTGCAGGAGGCCGAATTTGAGGGCCAGACCAAGGCAAAGCTGGGCAACACCGAGATCCGCACCCTCGTGTCCAACATGGTCTATGCAAAGCTGATGGAGTTCTTTGAAGAGAACCCCGGTGTAGCCAAGGCCATCTTTGAAAAGGCCACCCAGGCTGCCCGCGCCCGCGCTGCCGCCAAAAAGGCCCGGGAACTGGTGCGCCGCAAGAGCGCGCTGGAGACCAGCCGGATGCCCGGCAAGCTGGCAGACTGCCGGGAAAAGGACCCCTCCAAGACTGAAATTTTCATCGTCGAGGGCGATTCTGCAGGCGGCTCCGCCAAGATGGGCCGTGACTCGGCTATTCAGGCCATCCTGCCGCTGTGGGGCAAGATGCTCAACGTGGAAAAGGCCCGGGCCGATAAGATCTACGGCAACGATAAGCTGATGCCCGTGGTGCTGGCCCTGGGCTGCGGCATTGGCGAGGAATTTGACATCTCCAAGCTGCGTTACGACAAGGTGTTCATCATGGCCGATGCCGATGTGGACGGCTCTCACATCTGCACCCTGATGCTGACCTTCTTCTTCCGCTATATGCGCCCGCTCATCGAGCAGGGCCATGTGTATGTGGCCCAGCCGCCCCTGTTCAAGGTGCAGAAGGGCAGCACCATCAAGTATGCCTACAACGACGCCGAAATGGCCGTGCTTTCGCAGGAAATGCCGGGTGCCAAGGTGAACCGCTATAAGGGCCTTGGTGAGATGAACCCGGACCAGCTGTGGGAGACCACCATGAACCCAGACAACCGGGTGATCGTGCAGATCACCATCGAGGATGCCGAAAAGGCCGACGAAGCCTTTACCATCCTCATGGGCGACCAGGTGGAGCCCCGCCGCCGCTTTATCGAGACCAACGCCCAGTACGCAAAGCTGGACGTGTAATACACGGAGGAACAAATGGAAGAAGATTATGTCATGATTCCGGGCAGCGGAACCAAAAAGATCATCCGCGACGTCAAGAAGGAGATCGAGACCGCGTTCCTGGACTACTCCATGTCGGTCATCGTGTCCCGTGCCCTGCCTGATGTGCGTGACGGCCTGAAGCCCGTTCACCGCCGTATTCTGTATACCATGCATGAGCGCGGCAACGACCCCAGCCATCCCTACCGCAAGTCCGCCGATACCGTCGGTGCCGTGCTGGGTTCCTATCACCCCCATGGTGACGCATCCGTTTACGACGCCATGGTCCGTCTGGCACAGGACTTCTCCCTGCGCTACCCGCTGGTGGACGGCCAGGGCAACTTTGGTTCGGTGGACGGCGACCCCCCGGCTGCTTACCGTTACACCGAGGCCCGCATGAGCCGCA
>ERZ1106963.1503-NODE-1503-length-27976-cov-10.458830_pt1 | contig 27976 bp, 26 predicted proteins | sample MGYA00403681_ERZ1106963 | MGnify/ENA primary metagenome ERZ1106963 (study PRJEB35170, sample SAMEA104062407) | human gut metagenome | biome: human gut; feature: human-associated habitat; material: faeces | place: Denmark | collected 2012-05-03 ...
CTCTTCGGCGAAGATTCTTTTGACGATAAACCGGCTGCGGTTGTGTTCCAGTCCGGCCTCCGCAAGCATCCGGCAGAAGCGGATATTCTGCTGCTCATCGAGCCGGAACGAGTACTTGTAACTGACTTTTCTCTCTTTGTGCTGTTTTTCCATCTGTTAAGGTTTAAGGGGGGGGGACTCGGGAGCGGCACCTGGCCTCGCAGAGCGAGGACCTTTGTCGGACAAACACCGGTTTGTCCGACAAAGGTACACCTTGCTACCGTCCGGCGACGGTAAATGCGTCGAAACGACGCAGGGTACGACCGATGGTTCGAACCCCTCGGCTCGCGGTGTTTCCCGGGCTGCAATATTACAACGCTTTTCGCTTGATAACAAGTCGTTTGATCGGCCTGGAACGGTCTCCATGCGACATACGTCGAAAGCATCCGAAGGGATACTATCTTCGCTCCGCGAATGACTTCCGCCAATGACTTGAGTCATCCATGGACTTATGTCCGTCATTGATCCGATTCACTGCACGAAGTAATTCATTCGGTGAAGCAATTCATTCACTGACTTCATTCCGTCACGGAATTCAATCGTTCGGCGAATCGATTCTTTCACGGAGGTAAATCATTCTCGATACGCATCAAACCCCGTTTTGCCTATGGATAAACAACCCGTATTCTTCTGCGTCTGCTCACAAAAGGGCGGTGTGGGAAAATCGACCTTCACGATTCTGCTCGCAAACTGGTTGCATTACGCTCTGGGGCGCGATGTGCTGGTCGTGGACTGCGATGCTCCGCAATGGAGCATCGTCGCGCAGCGCGAACGTGAGCTCGATGTACTCGAACGCAACGACCGCTACAAGCTCATGATGGTGCGACTGTTCAAACGTACGGGTTTATTCTATTGGTGTGCGAAGATCCCAAAGCCGAATCTGCATTCCAATCCCGATGCAGCGCTGACTACGGTAAAATACTAAATTGTAAAAAAATTAATATATCTGATCTATTGTTTTTGGAAATTTAATTTATTAATTTTGAAACAATAAACCTAACCTTAAAAAACTTTATTGTATATGTCTTCTCTTCGTGTCTCGTCTTATGTCATATCTATTCCTTTGGAAGATACGGCCGATCAGTATATGCTTATACACGGTTATACCGGAGCGATCGATATCGCGACGAAAGAGTTGGCGACGGCTTTGCGAGAAAATAAGGAGTTTTCCGAAGAGGATTCTCCTTTCGGCAAAGAGTTGCTCGCTTCGTTGAAGCAGCGCGGATACGTGACCGACAAGAGCGCGGAAGAGGAATATGCCTATACGGCTCATTTGGCTGACGTCTTGCATCGGGCTCGTAAGGCTCTGTATAAAGGTTTTACATTCCTAATATCTTACAACTGCAATTTCCGCTGTCCGTATTGTTACGAAGGAAGCATGTCGGGAAACGGTGAAAACTGGTCGAAAAGAACATTTACCAAAGAGATGGCCGACCGGGCGTTCGATGCGATGCTCCGGATCGAACCGCGCCGCGAACTGCACAGCAAAGTCATTACATTGTATGGCGGAGAACCACTTTTGAAAGAAAATAAGGAAATTGTCAGCTACATTGTACGGAAAGGAAAAGAGTTGGGGTATAGTTTTTTTGCTATTACGAATGGATATGATCTTGAAGCATATGAAGATTTGTTAGGGGCAAATCTTATTGAAAAACTGCAAATCACGGTTGACGGGTGTAAAGAGCGGCACAATGCACGCAGACGTCATTTTCAAGATGGGGCAACATTCGATCAAATTATACAAAATATCGGATTGGCTCTTGCAAAGGATTGCAGTGTCTCTGTTCGTGTAAATACTGATGCGAATGTGTTTAATGATTTAAAATTGTTGCATCAATTATTTACAGAACTCCATTATACCGAGAAGAAAGGGTTTTCAATGTATTCGGCTCTTCTGCAAAATAGCAATCCGGCAGGCCTTGTGTCAAAGTCGGATTCGTTGAAATTTTTAAGTGTCGGAGAATTTATGCAAAAACATAAAGATGCGAATTTTTTGTATGGTTGTCAAGATTTCGGTGCTTATCGAAAAATTATTTCAGCCTTGCAGAATAAAACATTCATTAACTTGTCCTCTACATTTTGTGGTGCCCAAATCGGTAGTTATGTTTTAGACCCACAAGGCGATATTTATGCGTGTTGGGAGACTGTGGGCAAGCCAGAACTTATATTGGGACATTATTCTGATTCAGAAATTCATTGGACATCGACAGTCAAACAATGGCAGACTCACAATAGCAGTCGTTCAAAAATTTGTTATGCTTGTAAATACTCTCTATTATGCGGAGGAGGTTGTTTAGCTCATCATGTAAAGTCTCAGATAGAATTTGAATTACAAAAGTGCGAGAAATACCCCATTCGGTTCAGATATGCAGCGAACAGAGCTTATCATGATTTCATGACGGGCATGTGATAATTCAATTATTAACTTAAATTTTTACTATGAAAAACAACAAAATGGAAGATGGTCTTGTTTCAATGACCGAAACCTTGTGCGATTCTCTGTATGTGAAGGAGTTGGAGTCTCGTTTGGAAACCGATCCGTTAGTTGCAGGAGGATTACTCCAATTTATGGGAGACAATGGTGATTTAGAAATGCTGAGTTGTAAAAAAGAATTCTCTTGCGGGGAATTCTCGTGTAATGGCTTCGTTGTCTGATTTATTTCTTTGGTTCAGCCATTAAATATGGCTGAACCAATTAAAATCGTTATCATGAACAGAAATTTTATCCTCTTATTGATTTTGATATTCTCAAACAATATTCTGGTGAGTGCGCAAACGGGATTTATCAAAGATAAGGATTCAAATAGTATCTCGTATGCGACGGTACAACTCTTGTCTTTGCCTGATTCGGCATTTGTCGCTGGTACAGTGAGCGATAGAGAGGGAAAATTCACACTGAATACAAGGTGCCCGCTGGAGGGTCTTTGCATGAAAATCTCCTTTGTGGGATATCAGACGAAGATAATATCTCCTGTAAGAATCGATATGGGTACGATTACATTGCAACCGGATGACAATATGCTCAAAAACGTGGTCGTTACGGCGCGCAAGCCGAGTTACAAACTCGACGGGAGCAGTATCGTGACGACGGTTAAAAATACGATTCTGAGCGACGTCGGAGATGCGAACGACGTGATGCGTTACTTGCCGGGCGTTCAGGTGACGGGGATGATCGATCCGAAGATCGAGGTGCTGGGTAGCGGTGCACCGGTTATTTACATCAATAATCGGCTGGTGCGCGACAAATCGGAGTTGAAGCGGCTGAAATCGCGCGACATCGAAAAAATCGAGGTGGACACCGACCCCGGAGCGGAGTATTCGTCGGGCACGGGCGCCGTGATCCGGATCAAAACCGTCGCCAAACAGGGAGACGGGTTGAGCGGATCGGCGGAAGTACAGGCCGGATGGATGGATCATCTGGTACATAATGAGGAGGTTGCACTCAATTATCGCCGAAAAGGATTTGATGTTTTCGGGGATATTATATATATAAAAAATTATAATACCAATATTGGCGACAATACGATGAATGCCTATGTCGATCCGCAATGGAGTACCCATTCGACGGGCGACAGCCGGAACGACCGATCGGCGACTATGGGGAACGTCGGAGTCAATTACACGATCGATAAGAATCATTCGGTCGGGGCTCAATATCGGTTCACGCGATCCGAACGATCGGAAGATCGCTTTGATTTGCTGGAACGGTATATCGAGGGGGAGTTGTCGGATCGTCTCGAAACGGACGCACGGAACGAGACTGCGGGCGACAATCACTATGTCAATGCCTACTATGCCGGCAAATTGGCGAAGAACCTGACGGCGGATTTCAATTTCGACTTTCTGAGCAACAACAGCGATGCGGATCAGATGCTCGACGAGCGGGGATTGGACGGCACGCCGAGCCGTAAGGTGACGAGCAGTTCGACGTCGGACAACCGGCTGTACGCCGCGAAATTGGTGTTCGGCTATCAAAGAGGCAAAAGCCTGTTCCGCTTCGGCGGCGAATATACGGATATCGGTCGCGACAATCTCTACATAAACAACTTGGACGACGTGCCGGACTCCGATACGCGGACTACGGAACGCAAGGCGGCGGCTTTTGTGAACTACGCGCTTAAATTCGGAAAAGGCGCGCAGTTACAGGCAGGATTGCGTTACGAACATACGGGAAACAGTTATTACGTCAACGGACAGAAATCCGGCGATCAGAGCCGCACGTACGATAATCTTTTTCCCAATCTTTCGCTGTCGTTCCCTATCGGAAAGAAGGCGAGCATGTCGATGAGTTATTCGCAGAGCATGCAGCGCCCGTCGTTCGGTCAGCTCAACGGCAGCGTGCATTATTTCGACCGGTTTCTGTTGTCGAGCGGTGATCCGTTGCTCAAACCGACGGTGCAGCACAGCGTCACATGGCGGACACTTTACAAGTTTCTGGTGTTGTCGGTTTCGTACAAATATACCAAAGATGCCATCCTCTCCGACTGGGAGGCCTATGGCGACGATCATTTGCAGTTGATGGGAAAATATATCAACCACGACTCGAAGCAGATGATGACCGTGACGTTGTCGGGCAGTCCTATCATCGGGTGTTGGCGCCCGATGTTCAATCTCTACTACGAACAGCAGTTCATCGCCCTGATGACGCCCTTCGGGTTGGATCATCTGAACGATCCTTATTTCCGGGGATCGCTCAACAACCTTTTCTCGTTGCCGAAGGAATTTACGCTCATGGCGGGCGTGACGTTCAAATCGCAGGGATTCGTCCGGAGCAACGAATACCGCAAATCGACCTGGACAACGCAGTTCGGCGTGCAGAAAACCTTCCTGAATAAAGCGTTGAGGGTGGAACTCAGCGTCTCCGATCCGTTCAAGACCGAACGATTCGATTTCACGAAATACAATCGCGTCAGTACTCAGATTGCTACGAATTATTCGAATTCGCGCATATTTATTGCCAAAGTCGCCTATTTCTTCAATCAGACCAAGAGCAAATATAAGGGTAAAGGGGCAGCCGGCGCCGATATGAATCGGTTGAATTAATCATATTCCAATCATTACATGCTCGCATTCGATAAAATAAAGGAGATCGAGGTGTCGGAGTTCCACACCTCCAATGCCGAGGCGACCTATCTGGCGACGTACGGCGGGAAATATTATGAGATTAATGCCGTCGTTGCCGGAGTGTTGGAGATCGCCAAGCAGGCAAATACGATCGACGATGCAGTGATTCGTTATGTCGAGGCGAGCGGGAATCGCTATACGGAGGACGATGTTCGGAAATTCCTCGATCGGTGTATGGAGCTATTCGATACGGCCGAACAACCGAAGCGACCGTTCATTCTTCGCTTCGATCTGGTTTCAGCAGAAAAAATCACATGGCTGACCCGAAAACTCGCTTTCCTGTTTGACGTTCGCATCCTATTCCCCTTGTTGGCGATTGCCGCCGTGCTGGACGGTTATTTCTGTGCGACCGATACGTTGCTCGTAACCGCGGGGAGCATCGATCTGTATGTTATCATCGGATTGCTGCTATTCATTATCGCATCGTCGTGCATTCATGAACTGGGACATGCGGCCGCCTGTCGGTATTATGGAATCGAGCATGGCAACGTGGGGTTCGGCCTGTATCTGAACTTTCCGGTATTTTATACCGACGTTTCGAACATCTGGCGGCTGAAACGGGAGCAGCGATGCGTGGTGAACCTTGCGGGAATCTATTTTCAATCCATTATTCTGTTACCCGTTTTGGTCGCCTATTTCGTTACGGGACATCCGGTTTTGAAGTATCTTATCCTGCTCACGAATATCAATTTCGTCATTACACTCAATCCCTTCTTTCGTTTCGACGGGTATTGGCTGATGACCGATTTGCTCGGAATCGCCAATCTGCGGGCCAAAAGTATGGAACTGTTGCGGTACCTCTATTATCGAATGCGCGGAAAAGCGCCCGACGGGTGGAAACCAGCATTATTGATGGTCAAGCCGGCATACAGGTATGCGTTGTTCGCCTATTCCGTGGTGGTGAACCTGTTCTTCGGATATTATTTCTTCTATATCATCCCGCTGTTTATAATTCATTTCGTCGAATCTTTCCCCGGATTGTTCCGCACGATGCTCGCTTCGCTCTCATCTGGAACAATGCCGGATTTCGGGATTATTCAGCAGATCGTAGCGCAGCTTCTGTTCATGGCGATTACGGTTTATTTCCTGTATCGGATGGTTAAACCTTTGGCAAGAAGCATCAAATGGAAGCGAGTTTCCGATCGGTCATAGAGCGCGTCTTGTCGATATGTTCCCTCCTGCTGATAAGTGGGTGGTTTCTTTCGACATTCCTGCCGCAAGGAGATACGTGGGGATTGTTCGGGATTCTTTCGGCTGCTATACTTTGTTGCCTGTGGTGGAAAGCACCGATCGAATGTTCGATTATCGATGCGGGAATCATTGTCGTTTGGGCGTATGATTTGCTATCTCTTGCGTGGAGCATCAACTCGTCGCCGACGATTATTTTCCTGTACATGGAGACGACGGCCGTAGTCTGTTATTTTTTGGTGCGCCACTTATCGCGAACCGAAAATGGAATTCGACGGCTGCTCGGTATTTTGTGCACGATCATCGGGATCGTTGTCTTTGTTGGTCTCGGGACGTTTTGGTTTTACGTGGACGCGTTGAAAGAAATAGATATCGAAAACATCTATTTCTTTCGCCATCTGTATCGTCCCTTCGGGCTGGCCACGAACGATTGGGCCGGCTTGTTATGGCTTTTCGGAGGGATCGTCGCCGCTGCCTATACGGTTTTCGATGCAAAGCGAGTACAACGATGGCTTCTCGTTCTCGGGATTTGCATTTTATCTTTGATCGTCATCTCTTTTTCGAGAGGAATGTATATCTCATTAGGAATACTTTTCGTATTGGCAGTCATCTATTTATTTCGCAGGCCATCCGTTCGAAATTTCCGAATTTTCGGGTTTCTGGTTATCTTTTTGATAATTACGGCTGGCTTGTTTTGTGCTCCCGTTTGCGCGACACTCCGAATGGGAAAGACGGTTTCTCAACAGCGCAGTACTTCGGGACGGATCGAAATGATCGAGAATGCGTGTGCGGTTGTAAAGGAATACCCCGTTACCGGCGTGGGGCGAGGAAATTTTACATTGGCGTTGAATCCTTCCTATTTTGAGGATGACCGTGTCGGTTTTACGAGTTATGCTCCCAATTTGCTCGTCCAAATTGCGGTCGAGAAAGGTATTGTCGGTTTGATTCTCTATTTATGTTGGGCAATAGGAATCCTTTTTTACTGCATCCGTAATTCGAAGATCACGAGTTGGGTCGTGCTTTGTTTCTTATTGTTATACGCTGTTCGGGAACAGACATTTCCGATCTTTTTCGATTCGGATAGTGCGCAATGCCTCGTCTTCGTGTTGTTAGCCGTCATGCAAGGCCGAGAGACACGGCCGTTAGAAGGATCGTTATCAAGCAAAGGGTATACATATGTATTCCCCGTTTTACTGTTAGCGACATGTGTCGGAACGAGTTATTTCGCTTGGAAAACAGCTCGGAATAATCGTCATTTCAGAGCATGCGAAACGGCCCTCAGGGAAAAGAATTGGAAGGCTGTACGCTATGAACTCGCGGCGTGTTCGCGGTCGACGCCAGCAATCGTCAATAGCGCACTTGCCTATACTGAAATTTATAAATACACCCAAGAAGACAATCTATTGCGACAAGCGGATTCGCTGTTGCAAGTTGCCATTGCGAGAAATCCGAAAGATAATTACCCGCTTTATCTCCGAGCGATGCGTCCTATGCTGTCTGCGGATTATCTCGAAAGCGAACATCGTTTATGCGAATTGGTTACGAGATATCCCAACAATGCGATTTATCGATTTGGATTCTTCAAATGTTTGTATCAACAAAATAAAACGGATGAAGCCGCAGAGCAATTATCTCGATGTATCGTATTGGCTCCCCGAATTATGGATACTGAATTTTGGGATACATCGGCTCAACGAGATTCGCTTTTATTTGAGAAAACGCGAAGGCGATTGCAGGCAATCTTGCAAGACTCCTCCTCGGAGCCGCTTTTGTCGGCTCGTCTGGGTAAAATCGCTTTCGAGTTGGGGGATCATGTCCTCGCTGGAAAATATTTGTCCGAGAGCTTGCGCCAACTGCCCAATTTATCGGGTGCATGGTACAATATGGGACAGGTATATCGGAAAACAGGAAATGATAGACAGGCAACCGCGTGTTTCAAACGTGCTTATCGGTTGGAACGAGGAGCCTTTGCGCCGCTCGATCGGCTCGACGATTACCTCCGAGCCCGGGATGCTCTTCGGCTGACACCTGAAACCTTGCTGAGTACGCATTATGCGGTAAAATTCCAGAGCTGGTACTCTGCGCCGTTGTTATATGCTGGCATAAACTAAATAGAAAGAAACCTTGCTATGAAACTTTTCAAGATTTTATTTTTAGGGTTGGCGATCGTTGCGGGAAGTTGTCGCCGCGTGGATATCGAGTTGGAGCAGGCATTGACAACAGCCCGAGAAAATCGCCCGGAGTTGGAAAAGGTGTTGGATCGTTATGCCCAATCGGAAGCCGACTCGCTCAAATATAAAGCCGCCGTTTATCTTATCAAATACATGCCTTACCACTATTCGTTATCCGGTAAATACGATGATTATTGCAGGGCTGTGGATTCGGTGGTGTCGAGAACGAGCGATTCCAGGCAATTACAACAGGTTTTACAGCAGTTATCCGAACGATATGCACCGCAAATCGAGCCTTCTCCCGACATCGTACACGTAACCTCCGGTTTTTTGATTCGTAACATCGAGCAGGCTTTTGCTTTATGGCAGGACGGTATATGGGCGCGTCATCTCGATTTCGATCGATTTTGCGAGTATCTTCTTCCGTACCGATGTATCAATGGACAGCCTCTTGAGAATTGGAGAGATTCATTGTACGATGTATGCCGGGGGAGTATGGATATTCTATGGATGAATTACGATTATGAATACAATCCGCTTTCGGCGGTGAGTACCGTCAATAGCGCATTGAAAAAGAAAGCTCCGCAGCAAAAATGGATCAATGATTTGCGTATGATTCCGGTCAGGGATGTCAATACGTTGTTGAAAATGCCGTTTGGAGGATGCGAAGATTACGCCTATACGGCTACGGCCGTCATGCGAAGTAAGGGATTGCCGGTGGCGATCGACTATACTCCCCAATGGCCGGACCGTCTGTGCGGTCATAGCTGGTGTGTAATGTATTCTCAGCGGGGAGATAATCAAATGTTCAATCCGCTGGCCTCTCACCCATACAATCCGCATTATCCTTATGGACGTTTCGCTAAAATCTTCCGAAAGACTTATCGGACGAATCCCGAATTGTTGGCGTTGTTGCGGCAAGGGTATGAATTTCCCCGACTCTTAAAGGATATTCTTACGCAAGACGTTACGGATGAATACGAGGCGACTTCCGATTTGACTGTCGAGACCTTCCGAAGACGTTACAGTACCGATTTGGCGTTTCTCTCCGTATTCGATAATTACGGCTGGTGTCCCGTATATTGGGGAGAGATGAAAAGAGGTAAGGCGACGTTCCGGAAAATGGGTAGGAATATCACCTATCTTCCGACGATTTATCGGGACAGCACGTTGCTGCCGATCGGATATCCGTTCGAGGTAGACGGCAGAGGAAAAATCACCCCTATCTGTATTGACACCGTACATCGTCAGACAATCCGGTTGGATCGTAAATGTCAGATTTACCAGAAGGTATATAATGTTAAGGGTTTGGTGCAGTACGGAACCATCGAAGCTTCTGATCATCGGGATTTTCGCGATGCGGTGGTAATGGCCGAATTCCCGCAATGGACGTTGACTTCCGGGAGTGAGAAAATTCCGGCCAAAGCATATCGATATTGGCGGTTCAGGGCTACCAAAGAGGAGGAGTGCGATATCGCCGAACTCTATTTTTATACAAAGGAATCGCCTCTCCCCCTGAAAGGCGAACTTATGGATTCGGGGAAATTCGTCGATCAGGATACGGAACACGGTTGCGATAAAATAGCAGACGGCGACCCCTTGACCTATTTTCGGGCAAAAGGCGATTGTTGGGTGGGGTTCGATTTCCAGAAGCCTGTTACGATAGATCATGTATCCTATATCCGCAGGGGAGACGGCAATGCAATATGCCCGGGAGATGTCTATGAATTTTATTATTGGAACAATGAGCGTTGGGTATTGCATGACAAACAAACTGCGACGGATGTGGTCTTGCAATTCGATAATGTCCCGACGGATGGCTTGTATTATATCAAAGGACTTTCACGTGGACGCGCGAATCGAATTTTCACATGGAAGAATAATCGCCCATATTGGCGTTGAATGATTTCAGTATTCATGCATATACGTTTTTTGTAAAAAACAATAAGTGTGAAATCAAGAAAAATATGAATTAGGTGCTATTTGACATATTTCTCTGCTCAGGATAAGAGCCCAATGTTTCGATGGAGAAAATATAAACCGGAGTAATTCTTACTCCGGTATTTTATTATCATGGGGAATAGTCACCGAAGTACGGGCTCGCAAAGCCGCATTGGAATTGATGGCGCTGCTCAAAGAGTTCCGCAAGGCTTCCCTCGAAGCGGACCGGTAAGTCGGATATTATTTGTCTATACCTCCTTTCTTCCTGCTGTTGCTTCGTCGCTTTTACGAAATCGGAGAAAAAGACCGACCGTTTGCAGCCGGTCTTAAAGAGCGGAGGTACAACGCGAATCACAATCATTTGCCTTCTGCATCGAAGCGGGGCGTTTTTGAGAGTTGTTATCTGATGTTGTAGACGTTCGGACAGTACGACAAGATCGTAGAGGCTGTACATCATCTGCCGCTGGAAAACTTTCGCCTTATTCTGTCGTTTCAGGCGGTTCTCGTCCAGCTCGTCGCGCGTAATGCCCTGCACTTCGCACACACCCTCGGCAAACGGGTACATCGGACGGTCTCTGTGTCCGCAAAGATACTCGAAGATCAGCAGACCCTTGCCGAGGATGTAATAGTTGCGCAAGAGTTGTTCGAGAAGTTCTTCTCCTACCGGCAATACTTCGTTGCGCCGGCATTGTGCGATTGATCCAGAATTACTGTTCCATTGACTGTTCGGGATGTTTGAGGTTTTCTCTCTCCAAACGCGAAAGGTAGGCGTAGACTTCCATCTGAAAATACAAACGGCGGTGACCCACATTGAAACCTACCAGCTCGTTGCGCTCACGAAGGCGCTGCACCTGGCGGGCACTCAGGTGAAGCACCGAGCAAACCTCGTTGAACTCCAGAACCGGTGTCCCGAAAAGCTCGTTGCGATGGCGTCTCAAAAATTGAAGGTCCACGGAAATCGTCTTGACCATCGTGTGAATCTCCGCAAAGCGAAGTTTGTCGTCTTTGTCGTACATAATTGAAATAATTTGGTTACAGTGTAAAAATGACAACTCCTGACCGATAAGTTTTGTAACTTACACTGTCTCTTACATACTATTTTCAATTTCCTCGCGGTGGATGATTTTTAGAATGATTACGTTATACTGCGAATTTACCGCCCAGACGAATGTTCCAATTCGAGCAGTGGAATATTCGTGTAGGTTGTATTCGTATTTCAGAAAGGTACGGAGATGATCGATCGATCTACGCCGATGCGTTTAATGTTCGAAAACCTCCTATTGTTCGCCCATACCCAGATAGGCGTTCTTAGCCTTTTCGGCCATGACGTAGGCATCGTGGTCGCAAATAGACTGATCGTGTTTGCCGATCTGAATACGGATATTATCCAGATAATGGTTGATGCGCTTCGCCTCGACGCTTTTGCCTTTGGCACGCCCCCCCCCTTAATTTCCCACAGTTGTTCCGAAACGTTGATTTTAGCACTGAACTGTGAAATCGTACCATTGATCGTGATGCGGCCCATAACCGGATAGACTGCATGCGGGGGCTTTTGTCTTCACCGTGCGGTCATGCGGGTTGATTCGAAACTTTTTCGCTCGAAACGGCGGCGGGTTCGGATAATATGCTATCTTTGTAGACCAGACCGATCCGATTTCCCGCAATGAAACGACTTCTTCTCCTCCTCTGCCTGTCGGCCGCCGTGCGCCCCGCTGCGGCGCAGACCGCCGTGTCCGGTTTCGTGCGCAGCCTGCCCGAACGACTGGCGCGGCCGCTCGACGACACGCTCGTCGTGCTGCGCGACCTCGAACTGCTCGCCCCGCGGCGGGTGATGCAGTCGTTCGACGTCGTGTCCGATTCTACTATCTACATCTCGCAGTTGGGAGCGTTCGAGAACCACGTTCCCGGCCGGACTCGCTCCCACGAGGTCTACGTCTTCGAGGTGCGGCCCGGCTGCGACACGATGCCCCGCATGACGCTCCGCTACTTCGGGCACGGCGCCAACATCGCCGTCGAGGAGTGCGGCGGCACCCGCTACGTCTGGATCGACAGCAATGCCACGCGCGTCGGAGGGGAGTACTGGCAGTCGTGCACCGTGTCGCGCATCCCGTTCCGTGCCGGCACGTGCTGCGACCACGACGGCGGCGAGACCTTCTATTTCGACGACGGCTGTTTCAACCTGCTGCCGGCCGTCGATCGGGCGCACGACCTGCTCTCGATCTCCTACCGCAAGGCGGACGGAACGCACGGCTTCCGCCACTTCCGCCTCTCGGAGGCATTGGAGCTGCCCGACACGGTGCTCCGCGTCGTGCGGACGTGGGGCGGCGAACGGTCGGGCGAGTGCGAGCGTACCGAAGAGCGGGCGATCCGCTGTCGGGATTTGCGGCGGCTCATACCGGTAGGTGGCTTTCTGATGCCGCACGGCGAGGATACCGCCCGCGACTTTTGCAGTTATCCCTTCCAGGGCTTCGACGTCGACGGCCGCTGCTGTTATCTCTTCGAAGGTGCCGGCAACGGCAACAAACCGGCCAACGGCCCCTCCGATGCACGCATCACCGTCACCACGCTCGACGGCGGGATCGTCCATTGGCGTCTTCCCGTCGGGGCCTACTCCGATCTCGAAGGACTTCGTGTGCTGGGGCTGACCGATACGGGATATGCCGAGGCCGAGGGGATCAAACGCAAGGGCGACCGGCTGTGGCTGGGCGTCGCCACCCGCCGTTCGGCCGATGCGGTGCGCAGAGCCAATCTGCTCCGCTATTAGCCGCCGCTGCGCCGGAGGGGCTTCGCGGAAGGCTAATGGGGTTCGCCGACGAGTTTCAACCCGACGATAGCGCCGATGAGCAGCAGCAGGAAGAAGATCCGCGGGAAGGTCGCCGGTTCGTTCAGGAACAGAATTCCCGCCAGCACCGTTCCCACGGCACCGATGCCCGTCCACACCGGATAGGCCGTGCCGATCGGCAACGATTGGGTCGCCTTGGCCAGCAGCGTCATGCTGAGCGCCAGCGACAGCAGGAATCCTGTTCCCCACCAGCAGTATTCGGCTCCCGTGGCCTCTTTCATCTTTCCCAGACAGAATGCGAAGCCGGTCTCGAACAGGCCGGCCACGATCAGTATGATCCAGTTCATCGCGTCGTGTTTTATTCTTTTACGGATGCAAAGTTACCCGTAAAATTCCGTCCGGCGCTTTACATTTGATAAGAAAATCGGAAAAGTGCGCGTGTGCCGGCGACTTTGACTACCTTTGCAGAGAAAACGCTTGCGGACGCATCGTCATGGATATACGTGAAATCATCGACCGGATCTATCGGATGCCGGAGAGTTCCGCCGTCAGGCTGGCGGCCTGCATGTCGAGCCTGTCCCGCCCCAGGGGATACTGCGTGCTGGAAGCGGGGCGTGTGGAGCCGAACCTCTTCTTCATCGGCCGGGGGATCGCACGTGCCTGTATTTCCGCCGACGGGAAAAAGGTCACCTTCTGGATCGGGGCCGAGGGATCGGCGCTCGTCTCCCTGAAAAGCTACGTCGACAACGAATCGGGCTACGAAACGGTCGAACTCATGGAGGATTCCCTGTTGTATGTGTTGAAACGCAGCGATTTGGAGCGATTTCTCGCCGAGGACATCCACATCGCCAACTGGGCGCGGCGGTTCGCCGAATCGGAGTTCCTGCGTACGGAGCAGAAATTGATTCCGATGCTTTTCCTTCCGGCTGCCCGGCGCTACGAGACGCTGCTGAGGGAACGCCCCGAACTGTTGCGGCGGGTACCGTTGGAGACGCTCGCCTCCTATCTGGGGATTACGCCGGTGAGTTTGAGCCGGATCCGGGCGCGGGTGAAGTCGAAATAGCGGAGCGTCTTCCGCTGCGGCCTCTTTTTTGCAGTCCGGACGCGGGGTGCGAACCGGCGCTTCGCAACTTTTTTGCGCAATCCGATTTTTTCTCGGCGCATGTTGCGTATCTTTGCCTGCCGGAAAAGGCCGCTTCCGAAGGGGCGGCCGAAATCGATACGACCATGAATGTCAGAACCAAAGGTCTCGTCTGCGGTGCGGTGGCGGCCGCGACCTACGGGATGAACCCGCTCTTCACCCTGCCGCTCTATCATGCGGGAATGACGCCCGACTCGGTGTTGTTCTACCGCTACGCCTTCGCATTGCCGATTCTGGCGGTGATGATCCGTCTGCGGGGGCAGGATTTCAGCCTGCGCCGCTGTGAGATGCTGCCGCTCGTGGCCATGGGTCTGCTCTTTTCCGCCTCGTCGCTCTTTCTCTACATGAGCTATAACTACATGGACGCCGGTATCGCTTCGACGATTCTGTTCGTCTATCCGATCCTCGTGGCGCTCATCATGGCCCTGGGCTTCCGCGAACGTATCACGCCGCTGACGATCTTCTGCATCGCACTGGCCGTTTTAGGCATCGGGTTGCTCTACGAGGGAGACGGCCAGACGCTCAGCCTCACGGGCGTGACGCTCGTGCTGCTCTCGTCGCTTTCCTACGCCGTCTATATCGTGGGCGTCAACCGCTCCGCGCTGGCGGCCTTGCCGACGGTCAAGCTCACCTTCTACGCCCTGCTGTTCGGCCTTGCGATCTACGTCGTGCGGCTCGATTTCCTCACGGGCCTGCAAGCCGTCCCGTCGTGGTATCTGTGGGGCAACGTGCTGGCGCTGGCGGCGCTGCCGACGGCCGTTTCGCTGCTCTGCACCACGCAGGCCATCCACTACATCGGCTCCACGCCGACGGCCATCCTCGGTGCGCTCGAACCCGTCACGGCGGTCTTCTTCGGCGTGGTGATTTTCCACGAAGAACTTACGGCGCGGCTGGGACTCGGCATCGCGCTGATACTGGTGGCCGTGACGCTCATCGTCGCCGGCGGGCGGTTCGCCTCTTTCTTGCTTCGCTTCCGGCGGCTCTTTCCCAAACGGCACAGAAAAACGGAAGCCTGAGTTCGGGCTTCCGTTCGGGCGGAGCGTGCTCCGTCTATTCCAACCATCCGCGAATGGCGGCGATCGCCTCTTCGCGCATCGGCTCGGGCAGGGTGGCGATGCGCGTGCGGTGCGATCCGCCGGGCTGCACGAAGAGCTTCATGTTGCGCTTGCGGGGCGTCACGGCCCATGCCGCGCCCGATGCCGTCCACGGATCGTTGGCGCCGTAGATCATCACCATGTTCGGGTCTTCGCGTTTGAGGTAGCGGTGCATCCGCCGGTAGAGCGTCCGGTCGAAATCGAGGTCGCGCAGCTCGTCGGGCAGGAAGATCCGCCGCAGGTAGTCTTTGCTGTTGCGGATACTGAGGTATTTGCGCAGGGGGCGCGTGTCGTAGCCGTAGTAACCCAGTTCGCGGGCCGCCTGCACGAAAAACGAGGTCGTCGGCGTTTCACGCACGAAGTATTCGGGGTCGACCGCTCCGATGAAGTAATCGAACAGTTCGTCGTCCGTAGCCGACGTAGCGGGAATCTCGTAGGAGTTCGACCCCCACTGCCAGAAGGAGAAGGCGTACTCCAATGCGCAGAGGTCGTAGATTTCCGTCAGCGGCGCGCGGAACTCGTATCCCTTTTCGCGGCAGTAGGCTTCGAAACGGGGCATCAGCCGGTCGCGGCGGCGCAGCACCTCCGTCTGGAAACGCTCGACGGCGGCGCGTTCGTCGGCCGTCCCCACGCGGCGCAGGAACTTCTCGTGCCGTCCGTCCTCGCGCGAGCGGTTGACCGGGCCCACATAGGGGACGTAGCCGTCGACGTCGCCGGGGAAGAAGGTCGCGTAGAGCATCGTCGTCGTGCCGCCCTTGCTGATTCCCGTGGCGATCCACTTGCCCGGGTAGATCGCGCCCAGCAGCTGCCGCACGTCGTGCAGGTCGCAGGCCGAAGCTTCGGCCGTGAGGTAGCGCCAGTCGCGCGGGTCGGGCGTCGAGCCGAGGAAATAGCGGTGCTCGACGAAGACGATGTTGGCGTCGAGCAGCTGCGACAGCTCTTCACGGTAATCCGGACGATAGGCGTATTTCGCGCCGTAACCTTCGGTGACGAGGATCGTCGGCTTGTCGAAGCCGGCGTGCGAGACGACGATGCGGTGCGTGAAAGAGCCCTTTTCGGGGGCCTGCCAGTCGAGCGGCTGGCGCAGGACCAGTTCGTACTTCTCGTCGAAGCAGGTCGATTCGAGCGGCGTCACCTCGACGGCCCGTTCCAGTTTTTCGAGCCGCTGTTGCAGCGGAGTCCGTGCCACAGCCGGCAGTACGAAGACCGCGGCCAGCACCAAAAGTAAAATTCGTCTTTTCATAATTTCGAGTCTGTTCATGTTCACTCTTCGTTTTCTTGCCCCGGCAGCGTTCGGACGGGGTCTGTTCTGCCTAGGCTCGGCAGGACGGCCGCAGTCAGACATTTCGTCTGCAAAGATAGCAAAAGCAAACTTATTTGCGATTGTGTCAGTTCCCTCGCCCGCGCCGTGCGGCCGGAAGGAGCGTATCGGATTCGATTTTTAATTTATGAAATATCGTGCATTCCGGATAATTCCGTGAAATATTTCGTATCTTTGGCTTCGCCGAAGATACTCCGTCTCGGTGTAATCAAACTGACGTTTGCTTCTGCGGTCGACTTTCCGTATCTTTGGCTGTGCCTTAGATACTCCCGCTCGGCAAAATGCAAACGAGTTTGCTTCTGCCCGTGCTTATTCGTATCTTCGTTAGACCGATTGCCCGCCGGCGTCCTCTGCCGGTCGTGGAATGAAAAGTGCAGGAGACGATAAAAAAATGAACGGTATGAATTTTCTGGATTTGGTCAAGGCGCGTTATTCGGTGCGGAGTTACCGGCCGCAGGCCGTCGAACGGGAGAAGGTGGAGTATTTGTTGGAGTGTGCGCGGCTGGCGCCTTCGGCGGTCAATTTCCAGCCGTGGCGATTTTTCGTCGTGGCGAGCGATGCGCGCAGGGAGGCCCTGCGGCGCTGTTATCACCGCGAGTGGTTCGCCGAAGCGCCGCTCTGCATCGCGGTGTGCGTCGACGAGTCGGTGTCGTGGAAGCGTAAAAGCGACGGACACGACCATGCCGACATCGATGCGGCGATCGCCGCCGAACACATCTGTCTGGCAGCAGCCGAGCAGGGATTGGGGAGTTGCTGGGTCTGCAATTTCGACGTGCCGCTCTGCCGCGAGGCGTTGGAGCTGCCCGCGACGCTGCGACCCGTCGTGCTGATCCCGGTCGGCTATCCGGCCGACGCTCCGACGCAGAAGAAACGCAAGTCGCCGGACGAGGTCGCCGAATGGCGCTGAGGCGGAAACGGATACCGAAACGGACTTTTTATCGGGAAATACGATGAAGATAGCGCTATTCATACCTTGTTACATCAACGCCCTCTATCCGCAGGTGGGCGAGGCCTCCTACCGGCTGTTGCGGTCGCTGGGGCTCGACGTCGACTATCCGCTCGACCAGACCTGCTGCGGGCAGCCGATGGCCAATGCGGGTTACGAACGCGATGCGCAACCGTTGGCCGAACGCATGGAGGAGCTCTTCGCGGGGTACGACTATGTGGTGGGGCCGTCGGCCAGCTGCGTGAGTTTCGTGCGCGAAGGGTATCCCCGCCTGGTGCCGCACGCCGACGGCGGGCCGTGTCTGGCGTCGCGCATCTACGAAATTTGCGAGTTCGTGCACGACGTGGTGCGTCCCGAACGGCTCGACGCCTCGTTCCACCACAAGGTGAGTATCCATAACTCGTGTCACGGCGTGCGGCTGATGGGGCTGAGTACGCCCAGCGAGCTGAACATTCCCTATCGTTCCAAGCTGCGCGACCTGCTGGCGCTGGTCGAAGGGGTCGAGGTTTTCGAGCCTGCGCGCGTGGATGAGTGCTGCGGTTTCGGCGGCATGTTCGCCGTGGAGGAGAAGGAGGTCTCGGTCTGCATGGGGCGCGACAAGGTCCGCGACCACATGTCTACGGGCGCCGAGTATATCACGGGGGCCGACAGTTCGTGTCTGATGCACATGCAGGGCGTCATCGACCGCGAACGGCTGCCGATAAAGACCCTGCATATCGTTGAAATCCTGACTGCACGACAATGAGTACACATGCGAAGGCCGCGGCGAAATTCCTCGCCGACAGGGAGCGTGCCGCGTGGCACGACCGCGCGCTCTACCACGTGCGCGAGAAGCGCGACCGCATGGCGCACGCCGTTCCCGAATGGGAGGCGCTGCGGCAGGCGGCTTCCGAGATCAAGCTGCACACGCTGTCGCATCTGGGACGCTATCTCGAAGAGTTCGAACGCAATGCGACGGCCAACGGAATGGTCGTCCACTGGGCTTCCGACGCCCGCGAGATGAACCGGATCGTGCTCGACATCCTGCGCCGGCACGGCGGGCGGACGCTCATCAAGAGCAAGTCGATGCTCTCCGAGGAGTGCGGCCTCGCGCCCTTCCTGGCCGGACAGGGGATCGATGCCGTGGAGAGCGACCTGGGCGAGCGGATCATGCAGCTGATGCACCGTCCGCCCAGCCATATCGTGCTGCCGGCGATCCATGTGCGGCGCGAGGAGGTGGGCGAACTCTTCGAACGGGAACTCGGCACGGCGCGGGGCGACAGCGATCCCACCTACCTGACGCACGAGGCGCGCAAACATTTGCGCGGCAAGTTCCTCACGGCCGACGTCGCCATGACGGGCGTCAATTTCGCCGTGGCCTCGGAGGGGGCCTTCGCAGTCTGCACCAACGAGGGCAACGCCGATCTGGGGACGTCGTTTCCCGATCTGCATATCGCGATCATGGGGTTGGAGAAGGTCGTCCCCGACTACCGTTCGCTGGCGGTCTTCACCCGTCTGCTGGCGCGTTCGGCCACGGGGCAACCCGTGACGGCCTATACGTCGCTGTACCGACGTCCGGAGCCGGGCAAGCAGATCCATGTGGTCATCGTCGACAACGGCCGCACCGAATCGCTGCGCAACGAGGCGCACCGCAACATGCTCAAATGTTTGCGTTGCGGCGCCTGCATGAATACCTGTCCCGTCTACCGGCGGTCGGGCGGTTACTCCTACTCGTATTTCATCCCCGGCCCGCTGGGAATCAACTTGGGGATGCTGCGCTCGCCCGAACGCTATGCGGGCAACGTGTCGGGCTGTTCGCTGTGCTACTCCTGCTCGAACGTCTGTCCGGCGCGGATCGACCTGGGCGAACAGATCTACGCGTGGCGGCAGGAGATGGATGCCGACGGCGTGGCCGATACCCGCAAGAAACTGGCGGTCGAGGGAATGGACGTGGTGATGCGGCACAAAACCTTGTTCTACACGGGTTTGAAGCTGATTCCGTGGGTGCCGCGCTTCGTCTATAACAACCGCTTCAACCCGTGGTGCGCCGGCCGCGAGATGCCGCATTTCGCCCGCCGGAGTTTCAACGAACTGTGGAAAGAGGGAAGAATCGCAACGGAAAAAAAGGAAAAACGATGAATACGAAGGAAGCTATCCTGGCACGTCTGGCGCACAGCGGGATGCCCGAGCACCCGATGCCTGCGCTGGATTTCGGGCGCGAAGGGTTCGATGATCCGCTGACGGCGTTCCGGCAGTCGGTGGAGGCGGCGGGCGGCCGCGTGGCGGAGTGGGCGGAAGGTGTTCCGGCCGGAGAGTTGCTGCGGTCGCTCGGATTGGAGGGCCGGCGGGTGGTGTCGGCCGTGGAGGAGATTCCCTCGGCGTTCGATGCGGATGCCGTGGAAGATGCGCGCGAACTGGACGGGATCGACGCGGCCGTGGTCGGCGGAGTGCTGGGCGTGGCCGAGAACGGCGCCGTATGGCTGCCGCAGCGGGCGCGGCACAAGGCGCTCTACTTCGCCGTGGAGTCGCTGGTGATCCTGCTTCCGCGCGACGCGGTGGTCGCCACGATGCAGGATGCCGTCGAAGACCCGCGCTTCGACCGCGATTTCGGTTTCGGCTGTTTCATGTCCGGCCCGTCGAAGACGGCCGACATCGAACAGGCGCTCGTGATCGGTGCGCACGGCCCGATGTCGGTGACGGTGGTGCTGACCGGAGGAAAGGAGGCGGCCCGATGAAACCCGCGAAGAGTTGGATCTGTTACTTTTCCCCGACGGGGACTTCGCGCCGCGTGGCGGAGGCCGTCGGCAGGGGATTGAACTGCGCGCAGACGGTCGTTTGCGACGCGACGCACGATGCGGTCTGCGTTGCGGCGGAGCGCGGGGACGCGGCGGTCTTCGCCGTACCCGTCTACGGCGGGCATGCGGCTCCGCTCGCCTTGCGGCGGTTGGATGCCGTGCGGGGCGACGGTACGCCGGCCGTGGTGGTCGTGCTCTACGGCAATCGCGCCTACGAACATGCCGCGTGCGAGCTGGCCGATTTCGTGGCGGCGCGGGGATTCGTGCCCGTGGCTGCGGCCGCGTTCGTCGGCGAGCACTCCTACTCCACGGCGCGTTGGCCGATCGCTGCGGGGCGGCCCGACGGGGACGACTGCGCCGAGGCCGAGGCCTTCGGGCGCGTCGTGGCGGCGAAACTCGCTGCCGGCGGGGTGCGGGCGATCGATGCGAAGAGGTTGCCGACCGTGCGCAACGGGATGCTCTCGATGTGGCGGTTCGTGCGGTTCGTACTCGGTTACCGCCGCAGTCAGAAGCGGCATCCGCAACGGGTGGCGGTCGAGACCTCGGCCGACAGGTGCACGCACTGCGGCCGCTGTGTGAAACTCTGCCCGACGGGAGCCATCGTCGCCGGCGACGAGCTTCGTACCGATGCGGCGAAATGTATCCGCTGCTGTGCTTGCGTCAAGGGATGTCCCGTCGGCGCACGCAGCTACGATTCTCCCTTCGCACCCGTGCTGTCGCGTAATTTCGCGCAACGCAAGCGCAACCTCACGCTCATGTAGGGCGTGCACGACGCGCAGTCATGAGACCGGAACTTCGGGTTCCGGTCTTTTTTATGCCGATTCGGGGTTGTGGAACTCTATTCGGTGCCGAGCGGTTGTTCGAGCAGGATCATGTCGCGCAGCAGGACGCCTTCCTCGACGATCGGGTGGTCGTAATTGCGGGTAAAAAAGTCGGGGATGCGGCCTGCGGGGCGGAAGCCGCACTGCGCGTAGAAGCGGAGTGTCGAGGGCGTTTCGCCCGTGCCGACCCGCAGCGTGCGGTAGCCTCGCTCAGCATAGCGGCGGACGACGAATGCGACCATTCGCCGGCCGTGGCCCTGCCGCTGGCGGCAGGGTTCGACGGCGAGGTTTTTCAGTTCGCAGCAGCCGTCGCCCTCGTCGGTGACGACCGCGACGGCGCACGGGTCGGGATCGAAACAGACGAAGAGACTTCCGTGCGGCAGGTAGCGCATCACCATCTCCTCCTGTTCGTCGCCGACGAGCAGCAGCGGCAGGTAACGGCGTTTGTCGCCGGTAATTTCGCGGATCTCCATGGTTATTCGGTCTCTTCGGCGGTTTGGGTGCGGACGACGACGCCCAGCAGCGGCAACAGGTCGAGGGCCTGGCTCGGGGCGACGATAGCGCCCCGCAGGTCGTCGACGGTCAGCCGCAGGTCGCCGAGCTGCGACTGCCTGAGGTCGATGCCGCGCAGCGGCGTATGCGAAAACTCGGTGCTGCGCAGCGTGCAGCCCTCGAAGGCGACGCCGTCGAGGCGGCAGTCGTTCAGCGCCGCTTCCGTCAGGTCGCACTCCGTGAAGCGTACCTGCCGCAAGCGGCTGCCCGACAGGTTGAGGTAGCGGCCGTTGCAACGTCCCAGCCGTACGTGGTTGAGCGTGGCGTCGGGCAGGGCGGCGCCCAGCAGTTTGCAGCCGACGAACTCCACGCGGTTGAGCGCCGCACCGTCCAGCGCGAGGTTCGAGAGATCGCACCCTTCGAAACGGATGTCGCTCAATTGTGCGCCGTGCAGCCGGCAGTCGGTGAAGGTCACGTTGCGGAAGAGGCAGTTGTGCCAGAGAGCGTGCTCGGCGGCGAGCGGGCCGACCGTACCGCGTTCCACGCTTCGGTCCGTCCAGTCGTCCGCCTGTTGCGACAGGATGCCGGCGTCGCCTGGGAGCATGGCTTCGAGCCGGAGCGCGGCGGGGCAGGCGACCGTTTTTTTCTTCGTGGGTTTCATCGTATCACCATTCGATTTCGGGGATGCCGTGCGCGCGCAGGTAGGCGTTGGCGCGGCTGAAATGGCGGCAGCCGAAGAACCCCCGGTCGGCCGACCGGGGCGAGGGGTGCGCCGCCGTGAGCACGAGGTGGCGTTCGGGATCGATCAGCGCCGCCTTCTGCTGCGCGGCTGCGCCCCAAAGCAGGAAAACCAGGTGGTCGCGCCGCTCGTTGAGGCGGCGGATCACGGCGTCGGAGAACTCCTCCCATCCGCGGCCGCGATGCGATCCGCTCCGGAAAGCGCGTGTGGTGAAGATCGTGTTCATCGACAGGACGCCTTGTGCGACCCAACGTTCCAGCCGTCCCGATGCGGGGACGGGGCGCCCTGTGTCGTCGTGTACTTCGCGGAAGATGTTTTGCAGCGAGCCGGGAATCGGCACGCCGTCGGGCACCGAGAAACAGATTCCGTAGTAGAAACGCGGGTCGGGGTAGGGATCCTGTCCCAGAATGACGACCCGCACGCGGTCGAACGGGCAGAGGTTGAAGACGCGGAAGAGATCGCCGTTGACGGGACAGACGCGCTGCGTGCGGTACTCCTCGCGCACGAACGCCGCCAGCCGCGCGAAATAGGGTTTGTCGAACTCTTCCTGCAACTGCGAACGCCAGCTCTCTTCGATTTTGACTTGCATGGGGCGGTTGTATTTTATGCGAAAGTTACGGTTTTTCGTCCGGAATTGCAACGGCTCTTCGCTCTTTTAGCGGGGTGAGGGGTGGTTTCGGGCGATTCGATCGGCGTGTCGCAGCCTGCGGAGAGGAGCTATGGCGAACCGCCGTTGCAGGTTGCAGTTCGCGCGGTTCATGGAGCCGCTGAACGGGGGCGGTTTCCGGTTGGAAATCTGTTCGTCCGGCGATCTTCTGCGACGAATTTCCGTCTATGAAAAAGCCCCGACTCTGCGGGAGCCGAGGACGGAATTCCTGCGGACGGGAGAGCTATTCCAGCTCCTGAGCCTTGATGCAGACGACCTTGCCGTCACGGACGACGACCAGTTCGCCGTTCTCCTTCTTCGTCTTCTCGATCAGGCGTTTACGTGCCAGGAGAATGCCTGCGTTGATCTTTTCTTGAAGTTGTTTTATTTCAATTTCGCTCATAGCTCATGAATTGTTGGTAGGCTAACGGATTTTCGATGTGCTTTGTTGTATTGTTCTCTCCCGTCGCGATGATCCGGATTTCGGCATCGGCGGAGCTGTTGTCGTAGATGACCCAGTAGTCGCACAGCGGAGCGTAGAGTGCGACCATGTTGCGCATGCCGGTGGCATAGCGGCGGCGGATCACCTCCTCGGGAATATCGTGACCGCCCTTGCTCACCCGCGTTGCGACGCGCACGATAGCCAGTTCCGGCGTGGGAAGCCAGAAGAAAAGCAGCGAAACGAAGTACCCCATCGCGTGAGCCTGATCGATGAACTTCACATAGGAGCGTGTGGCGAGCGTCGTCTCGAAGGCGAAGTCCTCGCCGGCGATCAGCAGGTCGTCCATGCGTTGCAGCATCAGCCTCCCCGCGTCGATGGCGACGCTTTCGGGGTTGAACGGCGAGAGGCCCTTGGCGATTTCGTCGGCATTGACGAATTCGCGGCAGTCGAGCATCTCCGGCAACACCGTATAGGAAGCCGTTGTCTTACCGGCGCCGTTGCATCCCGCTATGATGTAGAGTTTCGGCATGTGTGGCATTATCGTAGGGGCAAATATAATCATTAATTTGGAAATTCGCCCAAACACCGTTCCATAAAATGCCGAACCGACCGGCAGACCCGCTGCGGGGCGGTTCGCTCTGCATTCGGCTGTTGGATGTCGGCGGATCGCAGAGGCAGGTCGGTCGGGAACGCCGCCGTCGGGGCCTCCTGCCCGCAAGGAACGAGGCCGTTCCTGTGCGGGAACGGCCTCGTCCGGAAGAGCGGGAGGGGAGTGTCAGTCGCGGTAGAGGTCGGGCCCCCACGTCAGACCGCAGGGATTGACTACCTGCTTGTATTTGAAGTTGCTCCACTTGACCATCGTGGGATTCTCTTTGAGCGAGAGCATGTAGTTGCCCAGTGTGGTCGTGAGGACGAGTTTCAACTCGTTTTTGCCCGGACGGAGCAGCTTCGCGACATCGTAGACGTGGCGGCCGTGCCATACCGTACCGGCCTTTACGCCGTTGACGTAGAGTTCCGAAACGCAGTTTTCCACGCCGAATTCCATGTGCGCGCATTCGCCGGGACGGACGTCGAGCGTCGTGCGGTAGACGATCTGGCCGGAGAAGGATTCGAAACGCTTCTCCTTGCCCAGGTCGAACAGACGGTCGGTTTCGAGTTCGGCGACGGTGCCGTCGTAGTGGTTGAGCGTGACGTTCCAATGCAGGGCCCGACGTTCGGCGGGACCTTCGAGCCGTGCGTCGGCCGTGGCGGTCGCAGCGCCCCTGACCGGTTTGTCGAAGACCAGCAGCCGCGATTCGGTGGGTTCGAGGTGCAGTTTGAGCCGCGTCCCCGTGTCGGGCAGCAGTGCGCGCTCGCCCGTCATCGGATCCCACAGCCACATGCGCCGTCCGCGCAGGTCGATGTTGAACTCGGTGTCGAGCGTATAAGCTTCCGTAAGGCTGTAATTGGCGAAGAAGAAGATGTCGAGATTGCCCGCCTTGTAGTGGTTCTGGTTGACGAATGCCTGCGGATTGTCGATGCGGACGGCGGGTGTCAGTCCGTATTTCTGCTGCAACTCCTTGTACCAGGCGATGAGGTGCCCCTTGCGCGGCGCCTCGACGTGGAGGATCCGGTCGGGGTACTGCTTCATCAGGTCGGCCGTCAGGCGTTGCACCTCCTTGTCGCCGCCTTCGAGACCCGCCAGACCGGGGGCTTTCGAGGGGGTCGAGCCGACGAAGAAGACCTTGCCGCCGGCAGCGGCGTAGCGGCCGATCGCGGCGAGCGTCTCGGGCGAGATCGTCTCGACTTCGAGCAGCAGCAGCGCCTTGTAGCTGCGGTCGCCGTACTCGATCCGTCCGTCGGCGAACGTGCTGCGTTGCAGGATCGATTCGGTGAGGTAGTCGCAGCCGCCGCCGTTCTGGTGAACGGCCTCCCAAAGCGTGTTGACGTAGAAGGGGCGCCACTTGCCGGGCGAAGGTTCGAACTGCGGCGCCAGGTAGGTCCACATGTCGACGAGCGGCTGCATGAGCGCGATGTCGGTCTGCATCTCGGAGTTGCGCAGGACGGTCGACAGGCGGGCCTTGTAGGAGATCCATTCGGGGAAGAAGCGCCACAGCGGGTTGCGTTCGTTGTAGAACGTACCGTAACGCACCCAGCCCGGGAACGGCGCCTCGGCGGGAGAGTAGTTGTAGCCGTGGAGCACGGAGTGCGTCACGCCCGACAGGTTGCTCAGGTCACCCGTGATCTTGATGCGTTCGAGCGTCTCGTTGAAGACGAAGCGCGTGTTGGTGATCTCCTCGCAGCTGACGACGTTCTTGCCCGAGAGATGCGCGCCCGAAGCGACGAACTTGTTGACCATCTTGTAGCCGTGTCCCGACATCTTGTCGTCGGGGAAGATCTCGCCGTTCTCCTTGTGGTACCACGTCTCGCATTCGGGAATGTCGACGTCCATGAGCGACTCGACGGGCATACAGCCCTTGCCGTAGGCCTGGATGCGCGACTTGACGCCGCAGGCGCGGCACCATGCGTTCAGTTCGTCGAGGAAACGCTCCTTGAAGAGCTCGGCCAGCGTCAGTTCGTAGTCGTAGCGCATGCGGTAGATGCGCTCCATCACGTCGGGTTCGATCCGGGCGCCGTAGGGCGTTTTGATCTCGTTGCCGTAGGGGCCTACCTTTTTCAGAATCAGCGGGTAGTAGGTGTAGAGGTCGTATCCGCGCCGTTTCTGGAACTCTTCGCGGATGTCCTTGCACCAGTTGGAGCCTTCCAGCTCGAAGCTGTCGGTGAAGAACGAGCGGATGCGGTCGTGGAGGTTGCCGACGACGGGGCGCATGGCATCGGACATCCGGTTGAGGTAACGGCGCACGGCCTCGGCGTTGAAGTGGTCGAGCACCGGCCCGCGGGCACCCAGCGCACCGTGGATCACGCCCATGTAGCCGGTGTGCTTGACCACGACGTAGGCGATGTGGCGGCCGGCCGGAACGTCGATCGTCACCTCCTGCGCTCCCGGCGCGAAGGTCACGGGCGTGCCGGGGATGAGTTCGGTGATGTGGGCGGGGAAGAGCCGCACCTCGATCAGTTCGGAGAGTTTGTCGCGATTGGCCGAGAGCAGTTTGGGCGTGGCGCTTCGGATGAGGTCGTCGGTACGGACGGTCACTTTGCAGGGGCCTTCGAACTCCATCGTGCCGAGGGCCATCATCTTGATCTGCTCGTCGCGCGAGAGGAACTCGGCGCCGAACGGCCAGCCCGAGCCGACGATCAGGTCACTGTACATGCCGCGCGCGGCGGCTTCGCGCATGGTGAAGTCGACCAGTTCCAGCCAGCGGTCCGATAGCCAGGGCACCTGTGCGAAGCCCAGCGTGTCCTTGTAGCGGTCGGGGAAGGCGATGGAGTTGATCTCCACGCCGCCGAAGCCGGCGCGCTGCATCGAGTCGAGCTCGCGCACGATCTCCTTTTCGCAGACGCGCGTACCGTTCCACCACCAGCGGGCGAAGAGCTTCGACGAGCTGTCGGGCGTGCGGAATTTCTCGTAGAGTTTGCTTGCGGGAACCTCTTTCAGGAAGGCGTCGCCCGTCAGGTCGCCCCCTTTCGGGGCGGCTGCGGCGTCGGGTGCGGAGAGGGACAGTGCGGTAGCGATACCGAAGGTGAGAAGTAGTTTTTCGATCATCGTTTTTTTCGTTTGGGTATAATTTACAGGGTAAAGATAGGAATAAATTATTCCGGCAGCAGGGTGCCGGATACGGAAAAGATTATTCGTTTTGGTATTTCTGTTATAGATTTTGATCCGGAGGGTCGAAGGCGGCCGGTCGACCGGTCGGGTGTCCATGCGGTGCGTGGGGATCGGCGGTATGTATTTTTTTGCGGGGAAAGGTCGGTCCGGAAGCGGTCGGAACGATTGCGGACGGAGGTATCGATTAATCGTTTTGACCGGAGGCGAAGACTCCTTGTTCGGGGCGTAACGATGCGGATACGGGGTTTGCGGACGGTGCGGACGCAAAATGCCTGTGTCCGTCCGCAGAGGGGCTTCCGCTTTCGACGTACCTGTATTTCGCCGAGGCCGGCGTTTCGGCGAGTTGCGGTTTGCCTTACGGGGTGGCTTTTCTGCCGGCATTACCCGACGATGCCGCCCGATCCGTCGGAGATCGGTTCCGGAGCAAAATTGCGGGTAAGCATGAATGTCCGGTGCAGAAGTCGCGGTTTTCCGGAGTTCCGGAGCAACACAGGGTTCGCAGGGCATCCGGAAAACGAAGACCACCCCTTTTGGAGTGGTCTTCGTTTCGGATCTGTGGGAGCTGAGGGATTCGAACCCCCGACCCTCTGCTTGTAAGGCAGACGCTCT
>ERZ1106963.1510-NODE-1510-length-27902-cov-7.967824_pt1 | contig 27902 bp, 28 predicted proteins | sample MGYA00403681_ERZ1106963 | MGnify/ENA primary metagenome ERZ1106963 (study PRJEB35170, sample SAMEA104062407) | human gut metagenome | biome: human gut; feature: human-associated habitat; material: faeces | place: Denmark | collected 2012-05-03 ...
TGGTGCTTGCCCAAAGAAACGGTGTCGAGCCGCCAAAGAAAGGCGCTTTTTTACCCCGGCGGCTCCACCATCCGCGTGAGCGCTACTGCTTTGTGGACTGTACGTTTCTCGCCCGACTTGGGGAGGGGGTGGTGCGGGTTGTGGTAAAGAGACCCCGCCGGCGATTGGCCGGCGGGGTTTTGTTTACACTATGCGTCTGTCGCGCTTCTGGCTGTCGTAGTGCTTGTTCAGGAAGGGCCTGATGACGTAGTAGATGAGCTTGTTCTCGAGGTTGAACATGTATATCGTGAACGTCACCAGGAAGGTCAGAAACCCCAGCAGCGTCAGCTTGCCGAAGAGCTTCAGCGCGCGCTTCTTCGCGGGGACCTTTGCCTTTTTTGCTTTCTTCATTTCGCTTTACCTGCCTTTCCTTACCACGCCTCGGAGTCGTCGAAGTCGACCAGGGTCGGGTCGAGCGGCTCCTCGCCCACGACGACGGACATGTAGTTGTTGACGATTTTGCGCATGTCGCGCCGCGAGATCGTGCGGCAGTCCTCAAGGTCGTGCTCCACGAAGATGAAGTAGAAGCCCAGGTCGCGCGCCTGCTCCTCCATCATGGCGTGGACGCCGTTCATGCCCTTGCAGGCGACGTTGTCGTTCATGAGCACCATGTCGCAGTTGAAGTTCTTCGCCCAGTCCCAGATGGCGTTGACGTTGTCCCAGCCGCCGACGGCGTGGTGGCGCATGACGGCCTTCTCCGAGAACAGCGCGAGGTCCTTTATCGCCTGCTCCGGGTCGTCCGTGCTTATCATGTTGTGGCCCATCGTGGAGTCCATGTTCAGCACGATGTTGACGCCCCAGCAGTTCTGGATCCAGGTGGGGAAGTCCGTGTAGTACACCGCCGAGGGGCCCCACAGGAACGCGCGGTGGCGGGTCTTGCCGCCGAAGGGCTCGTACTTCTTCTTGTAGCAGCGGCGCATGATCTTGATGACCTTGCGGTCCACCTTCGTGAAGTAGTCCTCCTGGCCGTTGACGCTGGCCCAGGAGTACAGGCGGTAGAGCGTCTCGGCTATGCCGCAGAGCGCGGAGTACGGGGTCTTGAAGATGTCCCACTTCTCCAGCTCTATGGTGTTCTGCTCGTTCATCTGCTTGGCGCGCTCGAAGAGGGCGTCCCAGTCGTACTTCTCGCCGTATTCCTTCTCTATGAAGGCGATGGCGTCCTTGAGCACCTGGGTGGAGTAGGGGTGCGCGCCCGGCTCGTTGTGGATCATGGCCATGGTGATGGGGAAGTCCGGCAGGCCTATGCGGCGGCGCTGGAACATGCTCGTCGCCTCGCTGGCGTTGCAGGGCATGTTCGTGGTGAGCATCGCCTTGCCGACCAGCGGGAAGTCGTCGTCAAAGGTGACGCCCGTCTCGGCCGAGCAGCGGGAGCACACGTCCGCCGCGAGGCCGAAGCTCTCCGCCACGTCTATGTAGTGCGGCTGCAGGTTCTGGTCGATGTCGCAGATGATGAACTCAGGCAGGGTCTGCAGCGGGATGGGGATGAGGTTCGGGAAGCCCGTCATGAAGAGGGGCGGCATGACCTCGTCCATCGGGACGATCTTGTCGGTCAGCGGGCCGCCGCCGAGCCTGCGGTCGTTCGCGAGCACCAGGGCTATCTTCTTCGTCAGGCTCTGCACGATGGCGTGCATGTTGAGGTGGGCTATCTTCAGCTCGGGGCCGCGGAAGCCCTCGAACAGGCGGTCGATGAAGGCGAAGGTGCCCAGATACGAGCCCATCCAGCGGTATTCCCACATGCCCTTGAGCACCGGCAGCGGGGCGCTCGCGACCATGATGCCCATGCTCTTGAGGTTGTTGAGCCAGGCGACGTAGTCGGCAAGCGTGTCGTGCACGCCGCGCCACTCGCGGTATTTGGCGATGCCGGTCTTGTCGTAATAGCGGCTGCGCAGGCCGCCCGTGCCGTGCTCCGCCTGCCACTTGGGGTCGAATTTCTCCAGCTTCTTGTCTATGAACGCGGTTATCGGATTTTTCATCGTCTTCTCCCCCTTTCTCAGGCGTTGATCTTTTTGATCTCCAGGCTCTCGACAAAGGCCTGGAAGCGGGTGCGGAGCTGGCCCACCGAGCCGAGGGCGTATTCCTTCTCAATGGTGCAGCAGGGCACGCCCATCTCGTTTTGCAGCACGAAGGAGCCGAGGACCTTTTCATAGCTCCAGAACTCGCAGAACTTCATGTTCTCGTACACGACGCCGTCGGCGTGGAACTCGTCCACCAGGCGCTTGACCTCGAGGTGGCGCTGGTCGATCTTGTCGCCGGACATGAAGCGCGCGCACTGGTTCCAGTGCAGGTAGTGGCGGCAGATGGCGTCGAAGGCGCTCTCGCCCGGGGCGATCTCGATGCGCTCCCGGCTCGGGAAGCTGCCGAAGCAGTAGCGGTCCGCCACGACCATGGCGCCGCACATCTCCACCAGCTTGGTGAAGTCCGGGTCGTCTATCTCGGAGCCCGCGATGACTATCCTCGCGTGGAAGGGGAACTTCGGCTCCGGCTCGCGGGTCTTGATCTCCTCGAGGGTCTCCTTTATGTACGGGAGGATGAGCTCGTGCGGGCAGACCTGGCTCACGAGCTGGATGACGTGGAACTCATAGCCCGTGATGGGCGGGTTCGCGAGCTTGCGGAAGCTGCCGATCTCGGTGATGACGTCGCAGAGCTCGTTGAAGTCCTCGACGGCCTTGCGCATGGCGGCGTCGGAGACGTCGATGCCGAAGCGGCTCTCCAGCTCGTCCACGACCTTGAGCTTTAGCTGGGCCTTGTAGTAGTCGAGGGAGGTCTTGTCGCCCTTCATCGGCGGGTCGATGATGGTGACGAAGAACTTGTCGTTCTTGACGGGGTTTATGAGGAAGAAATGCTCCTGCATCCTCTCCATGGCGGCGCAGCTCTCGGCGCCGAAGAGGGCGCTGAGGTAGTTGTAGCCGCCCTCGATGCCGCGCTCGAGGATGGAGCGGACGTAGGGACAGTTGCGGTTCGTCATGTAGTAAGTGGCGACGTCCGGGGAGGAACAACGCGGCGCGCGCAGGCGCGAGGAAAAGCACCCGGGAAGATTCAGCAGGACTTCGGGGATATAATAGCAGTTATACCCCAGCGCGATCTTGCCATCGTTGACCGCCTGCGAGACCAGCTCGTTCTGAGCCTCCTGCAGGAGGTTTTCGAAGTAGATCAGGTGTTTCAGATCCTTCAATTTGCAGCCCCCTTGATTTTTATTTGTCAAGTATTGAAATTGATTTGCACAACAAACCCGCCATTATGTGTTAAAATTATAGTACATATTGACGGGCTTGTCAAACATTTATCGTCCACGACGTTCAAAAACCAACTGGTCTGTAAAAGACCAGGACCAGGGGACAAAAAAACACCGCCGCCCATCGGGGCGGCGGCGTGGGTTTTGCGCGGCGGTTCAATCCTCGGAGTAGTTTTCCAGCGCGTACTCGATGCACTGGTTGACTATCTTGTTGAAGGACACGCCCGTTTTCAGGTTGAGCTCACAGATGCGGTCGAAGGTGGAGGCCTTCATCCGTATCGTCCGGCTCACCGTGCTGAGCTTCTCGTCCTCGGTGTTGATCTTAAACGGCTCCATGTCCTCGCCTCCGATAGATATTGTAATTGCAAAAGCGAAGCATTATAATGTACATATTAGCAATCATAATTTGTGTACATGGAGGTGTTTATATGCCCGGGTTCAAGAAGCTCTATCTGCTGCTGTTCAACGCCGTTACGGATGCGCTGAGGCTGATGAAGGCAGGGCGCGAGCAGGAGGCGGCGGAGGTGCTGAGGAGGGCGCAGCAGGTGTGCGAGGAGCTGTACATCGAGGCGGAATAAAAAATTCCCGGGCCGGGGGCCCGGGAATTCTACATTTTATTACTCGCCGTAGCAGGCGGGGAGGCGGCGTTTGTGTTCGGAGGCGGCGTGCATGCGCTCTATCTTGGCGCGGACGGCGGGGTCGACCTCGCCGCCGAGGACTACCTTGTCGATGTCCGCGTAGCTGATGCCCATCTCGCTCTCGTCGGTCTGGCCCTCGAAGAGGCCGGCGCTGGGGGCCTTCTCGATGACCGCGCGCGGCGCGTCCAGGTACTCGAGGAAGGCGTATATCTCGCCGACGGTCAGGTCGGCTATGGGGTTGAAGTCATAGGCCCCGTCGCCCCACTTGGTGAAGTAGCCCACGTAGCCCTCACTGGCGTTGCCGGTGCCGGCGACCACGCGGCCCTCGGCGTGGGCCACGGCGTAGAGCGTCGTCATGCGCAGCCTCGGGGCGATGTTCGCAACGGCCATGTCCGTCAGCTCGGTCACGCCCTTGAGCGCGGCCATCTCTGCTTCACGGACGGGCGTGAGGTCCACCGTCCTGGTCTCGATGCCGAACTTCTCCGCGACCTCGAGCCCGTCGGCCTTGTCCATGCCGTAGTTGCGCTTCGACGCGCAGGGCATGATGATGCCGACCGTGTTCTCGCAGGCCATCTTGCACAGGATGCCGACCAGGGCCGAATCCTTGCCGCCGGAGTTGCCGTACACGATGCCCCTGGCACCGCTTGCCTTGAGGTACGCGCGGATATATTCCACGCGAGCGGACGTTTCTTCAGCATAATTTCTCATTTTTCGTCCCTCACTTTCATGGTATGCGGATATTATGTACTTTTTTTCAGCAAAGTCAAGGGAATTCTTGACGCAGAGGTGAAATTGCGTTAATCTGTCTCATGTATTTTTTGAATTGAAAAGGTGATGAGCTTTGTCCGGCATAGAAGAGATATTCGGTACGATGGTATTTTCCGACGCCGTCATGCGCGAGAGGCTGCCCCAGGACACCTACGCGGCGGTGCAGCGCACGATGCGCAGCGGGCGGCGCCTGCACCCCGACACCGCCGAGGTCGTGGCCGCGGCGATGAAGGACTGGGCGCTTGAAAAGGGCGCCACGCACTTCACGCACTGGTTCCAGCCCATGACCGGCGTCACCGCCGAGAAGCACGACAGCTTCCTCGCCCCGGACGGCGCGGGCGGGGTCATCATGGAGTTCTCCGGCAAGGAGCTCATCCACGGCGAGCCCGACGCCTCATCCTTCCCCTCCGGCGGGCTGCGCGCCACCTTCGAGGCCCGCGGCTACACCGCCTGGGACCCCACCAGCTACGCCTTCATCCGCGACCGCGTGCTGTACATCCCCACGGCCTTCTGCTCCTACGGCGGCGAGGCGCTCGACCAGAAGACCCCGCTGCTGCGCTCCATGGAGGCCCTCTCGCGTCAGGCCCTGCGCGTGCTCAAGCTCTTCGGCACCGAGGCCACGGTGGTGCTGCCCATGGTCGGCGCCGAGCAGGAGTACTTCCTCGTCGAGCGCGACATGTACGAGCAGAGGCAGGACCTCATCTACACCGGCCGCACCCTCTACGGCGCGATGCCGCCCAAGGGCCAGGAGATGGACGACCACTATTTCGGCACCGTCAAGCCCCGCGTCGCGGCCTTCATGCGCGAGATAAACGAGGAGCTCTGGCGCGTCGGCGTCACCGCCAAGACCGAGCACAACGAGGTCGCCCCCGCCCAGCACGAGCTCGCCTGCGTCTACAACACGGCCAACATCGCCGCCGACCACAACCAGCTCGTCATGGACGTCATGCAGAAGACCGCCAAGAAGCACGGCCTCGTCTGCCTGCTCAACGAGAAGCCCTTCGAGGGCGTGAACGGCTCCGGCAAGCACAACAACTGGTCCATGGCCACGGACACGGGCATCAACCTCTTCGACTCCGGCGAGACCCCGGGCGAGAACGCCCAGTTCCTGCTCTTCCTCTGCGCGGTCATCAAGGCCGTGGACGACTATCAGGACCTGCTGCGCATCTCCGTCGCCAGCGCGGGCAACGACCACCGCCTCGGCGCCGCGGAGGCGCCCCCGGCCATACTCTCGCTCTTCCTCGGCGAGGAGCTCACCGGCATACTCGAGTCCATCGAGAACGACACCGCCTGCGACGTCCGGGAGAAGGAGCTCTTCAAGGTCGGCGTCCACGCCCTGCCGCGCTTCCCCAAGGACACGACGGACCGCAACCGCACCTCGCCCTTCGCCTTCACGGGCAACAAGTTCGAGTTCCGCATGCCCGGCTCGGCGGCCTCCATCTCCTCGGCGAACATCGCGATCAACACCGCCGTGGCCGAGGAGCTGCGGCAGTTCGCCGACGAGCTCGAGAACGCGGCCGACTTCAAGAGCGCGCTGCAGGGCCTCATCAAGCGGGTCGTGCGCGAGCACAAGCGCATCATCTTCAACGGCAACGGCTACGACCCCGCCTGGGTCGAGGAGGCCGAGCGCCGCGGGCTGCACAACCTCCGCTCCACGCCCGAGGCCCTGCCCCACCTGCTCGACGCGCCCAACGCCGAGCTCTACGCCCGGCACAGGGTCTTTTCCCACGCCGAGCTGCGCTCCAGGCTGGAGATAAGGCAGGAGGAGTACTGCAAGCTGGTGGTCATCGAGGGCAAGACCGCCCTGGCCATGGCCCGGCGCGAGATACTGCCCGCCGTCAGCGCCTTTGCAAGCCGCCTCGCCGCCTCCGCCGCGGCGCTCCAGGCGGCGCTGCCCGCCGCCTGCCCCGAGTTCGAGCTCAGCACCGCGGGCAGCCTGGTGCAGCTCTCCGACGCCGCCAGCGGCCTGGTCCGCCAGCTGGAGGACCTGCTCGTCCGCGCCGACCAGCTGCAGTCGCCGCAGGAGAAGTCCTTCTTCCTGCACGACCAGGTGCTCCCCGTCATGGGCGCCCTCCGCGCCGCCTGCGACGACATGGAGACCATCACCGCCAAGGACGCCTGGCCCTTCCCGACCTACGGCGAGCTGCTCTTCGGCGTCAAATAAGGCCGGGTACAATATAATAAAAGCGGCGCCGCCCCGGTATCCGGGCGCGGCGCTTTGTTTTGTGCGGTAAGCTATTTTTTCATCAGGACACGGCTCTGCTCGGTTATCTTCTTCTTCCAGCAGCGGTGGCACATGGCGACGTAGGCGTCGTTGCCGCCGAGGAACACCTGCTCGCCCTCGGTCACTATGCGGCCGTCGGGGGTCAATCGGGCGTTCACCGTGGCCTTTGCACCGCAGGCGCAGACCGTCTTGACCTCGGTTATCGAGTCCGCCAGCTCCATCAGCCGGCGCGAGCCCGGGAACATGTGCGTCAAAAAGTCCGTCCGCAGCCCGAAGCAGAGCACGGGCACGTTAAGCTCGTCGACGATGTCGCGCAGCTCGTCTATCTGCTCCGGCGTCAGGAACTGCGCCTCGTCCGCGATGATGACGTCCCGGCCGCCCGTCGCCTCGTAGCGCGCGCGGATGCTGTCCTCCGGCGTGATGACCTCCGCCTCACGGCTGAGGCCGACGCGGCTCTTCACGATGTTCGCCCCGTCCCGGTCGTCCACGCTCGGCTTGATGAGCCAGACCGTCATGCCCAGCTCCTCGTAGTTGAACTGCGTTATCAGCGCCTGGGCGGATTTGGAGCTGCCCATCGCGCCGTATTTGAAGTAGAGTTTAGCCATTTTCCTGTACCCCGCTCACATGTGCTCTTATGCGCTCTATCAGCATGTCCATCGCCACGAGATTGTGCCCGCCCTCGGGGATGATGATGTCCGCGTTCCGCTTGGAGGGCTCGACGTACATCTCGTGCATGGGCTTGACCGTGGTCAGATACTGGTCCACCACGGACTCGAGGCTCCGGCCCCGGTCGCGCACGTCGCGCACGATGCGGCGCAGTATGCGCACGTCGGCGTCCGTGTCCACGAAGATCTTGATGTCCAGCAGCTCGCAGAGGCGCGGGTCCTGCAAAATGAGTATGCCCTCCACTATGACCACCGGCGAGGGCTTTACCAGCACCGTCTTGTCCGAGCGGTTGTGGATGGTGTAGTCGTAGACCGGACAGCGTATCGCCTCGCCCGCACGCAGGCGCTTGAGGTCGCGCAGCATGAGCTCGGTGTCGAAGGCGTCCGGACAGTCGTAGTTGAGCAGCGAGCGCTGCTCGTAGTTGAGGTCGTTGTGCGCTTTATAGTAGTTGTCGTGGTAGATGACGCTGACGTTTGACGAGAACTTTTGCAGCAGCCGGCGGGTGATGGTGGTCTTGCCGCTGCCGGTGCCGCCCGCTATGCCTATGGTCATGACGCTGCCCATTTTCCGCACTCCCCCTTATCCGACACGATTTTACCACAGCCTCCGCCCATATGCAATTTGACTTTTGCACACCGCTCGGATATAATTTTTGCAGAATTTTGGCAAACGGAGGTAATCACCATGCCCACACCCCACAACAGCGCCGTCAAAGGCGACTTCGCAAAGACCGTCCTCATGCCGGGCGACCCGCTCCGCTCGAAGTATATAGCCGAAAACTTCCTCGCCGAGGCCAAACTCGTCAACAACGTCCGCGGCGTCCAGGGCTTCACCGGGCTCTGGAAGGGCGCGAAGGTCTCCGTCCAGGCCAGCGGCATGGGCATCCCGTCCATAGGCATTTACAGCTGGGAGCTATTTAAGGAATACGGCGTGGAGAACATCATCCGCATCGGCTCCGCGGGCGGCCTCGCCGACGACCTCAAGCTCATGGACGTAGTCGCCGCCGTCGGCGCCTGCACGGACTCGAACTTCGCCCACCAGTTCGGCGTGAACGGCACCTTCGCCCCCACGGCGGACTGGACGCTGCTCTCCACGGCGATGTCGCTGGCGGGGGAGAGGGGCCTCTCCATCCGGGCCGGCAACGTGCTCTCGGCCGACAACTTCTATAACGACGGCTCCGACGGCCCCGACCAGTGGCGCAAGCTCGGCGTCCTCGCCGTGGAGATGGAGGCCGCCGGCCTCTACATGACCGCCGCCCGCACCGGCGGACACGCGCTGTGCCTGTGCACCATCTCCGACCACCTCTACCGCCCCGAGGAGCTCACGCCCGAGGAGCGCCAGACCGGCTTCAACGACATGATAACCCTCGCCCTCGATACCGCCGCGGCCCTCGCCAATTGACATAATAAAATTTACGAAACGGAAACAGGCAATTTACTTGAATGTTACAGCCCCAGGTGATATAATGCCAATTGGCGCAGGAAATCCCTGCGCTTAAGAACCCGAATCATAATATGAAACGGAGGATACTTACAGAAATGAAGAAGTTTCTTGCACTGCTTCTCGCTCTCGTGATGGTATTCGCCCTCGCCGCCTGCGGCGGGACCGACTCCACCCCGAGCGACGCTCCCGAGTCCGAGGCTCCCGCGTCCGAGGCTCCGGCCGACGACACCCCGGCTTCCGAGGCTCCCGCGGATGACGGCGTCATCACCGACCCCAACGAGATCCCCAACGACGCCGAGTCCGCCGACGGCACCTACGAGGTCGCCTTCGTCACCGACGTCGGCCAGCTCCAGGACGGCTCCTTCAACGAGGGCACCTGGAACGGCGTCAAGCTCTACGCCGCCAACAACGGCCTGACCTACAAGTACTATCAGCCCGCCAACGGCAACGAGGCCACCGATGACGACCGCGTGAACGCCATGCAGGCCGCTGTCGACGCCGGCGCCAAGGTCGTCGTCTGCGCCGGCTTCCTGCAGGAGGCCGCTCTCCGCACCGCCGCCATGAACAACCCGGACGTCCACTTCGTGTTCATCGACGGCTATCCGCTGGATGATGATCCCGATCCCAACGTCCAGGGCAACATCCTCACCAACGTTGCGGGCATCAACTTCCAGGAAGAGCAGTGCGGCTATCTGGCCGGCTACGCCATCGTCAAGGAAGGCTTCACCAAGATCGGCTTCTCCGGCGGCGGCGGCGGCTCCAACCCGGCCTGCTGCCGTTACGGCTACGGCTATCTCCAGGGCGCCAGCGCGGCTGCTGCTGAGATGGGCGTGAACGTTGACGTGATGTACTCCTGGCAGTACGGCGGCACCTTCTCCGCCTCCCCCGAGCTGCAGACCATGATCAACGGCTGGTACACCAACGGCACTGAGGTCGTCTTCGCCTGCGGCGGCTCCATGTTCAGCTCCATCACCGCCGCTGCGGCCGCCAACGACGGCATCGTCATCGGTGTTGACGTCGACCAGAGCCCGCTGAGCGACACCGTCATCACCTCCGCCCTAAAGGGCATCTCCCAGGCCGCCCAGGTCGCCCTCGGCCACCACTACGACGGCACCTGGTCCGAGATCGGCGGCGTGCAGACCACCCTGGGCGCCAATGACGACGCTGTCGGCCTGCCGACCGCTACCTGGTCCATGGAGAACTACACCGTCGAGGAGTATGAGGCTCAGCTCCAGGCCATGAAGGACGGCACCCTCGTTGTCGACGCCAACTACCCCGTCGACGAGTCCGGCATGGATGCTGCCGCCACCCTCAACGGCGTCCTGCCCAACCTGAACATCACCGTGGTGTGATGACCCGTACATAACCACTCGAAGAGAGGCCCTCCGGGGCCTCTCTTTTTTTGCAGCGGTCCCGGCGAATTTGTATAATTTTCTTGTTTTTTGCGGCTTGTTAAATTATAATAAAGTGTACTACGTTGAAAAGGGGGCGGGGCGGTGGCAGCGCAGCCGGAATACATAATAGAGATGCTCGGCATCACCAAGCGTTTTCCCGGAATAGTCGCTAACGACAACATCACCCTCCAGCTCAGAAAGGGCGAGATCCACGCGCTTCTGGGCGAAAACGGCGCGGGCAAGAGCACGCTGATGAGCGTGCTTTTCGGAATGTACCAGCCGGAGGAGGGCGTCATCAAGAAAAACGGCGAGGTCGTCAAGATAAACGACCCCAACGACGCGACAAGGCTCGGCATCGGCATGGTGCACCAGCACTTCAAGCTCATCGACGTCTTCACGGTGCTGGACAACATCATCCTCGGTGCGGAGACGACGAAGCTCGGCTTCCTGCAGAAGAAGGAAGCCCGCAGGAAGGTCGAGGAACTCTCCGAGCGCTACGGCCTGAAGGTCGACCTGGACGCCAAGGTGGAGGACATCACCGTCGGCATGCAGCAGCGCGTCGAGATACTCAAGATGCTCTACCGCGACAACGAGATACTCATCTTCGACGAGCCCACGGCGGTCCTCACGCCGCAGGAGATCGAGGAGCTCATGCACACCATGCGCGGCTTCGCCGAGGAGGGCAAGAGCATACTCTTCATCTCCCACAAGCTCAACGAGATCATGGAGGTCTCGGACCGGGTCACGGTTCTGCGCAAGGGCAAGTGCATCGGCACGGTGAACACCTGCGACACGAACAAGCAGGAGCTCTCCAACATGATGGTCGGCCGCCCGGTGCAGCTGGAGATACAGAAGGCCCCGGCCAGGCCCGGCGAGACGGTGCTCAAGGTGGAGGACCTGCACGTCCGCTCCCGCGTGCACAAGAAGGACGCCGTCCGCGGCGTGAGCTTCGAGGTGCGCACGGGCGAGATAGTCTGCATCGCGGGCATAGACGGCAACGGCCAGACGGAGCTGGTGTACGGCATAACCGGCCTGGAGAAGCCCGACCACGGCCACATCACGCTCTGCGGCAAGGAGATAGCCCACGCCTCCATCAAGGCCCGCAGCGAGAACATGAGCCACATCCCCGAGGACCGGCACAAGCACGGCCTCATCCTGGATTTCACGCTTGAGCAGAACATGGTGCTGCAAAGGTTCAATGAAAAGCAGTTCCAGCACGCGGGCTTCATCGACCGCGCCAGCGTGCGCAGCTATGCGGAAAAGCTCATAGACAAGTTCGACGTCCGCTCCGGCCAGGGGCCGGTGACCGTGGCGCGCAGCATGTCCGGCGGCAACCAGCAGAAGGCCATAATCGCCCGTGAGCTGGACCGCGGCAAGGCCCTGGTCGTCGCCGTGCAGCCCACGCGCGGCCTCGACGTCGGCGCCATAGAATACATCCACGGCCAGCTCGTGGCCGAGCGGGACGCCGGCAAGGCGATACTGCTCGTCTCCCTCGAGCTGGAGGAGGTCATGAGCCTCTCCGACCGCATCCTCGTCATGTACGAGGGCGAGATAGTCGGCGAGCTCGACCCGAAAAAGACCACAGTGCAGGAGCTCGGCCTCTACATGGCCGGCGCCAAGCGCGACGGCGGGAAGGAGGACAAGGCATGAGAGAGCGCCTCGACAGCTTCTGGGCCAAGGACGGCACCAAGACCGTGCTGGCCAGCCTGGCCTCCATCGTCATCGGCCTGCTGGTGGGCTGCATAGTCATCGTCGTCGTCGGCCTGACCAGCGACAACCTCTCGCCCAAGAGCGCCTGGGAGGGCGTGCGCATCGTCCTCGGCAGCATTTTCTCCACGGGCCGCGGCGAGGGCGGCGTGCTGACCTTCGGCTTCAACCCAGTGAACACGGGCAACATGCTCTTCCGCGCCACGCCGCTCATCATGACGGGCCTCTCCGTCGCCGTGGCGTTCAAGACAGGCCTCTTCAACATCGGCGCGCCCGGCCAGTACCTCATGGGCACCATGGCCAGCCTGATGATCGCCCTCGGCATCCCCAGCGACGTCGTGCCGCCGGTCATCATCTGGATACTCGCCTTCCTCGGCGGCGCCGCCGCGGGCGCAATCTGGGGCTGCATCCCCGGCCTCGTCAAGGCCTACCTCAACATAAACGAGGTCCTGGCCTCCATTATGACCAACTGGATCGCCGCCAACGCCGTCACCTGGGCCTTCGAGGTCAGCAACTTCAAGAACGTGGTCGAGAACACCAAGACCAACTACATCTACAAGACCACCTTCAACGGCGTCGAGACCGCCAAGATGGGCCTCGACAAGCTCTTCCCCGGCAGCCAGGTCAACGGCGGCATCATCGTCGCGATAGTCATCGCCATCTTGATGTACATCCTCATCAACAAGACCACCCTGGGCTACCAGCTCAAGGCCTGCGGCAGCAACCGCCACGCCGCGCGCTACGCCGGCATAAAGGACAAGCGCAACATCGTCCTCTCCATGGCCATCGCAGGCGCGCTCTCCGGCGCGGGCGCCGCGCTCTATTACCTCTCCGGCAACACGGAGTTCTACTGGCAGACCTATCAGTCCCTGCCCGCCACGGGCTTCAACGGCATCCCCGTCGCCCTGCTCGCGGCCAACAACCCCGTCGGCGTCATCTTCACCGGCATCTTCATGTCGATGCTGGACATCTCCGGCCAGCAGCTCACCAGCCTGACGCCCTACAACGAGTACCTGACCGACGTCATCATCGCCGTCATCGTGTACCTGAGCGCCTTCTCGCTGGTCATCAAGATGCTCTTCACCGGCCGCAAAAAGCGCAAGGCCGCCGAGGCCGCGCCCGCGGAGCCGGAGCCGGCGGTGACAGCTGCGGAGACCCCGGCTGTGGAGGCGGCCGCCGTGCCGGATGCGCCGCCGGAGGATGAGTGCTCCGGGAAAGGAGGCGGTGAGGCATGACATTCCTCATTCAACAGACGCTCATCTACGCCATCCCGCTAATGATCGTCGCGCTCGCCGGCGTGTTCGCCGAGCGCAGCGGCATCATCAACCTCGCCCTCGAAGGCATCATGATCTTCGGCGCGTTCATCGGCGTGCTCTTCGTGCGCGAGGTGCAGCAGCTTGAGGTGTTCAAGCTGGCCAAGGAGATGGACAACTACCTCGCCCTGCAGGGCCTGGAGCTCATGGCCATGGCCGTCGCGGCCGTCATGGGCGCTATCTTCTCGCTGCTTTTGAGCTTCGCCAGCGTCAACCTCCGCGCCGACCAGACCATCGGCGGCACCGCCCTGAACCTCATGGCCCCCGCCATCGTGCTCTTCTTCATCCGCATCATCGCCAACCAGAACACCATGACCATGTCCTCCGGCGACTCCGCCAGCTGGTTCATGATAAAGAAGGCGATGTTCGGCTACGGGCGCACCGACAAGATGGGCTTCCTCGGCTCCACCTTCATAGACAAGACCTACCTCGCGACCTACATCTGCATACTGCTGTTCATCATCCTGTCGATAATCCTGTACAAGACGCGCTTCGGCCTCAGGCTGCGCTCCTGCGGCGAGAACCCGCAGGCCGCGGACTCGCTGGGCATCAACGTCTACAAGATGCGCTACGCGGGCACCACCATCTCCGGCGCGCTGGCCGGCATGGGCGGCTTTGTCTACGCGCTCACCACCGCGAACTGCACCTCCAACGGCGACGTCGCGGGCTTCGGCTTCCTGGCCCTCGCGGTCATGATCTTCGGCAACTGGAAGCCGCTGAACATCGCGGGCGGCGCGCTGCTCTTCGGCCTCTTCAAGTGCATCGCCGCGGCCTACACGAGCATCGACATAAACGGCGACGGCGTGTTCCTGCTCGCCGAGCTGGGCATCAGCGCCAACTTCTACCGCATGCTGCCCTACCTCATCACCCTCATCGTCCTGGCCTTCACCTCCAAGAGCTCCCGCGCCCCCAAGGCCGAGGGCATACCCTACGACAAGGCCAAGAGATAAGTGTCTGGCGTGAAAGCCCGTGCCGGGCTTTCACTGCCAAGGGCCCCCGGCCTGCGGCCGATGGGAGCTGCCGCACGTCTGCGCGCGCCCTGCGGGCACACTTGCCGCGCAAGAGGTATTTTTTCCGAGGTACACGCCCCCGGAAAAAATGATAGCATTTCTCTGTGCAGAAAAACAAAACCGCCCCGGAGCAAATCCGGGGCGGTGATTTTTTTGCCTTTATGCGGCCCGGGAGACGGTCTTGCCGTCGCTCACGAGCTCTATGGTGCCCTCCTCATCCGTGCGCAGGAGGGTTATGCCGCGCTGGGCGAGGAGGTCGACCACCTCCTGGTGCGGGTGGCCGTAGCTGTTGTCCGCGCCGCAGCAGGCGATGGCGAGGGAGGGGTGCGTGAGGTCGAGCACCTCGGCGTCGGTGGAGGTGGAGCTGCCGTGGTGGCCCAGCTTGAGCACGTCGCAGCCGAGGTCGTAGCCGCCGATGAGCGCGCAGTCTTCGAGCGGCCCGGCGGAGATGTCGCCCGTGAAGAGGAAGGCCGTCTCGCCGTACTCCAGGCGCAGCACGAGGCTGGAGTCGTTCAGGTCGTCGCCCCAGTCGGAGACGGGCCCGACGAACTCGAACACCGCGTCGCCGAGCGTGAACTCGGCCCCGAGCTCCGGCACCGTGACATAGAGTCCCTTGTCCGCCGCCGTGTCCTCAAAGCGCGTGAAGGCGCCGGAGGCGTCGAACTCCGTGTAGGGCGCAAAGAGCCTGCCCACGTCGAAGGCCTCGATGACGTCGTCCAGGCCGCCGCAGTGGTCCTCGTGCGCGTGGGTGCAGACCACGTAGTCGAGCTCCGTGACGCCGAGGGAGCGGAGGTAGTCGACCACCGTCTCGCCCTCGGAGCTGACGCCGGCGTCTATGAGCAGCGTATCCTCCCCGCAGGAGACAAAGGCGCTGTCGCCCTGGCCCACGTCTATGTACGAGACAAAGATGCCCGCGTCGGGCAGGGAGGCCGAGAGGTCGACCCTGTCCTCACCGCTGCCGCCCCAGCTGACGAGCCCCAGCCGCGAGGCCGCCCACATGACCAGCAGCGCCGCCGCAAACACCAGCGTCCCCACAACGCTCCCGCGCCGCTTCCCACTCCTCCGTCTTGCCATATTTTTTCTCCTTTCATCCCGGATGCGCACTTGCGGAAATCCTCAGGGCCGCTATATTGGATGGCCAAAGGAGGCTGATACGCTTTGACCAAGAATGCACCCGGTGTTTTGCTCTATTTCGACCTCAGGCCCGCCCTCGACCTGCTGACTTACGCGGAAAAGGGCGAGATCTTCGACGCCATCCTGGCCTATGGCGAGGACGGGACGGTGCCGGACTTCGACTCCGACGTCCTGAACATGCTCTGGGCGTTCGTGGCGCGCCGGATAGACGCCGACCGCGCCAACTACCTTGCCAAGTGCGAGAAGAACCGCCAGCGGGCCCTCAAGCGCTGGAATGCCGACGCATGCGAGGGCTTGCCCGAGGATGCGGAACCTGCCAATAACAACTCCAACGTCAACCCCAACGTCAACTCCAACTCAACGTCATCTTCAGCATCAGCATCAGCAGCAACAGCGCCGCCGTGGTCCGGGGCGGTGGAAAACCCTGTGGAAAAGTCCGAAAATGATGATAACCCTGTTGAAAACTGTTGAGCGATGTTCAAAAAACTCCTGCCCGGTGTGCAGGCAGGAGTTTACTTGCCGGGGTGGGGGCGGGCTCAGGCGACGCCTTCGGGGGCGGGGAGCTCGCTTATCGCGTCGAAGTTCGAGAGGCGCATGCTCACCGTGGCGGTGACGGAGTCGACCGTGACGCCCTCGGTCTCGCCGAGGCTCTGCTGCATGTAGCCCGTCATGATCTCGCCCATGTCGAGGTCGTAGCGCAGCGGGAGATAGCTCTCGCTGTCGAGCCAAATGGTCATGGGCATGCTGCCGGTGAAGCTCGGGGCCTCGGTGCCGGAGGTGGAGGCGATCATGTCGTCCGCGCCGGTGAGGGCCATGGCCTCATTGAGCTTGTCGCCGGTCAGCTCTCCGTCATAGCGCAGGGCCTTGACGCCGTCGAGCTCCTCCTCGCCGGTGAGCGTGAAGCTCTCAGCCGCGCCGAGGTAGAAGTCCAGGCTCTTGGCCGCGTCGTACTGGCTGATGTCGCCCACGTCGACCTCCTGGGCGCTCCAGGTGGAGCCGCCGTCGGTGGAGGTGTAGGCCGTGTATTTGTCGCCGTCCTGGCGGATATAGCTGCGGGAGCTGAACTCCATGCCGTACATGTTCATGCTGACGGTGCTGTCCGAGGTCATGGGGTCCGTCAGCGTGTCCATGGACATGGTCATCGTCACGGGCATCTCGACGCTCTGGCCCTCCGCGCTCATGGTGAAGGAGATGTTCATGTCCATGTCGACGTGCATGCTCTTGAGCTCGGCCGAGGCGGCCTGGGCCTTGGTCATGGCGTTCTCAAAATCGCTGCCTCCGCAGGCGGCGAGGCCGAGGATCAGCGCCAGGCAGAGCGCGAGAGATATCAGCTTTTTCATGTTGATGTCCTCCACGTGGTTATTTTAGTGGTCCTCCCGGGCCTTGACGACCTTCAGGCGCACGAATTCCTCGCGCTCCTTTTCCTCCAGCGCGTCGGAGATGCGGGAGATCTCGGCGTTGAGGCCGGGGATGACGATGTTTTGCAGGGCGTTTGCCCGCTTTTGCGCCTTTTTGATGGCGTAGGCCAGGCGGTAGATGCAGTTTTCCGTCTCGGCCAGCTCGCGGATGAGGTCCTTGACCTCCGCGAACTTGAAGTACGCGTCGTCCAGATCGGAGCTCGTGAAGGCGAGGCCGTAGGGCGGGCCGGAGGGCTCCTCCGGCTCGGCGTTGACGACGGGCAGCTCCACGCCCATGACGCTGCGGAAGCGGATGGAGAAGCTGTCGTCTATCGGCACGACGTTCGCGCCGCTCTCGGCAGAGCCGCCCATGGAGATCTCCGCAAGCCGCATGGAGGCATAGGCCTCCGAGAAGGTGGAGTCTATCCGCTGCTGCAGGCTCTCGGCCTCGTCTATGAGGTCCATTATCTCGCGTATCAATATGTTGCGCTTGCGGTCCATCAGCTCGTAGCCGTTGTCCGCCAGTGCGCGGGAACGCTTTGCGGCGTTCAGGTTGCCCTTTGTGGGCGCTGACTGCGCCAAGCTCTCACCTCCCTCTCAAGGAAACAGGCGCCGCTCACAGCTTGTGCTCGACCTGGACATAGTGCTCGTCGAGCACCTTGTCGGACACCCTGGAGAGCGCGTCGCGCGGGAGTATGGAGAGCAGCTTCCAGCCGAGGTCGAGCGTGGCCTGGATGCTGCGGTCCTCATACATGCCCTGGGTGATGAACTGCTTTTCGAGCTCGCTGCCGAACTTCAGGCTGAGCTTGTCGCCCTCGGAGAGCTCATCCTCGCCTATGACCGTGGCGAGGCTGCGGGCGCTCGCGACCTCGGAATAGCTCGCGAAGAGCTGGTTCGAGAGGTCCGGGTGGTCGGCTCGAGTGAAGCCCTCGCCCGTGCCGTCCTTCATGAGTCGGGAGAGGCTGGGCAGTATGCTCACCGGCGGGTAGATGCCCTTTTGCGCCAGCTCGCGCGAGAGGACTATCTGGCCCTCCGTGATGTAGCCCGTGAGGTCCGGGATGGGGTGGGAGATGTCGTCGCCCGGCATGGTGAGTATCGGCACCAGCGTGACGGAGCCGGGCTTGCCCCGGATGAGGCCCGCGCGCTCGTAGATGGAGGCGAGGTCGGAGTACATGTAGCTCGGGAAGCCCTTTCTCGAGGGTATCTCGCCCTTGGAGCTGGAGAACTCGCGCAGCGCCTCGCAGTAGAAGGTCATGTCGGTCATGACGACGAGGACGTGGTAGCCGAGCTCGAAGGCCAGGTACTCCGCCGCGGTCATGGCGCAGCGCGGGGCGAGGATGCGCTCTATGATGGGGTCGGAGGCCATGTTCAGGTACATGACCGTCCTGCCCAGGGCGCCGGACTCCGCAAAGTCGCGCCGGAAATAGTCGGCGGTGTCGTTCTTTATGCCCATGGCGCAGAACACCGTGACGAAGCGGGCGTCGTCCCCCTCCGTGGCGATGACCCTGGCCTGGCGGACTATCTGGGCGGCGAGCTCGTTGTGGCTCATGCCCGCGCCGGAGAAGATGGGCAGCTTCTGCCCGCGTATGAGCGTGCAGGTGGCGTCTATGGAGCTGATGCCCGTGAGGATGAAGCTCCTGGGGTACTCGCGGGAGACGGGGTTTATGGCGGCGCCGTTTATGTCGCGGCGCTCCGCGGCGTAGACCTCGCTCAGGCCGTCTATGGGCCGGCCCGTGCCGTCAAACACGCGGCCGAGTATCTCGTCCGAGAGGGCGATGGTCATCGGCTTGCCGAGGAAGCGCGTGCAGGCGCTCTCCATATCTATGCCGCTGGTGCCCTCGAAGACCTCGATGACGACGCGGTCGCCCTCTATGAGGATGACCCTGCCGCGGCGGCGGCTGCCGTCGGGGAGGAGTATCTCCGCCAGCTCGTCGTAGGTGGCGCCCTGCACGCCCTCGAGCGCGATCAGGGAGCCCTTTATTTCGGATAGACCCGTGTATTCTATGCGCATTCTGCCACCCCCTATGCGTTAGCGCGGCGCACGGAGGCGATGGCGTTGTCCACGAGCTCCGTGAAATACTCGGCGCTCTTGCCGCCGCCGAGGTCGAACTTCATGCGCTCCAGCGCGGCGAACACGCCCGTTTCCGTGAGCAGGCGCAGCGGTATGTTGGCCGCGACCAGGGCCTTCGCCCCGTCGTACAGCCGGAGTATGACGCGCAGCATGCTCATCTGGTCGGCGGGCTTCATATAGGTGTCCGTCGGGTGGAAGGCGTTCTGCTGCAAAAAGCCCTCGCGTATGACCTTGGCCGTCTCGATTATGAGCTTCTGGTCGTCGGGCAGGATGTCCGCGCCGATGAGCTTGACTATCTCCATGAGGGAGGACTCCTCATTGAGCAGCGACATGATGCGCACGCGCAGCTGCGTGAAGTCCTCGCCGAAGTTCTCGTTGTACCAGGGGATGAGGTCGTTGAAATACTCGGTGTAGGACGTGGTCCAGTTGATGGAGGGGAAGTGGCGCGCGTAGGCGAGGGAGCGGTCCAGCGCCCAGAAGCACCTGACGAAGCGCTGGGTGTTCTGCGTGACGGGCTCCGAGAAGTCGCCGCCCTGGGGCGAGACCGCGCCTATGACGGTGACGGAGCCCTCCGCGCCGCCGAGCGTGTCCACAAAGCCGGCGCGCTCGTAAAAGCCGGCGAGGCGGCTGGGCAGGTAGGCCGGGAAGCTCTCCTCGGCGGGCATCTCCTCCAGGCGGCCCGAGATCTCGCGCAGGGCCTCCGCCCAGCGGGAGGTGGAGTCCGCCATCAGCGCGACGTGGTAGCCCATGTCGCGGTAGTATTCGGCTATGGTCATGCCCGTGTAGATGGACGCCTCGCGGGCGGCCACGGGCATGTTGGAGGTGTTCGCGACGAGGATGGTGCGCTCCATGAGGGGGCGGCCGGTCCGCGGGTCCTTGAGCTCGCGGAACTCGTCCAGCACCTGGGTCATCTCGTTGCCGCGCTCGCCGCAGCCGAGGTAGACGATTATGTCGGCGTCAGACCACTTGGCGAGCTGGTGCTGCACGACGGTCTTGCCCGCGCCGAAGGGGCCGGGTATGGCCGCGCAGCCGCCCTTGCCGACGGGGAAGAGCGTGTCTATGACCCTCTGGCCCGTGACCAGCGGGCGGTCTATGGGCCGGCGGTCCGTGAAGGGCCTCGGCTCGCGCACCGGCCAGCGCTGCGAGAGCGTCAGCGGCGTGCGGTTGCCGCGCCCGTCGTCCACATACGCGATGGGCTCCACGACCGTGTAGCTGCCCGAGGGCTTCACGTCCACGGCGCGGCCCGAGACGCGCGGCGGCACCATGGAGCGGTGCTCCGTCATCTCGCTCTCGCGGCAGCGGGCGAAAAATTCGCCCGGCTTGAGCTCGTCGCCCTCCTTTATGAGCACCTCCACGTCCCAGAGCTTCTCCTCATCGAGGCTCTCTATGTTGATGCCCTTGGAGATGAAGCTGCCCGCGCGCTCCTCTATGGCCTGCAGCGGGCGGCCTATGCCGTCGAAGATGCCGCCTATGAGGCCGGGGCCTAGGCGGACGGACATGGGCTCGTTGGTCGGGTACACGGGCTCTCCCGCGGAGAGGCCGCCGGAGTCCTCGTATATCTGCACGATACTCTCCTCCCCGGCGGAGGAGACCACCTCGCCGAAGAGGCGCTGGTTGCCGACATAGACAAGGCTCATGCGCGGCAGGGTCCGGCCCCCGCGCACCTTGACGACGGGGCCGTTGACCCCGTGGATGTAATACTCAGTCTTATTTGCCATCTGCGTCCTCCAGACTGAAGCCGGTTATCTCAGAGAACCGGCCCTCCAGGTCCTCCAGCGCCGCGTCGAAGGTGAGGTCGATCTTCCGGCCGGCCTCCGCGCAGTCGAGCACCAGCCCGCCGAGGGTGAACGCGCCCTCGACAAACTTCAGCTCCACGCCGGGCGCGGCGGCGGCGAGGTCCGCGGCGCGGGCCATGTCCTCGTGCCTGAGCTCCACGACGGCGCTGTGCGCCCCCGGCACGGCCGAGAGCGCGCGCAGCAGCTGGTCCTGCAGCGTCCCGGCGTACCCGGCCGAGTCGTGCAGCGCAAGCACGCGGCGGCGCACCTCCGCGAACACGTCCGCCGCGCAGTCCTCGCGGAACTGCAGCAGGCTGCGCTTCGCGGCGAGGCCCTCGCTCACAACGCGCTTGTTCTCACGCACCTTGGCGTCCGCCAGGGCCGCGGCGCGGCGCTTGGCTGCGGCCGCCTTCAGGTCCGCGGCGTAATTGTCTATGGCCTCGCGCTCCAGCTGTTCGGTCTCCTCGTTTATCCGGGCGGCGTGCTGCTCGGCGGCGGTGATGACGGCGGAGGTGAAGCCTTCGATTTTGCTCTTTTCTTCCTGCATTGGGCCACTCCTCAAATCTTGATGCCTATCGCCTCGTTTATGAGGCGGGTGATGTAGTCCCTCGCGCGCACGGAGCCGCGGCTGTCCGCGATGATGTTCACCAGCGGCCGGCCCGCCGAGAGCTTCAGCTCATCGAGCCGCTCCCGGCTGAGCGCGTAACAGCCCTCCGTGACGATGAGTATGGCGACGCCGCTGTCCGCGCAGGCGCGGTTCACCGCGGCGTCCACCTCCTTTTTCGTGGCGGCGCGCGCCCCCTCTATGCCCGCAAGGCGCATGCCCTTGAGCACGTCGGGGTCGTCCGAGATGCAAAAGCAGCGCATCAGAACAGAAGGATGACGATGGCGATCAGCAGGCCGTAGATCGCGATGCCCTCGGCCATGCCGACGAAGACTATGGACTTGCCGAAGCTGCCCTCGTTCTCGGTCAGGGCCCCGATGGCGGCGCAGGCGGAGTTGGAGACCGCGATGCCCGAGGCGATGCCCGAGATGCCGACGGCCAGCGCCGCGGCGAGATAGCCGATGGCCTTGGTCCAGTCGGTGCTGCCGGCGACGGCGGCGACCTCGGCCGCGTCGTTCGCCGCGGCGACGCCCTGGCTCAGGAACACGGCCGCAGTCGCGAACATGACGAGGAAGAACCCGCAGAGATTTGCTACGAGCGGCTTTTTGACGCTCTTGCCCGCCTTGGCGCGGCGCGCGATCAGCCACAGCGGAAGGACGATCAGTACGAGAACGGCGATGAAGGGGCAGATGAGCTTAAGCATGTTAGAAACCTCCGATTATGAAAGTCTTTATTTACGGACAGCGCCGGTCAGGCCGCGCGCTGAGCGGGGGCGGAATAGTCGATGTGCGCGGGTTCGAAGGGCTTGCCGCGGCCCGTGTAGAAGCGGCCGAAGAGCTCGTAGAACTCCAGCCTCAGCGCCTGGATGCACACCAGGGCCGCCTCGATGCCCATGACGATGACGTTGCCGAGCACGAGGCCGAAGATGGAGTAGCCCCCGCTCGTCTCCGAGAGGGCGTAGACTATGAGCATCATGATGGCGTGGCAGATGGCGTAGGTGCCCACTCGCAGGAAGCTCAGGCAGTTCGAGAGCCAGCTCAAAAAGGCCTCGAAGAGCTCGAAGAAGCCCTCTAGCAGCATCATGCCGACAGAGGTCTTTTCGTGCCCGTGCGGCGCGAGGCCGAGCAGCATCACCAGCGGCTCGCCCAGCCAGATGCTGAGCAGCAGCAGCGCCAGCACGCACCAGACCGCCCCGTTCGAGAGCAGGCCGGTGGAAAAGAGCGCGTCCGAGGCGGCGCAGCTCACGATGCCCGCGAGGAAGAGCACGCCCGTCACGCCGTTGGCGGAGAAGAGGGCCTTGCGGTAGTCCCGCTGGCGGAAGCCCGTGAGTATGTTCATGACGCCGCAGATGAGGATGAGCACCACGCCGACGCCGGCGGTGGAGAGCAGTATCGTCACGACGCCGTCGCCCTCGAGCACCTTGAAGCCGGGGAGGAGGTGTTCGTTTCCGAACACGCTGCCGTATACGAAGCCGAACACTACGGCCGCGCAGCCCACGGCGGCGAGGATGCGGCCCAGCCACATGCCCTTTTTCTTGTAGAGGAAGAGGCCGAAGAGCACGAGCACCGCGCCCTGGCCCACGTCTCCGAACATGAGGCCGAAGAGCAGACAGTAGGTGATGAACATGAAGACGCGCGGGTCGGTCTCGCCGTAGGCGGGGGGACCGTACATCTTCACGAAGGGCGCGAAGATGCGCGAGAAGAAGCCGTCCCGGAACTTGACGGGGACGTGGCCTATGTCCGCGTGGCCGGGTTTGTCCAGCGAGCAGATGCAGCCGAGCGCGTCGGCCGCGGTCTGGAACTCTTCAAGCTCGCTCGCGGGCAGCCAGCCGCAGAGATAGAACTCGTCGGCGCCCATCGCGGCGAAGCGGCGCAGGTCAAAGCTCTCGCTCATGTAGCGGAGGTAGGAGTAGCAGGAGAGCGCCCGCTCCCGCTCGCGCTCCCTTAGCGCGTCGAGCTCCTTTGCAAGGTCCGCGGCCTGGCGGCGGGCGTCCTCGGCCTCGGCACGCAGCGCGGCTATGCGCGCCGACGGCACGCCGGTGAGCCCCGCGGCGTTGGGCGCGGCCTCGCTCTCAAAGCCGAAGTCGCGCAGCCGGTCCTCCTCGAGTATGGCCTCGCCGGGCAGGGTCAGCAGTATGCAGCAGACCCGTCCCTCCTGGAAGCCGGAGCGGAAGAGGAACACCCCGTGCTCGTGCTCGGCCTCGGCGCGGACTTCGTCCCAGATGTCCTCCTCGATGGTGCCGAAGTGGAGCTTCACGTGCTGAACGCCCAGCAGCTCCTCCAGGTCCACCGTCAGCAGGGAGAAGGGCTCCAGGCGCGTGATGAGCTCCTCGTTGTCGGCGGCGAGGCTCATCTCCGCGTTGCGGCGAGTGATGACCCTCGCGGCCTCGGACGAGGCGTTGGAGATGTATTTTTCGCAGGACTCCAGCTCGTAGCCCCGGTCCTCGAAGGGCCGGAACTCGGGCGCCACGCCCAGCTTGGAGAGCAGCGAGAGCGCCGCGCTCAGCGCCGCGCGATAGGGGTCGTCTCCGGAGGGCGCGTCGAGCTCGCCCCGGCCGAAGACCTCGGAGGCGGGCAGGGGATGGAACTCCATGCCGAGCACAAGGCTCCGTATGGCCTCATCCAGTTTTTCAGCAGGGCCGGAGACAACGGCCCTCAGCATTTTTTCTGTTGCCAAGCATCAACCCCCCTTTCGGGTAATGGTTTGGGTACATCGGATATTATAAAGGTGTGTCATAGCATATACCTCGCCGGGTTCAGGCCGTACTGCAGCGCCACGAAGGCACGGCGGAGCATGTCGGCCTCGTTCTCCTTGAGCGTGAGGAAGGCGTCCACCGCGCAGAGGTTGGGCGTGCCGTGCATGACCTTGCGGTAATAGGCGGTCTCCGCCGCGCGGCCGAGCTGCTCGGGCGTGACGTCCTCCACGCCGGAGAGCCACTTGCCCAGGCGCGAGGAGCGGATGAGCGCCACGGCGTCCTCGTCCGTGTCCGCCTCGAGTATGCGCCGCTGCATGTCCCGGCTCAGCGCGCCCTCCAGCGGCAGCAGCATGTCCATCGCCTGCTGCACCGGCGTGCCGAAGCGGCGCAGGCGCAGGAGATAGGAGATGTTGAGCATGTCCGTCCGGAAGGTGACGGTGCGCTGCAGCTCCTTCCTGGAGGGCCCCCGGTAGCCGGAGGCCAGCTGCTTGCCCAGCGCGCGGTAGAAGTGGGCCGCGAGCTGCATCGAGGCCGTCGTGAGGTCGGGCATACCGGTCTTGGGGTCTATCTCCATCGCCTCGAGGATGGGGGAGTAGAGGCTGCCCTTCACCGCGTCCTTGACCTCGTCAAAGGTCTTGGCCTTCTTGAGCAGCTCTATGTTCACGCTGCGCATCTGCCGCTCCGCCTGGCTGGGCAGGGGCACGAACTCGGTCAGGGCCGCGTCCGAGAGCCGCCGCAGCGTGGCCATCAGGACCTTGAGCTCCATCTCATAGGTCCAGAAGATGAGGTAGCCGCGCGAGGCGTCGTTCGCGAAGCGGTAGAGCCGCTCGTAGTCGTCGAAGAGGCAGCGGTAGAGCGCCTCTGAAAACTGCTCGTCCGTGGCGCCGATGGGGGGCAGGGCCAGCGACGCCGGCCGCCAGGCCTCGCTGCGGCCGAGAAAGGCCACCAGCTCGTCCGCGCTGTGCAGCGCGGCTATCTTCTCCTTGTCCTCCTGCGAGAGGAGGTGCGCGTACATCGCGCGCGCCTCGGTGGCCAGCGCGATGTCCAGCGCGCGCAGGCTGCTGTTATTCATCGCGTTTACCCGTGACTATGTCGAACACCCGCTGCACGTAGCCCTCGCGCGCGAGCTGATATTTCTTCTGCAGCGCCTCGCGCCGCGCGGCGGCCTCGGCCTGCTCGGCGGCTATCTCGGCGTCGGCGCGCTGGTGCTCCGCGGCGGCGTCCGCCGCGATGGCGGCGCGCGTCTCCTGCCGGATCTGCTCGAGCAGCTCGTCCTTGCGGCCCTGGATGCGCTCCTCCAGCCCGGTGCGGCGCTGCTGAGCGGCCTCCTCCACCTCCCGGGCGCGGTGCTCCGCGTCCAGAATGGCGCGAAGGAGCGCCATGTCCGCAGAAGTTTCCTCTTCCAGCTTGAGGCGCCGGGCCTCGTCCTCGCGCGAAACGCGGACTTCCTGCTGCGCCTGGAGTTGATTCATGGAATTCAAACTGACGACCTCCCTGGATGTCGTTCTTCGCATCTCATTAAAGCATACCACAAACCACGTGTAAAGGGAAGAATAAATTTTTAACAAGCTTTCGCCCCCGCAGGGGAAACTTTCTCTTTCATTTGACCACAGTTTGCGTTATACTACGCTCAAATGAGTACAAAGAGGAGGAAAGCACATGAAATATGTCCTCATAATAGGCGACGGCATGGCCGACGATCCGCTCGAGCAGCTGGGCGGAAAGACCCCGCTGGAGGTCTGCCGCAAGCCGTTTTTCGATTCCCTCTGCGAAAAGGCCGAGCTCGGCCTGGTGCAGACCATCCCGGAGGGCTTTCCGCCGGGGAGCGACACGGCCATAATGGGCATATTCGGCTGCGACCCGCGCAAGTATTTCTCCGGGCGCGCGCCGCTGGAGCTTGCGGCCTCGGGCGGCGTCATGCCCGCGGGCGGCGCGGCCTACCGCTGCAACATGGTGAACCTCGGCGGGGACGAGCACGGCCCCTTTGCCGAGCGGGTGATGATCTCCCACAGCGCCGGCTCCATCGAGGGCGAGGAGTCCGACGAGCTCATAAAGTGGCTCTTTGCCGAGCCCGAGTTCGCCGCGCTGGCGGAGAAGGCGAAGATAACGGTGCACCCCGGCTCCAGCTTCCGCCACCTCGCGGTGCAGTCGGACGCGGACATCGACGGCATCGTCCTCGCCCCGCCGCACGACCACCTCAACGAGAAGATAGGCCCCATCCTGCCGCGCGGCTGCGCCAACGCCGCCGTGCTGCTGGAGCTGATGGAAAAGGCCGCGGAGCTCCTGCCGGAGCACCCCATAAACAAAAAGCGCGCCGCCGAGGGCAAGCTGCCCGCCAACGGCATCTGGTTCTGGGCCGAGGGCAAGGGCGCCGCGCTGCCGAACTTCACGGCGCACTACGGCGCGGACGGCGGCGTAGTCTCCGCCGTGCCGCTCTGCCACGGCATCGCCCGGCTGGTGGGGCTCGAGCCCATCAGCGTGCCCACCGCCACCGGCGAGTGGGACACCGACTACGAGGCCAAGACCGCCGCGGCGCTGAAGGTCCTGGAGGACCACGACTTCGCCGCCGTCCACCTGGAGGGACCGGACGAGGCGACGCACAACCACGACCTGGAGCACAAGATATACAGCGTGGAGTGCCTCTCGGAGCGCGTGGCGAAGCCCCTTTGCGCGGCGCTGCGCGCTCGGGGCGAGGACTTCCGCCTGCTTATTCTCTCCGACCACCGCACCTTCATGGCGAACGGCGCCCACGGCGCGACGCCGGTGCCGTACATGATCTACGACAGCCGCGAGACGGGCCCGGCCTCTGGCCTCGGCTACACGGAGAAGAACGGCGAGAGCGGCCCCTTCCTTGAGAGCGGCGTGGAGCTCATGCCGAGGCTCTTCCAGCTGTGAGCGGGCTGGACACACGGGCGCGGGCGAAGCTGAACCTCTCGCTGGACGTGCTCTCCAGGCGGCCGGACGGCTTTCACGACCTGAGGATGGTCATGCAGGCGGCGGCGCTGGCGGACGAGGTGCACGTGGAGCTGCGCGAGCCGGGCTTTTTCCGCGCGGAGACGAACCGGAGCTACATCCCGACGGACGAGCGGAACATCGCGGTGAAGGCCGCGAAGGCGTATTTCGAGGCGGCGGGCATCGACTCCGGGGCCTACATTAAAATAACAAAGCGCATCCCGGTGTGCGCCGGGCTGGGCGGGGGCTCGTCGGACGCGGCGGCGGTGATCCGCGCGCTGGGCGAGCTGACGGGCGCGCCGCTGGAGGGCGGCGAGCTGTGCGCGGCGGCGCTGCGGGCGGGCTCGGACGTGCCGTTTTGCCTGCTGGGCGGGACGGCGCTGGCGACGGGCCGCGGCGAGGTGCTGACGCCTCTGCCGCCGCTGCCGAGGACGGACGCGGTGATCTGCATGCCGCACTTCACGTGCTCGACGCCGGAGCTTTTCGCGCGGCTGGACACGCTGCGCACGCGCTGCCGCCCGGACACGGACGGGCTGGTGGCGGCGCTGCGCGCGGGCGACGTGGCGGGCGTGGCGCGGCGGATGTACAACGTGTTTGAGGACGCGCTGGACCGCCGCGCGGCGCAGGCCGTGGGCGAGATAAAGCGCTGCCTGCTGGATAACGGCGCGCTGGGCGCCGTGATGAGCGGCTCCGGCTCCGCGGTGTACGGCCTGTTCCCGAACCGCGAGACCGCCTCCGCCGCCGCCGACGCCGCCAAAAGCCTCTGCCGCGAGGTGTTCCTGACCGAAACGGTGTGACCTTCGCTGCGCGAAGCGCGTTTGAAAGTTTCGCCCGCCTTTT
>ERZ1106963.1511-NODE-1511-length-27899-cov-13.571901_pt1 | contig 27899 bp, 24 predicted proteins | sample MGYA00403681_ERZ1106963 | MGnify/ENA primary metagenome ERZ1106963 (study PRJEB35170, sample SAMEA104062407) | human gut metagenome | biome: human gut; feature: human-associated habitat; material: faeces | place: Denmark | collected 2012-05-03 ...
TTGAGATCATTTTCTCTCGCGACCTGTGCGTGAGAGAAAATACTTCTCAGGCTGCAAGTGTGGAATTTGTGCGCCAACGGCGCACAAATTATGCGCGCAGCAGACTGTAAGCCTTTTGTCGGAAAATCCCGGAGGGATTTTCGACAATCACAAAAACCGGGCAGCCTGTTGGCTGCCCGGTTTTTTTATGGGGAGATATAAAATATGGAAAATTTTTGAGGAAGTTACGCTGCGGTGCGCTGCTTCTTCTGGTTGGACAGAGCCCGGATACCCTCGACTACCAGATCGATAGCCAGGATCACCAGCAGAACAGCGATGATGCCGCGGATGTAGAACCATGCCACGCCTTCGCCGCCGGCGATCATACCGGCGATCTGAGACTTGATGGTGAAGCACAGAGAGGTCAGGGTCACGATCAGCATGAAGAACATGGGGAAGTAGAACATCTTGTTGTTGCGGCCGATCTTACCCAGCCAGCAGCACACAGCCAGCAGACCCAGAGCAGCCAGCAGCTGGTTGGCAGCGCCGAACAGAGCCCAGATCTTGGCATAACCGGTCAGGCCCAGAGCCACGCCGGCCACCACGGTGATAGCGGTAGCAACATAGGGATTGGTGACGATCTTGCGCCAGCCGGTGAGATCCTTGATTTCCTTGCCCTCGGGGGTAAAGAGCTCCTGGAACATGTACCGGGCCAGACGGGTGGCGGTATCCACGGAGGTCAGGCAGAATGCGGACACGGCCAGGATCAGCATGGAGTACACCACGTTGTAGCAGCCGTCGCCGAACACCTCGGAGAACATGGAGGCAAGGCCGGTGGCAAACACCACGGTGGGAGTCACGGTCTCGCCGCTGGAGTACTTGGCCCAGATGTAACCCACTGCGCACACGGAGATCAGAGCCAGAGCGCACTCAATGAGCATACCGCCATAGGCGATGGGCTTGGCGTCCTTTTCCTGATCCAGCTGCTTGGATGTGGTACCGGAACCCACCAGAGAGTGGAAGCCGGACACAGCGCCGCAGGCGATGGTCACGAACAGAGCCGGGAACATATAACCCAGGGAAGTGCCGCTGGGAGCCAGGGTATCATAGAAGCCGGTGAAAGCGGGCATATCCACGGTGGGGTGGCAGCCCAGGATACCCACAATGGCCAGGATGATCATACCGTACAGCAGGAAAGAGCTGAGGTAGTCACGGGGCTGCAGCAGGATCCACACGGGGGTAACGGAAGCAACAGCGATATAGACACCGACAATGATCATCCACACAGTGTAGCTCAGGTAGATGGGATGCCAGTTCAGGCCGATATACATGCACACGGCAATACCGATGACACCGATGACGGTGGAAATGCCCAGAGGAGCATTCCGGCGGTATACGAAGAAGCCGAAGATGATGGCCATCAGGATGAACATGATGGAGATGATGGCGGTGGAAGCGTTGGCAGCGGAGGCCTCCAGATCCACGGCGCCGGTCTTGGTGTAGGTGGCCTTGAAGGTGTTGGCAACAATGGACGCGAAAGCAGCCACCACCAGGATCAGGGTCAGATAAGAGAAGATGATAAACAGCTTCTTGGCCTTGGAGCCGATGGCGTCGCCGATGACCTCGCCGATGGACTGGCCCTTGTGGCGGATAGAGGCGAACAGGGAGCCGAAGTCATGCACACCGCCGAAGAAGATACCGCCGATGAGCACCCACAGCATAACGGGTACCCAGCCGAATACAGCGGCCTGAATGGGGCCGTTGATGGGGCCGGCGCCGGCGATGGACGAGAAGTGATGGCCCATCAGCACGGGGGCTTTAGCGGGACAGTAGTCCTTGCCGTCCTCAAGTTCATGAGCAGGGGTAACACGGCTGTTATCGATGCCCCACTTTTTGGCCAGCCATCCGCCATAGAAGATATAACCTATGACCAGAACGACAATGCCAATGATCAGAAACAATGCAGCATTCATAAAGTTTTCTCCTTTCCTAACAATTTTCTCTTTTCTTTACAAAACAGCGTTTTATTCAAAAGCTGTGCTGCACTTCTTCCGCTGGCGTTGGAAAATGCCTTTCCCTCCTCCAGCACTGCCAGACCCGAATGGAAATCCATCCATCCCCAGAAGGCCATCTTGAAGCTCTTGTATACGCGGGCCTTCCGCAACGCCCTTTTGGCTGCCTCATCGCAGCTGTCGCACAGGAACACGGCAGTGATGTAGCTGTACATATGTGTGGGGCCCGGCTCCACCTTGGCCATGCCGTTTTCCAGGGCATAGTCCCGGCAGGACTTGTAGATATCCTCCGTCAGATGTGGCACGGAAAACAGGAACACATATTCATGGCTGCCTGCCTCCCACAACTTGGCCTTCTTGCTGAGAACATATTTTTCCGAGTGGGCGTGGAAGTCGCAGGTGGCCACCAGGGGCGTCTGCGTCTGATCGGCGTGGGTGATGTCAAAGTATCCGGTGTAGCGGTCCAGCAGCTTGTCCGCCGCTTCCGCCCGTGTTAAGGTCTGCATGGCTCCACCTCCTGTCGGATTTCCATTTTGCCGCTGCTAATGTCAGATATTAGTATCACTAATAAGAAAACAAAACGCCTAAAAGTTTTACTTACAGGAAAAAATTGCTCCTATAGTCACTTCTGGCGAAAACAGCTCCCTCAATATGCCCGCATTATAGCCCCAATTATTTTCTGTTTCAAGTGTAAAAATTAACAAAAAATTTATAAGGATATTGTTAAAAATTTATGTTGCCTTTTGTATGAAAGAGTAGTAATCTGGAAATAATCACCGCTGCCGATGGAAATTTTTTTCAGATTTCACAGGGTTTGATACATTAATATATATACAGCATAAAAAGCCGCCTGTATGGGCGGCTTTTTATGCCCGGAACCCCGCGAACAGATGGGAGAAAAAGGAATATGTCAAAATGACCAAAGGGATATATGGACAAAACACGAAAAAAATGTCCGCCTATGGCGGCCATACGAGGCAATTGGTATCTCTGACCGGTGCTGCCGGCGGCCTGCGCGGCAATCGGCTTCAGACCGTGGGTCTATTTTGCCGGCAATATCCGGCGGCACATCTTCAGTCTTGTTCTGGGCGGGATCCTGTGTTATAATCACCGTGAATTACTGAGGAAAGGGTGAGTTCGAATGAAGTCCATTCGTGATATTTATAAAATCGGCACCGGCCCTTCCAGCTCCCACACCATGGGTCCTGCCCGGGCGGCGGTGCTGTTCCGGGACGAGCATCCGGAAGCGGACAGCTTCCGTGCGGTTCTCTACGGCTCCCTGTCCAAGACCGGTCGGGGCCACGGCACGGACCGGGCCATACGGGAGACTGTTGCGCCTGTGTCGACGGAGGTGATCTTCTCCGAGGAGGATCCCAAGGATATAAAGCACCCCAATACCATGGACCTCATCGCCCTGCGCGGCGGGGAGGAGCTGGCCCGCATCCGTGTGCAGAGCATCGGCGGCGGCGACATTGTCATTGAGGGCCGGGAGCATGAGATGGAGAGCGAGGAGATCTACATGGAAAACTCCTTTGCCGAGATTCTGCAGTTCTGCCAGTACCGCTATGTGGACCTGGTGGAGTATATTGAGATGAACGAGGGCCCGGACATCTGGGACTACCTGATAGGCGTGTGGCGTGTGATGCAGGCCTCGGTGGAGGAGGGCCTGTCCCGCACCGGTGAGCTGCCCGGCGGCCTGCACATCCAGCGCAAGGCCAAGTATATGCACGACCATATTGTGGAGACCAAGCACCCGGAGCTGGTGGAGTGCCAGAAGGTCTGCTCCTATGCCTATGCCGTCAGCGAGCAGAACGCCGACAACGGCATCATCGTCACGGCGCCCACCTGCGGATCCTGCGGCGTTCTGCCGGCGGTGCTGTACTATTTTAAAGATAAGCGGTCACTGTCGGATCTGGACATTGCCCACGCCCTGGGCGTGGCGGGCCTGTTCGGCGAGCTGGCCAAACGCAATGCCTCGGTTTCCGGAGCGGAGTGCGGCTGCCAGGCGGAGGTGGGCGTGGCCTGCTCCATGGCCGCTGCCGCCGCCTGCCAGGCCTTCGGCTATAACATCCATCAGATCGAGTACGCCGCCGAGGTGTCTCTGGAGCACCACCTGGGCCTCACCTGCGATCCCATCTGCGGCCTGGTGCAGGTGCCGTGCATTGAGCGCAACGCCGTGGCGGCCATGCGGGCCATCAACTCGGCAAATATTGCCTACTTCCTTACCGGCACCCGGAACATCAGCTACGACATGGTGCTCAAGAGCATGTATTATACCGGTCTTGATATGAACCAGCGCTACCGGGAGACCGCCGAGGGTGGCCTGGCCCGGATCTATACCCGGAGAGGCAAATAAAACCCCCTGGCGAAAAGTCTTCCATTTTCTGCCAAAAGGCATGCAGCCTGCTGCGCGCAAAATTTTTTCGCAGTGCACAAAAATTCCACACACGTGGGCTGAGAGGTATTTTTCTCCACACACATGTCGCGGTGAAAAATAATTTCAATTCTTTGCGCCTACGGGCGCAAACTCTGCGAGGCTTTTTACAAATGTGCACGGGCGGCCGGAAGACCGGCCGCCCGTATTTTTTGTAAAGAATACGCGGCGTTCCTTGACGCAGGGACGGAAAAAGAGTAAAATATAGGAGACAAAAAATACGAGCCGCGTTGCGCAGGAGGATATGAACCATGGATGAGGGCAGAAACGCCATGCAGCCGAACAAACCGGATAAAAACGAGGTGTGGTCGTGGGTCGTTATTGCCATCCTGTTCGCCTTTGCTTGGCCCGTGGGTCTCATTGTGCTCATCTCCAAGCTCTCTGACAGCAGCAAGCGCAAAAAGGGCGGCAGCGGCGCTCAGCAGACCATCACGGCGCCCCAGGCCTCTGCGCAGACTGCCTCCGCCCAGCCCGGGACCCGCAGGACTACCCGCGGCAGCATCACCCGTACCCCGCAGCTTTCCGACCGCAGCGTCAAAATACTGCGTACCATCGGCAGTATTTTGACCGTCATCGGGTCCATTGTGCTGTTCAAAGCTGTGGCTGACAATTTGTTCTTTCTGCAATTCGGAAATTGGTCTGCGTTTCTGGAGTATACGTTCTTTCCCATGGGACTCACAGCCGGCGGCCTGGGACTGCTGTTGGGCAGCCATTGGATGCGCCGCCGTCTGCGCCGGTACGGAAAGTATCTGGCCATCGCCGGGACAAAGCAGACAGTGACCATTTCCCAGCTGGCTGCGGCGGCGGATGTGTCGCCCCGCCGGGTGGAGAACGACCTGGAGCAGATGGTCCAGCGGGGCCTTTGGGGCAAGGAGGCCTATCTGGATCTGGGCCGGGGCGTTCTGGTGCGTTCTTTCGCGGCGGCGGAGGATATGGAGAAGGAGCGGGAGCAAAAAGAGGATAAAGCCGCTCCCGTGGAGACCGAGCAGGGCTGCAGCGGCCAGCTGCGGGACATCCGCCGGGCCAACGACCGCATCGCCGATCCAGTCATCAGCGCCAAGATCGACCGGCTGGAGGACCTGGCGGGCAAAATCTTCCGCATCGTGGAGGAGGAGCCGGAGAAGAAGCCCAAGGCATCCACCTTCCTCAACTATTACCTGCCCACCACCCAGAAACTGCTGGACAGCTATGCCGACTTTGAGGAGTCCGGTGTCAGCGGCGAGAACGTGTCCCAGGCCAAGCAGCGTATTGCCGATACCATGGATAAGATCGTCGCGGGCTTTGAGCGGCAGCTGGATCAGCTCTATCAGTCCGATGCCATGGATGTGGACAGCGACATCCGCGTCATGGAGCAGATGCTCCGCCGGGACGGTGCCAGCATAGCCGAGGATTTCGGCATGGGCGCAGCAGCGGCCCAGGAGCAAACAGAGTGAATCATGCAGCGGCGTCTGCCCCTTAGGGGGCAGTGGCCGCTGCTGTGCGTTTCTTGACGCGGCGGGGGAAATGGGATAAAATATTTTGGTACGGAATTGCGCACAAACTTCGGCAGTAAACTCGCTGCCGGGGTGATATGATCCATAGGATAGGAGGGGCGTCGGTGTTGGACAGAGAGGCATTTTTCGGCGGCACATGGGCTGCAGCGGCGAGCTGGTTCGGCGCACATCCGGCGGAGAAGGGGTACCGCTTCCGCCTGTGGGCGCCCCATGCCCGGGATGTGCGCCTGGCCGGGGATTTTTCCGGCTGGGAGCCGGTGGCCATGCAGTGCGCAGACGGCGTGTGGGAGTGTACGGTGGAGACTGCGAAGGTCTACGACAGCTATAAATTCTGCCTGACTCAGGCGGACGGCAAAACCGTATGGAAGACTGACCCTTACGCCTTCCATACCTCCACCCGTCCCCAGACGGACAGCAAGCTGGCCCCTCTGGACTATGCCTGGCAGGACAGTGCCTGGCAGCGGAGCCTTGCAGAAAAGCCCCTTTTACAGCGCCCTCTGAATATTTACGAAGTCCACCTGGGCTCCTGGCGGCGCTACGGCGACGGCAGCCCCTTTGACTACCGGAAGCTGGCGGACGAGCTGGCGGAATATGTGTCCGACATGGGCTACACGGCGGTGGAGCTGATGCCGGTGACGGAGTATCCGCTGGATGCCTCCTGGGGCTACCAGTGTACCGGCTATTTCGCCCCCACCTCTCGCTACGGTACCCCTCGGGACTTCAAGTACCTGGTGGATCGGCTCCACCGGGCGGGCCTGGCGGTGTTTCTGGACTGGGTGCCCGCCCACTTCTGTAAGGACGAGCAGGGCCTGTATCAATTTGACGGCACCTGTCTCTATGAATACAGCGATCCCCTGAAGTGGGAGCACGATGGCTGGGGTACCCGGGTCTTTGACTATGGGAAGGGAGAAGTCCGGAGCTTCCTGCTCTCCTCGGCTCTCTGGTGGCTGCGGGAGTACCATATGGACGGCCTCCGGGTGGATGCCGTGGCCTCTATGCTGTATCTGGACTATGGCCGCACCCAGTGGCGGCCCAATCGCACCGGCGGCCGGGAAAATCTGGAAGCGGTGGACTTCCTGCGGCTTTTAAACCGCACTGTCCACCGGGAAAAGCCCTCTGCCCTGATGATCGCGGAGGAGTCCACCGCCTGGCCCCATGTGACAGGCCAGGAGGGCCTGGGCTTTGACCTGAAGTGGAACATGGGCTGGATGAACGACCTGTGCCACTACCTGAAAATGGACCCCATATACCGGCGCGACCACCATAAGGACGTCACCTTTTCCATGATGTACGCCTTCTCCGAGCGGTTTGTGCTGCCCATCTCCCACGACGAGGTGGTGCATATGAAGGGCTCCCTCCGGGGCAAAATGCCCGGGGATACGGCCATGCAGCTGGCCGGGGTGAAGGGATTTCTGGCCTATATGCTGGCCCACCCGGGCTGCAAGCTGCTGTTCATGGGGGGCGAGCTGCCCCAGTGGAAGGAGTGGGACTTTGCCGGGGAGCTGGACTGGGGCGTACTGTCCGACCCGGCGGTCTCCGCCGCCCACGACTGCATCCGGGCGCTGAACCTGTTTTACAGGGAAAACTCGCCCCTGTGGGAAAACGATCTGGACTGGGACGGCTTTGCCTGGCTGGTGCCGGATGATAAGAGCAATAATGTCCTGGTGTTTCTCCGCCGTGACCGCCAGGGGCGGGAGCTGATCTGCGCGGTGAACTTCTCCCCTGTGATGCGGGAGGGCTACCGCTTCGGCGTGCCGGAAAAGGCAAGCTATAAGGAAGTTTTCAACACCGACGCCCTTCAGTGGGGGGGCATCGGCGCAGTCAATGAATCGCCCATTCCCGTGGAGGCCGTGCCCTCCCATGGGCGCGGGACCTCCATCAGCATTCGCATTCCGTCCCTGGGCGCGGTGTACCTGCGGGGCGAGGGAAAGTATCACCGGGAGAAAGGAGCGGATCAACCGTGAAAAAAGAATGTATCGCCATGCTGCTGGCCGGGGGTCAGGGCAGCCGGCTCTATGTGCTCACCGGGGACATGGCCAAGCCCGCCGTCCCCTTTGGAGGAAAGTTCCGTATCATCGACTTTCCCCTGTCCAACTGCACCAATTCCGGCATCGATACCGTGGGCGTGCTGACCCAGTACCGCCCTCTGGAGCTGAACAGCTACATCGGCAGCGGCCAGCCCTGGGAGCTGGACCGCATGAACGGCGGCGTACATATCCTGCCCCCCTACCAGAGCAATACCGGCGCCACCTGGTATAAGGGCACGGCCAATGCCATCTGCCAGAACATCGGCTTTGTGGACCTGTATGATCCGGACTATGTGGCCGTGCTCTCCGGCGACCATATCTATAAGATGGACTATTCCCAGATGCTCCGCCGCCATAAGGAAACCGGGGCCGACTGCACCATCTCCGTCATGGAGGTGCCCTGGCAGGAGGCCAGCCGTTTCGGCATCATGAACGTGGACGAGGGGGACACCATCACGGAGTTTGAGGAAAAGCCCGCCCATCCCAAGAGCAACCTGGCCTCCATGGGCATCTACGTCTTCACCTGGAAAAAGCTCCGGGCCTACCTGCTGCAGGACGATGCGGACCCCACCTCCTCCAACGATTTCGGCAAGAATGTTATCCCCGCCATGCTCCGGGCGGGGGAGAAGATGGTGGCCTACCGCTTCGAAGGGTACTGGAAGGACGTGGGCACCCTGGACTCCTTGTGGGATGCCAATATGGATATGCTCTCCCCCGGCTCGGGCCTGAACCTGCTGGATAAGCGCTGGCCCATCTACAGCCGCACCCCCTCCTGCCCCCCAACCTTTTTCGCGGCCACGGCGGACGTGGGCAACAGCGCCGTGGCCAAGGGCTGCGATATCCGGGGCGAGGTGAAGAACACCGTCCTCAGCTATAACGCCGTGGTGGAGGAGGGGGCCGTAGTTGCCTACTCCGTGGTCATGCCCGGCGCTGTGGTGAAAAAGGGCGCCCGGGTGGAATACGCCATTCTGGGCGAGAACAGCGTGGTGGGCGAGGGAGCCCGTGTGGGGGCCGGACCGGAGACCGCCGCGGACCCGGATCAATGGGGCGTAGCGGTGCTGGGGCCCCACGCGGAAGCGGCGGCCGGGGAAGTTGTCCCCGCCGGGGCCATGCTGGATCAAACACACGGACAGGAGGGAAAAGCATGAACGGAATGCACGGCATCATTTTTTCCTATGAGAAATCCAACGGCTTGCGGGAGCTGACGGAGCACCGCATCCACGGCTCGGTCCCCTTCGGCGGCTCCTATCGGATGGTGGACTTCATCCTCTCCGACATGGTCAACGCCGGCATCCGGGACGTGGGGGTCATCATGCACGGCAAGTGCCAGAGCATGATGGACCATCTGCGCAGCGGCAAGAGCTGGGACCTCTCCCGCAGCTTCGGGGGGCTGACGCTGCTGCCGGTGTTTGCCTACAACAGCGCCCGCGGAAACGGCCGCTTCCGGGGCAAGCTGGAGGCTCTGGATGTGGTGCGGGACTACCTGCGCCATATCCGGCAGGACTATGTGGTTCTGGCGGACAGTGATGTGGCCCTGAACATCGACCTGAAGGCGGTGCTTCAGACGCATATGGATACCGGCGCGGACATCACGGCGGTGTGCGCCCCCTCCACGGAGGACGGCCTTTACCTGAATCTGGACGAGACCGGCCGGGTCCGTGAGGTGGTGGAGAAGCAGCACCAGGGCCTGCGCTGCCTGCAGATCTTCCTGCTGCGGACAGAGCTGCTGCTCTCCCTGGTGGAGCGATTTGTCAGCCGCCATGAGTACAGCTTCCAGGGCTGCGTCCTCCAGGGCCTGACCAAGGAGCTGCACATCCAGGGGTATGCCTTTCACGGGTTTGCAGCCCACATCACCGATGTGGCCGGGTACTATGCCAGCAGCATGCGCCTGCTGGACCCGGCTGTGCGCCGGGATCTGTTCTGCCCCGACAGGCCCATCTATGCCAAAGAAAATGACGCCGCCTCCACCTATATGGATCCCCAGGGCGGCTGCGTCAACTCTCTGGTAGACGATGGCTGCGACATCCAGGGCAGCGTCCGTGATTCCATCATCAGCCGGGGCGTCCGGGTGGAGAAGGGGGCTGTGGTAGACGGCTGCATCCTCTTCAGGGACACGGTGGTGAGAAAGGATGCGGTGCTGCGCCATGTCATCGCGGATAAGAATGTCCGCATCGGCCCTGGCGTGCACCTGGAGGGCACCGGGAAATACCCCATGGTCTTGGGCAAAAACGCGGAGGTGTAAGGTGAATATTCTGTATGTAACGGGGGAGGCCGCCCCCTTTTGTAAAACAGGCGGCCTGGCGGACGTATCCGGGAGCCTTCCGGTTTCCTTGGCGGCCCGGGGGCACCGCGTGGCGGTGATCCTGCCGCTGTATGATACTATTTCCCGCCAGTGGCGCAGTCAGATGACCTTCCGCCGCCATATCTATGTGGATCTGTCCTGGCGGCATGAGTACTGCGGCCTGTTTTCCCTGGAGTACCGGGGTGTCACCTGGTATTTTGTGGATAACGAGCATTACTTCGCCCGGGGCCGGCTCTATGGTGAGGGGGACGACGGGGAGCGCTTCGGCTTCTTTTCCCGGGCGGTTCTGGACCTGCTGCCCCTGCTGGACGATATGCCGCAGGTGCTCCACTGCAACGATTGGCAGACGGCGTTGGTGCCGGTGTACCGGCAGGATCTCACCGGCCGGTGGGATGCCCTGCGGAGCATACGCACGGTGTTCACCATCCATAATATAGAGTACCAGGGCAAATTCGGCCCGGAGACGGTGGACGATCTCTTCGGCCTGGATCGGGGCTGGTACCAGGGGGGTGCCCTGCAAATGGACGGCTGCGTGAACCTGATGAAGGGGGCTATGCTCTGCGCTGATGCCGTCACCACCGTCAGCCCCACCTATGCCCGCCAGCTCCGCCAGCGGGCCTATGCCCAGGGGATGGAGTCCGTGGTGCAGGCCTGTGGGGAGAAGTTCAGCGGGATCCTCAACGGCATCGATACCACCGTCTTTGACCCCGCCACTGACCCCGCGCTCCCGGCCCACTACACCGTCCGGAATCTCCGGGGCAAGGCCAGCTGCAAAAAGGCTTTGCAGCAGGAGTTGGGACTTCAGGTGCAGAGCGACGTGCCCATCATCGCCATCGTCAGCCGCCTGGTGGGCCATAAGGGCATCGACCTCATCTGCGAGAGCCTGGATAATATCATGCACACCGGCTGCCAGTTGGTGCTCCAGGGCAGCGGGGAGGAGCAGTATGAGTCCTTCTTCCGCTACGCGGAGAACCGCTATAAGGGCCGTCTGTGCGCCTACATCGGCTATAACGAGGCCCTGGCCCACCGGATCTATGCCGGCAGCGACCTGTTTCTGATGCCCTCCCGCTCTGAGCCCTGTGGCCTGTCGCAGATGATCGCCATGCGCTACGGTGCCGTGCCCATCGTCCGCCAGACCGGCGGTCTGGCGGATACCGTCCGCTCCTGCCAGATGGGGCAGGAGGACGGCAACGGCTTCGTCTTTGCCAACTACAGCGCCTTTGACATGCAGTATGTCATCTCCCAGGCGGTGGAGCTGTACCGCGGCGATCTCCACGGCTTCCGCCGGGTGCAAAAGCGCGGCATGACCGATGATTTCAGCTGGAACGTCAGCGCCGGAGCCTATGAGGAGCTCTACGCGCGCCTGACCCATACACATAAGGAGAAATAAATGACCAAGGATACTCTGAAAGAAGCGATTTTGCAGAAGCTCCGCGTCAACTGCGGCTGCACGGCTCAGCAGGCGGGGGATGGAGATATGCTCCGGGCCTGTGCCATGGTCCTGCGTGACATCATGGCCGAGCGCAGCGCCCTCACCCGGGAGGAGACGGATAGACGCCAGCTCCGGCAGGTGCATTACCTGTCCCTGGAGTTTCTCATGGGCCGCAGCCTGATGAAAAACGCCTATAACCTGGGGCTGTCCGAGACGCTGACCCAGGCGGTGGAGGAGCTGGGCTTCCAGCCGTCGGATCTTTTCGAGCGGGAGCCGGATGCTGGCCTGGGCAACGGCGGCCTGGGCCGCCTGGCCGCCTGCTATCTGGACAGCATGACCACTCTGGAGCTCCCTGCCACAGGCTATTCCATCTGCTATGAGCTGGGCATTTTCAAGCAGAAGATTGTGGAGGGCCAGCAGGTGGAGCTGCCCGACGACTGGCAGGATGTAGGCGGTGCGTGGCTGCTGCCCCGTCCCCAGGAGGCGGAGGAGGTGCACTTCGGCGGCACCGTGCGCACCAAGTGGGACGGGGGCCAGCTGATGGTGATCCACGAGGATTATACCCGGGTCCTGGCCGTGCCCTGCGACATGGAGATCGCCGGCTATCAGACCGGGCATGTCAATACCCTCCGTCTCTGGCAGGCCCGCAGCCCCAAGCCCGTGGATATGCAGCTGTTCAGCCAGGGCCACTACCTCCAGGCCAGTGAGGAGCGCACCATGGCCGATGCCATCAGCAAGATCCTCTATCCCGAGGACAATCACTACGAGGGCAAATCCCTGCGGCTGAAGCAGCAGTATTTCTTCGTCTCCGCCACCATCCAGTCCATCACCCGCAAGCATCTGGAGGTCTACGGTACCCTTCGGAATTTCCACGAGAAGAACGTCATCCAGATCAACGACACCCACCCGGCTCTGGTGATCCCGGAGCTGATGCGCATTTTCATGGACGATGCGGGTATGGGCTGGGACGAGGCCTGGGAGATCACCAAAAACAGCGTGGCTTATACCAACCATACGGTTCTGGCTGAGGCCCTGGAGTGTTGGCCCCAGACCCTGTTTGAGACGCTGCTGCCCCGCATCTGGCAGATCATCGTGGAGATCGCCCACCGCTGGCAGAGGCAGGTGGAGGAGTTTTACCACGACCCCGCCAGGACCGAGAGGCTGGCCATCGTCTGGGATGGCGGCGTGCGCATGGCCAATCTCTGCATCGCCGGGGGCATGAGCGTCAACGGCGTTTCCGCTCTGCACACGGAGATTTTGCGCCGGGACGTGTTCCGGGATGCCTGCATCATGTGTCCGGAGCAGTTCCGCAACGTCACCAACGGCGTGGATCACCGCCGCTGGCTCAGCCAGGTGAATCCCGGCCTCCATGGGCTGATCTGCGATTTGACCGGGGCGGATTATCTCCTGCACCCGGATCGGCTGAAAAACCTGGATGCCTGCGCAGACGATGCCTCCGTGCTCCGTCGCCTGGAGGAGATCAAGGGGCAGAACAAGGCCCGCTTTGCCCGCTGGGCCAAGCGGCAGCAGGGTGTGGTGCTCAATACCGATGCCGTGTTCAATACCCAGGTCAAGCGCCTGCACGAGTATAAGCGGCAGCTGCTGAACGTGATGCACATTCTCTATCTCTACCAGCGCCTGCAGGATGCTCCCAATATGGACTTCCGGCCCCAGACCTTCCTCTTTGGGGCCAAGGCTGCCCCGGGGTATGCGGTAGCCAAGCGGATCATCCATCTGATCAACTCTTTGGCCGACCAGATCAACCATGATCCCCTTTGCCGGGATAAGCTCCAGGTGGTGTTTCTGGAGAATTACCGGGTCTCCATGGCGGAGGTGCTCATGCCCGCCAGCGAGGTGTCCCAGCAGATTTCCACCGCCGGCAAGGAGGCCAGCGGCACCGGCAATATGAAGTTCATGATGAACGGTGCCGTCACACTGGGCACTCTGGACGGAGCCAATGTGGAGATGTATGAGGTGCTGGGGGAGGAGAATATGTTCCTCTTCGGCCTGAAGGCGGAAGAGGCGGCAGAGCTTTCCCGGCATTATGACCCCAAGCTGCTGTATGACCGGGATCCTGTGCTGCGCCGCGTGCTGGATGCCATCCGTGACGGCTTCCGTGACGGGGTCAGCTATGAGGATATTTACCGCCGCCTGCTCTTTGGCGGTGATTGCCCGGCGGATCAGTATCTGCTCCTGGCGGATTTTGTGTCCTACTGCGATGCGGCCCGCCGCATGATGGAGGCGTATGATGACCGCACCCGCTGGAACCGGATGAGCCTGCACAACATCGCCCGCAGCGGTGTCTTCGCCGCTGACCGCGCCGTCCGGGACTACGCCCGGGACATCTGGCATGTCCCCTGTCGGGAATAAAAAATAAGGCTTCTTCAAAGGGGCGGCGCCTATAGGTGCCGCCCCTTTTTGCGCACCGCACCCCATGCAAAAATCATGTCATTGCGAGGGCGCTCCGCGCCCGTGGCAATCCGCATTCCCCGTCCCCAAAACCTCTTCACCCATCACTCCTACCTCTTCCCTTGCATTTGCCCCCGCATTTCCCCTCTTTTCACCGGTTGACTTTTGTGGTAAAATGGAAATTGAAATTTTATGAGCAAAAAGAGGAACACAATATGGATATTACACAGGGCGTGCCCTTTGACAGCTTCGGCCTGTCCGAGGCCACCATGCGCGCTATAAAAAACAAAGGATATACCATTTCCACTCCAGTGCAGGCCGGCTGCATTCCCCCCATGCTGGCGGGAAAGGACGTCATCGCCAAGGCGCCCACCGGCACCGGCAAGACCATGGCCTTCGGCCTGCCCATCATCGAGCGGATCGACCGGGAGAGCGAGGCGGTGCAGGCGCTGATCCTGGCTCCCACCCGGGAGCTGGCCATGCAGATCACCCAGGAGCTGCGGGACGTGTCGGTGTACCATGAGGGGCTGCGGGTGGTGTGCCTGTACGGCGGCGAACCCATCGGCAAGCAGATCAACGCCCTCAAGCGCAAGCCCCAGATCGTGGTGGCAACCCCCGGCCGCCTGTCCGACCATATGAAGCGCCGCACCGTCACGGTGAAGGAGGTGCAGACCGTGGTGCTGGACGAGGCGGACCGCATGCTGGACATGGGCTTCATCCACGATGTCACCCGCATTTTGGACAAGATCCCCAATCGTAAAAATCTCGGCATGTTCTCTGCCACCATTTCCCGGGAAGTGATGGACATCTCCTGGGTCTATCAGCGTGACCCCGAGGAGATCACCGTCCAGGCCACCAAGGAGAATAAGCCCGACATCCTCCAGTACCGTATTGAGGTTCCTTCCGACCGGAAGGTGGACACCATCGCCCATATCATCACCGGGGAGAAGCTGGAGCGGGTCATGTGCTTCTGCAATACCAAGGGCTCCACGGAGCGCCTGACCAAGTTTTTACAGATGCGCGGGCTGGACGCTCAGTGTATCCACGGCGACATTCCTCAGCGCAAGCGGGAGGCGGTGATGGCCCTGTTCCGGGAGGGCAAGCTCCATGTGTTCGTTGCCACGGATGTGGCCGCTCGGGGCATCGATGTGGACGATGTGGACGCGGTGTTCAACTACGATGTCCCCGATGAGAACGAGTATTATATCCACCGCATCGGCCGCACGGGCCGTGCCAAGCGCCACGGCGTGGCCTACACGCTGCTGTCGGACTTCCCCAGCCGTATGCGTCTGGATGATATTGCCCGCAGCACCCGCAGCCAGATCATTCCCGCCGTGGTGGATGAGAACGGCTGCGTGACCCCGGAGAAGAAGTGAGCCGATTCTGCCCAGAAGGAGGACGCTTATGAAAAAACTGAAACGATACACGGCGCTGCTGCTGGCCCTGGTGCTGACGGCGGGCTTGCTGGCCGGCTGCGGCAGGGAGAAGGATGTGTCCTTCCGGGTGGCAATGAGCCGCGTGCCCGCTACCCTGGATCCGGCCCTGGCTGCCACCGATGAGGAGAAGATCGTGGTCAGCCACCTGTTTGAAAACCTTATGAAGCTCCAGTCGGACGGCTCCGGCGGCTGCACGGCGGTGAACGGCATGGCCCGCAGCTACCAGTGCGATACCACTGTCGAGGGCCAGGAGACCTATACCTTCCGTCTCCGCACCGGGGCCACCTGGTCCGACGGCACCCGGGTCACGGCCGGGGACTTTGTCTACGCCTGGAAGCGGCTGGTGGACCCCGCCACCGGCTCGAAAAACGCTGCCCTGCTGGACATGGTGGCCGGCTACAGCGCCGCCCGCTCCGGCAAAGTGGATGCCCTGCAGGTCTCCGCTCCGGATGACGATACTTTTGTGGTGGTGCTCTCCGGCCGCTGCCCATATTTTATCGACAGCGTCTGTACGGCTGCTGCCACCATGCCGGTGCAGAGCGCTGCCGCCGCCCAGGAGAACTGGTCCATGGCCTGGGATACCTCGCTGGTCACCAACGGCCCCTATGCCGTCGCCTCCTGGGAGGGGGATACCATGCGCCTGGAGCAGAACCGGGACTATCATGACCTGCGCCGCCTGGGGCCGGAGGCCATCACCTTCCGCTTTACCTCGGATGAGCAGACGGCCAACTCTCTCTTTGACCGGGGAGACGTGGACCTTGTGCTGGGGCTGACGGATGAGGCCGTGGCCAAAAAGAGTGACGGCTGGATGCCGGATTACTACCCGGAGACCAGCGTGGTGCTGCTGAACCAGCTGTCCGCCCTCACCAGCGACGAGCGGGTTCGCCGGGCCATGGGCCTGGTCATCGACCGCAGCGCCATAGCCGAGCTGCTGGGCCCCCGGACGCATCTGGCGGCGGAGGGCCTGGTGACCCGGGGCATCCGCAGCACCATGGGCGGCCAGTTCCGGGATGTGGGCGCTGTGGTGGACAACGACAGTGAAAACTATGAAAAGAACTGCCAGACCGCTCAGGAGCTGCTGCAGGAGGCGGGCTACACCGCCGAAAAGATCGCGGCTCTGGGTACGGTGATCATGCTCTATGAGTCTGACGGCACCACGGATTCCCTGGCCCAGCTGCTGCAAAAGACCTGGCGGGACAAGCTGGGCCTCAGCGTCACGCTGAAGGGCGTTTCCGCCTCTGAGATCAGCCAGGCGCTGCAGCGGGGCGAATATACCCTGGCTGCGCTGCGCGTCACCAGTGACCGCAACGATGCCACAGGCTTTCTCAACCGCTGGCGCGCGGGCAACGAGGGTAATTTTGCCAATTTCTCCTCCAGTGCCTATGACATGCTGCTGCGTGTGGCAGGCGTTTCCGCCAGCAAGGAGGCCCGGGATGCCTATCTGGAGGATGCCGAGCGCCTGCTGCTGGAGCAGGGGAACGTGATCCCCCTGTACCACAGTACCAGGAGCTGGAGCCTGTCCGAGCAGTATACCGGCGTGTTTGGCGATGGCCTGGGCCGCTACTTCTTCGGCGGTGTCCGCCTGGCCGGAAAATAAGATGATCCCCGATCCGGCTTACCCGGATCGGGGATCATTATATGAATTTTTATGTATTTTTATGTATGAGCTTCCTTTTCGCCAAAGCCGAAGCACCAGGCGCATGGCTCATATCCGGCCTTCTCTGCCTGCTGGCGGGGCAGGGCGGTGGTGTTGTCCTTGCCGACAACGAACTTGCAGCTTTCCCTGTGGAAGCACCGTCCGGATTCCGTCAGATATACGGTCTCATTTTCGCCTGCCACACCGGACAGCCTGAACAGAAGCACTCCTGCCAGCGCCAGAATCAGTAGACCTGCGGCAGCCCACAGGGCCATGCGCCGTGGCCTGCAGGCTTTGTTGTACCGCATGAGCCGGGCGGCGAATTCGTTGGCCTCCTGCTCCTGCATCACGCCAGTTCCGGGGCCTGTGATCACTGTCTGATCCAGATGCCGACACAGAATGTGCCCCAGCTCGTGGCTCAGCAGGATCATCTGCTCCTCCTGAGACAGGTTCTCCAGCATGAACACGATCCGCAGATTGGGATCCTGGTAGGTGAAGGCAGATTGCCCGGCGGCATAGTCAAACAGCCGCAGGGAGCTGAGCAGCGTGGTCACTTCCTTGCAGTTGGAGAGCCTGCTGTATGTAACGAGAGAAAAGCCCTGCGCCTGCAGGGCTTGCACAAGATCCGAAACAGTAAACGGACGGTGATGGAATTGTTTCAAAAAGGCGCGCGCCTCACGCTGCGCGGTCTTCATAGAGAAAATCCCTTCTTACTCTTTGTTTTTCAGGCTGCGCAGAGCGTCTGCAGCCTCTGCCGCGCTTTCTGCGGGCAGATTCACGCTGGTGAAGCTGCCGCCAAATGCCGCGGTCTGTCCGGAAAAGCTCTCGGCGGCTTCCTTGCAGCGCTGAGCCTCCACCTTCAGCACGGTGGCGACGGTATGGCGGCCATAGCTGTCCAGCTGTGCATACTGGGTCAGCAGCTCCTGGGTGTCGTCGGTCAGGTAGAAGGCAGAGTCGTCCGACAGAGCCTTGATCCCCAAAACCTTGCAGATCTGCACCACCGTGTCGAAGGAAGAACCGCCGATACCGTTGTGCAGAGCGCTATTGATGGTGGAAAGGGGGATGTTTACAGCAAAGGCAAACTGCCGCACGCTTTTGTATTGCCGTGCGATTTCGGTGCGCACGATCTTCGTCAAATTATCCATAGTTGACCCTCGTTTCCTATATGAGAAATTTACTTCTTAAATAATAGCATAAAAATGGAAAAAAGCAATAGGAATTATTTTCCAAAATTACGGTGTATTTTTATGAATTTTGACGGACATTTGTCTGGCATCTGCGCCTTTCCGGGGTCGGAACATTCTTGATGTGAAGTCGGGGTTTATTTTACCGGAGGAATATGGTATACTTCCAGTAACTGTGTAGCTTTATCCGGCGGAGGAATCGCCGGAGAGGAGGGGATCGCCATCAAGCGAAATGCTACCGGAAAACATAGAAAGCCCTTTGGATTCATCAAGGATCTGGTGGACCGGTACTATGCCCATGATGTGGCCCGGGACAGCGCCGCCCTGACATATTATCTCCTGTTTGCCACTTTCCCCCTGCTGGTGTTTTTCAGCACCCTGGTGGGCCTGATGCATCTGGATATAGAGGGCCTGCTGGATTCCATGAGCCGCATCCTGCCGGAGCAGGTGCTGGGGATCGTGGGCAGCTATTTGGAGTATGTGTCCACCAGTCCCAGCCGCCAGCTGCTGGTGTTCAGCCTGATCTTTTCCATCTGGTTTCCCATGCGCTCCACCAGCTGCCTGATGCACTCCGTACGCAAGGCCTACGGTATGCTCCAGCCGCCCGGTCTCGTGGGGGGCACACTGCGCAACCTGGCCTTTACCCTCTGGCTCATCGTCACCATTGCCGCCAGCATCGTGCTGACCACCGTGGGCCGTCGGGCGCTGAAGTTCGTGTCGGGCCTTGTCCGCATTCCGGCGGGCTTCATCGACCTATGGGGCACGCTGCGTTTCGTGGCCTTGGGTGTTATCATGCTGCTGGTGCTGGTACCGCTGAATATGCTGGCCCGGGGAAACCGCTGCCCGCTGCGGGAGGTGGTGCCGGGGGTGCTTTTGAGCATGGTGGCCTGGCTGGCTCTTTCGGCGGCTTTCTCTTATTATGTGGAGAATGTGGCCCATTATTCGGAGCTCTATGGCTCCATTGCCACCATCGTGGTGGTGCTGCTGTGGCTGTATATGACCGGCCAGGTGCTCATCATGGGCGCGGAGTATAACGGCGCCCGCCTCGCCGGCAGAAAACCGGCGGAAATTGACCCTATGCAGGGGGAGGACGATATAAAATGAAGATCATCATTGTGGGAAACGGAAAGGTAGGCTACGCCATTGCCAGCCAGCTGGCAGGCGAGCGCCACGATATTGTCATGGTGGATGACAGCGCTGCGGCGCTGAACAAGGCGGAAAACGCTCTGGATGTCATGTGCATCGAGGGCAACGGCGCTTCCATCCGTGTTTTGAAGGAGGCCGGTGCCCAGGCGGCGGATCTGGTCATTGCAGTCACCAATCTGGACGATACGAATCTGCTCTGCTGCTTCATCGCCAAGAAGCTGGGCGCGGGCCATACCATTGCCCGGGTGCGCAGCCCGGAGTACCACCGGGACGCGGACATGCTGAAAAAAGAGATCGGTCTGGATATGGTCATCAATCCCGACCTGGCGGCGGCCCAGGAGATTGCCCGTATTGTCTCCACGCCCTCGGCCTTTTCCGTGGAGCCCTTTGCCGGAGGCCGCATCGATATGATCGGCTTCGATGTCACCACCCAGACCAGCGTAGCGGGCCGCACCCTCAGCGAGTACAGCAGTCATACCTCGGCCAAGGTGCTTTTCTGCGTGGCGGTGCATGACGGGGAAATGGTGATTCCCAACGGCGCATTTGTACCCCAGATCGGGGACAAGCTATATATGATCGGCGCCAAGGGCCAGCTGCAGAGCATGCTCCATAGCCTGGGCCACTCCTCCCAGCACAAGGTGCGCGCCGTGTCCATTCTGGGCGGCAGCCGCACGGCCATGTACCTGGTCTGGGAGCTGAAAAAGCGCGGCATCAAGTCCCAGATCGTGGAGATGAACCACCAGAAGTGCCTGACCCTTTCCTCCGACCTGCCTGACACCCTGGTCATCGAGGGGGACGGCACGGACAACGACCTTCTGCGGGAGGAAGGGGTATTCGCGGCGGATGCCTTCGTTTCCCTGACAGACCGGGACGAGGAGAACCTGCTCATGGCCCTCAGCGCTCAGCGTGCGGGGGTGGGAAAGGTTCTGGCCAAGATGACCCGTCCCAACTATATGGACCTGGTCCGGGACACCCGCATCAGCAGCATCATCAGCCCCAAGGACATCGTGGCCAATCAGATCACCCGCTATGTCCGTGCTCTGGCCAATTCCGAGGGCAGCTTCGTGGAGAGCCTGTATAAGATGATGGGTGGCCAGGTGGAGGCGCTGGAGTTCACCGCCGGCCCCGAGTGCCGTGAGCTGCTGGATAAGCCCATGAAGGACCTGCCCCTGAAGCAGGGGGTGCTGGTGGGAGCCATCGCCCGGGACCGGGAGATCGTCATCCCCGACGGCAATACCTGCATCCGCGAGGGGGATCATGTGGTGGTGGTCACCAAGACCACAGGCACCGACGACCTGATGGATATACTAAAATAAGGAAGTGTTTCTATGGAACCGACGAACGAAAAACTTCACGAGTACGCAAAGCTCCTGATTCAGGTGGGCCTGCATGTGCAGAAGGGCCAGACCCTGCTCATCTCCAGCCCGGTGGAGTGCGCCTTTTTTGCCCGCATGTGCGCCACGGCAGCCTATGACGCAGGCTGCCGGGAGGTGGTGATGAACTGGAACGACGACTATCTGACCCGTGAGAAATTTCTCCGCGCCGATGATGCCGTGTTTGACGAGGTGCCCCTGTGGCGTCAGCATTTTTTCAATGACTACGCCAGGGCGGGCGCGGCCTATCTGGTCATTGATGCCGAGGATCCAGAGCATCTCAAGGGTGTGGACCCGGATCGCCGGGTGCGTGCCCTGCGCGCCAGCGGTGAGGCTCTGAAGGAGTATTACCGTCTGCAGATGAGCAGCGGCTTCCCCTGGTGCATCGCCTCCATCCCTATCCCCTCCTGGGCCGGGCGCGTATTCCCCGGCGTGCCGGAGGAGCAGGCCATGGAGCAGCTCTGGGATGCTATTTTCAAGGCCGTGCGCATCACCGGGGACGGCCGCAGCGTGGAGCACTGGCAGGAGCATATCGCCATGCTTTCCGCCCGGAAGGAAAAGCTCAACGCCCTGCGGCTGAAAACCCTGCACTACACCAATTCCTTGGGCACGGACCTGACGGTGGAGCTGCCGGAGGATCATTTCTGGGAGGCCGGGGACGACTGCACCTCCGCAGGCCAGCCGTTTGTTGCCAATATGCCCACGGAGGAGCTGTTCACCGCGCCCCTGCGCACCGGTGCCAACGGCACGGTGGTGGCCTCACTGCCCTTGGTGCATGACGGCAATATCATCGATGGCTTCCGCATGACGGTGGAAAACGGCAAGATCACCTCAGTTTCTGCCAAGCAGGGACAGGCGGTGCTGGAGGCGGCCATCTCCGTGGACGAGGGCGCCTCTTACTTCGGCGAGGTGGCCCTGGTGCCCTACGACAGCCCTATTTCCAATCAGAAGCTGCTGTTTTATAACACGCTCTTTGATGAGAATGCCGCCTGCCATATTGCTTTTGGCGAGGCGTACCCCTGCATCCAGGGGGGCCGGGATATGGATAAGGAGCAGCTGAAGGCCCACGGCCTTAACGATTCCGTCACCCATGTGGACTTCATGGTGGGCACCGCCGACCTCTCCATCCTGGGCAAGACCCAGGATGGCCGGGAAGTGCCTATTTTCGTGAACGGCAATTTTGCCATTTGAACTAAAAAACAGGCCCTCTTACACGCGGTAAGGGGGCCTGATTTTTTATGTGTTCTTTTTTCCGGCGGCCTTTCGCTTCTTCGGCACCGGCGTCACCTGCACCAAAATGTCCAGGACCGGGCGCACCAGCTCCCGGTTTTCTATGTCCAGAATGTAGTGGAGCTTGGCCCCCTCGTAGGGATAGGCCTCCGCCGCGCCCTCCATCAGCGCCGCCAGCTCCGGCAGCTTTTTCACCATCACGCAGTTGTCGCACACCAGCAGCACGGGCCTGTCCTCCACATACACCATGTACTCTCCGAACATTTTCCGCCAGCGCACATTCGGGATGTCCGCCAGTTGTTCGCCCACAAACGCCATGTATTCCTTGGTCGTGCTCATAAATTTTCCCCTTTTTTCAAATTTTCTTCCTGTTTATTATGATCCTCCCCCGGGGAAATAGCAACAAAAAACTCCCCGTTTTCTCCGTTGCATTCTCCTGCGTGATGCAGTATAATATATGTGTCAAAATATGCTCACCGGGAGCCGGCGGCTTGCGCCGCCGACCCCCTATCTGAAAAGCGGCGGGCGAGGGCCGATGGGACGGGCAAACTGCGCAGGCGATACCCCGGCTCCTGTGCGCCTCACGCCGCTTGCACCATCCTATGCACCCCGGCCCGGCCCGGTGCCAAACCCAATGAGAAAGGACCCTTTCGCCATGATCAAGATCGCCCCCTCCATTCTTTCCGCCGACTTTGCCAATCTCGGCCGGGACATCCAGCGCATCAACTCCGCCGATTATGTCCATGTGGACGTGATGGACGGCCTGTTCGTCCCCAATATCTCCATCGGCATCCCCGTGGTGAAGTCCATCCGCCCGGTGACGGAGCTTCCTCTGGATGTCCACCTGATGATCGACCGCCCAGAGCGGTATGTGGAGCAGTTCTGCGATGCCGGCGGCGATATCGTCACCTGCCATGTGGAGGCGGACACGGAGGCGAACATCCATCTGGCCCTGAAAAAAATCCATGCCAAGGGCAAAAAAGCCGGCGTGGTGGTAAAGCCTAAGACGCCCGCCTCCGCCGTCCTGCCGTTTATAAACGAAGTGGAGCTGATCCTGGTGATGACCGTGGAGCCGGGCTTCGGTGGCCAGAAATTCATGGCCGATATGATGCCGAAGGTGCGGCAGATCCGCGAATACATCGACGCCATGAATCCTCCCTGTGAGCTGGAGGTGGACGGCGGCGTGGATCCCGACACCTGCAAGATATGCATCGCCTCCGGCGCCAATGTGCTGGTGGCCGGTTCCTCCGTGTATAAGGCGGAGGATATTCCTGCCCGCATCCGGGCACTGAGAGGATAAAATCTATGGAGTTTTTTCCCGCACCCCTTGAAAAACTGACGGAGCAGTTTGCCCGCCTGCCGGGCATCGGGCGCAAATCCGCCCAGCGTCTGGCCTTTTTTGTGCTGGGCCTGCCTATGGAGGAGGCCCAGGCCTTTGCCGATGCCATTGTGGACGCCAAAAAGAGCGTCACCCTCTGCCCCGTGTGCCAGAATCTCACCGCCGGAGGGCTCTGTCCTGTGTGCGCCTCCCCCAAGCGGGACGAGGGCACCATCTGCGTGGTGGCCGACCCCCGGGATGTGCTGGCCATCGAGCGCAGCCGGGAGTATAATGGCCGCTACCATGTGCTCCACGGAGTCCTGTCCCCCATGAACCATGTGGGGCCCGACGACCTGCAGATCAAGTCCCTGGTGGAGCGGGTGGCCGCCGGGGGTGTGAAGGAGGTCATTATGGCCACCAATCCCGACACCGAGGGGGAGGCCACGGCTATGTACCTCTCCCGTCTGCTGAAGCCCTTTGGGGTAAAGGTCACCCGCCTGGCCTACGGCATTCCCGTGGGCGGACATCTGGAATTTGCCGACGATGCCACGCTGATGCGGGCCCTGGAAGGGAGGCGTGAGCTATGAAAAGGATCGTTTGCCTGCTGCTGGCGATGCTGGCGGCCCTTTCTCTCACTGCCTGCGGCAGGGGAGAGGAGCCGGAGAAGCAGGAGCTTTTTGCCATGGATACCTATATGAGCCTCATTGCCTATGGCGATGGGGCCCGGGATGCTCTGGCCGCCGCCGCCCGGGAGATCAACCGCCTGGAGCGGGAGCTCTCCCGCACCGTTTCCACCAGCGATGTGTATCAGCTCAATGCTGGTGGCTCCGCCTCCGTCAGCGATGAGACGGCGGCGCTCCTGGCCGCCGCTGTGGAGTACAGCGAAAAGACCGGCGGCCTGTTCGACGTGACCATTGCACCCCTTGTAACTCTCTGGGGCATCACCACGGATAGTCCCCGCGTCCCGTCTCAGGGAGAAATTGACGCCCTGCTCCCGCTGGTGGGCAGCGATCATATCCATCTGGACGGCGATACCGTCACCCTGGACACCGGCTGCGCCGTGGACCTGGGGGGCATTGCCAAGGGCTATGCCAGCGACCGGGTGGCGGAAATTCTCCGGCAGAACGCTGTCACCGGTGCCGCTGTGTCCCTGGGCGGTAATGTCTATGTCTGCGGGCAGAAGCCGGACGGTACCGACTGGAGCGTGGCGGTGCAGGATCCGAAAAATACCGATTCCTATGCCCTGACCCTGGAGCTGACAGACACCTTCGCCGTGACCTCCGGCGGCTATCAGCGGTTTTTCACCGGGGAGGACGGAACGGTCTATCAGCATATTTTGGATCCCCGTACCGGGCGGCCCGCCGAGACGGATCTGCTGTCGGTGACGGTCATCGCCCAAAACGGCACCATGGCCGATGCCTACTCCACGGCTCTGTATGTCATGGGGGAGCAGGGGGCCTGCGATTTCTGGCGTCAGAGTGCCGCTGCCTTTGACCTGGTGCTCGTTATGTCGGACGGACGGGTGCTCTACACCCCGGGCCTGGAAGGCCACATTTCCCAAAAGGGGGCCGACTATGTCTTCAGCCAGATCCAAACCTGACCTGAAACCCAAGCCTATGGACGCTTTGGTAGTCATAATTGTAGTGGCTTTTGCTGTGATGACAGCCGCTTTTGTCTATGGGAAAAACCGGGGCGAGACCCTCACTGCCACGGTCGAGCACCGGGGGCAGGTGGCGGCGCAGGTGGCGCTGAGCACCCTGACAGAGGAGAAAAAAATTACCATAGACGGACAGTATCATCTGACCGTGACCCTGACCAAGGACGGCGTCAGCGTCACGGAGAGCGACTGCCCAGGGCAGGACTGCGTCCATACCGGGCGCATCACCCGGGCCGGGCAGAGTATCGTGTGTCTGCCGGAGCAGGTCGTCGTCACGCTGGAGGGAAAGACCTCCGCGCCGGACGTGGTTCTGGGATAGGGGGCGGCTTATGAGGAGGCTCACAACCAAAAAACTGGCCCTCTGCGCCGTTTTGACGGCGCTGGCCCTGGGGCTCAGTACCATCGAAAATATGATCCCCATTTCGCTGCTGGTGCCCCTGCCGGGTATCAAGTTGGGCCTTGCCAATATCGTCACGGTGTTCGCCCTGTACCAGCTGGGGGCCGCCCCAGCATTGGGGATTCTGGTGGCCCGGTGTCTGCTGGGTGCCATGTTTGCCGGCAACGCCTCGGCTCTGCTGTTTTCCCTTATGGGCGGCGTGCTGGCTATGCTCACCATGATCGTTCTGAGCAGAGCGAAAAATCTTTCTATCTACGGTGTGTCCATCGCCGGAGCGGCGGCCCATAACATTGGCCAGATCGGCGCAGCCATGATCGTCCTGGGCGGCACCGCGGTTTTGGGCTATCTGCCGGTTTTATTGGGCGTTTCCCTGCTGACCGGCTCGCTGACGGGCTTTGTGGCCGGCCTGCTGTTCCGGGCTATGGACAGCATACGATTTACGCATTGAGGAGAGTGTGATATGGACAGAAAAGATGAGATCATTCTGCAGCAGATGGACCTGATCCGCTCCATGACTGAGCGGAATCTCCGCAGCATGGACACGGATTTCTGGGGGACGCCCCTTATGGACGGTAAGCCTGCAAACCAGCCCCGGAAGCCGGAAAAATCCGAGAAACCGGAAAAGCCCACTCCCCAGACCCAGGCGGAAGTGCCGGAGGAGAAGGAGGAGATCCCTCCCAAGGAGAAAATTGAGGACTTGCTGGCGGAGCTGGACAGCTATGTGGGCATGGACGCCATCAAGGCCGAGGTGCGCAGCCTCATCAACATGGTGCAGGTGTATAAGCTGCGGAGGGAGCATGACCTGCCCACCACGGACATGTCCCTGCACATGGTTTTCTCCGGCAACCCCGGCACAGGCAAAACCACTGTGGCCCGTATCATGGCCCGCATCTACCACAGTCTGGATATTCTCTCCAAGGGACAGCTGGTGGAGGTGGATCGCAGCGGCCTGGTGGCGGGCTATGTGGGCCAGACGGCCCTGAAGACCCAGAAGGTTATTGAAAAGGCCATGGGCGGCGTGCTGTTCATCGACGAGGCCTACGCCCTCAACGGAAAGAGCGAGAACGACTTTGGCCAGGAGGCCATCGACACCATCCTGAAGGCCATGGAGGATCACCGGGACGATCTGGTGGTCATTGTAGCGGGCTATACGGAGCTGATGGACCGGTTCATCCACTCCAATCCCGGTCTGGAGTCCCGGTTCAACCGCTTTCTGGAGTTTGAGGACTATACCACGGAGCAGATGGTAGCCATTTTCAAGATGCAGTGCAAAAAGGGCTGCTATGTGCTGGCCCAGGGAACCGAGGAGCTGGTGCGTGACTTCATCGCCGAGGAGAGCGCCGACGATTCCTTCGGCAACGCCCGGGGTGTGCGCAATCTCTTCGAGCATATCCTGGTGGCCCAGAATAACCGCCTGGCGAAACTGGAGAAGGTGACTCGGGACGACCTGATGCAGATCATGCCCGATGATGTGCTCCATGCCCGGGGCAAGATAGACGAATGATGTGAAAAACGAGGCGAGAAGACCCATGAATGATATTTCCCTACGCCATGTGTGCAAATCCTATACCACCCAGTCCACGGACATTATGATCGATCACGCCCAGCGACCCACCCGCACCCGGCAGGTGCTGCGGGATGTGAACGTGACGTTTCCCCTGGGGCAGCTCACGGTGCTGGTGGGCCGCAGCGGCTGCGGCAAGAGCACCCTTTTGCGGCTGCTGGCGGGGCAGGACAGGCCCGATTCCGGGGAAATTCAGATCCCCCAGGGCTGGCACAGCGCGGTACTAAGTCCCGACCCGTATGTCATCACCTGGACCAGCGTGCTGCGCAATGTGGCCATGGCCTGCGGCGTGGGACGGACACCGGAGGAGCGGCTGAAGCTGTCGGAGGATTTCGTAAAAATAGTGGGGTTGGCGGACTATGCGGACCTGACCCCGGCGGAGCTCTCCACGGGTATGAAACAGCGGCTGGGCCTGGCGCGGGTGCTGGCCAGCCAGGCGGAGCTGCTTTTAATGGACGAGCCCTTTGCGGCCCTGGATTTTCTCACAAGGGCGGAGCTGCAGAGCCAGCTTCTGGAGGTGCAAAAGCGGATGCCGCGGACCATTGTGCTGGTGACCCATCAGCTGGACGAGGCTATTCTGCTGGCGCAGAAGATCGTGGTCATGCACTCAGACAGCAGCCTGTGGGAGTGCGACCTGAGCGGGGAGGGCTACCCCCGGGATGTGGACGAGCCGTGGATGCGGGCGCTGAAGCAGCGGATCACCGAAGAATGCCGAAAATAAGAAACAGTAGGAAAAATTTGAGCCGCCCGACAGCGCCGGGCGGCTCAGCGGGACGAAAAGACTTTTTCGCCCCGCTGCCTAAGTTTTTGAAACCTTGAAAAAGTTCCAAAAACGATTGATTTGAATGGCGAGGGACACCCTTCTTGGGT
>ERZ1106963.1533-NODE-1533-length-27621-cov-16.439273_pt1 | contig 27621 bp, 46 predicted proteins | sample MGYA00403681_ERZ1106963 | MGnify/ENA primary metagenome ERZ1106963 (study PRJEB35170, sample SAMEA104062407) | human gut metagenome | biome: human gut; feature: human-associated habitat; material: faeces | place: Denmark | collected 2012-05-03 ...
ATAACCTCCTGTGCGTCCATGTATGTGTCATTTACACTTAAAATTATGCACTCCAACGGGCAGAGCCGTATTCCACGCCCTTACGGTATTTCTTTGCGTTCTTGCCTTTGGTGTAGACAATCAGCCGGATAAGGATAGCTCCGGCAATGCCTATCAGCATATCTACCGAGGAAAAGCTCGGCAGGGGCGACGCAAAAGCAGAAGTAAAGCCGTTCCCGATACCTAAGAGCTTGCCGGAAAGGTCTGCGCCGGGGGCAAGCCGTACCGCCTGTGCTGCTTTGTCAAAAAGATACACAAAGAGGATATAAGGTAGATTTGGGATAATCCACCTTTTCAGATTTCGGTTGTTCATCGTTCACGCCCCCTGTCTTTGTTTTTGACCTGCTCCCGCTGCGCGTTCAGTGCCGCCGCTTTTTGCCTAAAATCAGACAGCAGCTTTCGGATAGAGGGCTTTTTGTCCTGCGTCAGCTTCTTTGCGGAAAATTCTTGAAAAGCTGCGGTCAGCACGTCCGCGTCCCGTCCCTTGAAAAACACAAGATAGCGGGGCGGGGTTTCTGTTGTGTCCTTTTTCAGCGCAAAGTCGATATGATACTTTTTCGCGGTGCTTTCAAAGGCTTTGATATTTTCCCCTGTGATTTCAATGTTGGAAACGCCTGCGTTCTGCTTCATAAGCTGCTTTAGCGTCTGCTTGCCGTGGGGTGGGCGGTCTGCCTGTTTTTTCATCTGTGAAAGCAGCTTTTTCATAGCCCGTTGCAGCATTTCAGCGGTCAGCTTCCCGGTCTTGATGTAAAGGGCTACGGTTTTCTCGTTTACCTGTTCCTGCATTTCTTCCTCCTTTCATAGGATAGTCGTTTCGGGCAGTCTGCCGCATTAAATCCTTACCCGCAAGCCGTTCAAGTCCTCGGCGCGGACACCCACCAGATACCAGTTTTCGCCGTACTCGATACGGGTCGGCTTCCATTTGCCGCCCGCAAATACTTCCATGCACTCGCCGCAATGCAGACCGCCGTAGTAGTCGGCAAGGTCAAAGCGAATGTCGTAACGGTCGGTCTGCTCGTCAAAAATCAAAGCTCCTGTTTTCTGTGCCATGTGGTAATCCTCCTTTAGATTTTGCCGCTTGCCATATCATGCGACACAAGTGATGTATAGTAATTGCCGATAGTGGACGGAGCATTGAACAACGCCGCCTTTAGATACTGCTTGATATTGCGGATTTTGGTTGTGTTCTCCCGCATACAGTCAAGGACAAAGCGGATATGTTCGCTATCAAGTTTCATAAATTTGCTTTTTACAAGCTCTGCCGGGTAGTCGTCCCCGGCAATACGGATTGTCTTTTTTCTGGTGCAGACCGTTTCAAGGATAAGGTCAACAATTTCGTCCAACCTGTCCCTGTCAGCCATATCCTGTATGAGAATGTCATAGTCGATATTGTCCTTGATAATTTCCTCATACACGCGGTATGCGTCATTCCTTTCCATTCGTTTCTTTTCCGGCGGCTCTGCCGCACCCTCACTGTAAGGCAGGGGATTTAGGGAATGGATAGGAATGGAATGGGTACTTGATAAATCCGTATTTGATTTTTCTTTGTTTGGTACGTTAGTCTTTGATATATCTTTATTTAATTGCGTTGGATTTTCCGACGTCGGATTACCCGGTATCGGATTTTCCAATATCGGTTTTTCCGGTGTTGGATTTTCCAATCCCGGTGAATGGCTTCCGGGTGACTGCGGCTGCTCATAAATGGTGTATTCAATCGCTGTCATTTTTCCTTTCTCGTCGCGTCCCTGCCGCCTTGTGATATATCCTGCTTTTTCAAGCTCCCATACCGCAGTACGGATAGCGTCGATACTTTCCCGGTTGATGTAGGACAGCCCCGCAAGGGTATAATCCCAATCCTCCGGCAAGGACAGCATTTGTGATAACAGCCCCTTTGCCTTTAGGGTCAGCTCTTTGTTGCGTAGGTGGTGGTTGCTCATTACGGTATAACCCGTATTACGCTCCACGCGAAAAACAGCCATAGTTTCATCACTCCTTTGCTGCGGATTTGTTACGCAGTAGAACGGCGATTTTGCGGGTACAGGGATAAATCCTTGTCCGCGCCAGAAACGCGCCTGCAAAGCCGCTGATAGCAAGAGCTTTTACGTCCCTAATGCGTAACAGTAGGTATAAAAAAAGACGCTCAACATTGAACGTCTTAGTAGGCACGATATTTTGTTTTAGAAATGGCTTGTCCTATCATTTTCGACTGTATGTTGTTCTTATGCAGTCGTACCATCTGCTGCCAGATCCTCCGTCAGGTCGGCGATTACATCGCCCTTTACGGCCATCGACGCTGCGTTCCAGGGGAAACCCGAGGCAGCCGTAGGATAAACGCCCGTGGTGTGGTCCACAAAATAGGCATCAAATCCTGCGGCCTTAATGTCCTTTTCCGAGAGATTCCGGGTGAGCTGATGGACAATGGCCCCGATCATCTCTAAGTGCCCCAATTCCTCCGTGCCGATATCAGTCAGCAAACCCTTCAGCTCTGCATAGGGCATGGCATACCGCTGGCTCAGATACCGCAGCGATGCACCCAACTCGCCGTCCGGGCCACCATATTCCTTTAAACTACGATGCAGGGCAAAAACTAAGGGAGAACAAAACGATAGTGGATCGTGAGGGTGTTTTGGGATTTATCCCAGTCGATCCTATCGCATATAGAATGGAGAGCCTCGCATTTTTGCTCCAGAGTGGAGGAGCTGTTTGTGAGGGTATCCACGGCGGAACGGATGGCGCTGCGTACCAATTGGGGCGTGGCGCTGTCCGCGTTTTTATTTTCGGCTTCGGAGATGCGCTGGTCGGTCTCCTGGATCTGCTGGAGAGTGGCGGCCTTGGCGGCGGCGTACTCCTCCAAAGACTCGGCACCGGCGAGGTAAGCTTCCCGCAGGCGTCCCAGGCGCTTTTGCAGGCTGACTTTATGCTGCTGCAAAAGGGATATCTCGTCAGCGGCCTTGGAGCCTGCCCGGACGATGTCACAGGTCAACGGCTCGGAAGAGATGGAATCCATCTGGAGGCGGGCGAGAATGGCCTCTTTCAGTGTATCACCCGAAACGTGCTGGGATGTCCTGCAGCGGCCGCGGACATAATTGTTGCACTTCCAGTAATTGGGCTTTGCAAATATCATGGTGCCGCCGCAGGAGGCACAGCGGACAATGCCGGAGATCCAGTCTTTATTGCTGCCCAGGGGGCGGCCGTGGTATTTATGCATGGCCTTTAGCTGGGAGATGCGATCCTGGACGGCGTTCCAGGTGTCGGCATCCACGAGGGGCGGGTGCTTGCCGTCCACCACAAGAATATTGGGGTTATCATAATCCCGGCGGGTGCGACCGGAGGGATTCCAGCGGAGCTTACCGATATACACGGGATTGCGAAGTATGTATTCCACGGTGCGGTTTTCGAAGGGGGAGCCGCGATGGGTCTTGACGCCCATGTCGTTGAGCCAGCGGGCGATGGGATAAAATCCCTGACCGGAGAGGAAACGGCTGAACATCTCCCGGACGTAGGAGGCCTCCGGCTCCTTCGGGACGAGGACACCATCCTGAGCGGCATAGCCGAAGGAGGGGGTGGCCTGCAGCTCGCCCCGGCGGTGCTTTTCCTCCATGCCGCGCTTGACATCCTCGGCCAGGTTGATGGAGTAGTATTCGTCCATGGCCTCGATCATGGCCTCCATGATGATGCCCAGCTTGCCCTCGGCAATGGGCTCCTTGATGGAGATGACCTCAATGTGTAGCTGCTTGCGAAGGATGGATTTATACAGCACGGCGTCATCCCGGTTCCGGGCGAAGCGGGAGAACTTCCACAGAAGGATGGCATCGAAAGGCTTTGGCTTCTGCTTGGCTGTGCCGATGAGCCGGCGGAAGTCGTCGCGGCCGGTGACCTTGCGGCCGGACTTGGCCTCATCCACGAACACGAACTCATCCGGGACGATGTAGCCGTTGGCGGAGCCCCACTTGCGGATCTCCACCAGCTGGGAGGCGGGGGAGAGCTCCACCTGGTCATCGGTAGACACGCGGATGTAGGCGGCGGCTATGTGGTAGTCTTTAGGGGACATGGAATAAACCTCCTATGCTTAGCAAGAAAGGCTCCCGAGGTGGGAGCCTTTTGTCATTCTGTTCCACCATCTGAGAGAAGATCTCTAATTTTGCTAACGAGATCTTCGGCCAATGCGCCGCTCATAATAACGGAAGAGACAGTTTCCTCATTGGTACCTACAATATCTACCTTTCCGGTTTCGCCAACTTTTAAGACCGGGGTTGTTTGGATGAACTGGATAAGGATTTCGCTTTTGTCGTCCTTTGCGGTGACGTGAAATCCGTTTGTGTAAGTGAACATAGTAATTGCTCCTTTCAATTTTCCATAAGATCTTCCGTGGATAGATAAGTGGGGGCGCTGGAAGAACGACAATTCCACTTGCCTGTAAACTTAACTACATTGGAATGAGATGCATAAGACAGGCGCTCAAATACAAAGGGGGGCTGCATTGGAATGTCCAGCTTGGCAGCTATGTGGACTAAGGACTGGAGCGTGAAATTACAGTCTCCGCTTTCCCACTTGGAAACCATTCCTTGGGAAACACCCATGAAGTCAGCAAACTGCTTTTGCGTCATGCCTCGGTTCAGGCGCTGCGATACAATTTCCCCACAAATCACACCGGTTAACGCAGAGAGCTGCAGCTCTTCCGGCGAGAGCGGGATGGAAAGAGCAGAAAGAAGATCATTCATTCCGTGGGACATTTACAATTCCTCCTTGCACTGTTTAAGACGAGAAAGCGCGACGGGGATGTAAGGCGTGTAATCTGTTTTCGCCTTGCCGGCTCTCTCATAGAAAGCGCAGAGCAACACGGGGACCCTGCTGGGGAGAAAGGAATACAGAATTCTGATGTTGTACTCAGAGGACTTCTGCTTCATACTGAAAATACCTTTTCCGACCACCTCGAAGTCCGGCCTATTCGATGCAAGGGCACCGGTGTTCAACAAAATCTGAAGCTGCATGACCAGCGTTTTGAAAAAACGGGCTTCTGAACCGGATGCTGATAAAATGGCAGCTAACTCAGGTGTGAGTTCATCGTGCACCTCAATATCGGAAAAAAGGTTTTGCAGGATATGCAAAACAGAGTCTTTGTCCATCGTGTACTCCTTCTCTACATAATATTACACATAGGTAATACTCTGATACAATAATATTTCCATTCTGTGATTTTGTCAAGATGAAATTTAAGAACTTGCGTGTACAACTGTGCGCATAAAGTTAGCCCACATCCTCATAATAGATATAAATTCTTGCTTTGTCAACCGATGTATTCGGAAATTTGTGGTGAAATAAGTAAAAATGGACTGAATTCAGTCCGTTTTTGACACGGCAGAACGAATATGTGATAGGATGTGTGCAGATGAACGAAAAACTAAAGGACTTGAGAGACTACTACGGCATATCACAGAGGGAACTGGCCCAGCGGGTCGGGGTGGGAAAAACAACCATCAGCGAGATAGAGAGGGGGGACAGACTGCCGAACGTGATGACAGCCATACGGATCGCACGGGCGTTGAAAACGACAGTAGAGGAGATATGGGGAGATGGAAAATAGAGAGACATTATTATCTTACCTGGAAAGGATGCTGGAGCAAGCCACAGAGGAGCAGCTGCGGATCCTGTACATAGCGGCGCTGCACTTACTGTGAATCCACGCACAAAAAAAGAAGGAACCGATCAGGTTCCTTCTTTTTTTGTGCCCTCGTCGATGAGCTGATGGGCCATCTGCTCCATGAGCTGCCACTGCTCCGGGGTGAGCTGGGCCAGGACAGAAACGAATCTGCGCTGAAACTCACTGTCCGGGTTGCGAACAATGGACATGGCAAACTTGGTGATCTCCTCCTCACGGGAGAGGCGGACGAACATCTCGCCCTCACCGGTGCGGAGCCAGTGCTCGCTGACGCCGAACTCCCGGCAGATGTCCACGATGGTGCGGTCGCTGGGGGACGCATCTCCACTTGCAAGCTGAGAAACAAACGGCTGAGACAATCCAATTTTTTTGGAAAAGGCAGTTTTGGTTAGGCCGCTTGACTTGATGACAGTGGAAATGCGGCTGCTAATATCGCTCATGATTCACCTCCTTGTGGCTATTAAAGCACATTCACTTGTGGGTGTCAAGAAAATAATATTGATTATCAATAAAAAAGCGGTTGACAATATAGATAAGCAATGGTATATTATAGGCAAGCAATGAAATGGCATTGAAGACTACATGATGATGGGAGGTAATTTGAATGAGCGAAGCGACGAGGGCGAAGGAAGTCTTGAAAAGACTTGCCAACACTACGGCGGACGAAAGCGGAACCTGGCTGGCGCTGCGGTTAGCCGATGGGGCCGCCGAAGATGGAGACGAGCCGATTGTAGGCGAAGAGGTTCCTGCGGAGGTCTGAAACTTCATCGTCGGTAAGGCCGGGAAACACTCCGGGCAGATGTCCGGCTAAATACTGCTGGGCGGAGTAAACGGCGAAGGTGATGATGCGATGTTCCTCGGGAGAGAACAAAAGATTGCCGGAGCTTATTTTCTCAGAGACAGAAGCTGCCAGAGCAACATTTGTCGATTGCTGGGCGGGGTTTTCCGCTTGATAGGCGAGGACGAGCGGGAGAGCTGCGGAAATAGCGGATAAATCCGTAGGTGTGATGTGCACATAGGTTTCCTTTGGCTTTTTCATAAGTGTCCCTCCTTTGTGTGATGCGCCTACTATACCATATACGAGGTGAAAAACAAAGAGTTACTTTATTTCAAGCAATTTCCGGCGGCGCTTCAAAATGTAGATGCCGAAATAGAAGGAAGTGACATACACACACGCCCCGCAAAAAAGCGAGAAAAGGGTGCTGGCGGCTTCGGATACACCATTATCCAGCATGGCGAAGTATATCGTACCTATAGGAAACAGGGAAATGATGATGCACAGCGTTCGGAAACCTTTTTTTGTAATGGGCTTTTTCTTGACGGCGGAAACGATCAAGGGAATCAGGGAACGGAAAGCTACCCAAATGATGAAGTCGAGGACAAGGATCAGCACATGGACAATGGTTTGGGCAATAGTGAAGGAATCGAAGAGGGAATCGCTGCGAAGGAATAGGAACTCGATGATTTGATTCATAGTGGGGACCTCCTTAAAAAATTTTAGATGAAAGGTGGGTGGCTGGGATGCTGCGGAAACGATACTGCCGGGGGGCGAATGGTTATGAGATCGCCCGGACAATGCCGGGGAAGCCGCCACGGAAGAAGCGGGAGAACCACAGGATGCGCAAGGCGCTTATTCGGCAGAGAAAATCTGGCGGGAATTCTTAGGCTTCGGCTGACTGCGGCGCAAACGGAATCACCTGCCCCGTGATGCCGCACGGGGCAGGATCCTGCGCACTGAACATTCTGCATCGAAACCGTCAGGCTGCACCATTGCATTTCTTGTTCGCCTGCGCGGGAACGCAGGCCCGGCTACGACGGGCTGATCTCCCCGCTGGGCATCAGCGGGGCTAACGATGCAGGGTACCTACTACAGACGCGAACCGGCGGCAAATGCCGCACCAAAGGCACCGGCGGGATGGTTCCCGCCAAGGTTCTGGGGTAGGTGCATGACCTTGAAGAGGAAAAGAGCGTAAGCAAAGTAGAAGTCTACCGCCGCGCTGAGATCACCTGTCATAGTTATGCACCCCCTTCCTGTAGCCCGGGCGTGATGGCCCGAATCGGGCTACGACAAGGATAACAGAAATTCAAGGTGCCGTCAAATGCGTTTGCGCCGCAGTCAGGCGAGGCTTAAAAAACGAAGGAGGTATGGCCATGAAATGGCGAGAACTGAACCTGAGCAAGGCAGACGGGCGCCCGGAGGTAAGGCGACTGTGCGTGATCCGGCGGAGGGTGAAGGGATTCGGGGACGGCGGGAGAGTGCAGTACATTGTGGGCTACTTCTTCCGGGATGAGCGAGACCCGGGGAGCCGGAAGCTGTGGTGGCGGGACGGCGACAGCGCCGTGGCCATGCAGAACCCGGCACGGTGGAAGGACCACTACACCGACATGGAATGGACGGACATGGACGAGGAGGTGAGAGCATGAGCGAGCAGGAAAAGACCATGCTGAAGACGCTGGCGGAGCTGGCCGAGAAGATGTCGGCGGAGGCGAGGATCGCCTGGCTGGCATACGGCAACGGCCTGGCCGACGGGGCCAGAAGCGCGCAGAGCGGCGAAAAGGCCGGATAAGACAGGCCGGGGGCGGCATAGGGATGAAGGAGGTGATTTTGCATGGCAAAGAAGCGGGAGCCCATCATTGTGAAAGCATATGTGAAGACGGCGGACGGCGGCGAGGTGGACGTGGACACCCTCACTCCGGAGCAGAAGCGGGAATTTGCCACGCAGATGAAGATCACCTACCTGAACGCCCTGTTCCGGGGGCAGGCGGTGTTTCGCCGGGCCGGTGAGGAGGCGGAGGTATGATGAACAGATACTGCGCCCTGTGCGGGAGGCCCGGAACCGGCCTGGACCCGCTGGACAAGCATCACATCTTCGGCGGGAGCAACCGCCGCAACAGCGAGAGGTACGGCCTGGTGGTGCCGCTGCACCACTACGAGTGCCACATATTTGGCGAAAAGGCCGCACACAACTGCCGGGAATCCATGGACAAGCTCCACGTTATGGGGCAGAGGATGGCCATGGAGCAGCAGGGCTGGACAGAAGAGGAGTTCCGGCGGATCTTCGGCCGGAACTATCTATGAGGAGGTGATGGGTATGGCCAAGAAGGAAATGCGGTGCTGGGAGGTATCACACCCGGAGCTGGGCAAGGTGTGGGTGGCAGCGGAAAGCTGGGAGCTGGCCACGGTGGAGGCCGCCAAGGTCTGGGGGCTGCCCTGGGGCAAGCTGGTTGCCGAGATGTGCTGTGTGCGCAGCTGGCGGGCGCCGCGGAATGTCTGCCAGCGGTGCGGCCGGTATTTTAACGCCGAGGGCATGCTGTGCGACGCCTGCCGGAAGACGCTGGAGACCGAGCGGGAGCAGACCGCGCTGCGGCTGAAGAAAACATGGTATCTGGGAGCGAAAGAGGCCCCCTTCGGGACATAAGTAAGGAGGACAAGTCATGATCGAAGAAAAAGCCCTGTGCGCCGCCATGAAGGCGGCCTGGAGAGGGACGGGCTATGAAGTGTACGCGGCCGAGGACACGCTGGTGATCACCACGGAGGAGATGGGCGCGGAAATGAGCCGCAGGAATGTGAGCCGAAAGGTGCTGTCGCTGCTGGCGCTGCACCTGGGGGAGATCCCGGACGGCACGGCTTACAGTGTGCGAAAGGACAATGTGCAGCAGGAGATGCTGGACGTGGCCATGAGCCACTGGGACGGCGTGCGCAACCGGGTGGACGGCGCGGAGCGGCGCACCCTCCGGCGGACGCCCATGAGCTGGAAGCACCGGGGCGTGTGGCAGGAGGAGGGCACGGGCACGGTGCATACCTTTGACGAGGGCCTGGCGGACATTATCGTGGCGGAGCCGGACGGCATTGATATGGCCGATGGGCTGATGGTATGCGAAGACGGCGGCGGCCTGGCGGTGATCTATCCGGCGGAGGGCGTGATGGCTGAGGCTGTGCGGAACCTGCTGGAGCAGGTAACACTGGCGTGAGGAGGGCAGGCTATGGAACTATTTGGAATCATCTGCTCGGTGGTAGGCGCGGGGACGCTGGCCCACCTCTTCATGAAGCTGGTGGAAAAAGTAGATGGGGGGGGTAGAGCATGAGCTGGGCCATGACGGACGGCGAGATCGCGGCCATGTGGAGAACCTGCAAGAACCGAAATGAACAGGTGCAGATCCTGGCGGATCTGAACGTGAAGGATAGAGCGGAGGTGCTGGACAAGCTCCGGGAGCTGCAGTGCGACCTGCGGGGCGTGCGGATGGCCAAAACCGGAGGCGGCGCGCCGAAGAAGCCGCCCATGGACGAGCTGCGGGCCATGGCCCTGTACCGGGAGGGGCTGGATGACCTGGCCCTGACGGAGACCCTGGGCGAGACACTGAACAGGGTGAAAGAATGGCGGCGGCGCATGAAGCTGAAGCCGAACCAAGGACAAAAAGACGCTCCGGCGGAGGAGCCGAAGCGGGAGGAGGAGACTATGGAACCGGTGAAAAATACAGAGAGCGCCCGGACGATGAACGCCGGGGCGCTGCGGGAGATACTGGAGGGGCTGTGCCGGGGCTATGACGGCGGAAAAGCTGTGGTCCGCTGCGACGGCCAGGAGGCCCGGGAGGTGCTGGTGCGGGTACTGTATGCCGCAGACGGCAGCGTGGAGACCGTGGAGCTGGAGCTGCGGACAGAATAGGAGGAGCCATGAAAAGAGAGATCGGCGCGGCGCTGCTGGCACTGCTGACAGCGGGAGCGCTGCTATGGGCGCCGGAGACGAGGAAAACCGAAGCGGTGCGCGCGGAACCGGCGGAGACTCCGGCAGTTCAGGAGGAACCGAGCGAGGAGCCAAAAGTGCAAAGCGCAGTCTGCCAACTGACGGCCTACTGCCCGTGTGAACTGTGCTGCGGCCAGTGGGCCGGGGGAAACACCGCCTCCGGCACTGTGCCCACGGCCGGGCGGACGGTGGGCGTAGATCCGGAGGTCATCCCCCTGGGAGCAACGGTATACATAGACGGAAAAGCCTACCGGGCGGAGGACACGGGTGCATTTACCGGGAATATCATAGACATCTATATGGATTCCCACGAGGAGGCCCTGCGGTTTGGAAGACGGGAGGCCACAGTGACGTGGGCGGGCTGAAAAAGAGAGATTGCTGCCTGAACTGCACGGACCGGGCTGTGTGCCACGAGATGTGCGTGCGGTACATGGGCATTGCGGCGGCGGAGATCCGCCAGGCCAAGGCGGACATAGAAAGCATGATGAGGAGGAGACAAAATGGCAGAGAGACAGGAAGGACGCTCGGCGCTGAAGCGGGAGTGGACGGTGCAGGAGATCCTGGACCAGATGGCGCTGTGCGTGGATGACGACCACTGCGCCGAGCGCTGCGCGGAGGAGCCGTGCGTGCTGCAGAACACGGCGTTCCTGTGCAGCATCGCCAGGGGGCTGCAGGTGCAGCGGGCGGAGATCGGGGCGCAGCGCAGAGCCAACGAGGGACACCGGGTGATGGTGGAAAAGCTGCGGCAGGAGCTGCAGAAGTCCGACGAGAAATACAAGGAGATACGCCGGCGGACGCTGTGGGAAATTCAGAAGCTGCTGGAGAAAGAAGAGGGGGAATAAACCATGGGATATACCAACGAGCTGGATGAGCTGATGGAGGACATCTGCGACAGGTGCCGCTACCCACTGGAGGTAGGGGAGCAGGAGCAGCTGGACGACATCTGCGCCGGATGCCCCATCCGGGATGAGATCGAGAGCCTAATGCAGCAATAAGAAAAAGCCCCGGCGGAACACCACTTCCACCGGGGCAAAGAGATAAATACGTATCAAATCTCTACGCTGACAGTATAGCACAGCGCAGAGGGAAAGGCAAGGAAAACTATGAATGAATTTACCGACCAGGCGCTGGAGCGGCTGAAAAAAGAATATGACAGTGTGAAGGGAACCAAAGCCGGGGCCATGAAGAAGGCCGTGCGGGAGGCGCTGGAATCCTTTGTTCGACAGGACGATGAATTTGCCCAGGCGGTGGCTCAGGGCGGAAGCTTCGGGGGCTGCATGGCGGGGGTGGAGAAGGGTGTGGGGGCGTCTATCTCCGATATGGATGCCTACCGCAAGGCGGTACAGTACTACTTCAAGGGCGCGGAGATCCGCATGGTGATGGAGATCGATCTTTGCCCCAACCGGGTGACGGAGGAGCCCCACAGCCGGAAGATGCTGGACCTGGCGGACTTTTTGTGAGGTGGCCGGGATGGAATCCAATGCGGAGAAGCTGGTGCGGCTGGCACCGAAGCTGACGGAGAGGGAAAAGAAGCAGATAAACGCCCGGTTTCAGGCGTATATCTTCCGGCGGAGCAAGACGGGGGAGGTGTGGACCACCTGCTGCGGCGTACACAAAAGACTGGACAGCGCCGCGACAGACCGGGAGTGTGCGCTGCTGACGGCACCCCACACACCGGCCCCGGACGTCCGCTGGGGCAAGGACAAGAATGCACCCAACAGCCGGGCCCGGGTGGAATGTCCCTGGTGCGGAGCCAGAGCGGCAGTGAAGGAGATCCGATACACCGGAGGGCGGAAAAACCTGTGGGAATTCCGGCGGGTGCTGACGCTGCGGCAGTGGCGGGGCGCCCTATGGGCCTGCGCCTACGACTGCACCAAGGACTACGGATGTGTAGAGCGGTCCACGGAAGGATCCGACATAAAGCTGCTGCGGATCTACCGATTCCGGCCGGGGAAGGCGGAGTGCGCCGGGCGGGATTACGGGTGGTATGGCAACGGCCCCATAAAGCACTACCAATGCCAGACGGAACCGGGAAAAGGCAAGACGCCGTGGAAAACGGAGCGTCCCTTCGGCTGGTGCCAAGAGTATGGCCTGGGCTATGAGATCATCGGCATGGAGGAGATCGGAAAGAGCGAATTCCGCTACTGCGGCGTGGAAAAGGTGGGGCTGAGTGGCGAGGTGACCCGGACGCTGACGGCCTGCTGCTTTTATCCGAGGCAGATCGAATTTTTAATGAAGTGCGGCATGGAGGATGCTGTGAGGGACCTTGTGGCAAATGGCAGAAAAAACGCAGCCGCCATCCACTGGGACGCGGAGACGCCGGCGGAATTTTCGGGCGTGAAGCCCAGGGAGCTGCGGATGCTGCAGGAGACCAATACCTACTCTTGGGTGCGGATAGAGGCCCTGGGGATCTACCGCAGACAAAAGGGGATAAGCACGCTGGAGGATTGCCTGCGCTTTGCGCAGAACCGGATGGACGGGAACAAACAGAAAATGCTGCTGAAGCGGATGCGGGAGCACGGCGTGAGCATCGGGAAGCTGCTGCGGTACATGGACAAGCACTGCTTGGAAAAACGAACCATTTATAGCGCCCTGGATGCCTATGTGGACTACCTTGTGGCGGCGGAAGGGGTGGGGCTGGACCTGAACAACCCCATATTCCTGATGCCGAGGGACTTTGAGGAAAAGCACGACCAGGTGACGGCGGCGTGGTCCGCTGTGCTGGCCGAACGGCGCCGAAAGGCGGAGGCGGAGCGCCGGGCGGCATTCGCCGAGGAGAGGAGGAAGACGCTGGAGAAATTCCGGGGGCGGGTAAAAAGCCTTGCCCGGAAGTACACCTACACGGACGGAGAGCTGCTGGTGCGTCCGGCGGTGAATGCGGAGGAAATCGTGCGGGAGGGGAAGCTGCTGCACCACTGCGTGGGCGGCTACGCTGACCGGCACATCAGCGGCGCCACCACGATCCTGTTCCTGCGGAGGCGGAGCGCGCCGGGAAAGCCGCTGTGTACCATTGAGATTTACGGCAGCACCATCCGGCAGATACACGGCTGGGACGACGAGCGGTCCGCCTGCAAGGACAACCCGAATCGGGAGGATCCTCGGAAGATCTATACGGCATTTTTGGACGAGTGGCAGAGATGGCTGGAGGGCGGCAGCAAGCGGGACAAGGCCGGGCGGCCCATCATCAAAAAACGGAAAGTGAGGAAAACGGCATGAGCGAGACCATCAGCGTGCCCATGGCGGCACAGAGAGACATCCAGACGGTGACAACGGAGATACGGACCCTGCACAGGCAGGCCCAGGGAATGATCCTGAACTACGCCATCGAGATCGGACGGCGGCTGAAGGAGGCCAAGAGCCTGCTGGAGCACGGCGAATGGGGCGAATGGCTGGAAAACGAGGTGGATTTCAGCCGCTCCACGGCCAACAATTTCATGAAAATTTTTGAGGAATACGGAGCTAAGCAGGTGTCCCTTTTTGGGGATGCAAATTCCCAAACGCTTGGTAATTTGCCCTATACCCACGCCCTGAAGCTGCTGGCTGTGCCGGCAGAGGAGCGGGAGGAATTCGTGGAGGAGCACCATGTGGAGGACCTATCCAGCCGGGAGCTGGACAGGCTCATCAAGGAGCGGGATGCGGCGGTGCGACGGGCGGAGGAATCCGAGGAGCGGGAGCTGGCGCAGGCGGATGCCCTGGCAGAGCTGGAAGCGCTCCGCAATAAGGTGGAGACCCAGGAGCAGATGGCCGGGGAGGGCCGGGCGGCCATCCATCAGATGGAGGAGAAGGTGGCCGCCGCCCAGGACCGCCTGGACAAAGAAAAGAAAAAGGCCAAGGAGAGGGAGGACCAGCTCCGGCGGGAGCTGGAGGAGGCACGGAACAACCCCGAGGTGCCGGAGGAGGTTTTGCAGAAGCTCCGTGCCGAGGTGGAGGAAGCCGCTTCGGCCTCTGTGGAAAAGGCCAAGCGGGAGGCACAGGAGGCCCTGGAAGCCCTGGCACAGGCCCGGAAGGACCTGACTCTGGCGGACGGAGACATGGCGGTATTCAAGGAGCTTTTCCGGCGGGTACAGGAGGACTTTGGGCTGATGACGGATGCCATCCGGCGGATACAGGGGAAGGATCCGGAGAGCGCAAAAAAGCTGCAGAATGCCGTGCAGGCACTGGTGAAGCAATGGGCGACGTGAAAAGCCCCTGTGTGAAGGATTGCCCGGACAGGCTCCCCTGCGGGGCCTGCCGGAAGGCTTGCGAGGCTTTCCGGGAATATGAAGCCCAGCGGCTGGGGCGGGACTATGGGACTACTGTAGGCGCAGTTACAGCCGGCAGAAAATCCATGTTCCGGCGCGGGTGGCGGAGCGCCCAACGGGGGAAGAATCACAAGAGATAGGAGGTTGACAATATGGATGCTGTTAAGTTTTTGCAGGAAAGAGCAAGAATGTGTAATTCGTTTTCGCCGGGTTGCAAAGGATGCCGCATGAATGAAGAAAAACCGGTGACGAGCGGATGCTATCGGTGGATGTTTGAAAACCCTGAAAGAGCAGCCAAGATCGTCGAGGAATGGTCTACTGCACATCCGTACAAGACAAGGCAGAGCGTGTTTTTGGAGCAGTGGCCAGAGGCATATATTCATGAAGATGGATATTTGGATCTGTGCCCGCTTGAGGTTTCCGCGGCTCACAGGGATGCTGACGGCTGCTGCGCGATTCTTGACCGTCAATGCCCCGACTGCCGCCGCGAGTTTTGGATGCAGGAGGTGGAGTAAATGCTCGACAAATTGATGAAGAAGTATGGGTACGAAAAGACCGACGAAAACAGGTACGGCGCCTACTACAAGAAGCGTGAACCGCAGGGGTATGATCACATCGTCTGCGTCATCAGCAAAGCCAGCGGCAAACATCTCATGCAGAGCTACGATGCCCAAGTGATTAAGGCGAACAACGCTTTCATTAACGGGACTGCTGGGGTAGAGATTCCCATTCTGCTGCTGATGTGGCTGAAGGCGAAGCGGATGGCACGGAAGTACCACTGGAACCAAAGAAAACCGGACGTGCCGGAGGTGGAGTGATGGAACGACTGACTGAAAAGCACTATCTTGGCACCGACCATTACATGAAGTGTTCTGGTAACTGCAATGTGGACATGGATTGCATAGATTGCCCATCGTTTGACCGTCTGGTTGAACGCCTCGCCGCCTACGAGGACACGGGGCTGACGCCGGAAAGCGTAGAGGCACTCAAACTGTCCATGATGGGCAAGGCAATTTCGGAGATCACGGAATTTGAAGGTTTGCCGATCGACCGCCTGCGGGAGATGGCCGAGGCCGACAAGGACGGTCGGTTGGTGGTGCTGCCGTGCAAGGTGGGCGATACGCTATGGGTGACTGGCCGTGACAATGTGCCGCGAGAAATGGCGCTGGAAGCGCCGGACATCAGAACGGTATGCACGGACGAGGACAACTTGTGTATGTCAACTTGTAATCGTAAGCCGGGCGGGTTCTGCGCGTATCGTCTGCGTAATGATGGCGCAGACATCGGCAAAACCGTATTCCTTACCAGCGAAGAGGCGGATGAAGCATTGGAGGCGATGAAGAGATGAGTAAGTCTGTCATGCTGAGCGTCCGCCCGAAGTGGTGCGAAAAGATTATCAGCGGTGAGAAAACCGTTGAGGTGCGAAAGAACCGTCCAAAGCTGGAAACACCGTTCAAGTGCTACATTTATGAAACACAGGGCTGGGTGGAGAAGGACGGTATCATGGCATTCAGACTCGGAGGGCGTGTTATTGGCGAGTTTACCTGTGACCGAATCTACGAGCTGGAAACGCGCTCACCCGTCGGCAGCTACTATGTCAAGGGAGAGGGTCAGCCGACAACAAACGATGTGGCGCGGCAGTCGTGCTTGAGTTTGAGAGATATGCACGTATATCTGCAATCGAAAGTCGGCTACGGCTGGCATATATCCGACTTGAAAATCTACGATACGCCGAAGAAACTGATAGAATTTCACACTTGGAAAAAATGCAAATCATGCAGCAAAAGCGGGTACGAAAGCACAGCCTGTATCTATGATGAAAATTGCATGGTTCCGGTGGCGATTACTAAAGCACCGCAAAGCTGGTGCTATGTGGAGGAGGACGCCTGATGATTAACGTACGCATTGACAAGGGCATACAGCACTTCGACGTGGAAGGGACACCGGATACGGTCGTGACAGAATTTGGATTAATGATCAACCAATATTGCTCGGCGATAAAAAAATGCTGCCCGCAGGTCCTACCGGGCTTGCGCGAGGCATTTGCGGCCCTTACTGCGCCGGAAAGCCCGGTATGGGACCTGGATGAGAGCGTGGAGGGAATTTTTGTGAGCAGGAAGGTGGGCAAATGAAGGTCTACATAGCCGGAAAGATCACCGGGAACGAGAACTACAGGGCGGAATTTGCCGAGGCGGAGGAGAAACTGCGGGCGCTGGGGCATATCCCCCTGAATCCGGCGGTGCTGCCGGAGGGGCTGGAGAAGGCGGACTATATGCGCATATGCCTTGCTATGCTGGACAGCGCCGACGCCATTGCGCCGCTGCTCAGCTGGACGCGCAGTGACGGGGCGGCTATTGAGATGTCACTGGCCCGGTACACGGGCAAGAAGCAGATCGCCATGTGGTGGATACCGTAATCAAAATCAAGCTGCTGCCGGCCACGGGCCGGCGGTCGCTCCGGGGGCCGCAGGGCATGCGACCTCCGGAGGGGCCCGGCGGGAAAGATCCTGCCGCCAAAAGAGAACGAAAAACAGACGCACCTATATATACGCGCGCACGCGTTCTTTTGTTGGTCCTTAAAGGGCTAACTTTGAGAGCACAGCCGGGAAAGGACGGAAAAATGGGGGGATATTACGTGATCCGCACATACAAAGCCGGGCAGATGATCGAGAAGAGCAAGGTCTGGGTGCCCACCCAGGCCAAGGTGAGAAGCGGACGGGTGAAGGGCAACACCTCTGCGGCCAAGCGGGACCGGAATGCCATGCAGGCCGTGCGCGTGCTGGCCCGCAGTATGAACTGCAACTGCGACCACAAGTGGCTGCACATGGTGTGCAATCTGGATGATGCACATCTGGAGGCCTTTGACGCAGAGCCGGAGAAGCCCCTGAAGAATTTCCGGGCCCGGATGCAGAGGGCCGTTAAAAAGCTGGGAGGCGGACAGATCGCCTACTACGAGGTGGTGAGCCACAAGGACGCGGAAACCGGCGCGGAGAAGCGCCTGCATGTCCACTATGTGATCCGCTTGGAGGGCGTGCGGTTTGAGGGCGGCCGGTGGATGCTGGGAGGAAAGGCTCTGGAGGACATCTGGGGCATGGGAGGCGTGTGGGCGGAGCCGCTGCACCGGCAGCCAGACTACACACCCCTGGCCCTGTACCTGCTGCGCCAGACGGACAGGGACGGAAAAAAGGCATATAACCCCAGCCGGAACCTTAAAAAGCCCATCGTTACCGAGACCCTGGCGCTGACAGGCCGCCAGCTGCGTGCGCCGGCCGGAGCCGTGGTGATGGAAAACAGATGGGACGCCGTGAACGGCGCGAATTACATACGCTACAAGGCACCGGCAAAGGAGGCGCAGCGTGAAAAAACGAAGAAACAGAGGGAGTGAGCGCCGGTCCCGGTGGGACGCGGAGGCGAAATGCCCATACTGGAAGTTTGAGAGCGGGCCGGAACGGCGGGAGGTGATCTGCCAGGGTGTGCAGCCGGGGCAGAGCATCCGGACGCATTTTGCCCTGGAGGAGCAGCGCCTGAAATGGATGCGGGGGTATTGCTGCAGCTTTGACTTTGGAAAGTGCCCGCTGTGTAGGGCCATTGAGACGGATTGGACGGAAAAAACCGGGGGATAAGTGCGCCCATTGGCACAAGCAAAAAACAAGCTCGGGAAGGGATTCCCGGGCTTTTGCTGCATGCGCGGAGGGGGGTGGGTTAAAAAACGGAAGATGTGCGTGATACAATGCGGACAACGAGGGGGTGAGGGCATGGCCAAAAAGCAGCTGAGCACGCGGAAGAAAAACCAGATCATTGCGGACTACGTCCGCACCGAGAGCTACAGCGCCACGGCCAGGCTGCACGGGGTATCGCCCAACACAGTGAAGCGCCTGGTGGCCACGCGGCCGGAGGTGGCGGAGATGTGCGAGGCCAAAAAACGCGCAGACGCGCGCGAGGTGGCCCAGTACATGGACCAGCAAAAGGAGATGGTTTGCCGGATCATAGGCAACGGCCTGCAGGAGCTGGCAAAGCCCGAGAAGCTGCAGGGGGCGTCGCCCCGGGACATCACCACGGCTCTGGGCACGCTCATCGACAAGTGGACCATGATCACCGCCCTGCGGCAGGATAAAGACGCAGTGCAGGTGGAGCTGGCCCCGGAGCTGCAGGATTACGCCAAATGAGGATACAGATCGACCCACCCAACGAGCGGCAGAAGCTGTTTTTGGCGGACAGACACAAGTACGTGGCCTACGGCGGAGCCCGGGGGGGCGGTAAGAGCTGGGCCGTGCGGGTAAAAGCCATACTGCTGGCCTATGCATGGCCGGGCATCCGGCAGATCATCATCCGCAAGACCTACCCGGAGCTGCAGGCCAACCACATAAAGCCCATGCGGGAGATGCTGCCCAAGGGGAGCTACCGCTACAACGACACCAAAAAGGAGCTGACCTTCCCCAACGGCAGTCAGATCCTTTTCCGGTACCTGGCCACGGAAAAGGACCTGGACCGGTTCCAGGGCACCGAGTGCGACGTGCTGTACATCGACGAGGCCACGCAGCACACGGAGGATGTTTTCAAGATGCTCATTGCCTGCGTCCGCGGCGTAAATCGGTACCCCAAGCGGGTATACATCACCTGCAACCCCGGCGGGATCGGGCACCAGTGGGTAAAGCGCCTGTTTGTCAAGCGGCAGTTCCAGCAAAACGAGGATCCGGCGGATTACTCCTTCATCCCGGCCCGGGCGACAGACAACAAGGTACTCATGCGCCGGCAGCCGGAATACATCAAGCAGCTGGAGGGGCTGCCGCCGAAGATACGGGAGGCGTGGCTCAACGGCAGCTGGGACGTATACATGGGGCAGTTCTTTGAGGACTTCTACGACTTCCCGGAGCACTACAGTGACCGGGTGGGCACCCATGTGATCGACCCCTTCGAGATCCCGGACGGGTGGAAGATCTACAGGAGCTTCGACTGGGGCTATGCCAAGCCCTTCTCCTGCGGCTGGTGGGCGGTGGACTACGAGGGCGTGGCCTACCGCATTCTGGAGCTGTACGGCTGCACGGACACGCCCAACGAGGGCGTGAAGTGGACACCGGACCGGGTATTTGCGGAGATACACCGGATCGAGTGCGAGCACAGGTGGCTGAAGGGGAAGGCCATCATCGGCGTGGCGGACCCGGCCATATGGGACGCCCAGACCGGCGAGAGCATCGCCGAGCGGGCAGCCAAGCACCAGGTATTTTTCGACAAGGGCGACCACGAGCGCCTGGCCGGGTGGATGCAGATGCACTACCGGCTGGCGTTCGATGAAAACGGCTACCCGATGCTGTACGTTTTCCGCAACTGCAAGGCATTCATCCGCACCATACCGCTGCTGCTGTACGACGAGCACCGGGTGGAGGATCTGGACACGGACGGGGAGGATCATGTGGCGGATGAGACGAGGTATTTCTGCATGGCGCGGCCCATTAAGCCACGGATGGCGGCTAAGGCTGACGAATACAGAAAGTCGCCCCAGGCGCTGTTTTTGGACATTCCGAAGGAGGATATACTGCCGGCCCAGCGGATCGGCAAGATGGAGGTGATCGAGTGAGGGAGGATAAAAGCATGCAGGCGGCTCCGGCGGAGGAGGCCGGGACCGTCTGGAAAAAGCCCATTGACCGGGAATCCGTGCTGAATGCCGGACAGACGCTGCGGCGGTACAAGCAGGGGAAGATCAACCTGGAGCAGCGGATCGTGGAAAACGAGCAGTGGTACAAGATGCGGCACTGGGAGCAGATGCGGGACAAGAAGCACGCCGTGCAGCCAACCAGCGGGTGGCTCTTCAACTGCATCGCCAACAAGCACGCGGATGCCATGGACAACTACCCGGCCCCCAACATCCTGCCCCGGGAGGAGGGGGACAAGGCGGAGGCGGAGATGCTGACGGCCATTGTGCCGGTGATCCTGGAGCAGAACGAATTCGAGCAGACCTACTCGGACGCATGGAACTACAAGCTCAAGAGCGGGACAGGCGTATACGGCGTGTTCTGGGACCAGACGAAGCTGAACGGGCTGGGAGACATTGCGGTCCGGCGGGTCGACCTGCTGAACCTGTTCTGGGAGCCGGGCGTGGAGGACATCCAGAGCAGCCGGAACCTGTTTCAGGTGATGCTGGTGGACAACGACCTGCTGGAGCAGGAGTACCCGCAGCTGGCGGGGAAGCTGGGTGGCCAGACGGGCGAGGTGAGTCAGTACCTCTACGACGACAGCGTGGACACCACCGACAAAAGCGCCGTGGTGGACTGGTACTACAAAAAGCGCAGCCCGGACGGAAGGACGGTGCTGCACTACTGCAAGTATGTGGGGGACGAGGTGCTGTACGCCACGGAGAACGAGGCGGAGCTCAGCGAGCGCGGCTGGTACGACCACGGACAGTACCCGTTCATCTTCGACCCGCTGTTCCAGGTGGAGGGGACGCCGGCGGGCTTTGGCTACATCGACGTGGGGAAGGATTCCCAGGCATACATCGACCGGATGAATCAGGCCATTACACAAAACGCCCTGGCCAACGCAAGCCCCCGGTACTTCATCAAGAACGACGGGGCCGTCAACGAGGAGGAGTTCGCCGACATGACGAAGCCCTTCGTCCATGTGGACGGGAACCTGGGGCAGGACAGCGTGGTGCCGGTGCAGGGAAAGAACCTGCCGGAGATCTATGTGGCGGTGCTGAACAACAAGATCGACGAGCTGAAGGAGACCACGGGCAACCGTGACATCTCCACCGGCGGCACCACCAGCGGTGTAACGGCGGCCAGCGCCATAGCAGCCATGCAGGAGGCCGGCAGCAAGCTGAGTCGGGACACCTCCAAGGCGGCCTACCGGGCATACAGGCGGCTGGTGCTGATGGTGATCGAGCTGATCCGCCAGTTCTACGACCTGCCCAGGTGCTTTCGCATTATGGGGCGGAACGGCACGGAGCGGTATGTGCAGTACAGCAACGCCGGCCTGCAGCCCCAGGACCAGGGCGGCATGGAGTACGGCGTGGACATGGGCGTCCGGGTACCGCTGTTTGACATCGAGGTAACGGCCCAGAAGCAGAGCCCCTACAGCAAAATGAGCCAGAACGAGCTGGCCTTGCAATTCTACAATGCCGGGTTCTTCAACCCACAGCTGGCAGACCAGGCCCTGGCTTGCCTGGACATGATGGACTTCGACCGCAAGCAATCCATCATGCAGAAGATCGAGCGCAACGGCACCATGTTCCAGCAGATCCAGATGCTGCAGCAGCAGATGCTTCAGCTGGGCGCGATGGTGGATGCAAGAGGTGGCAGCGGCGAGGTAACGGCGGGGCTGCTGAACCAGTTCGGCATGGCGCCTGCGGCCGCTGGCAGAGCAGAGGGCGCGGAAAAGACAGAGGCCCTGGGCGGTGAAGAAGAGCCGGAGTCCTCGACTACAAAGAAAGCACGGCAGCGCGTGGCAGATTCCACGGCGCCGACATGAGAAAGGAGCGTATGGAGATGAGCAAATCGGTGAAGATCCCGGCGGGGCCGGATCCGTGGGTATGCCGGATCAATGAAAAGACCTACTCCTACCCGGCGGGCACCACCCAGACGGTGCCGGACGAGGTGGCGGCTGTTATCGCCGCCAACCAGGCCATGGAACCCAAGGAGAACAAGGCGGACGTGGGAAAATTTCTGCGCAGGACCGCCACCGGCACCGAGTGGGCGGCTGTGACGATGCCCCAGGGGGCGGCGGTGGCCAATGCGGCCGGTGATGCGCCGACGGCGGCGGAGTTCAAGGCGCTGCTGGACTCCCTGCGGAATGCGGGGCTGCTGAAGAAGGGATAAGGCATGGTGAAGGCACGATTTGAGCTTGCCGACAAGGGCACCCTGGTGCTGACGCTCTCCGGCCACGCAGGAGCCGCTCCGGCGGGAGTGGACACGGTGTGCGCTGCGGCATCCATGCTGGCCTACACTGTGGCCCAGGAGGTGCTGGAGATGCAGGGCAAGGGTAAGCTGCGTAAAAAAGCAACCGTCAAGCTGGATCAGGGGGCGGCGCTGATCACATGCAAGCCGAAAAAAAGCGCGTGGAGTGAAGCGCTCCACCTTTACAAGGTGGCACAGACGGGGTACAGGCTGCTGGCAGCCAATTTCCCGGAGAATGTGCAAGTAAAAACGTTCTGAAAGGCCAGGGGCCTTGATGATATGACAGGCTCGCCCACTTACGGGCAGACATACAGGGTCGCTCACTTACGGGCAGAAAGGGAAGCATATGAATTTTACGGATCGTTTCGATTTCGATCTCCAGCTGTTTGCCGAAGGGGCTGGAGAGAGCGGCACAGCGGAGGGAACGAATGCGGGCGTAACGGAAGCGGTCGCCGCGCTTCAGGAAAAAGGCAGAAGTAAGAATCCTCTGGCGGGTGTGAAGTATGGCATCCAGGACGAGGAGCCGCCTGTCGCCGAGGCGGAGCAGAAGGAGCCGGCTGCGCCGGACCGGGAGAAAGCCTTTGAAGAGCTCATCAAGGGCGAATACAAGGATCTGTATGACCGGCGGGTGCGGGAGGCTCTGAAGAAAAGGCTCAAGGGCACACAGGAGAACGCGGAACGCCTGCAGGCTCTGGCACCGACCATGGAACTGCTGGAAAATCGCTACGGCGTAAAGGCGGGAGACCTGGAGGCCCTGAACCGAGCCATCGAAGAGGACACGGGATTCTATGAGGACGAGGCCGCGAGGATGGGCATCCCTGTGGAGCAGCTGAAGCAGATGCGCCGCATGGAGCGGGAAAACCAGCAGCTGCGCCAGACCATGGACGAGCTGCGGACCCGGGAGAACGCCGACCGTGTGTACCGGCAGTGGCTGGAGCAGGAGCAGGAAACGCGCCAGGTTTACCCCCAGTTCAGCCTGGAGGCGGAAATGGAGAACGAGCAGTTCCTGCGCCTGATGCGCAGCGGGGTGGATGTGAAGACGGCCTACGAGGTGGTCCACAAGGACGAGATCATTCCGGCGGCTATGCAGTTCGCGGCCAAGACGGCAGAGCAGAAGGTCGTGAACAAGATCCGCGCCGGCAGCGCCCGACCCATGGAAAACGGTGTGCAGGACCAGAGCGCAAGCCTTGTGAAAACGGATGTGTCGCAGCTTTCCAAGGCGGACAGAGCGGAGATCATCCGCAGGGTAGAGCGGGGCGAGAAGATCCGGTTTTAGCGCCGGACGTTCCCTCCGCCGACAAATGAAGGGAGATTTTATGATGAAAAGAATGATGAAAGCAATGACGCTGCTGGTGGATCTGCAGCTGTTTGCGACGCAGACCACACTTCTGAACGCCAGCGGCAACTCTCTGAGTGCCGAAATGAAGACGTTCTACGACATGACGCTGATCGATCTGGTCGGCCCCAGGCTGGTACACGACCAGTTCGGCCAAAAGCGGCCTATCCCCAAAAACGGCGGCAAGACCATTGAGTTCCGCCAGTTCACGCCGCTGGCCAAGGCGACCGGCGCACTGACTGAAGGTGTGACCCCGGCGGGCAACAAGCTGGACGTGACGGCCAAGACCAGCGCGGTAAAGCAGTACGGTGACTTCATCGTCATCTCGGACGTGCTGGATCTGACCGCTATCGACCCCGTTCTGGTGGAGAGTGTGAAGCTGCTTGGCAACCAGAGCGGCCAGTCGCTGGATACGGTGACCCGGAACGTGCTCAACGCCGGCACCAATGTGAGCTACTGCCCCAAGATCGCCGCGAACGGCACCAAGACCGAGGTCACCAGCCGGGCAGGCCTGGACACCACCTGCAAGCTGACGGTGGACATGGTGCAGCGGACGGTGGCAAAGCTCCGGGCGCAGAACGCACCCACCATCGACGGCTGCTATGTGGCCATCATCCACCCGTATGTGGCCTACGACCTGATGCGCGACCCTGAGTGGATCGATGCGCACAAGTACGCGCAGCCTGGAAATCTCTATGACGGCGAGATCGGTAAGGTGGCCGGTGTGCGCTTCGTGGAGACTTCCGAGGCCAAGATCTGGCGCGACACCACCTGCCCGGCCCATAGCGGCGCCACCCCCGCCTATTACGGCGTGTTCAGCACGCTGTTTTTGGGGCAGAACGCCTACGGCGTGACTGAGGTGACCGGCGGCGGCCTGAAGACCATTATCAAGCAGATGGGCAGCGGCGGCACGGAGGATCCCCTGGACCAGCGCGCCAGTGCCGGCTGGAAGGCTCTGAAGACAGCTGAAATCCTGGTGGAGAACTACATGGTGCGCGTGGAGAGCATGAGCCCCGTGTACTCTGCCGATGTGGCGGCCAACTGAGAAAGGAGCACGACATGGATAACATCGCGCAGGTGAACGAACAGGTTCAGGAGACCAAGAAGCCTGAGAAGAAGGCGAAGGCTCCCGCCGAAAAGATGGTGCGCATCCGCCTGCCCATCACGCGGGAGGAGAAGGAGCCTGTTCCCGTGTGGGTGAATGAGCGGAGCTGGCTCATCCAGCGGGGGCAGGAGGTGGAGGTTCCCGAGTATGTGGCAGAGGTGCTGCGGAACAAAGAACTGATGCTGGAATACGGCATCCAATACGATGAGGATCACGAGGCCCGGGTGGCCAGATGAGAGACTGCGCGGGGGAGGGCGGCGGTGCCTTCCCCCGCGATTTAACAGGAGGGGACTATGAAGATTCAAGAGGCATTGGACGGCGTGGACGCGCTGAAGCCCAACACATGCGACGAGGGCACCAAGATCCGGTGGCTGTCGGCGCTGGATGCGAGAATCCACAGCGAGATTCTGATGACACATGACCATGACCCGGCGGAGGAGGCCTTTGCCGGTTACACGGAGCAGACGGACAGGGACACGGAGCTGCTGGCGGCGGCTCCCCATGACGAGATGTACCTGTACTATCTGGAATCGAAGATCGACTACAGCAACGGGGAGATGGGGAAGTACAACAACTCGGCGGCGATGTTCAACAGCGCCTATGCCGAGTATGCAAACTTCATCAACCGGACCAGAACGCCGGTGCAGAAGACGGACATCCGGTATTTTTGAGGGGTGAGACGATGAAATTTCCAAAGCTCAATGAGCAGCCCACCAGCCGCAGCATCACGGATGTATTCGCGGGGTACAACCACAACCTGCGCATCAGCGACGGCGAATTCTACGACGAGGAGAACCTGTGCTCGGACGACTACCCGCTGCTGGCCACCCGGCGGCCCAGGGGCGTATACGCAGAACCTCACTGGCCCCAGGGGCTCATTGCCAAGGACGCGCTGTGCTATGTGGACGGGAGCCAATTCATCATAAACAAAGAACAGGTGGCGGGGCTAACGCTGTCCACGGCGGAGGATATGTGCCCGAAGAGCCTGGTCTCGATGGGGGCATATGTCATCATCCTGCCGGACAAGAAGTACGTCAACACGGCAAACCTGGACGACTGCGGCAGCATCGAGGCGGGCTTCACTTCCACGGGAGATGTGACCTTCAGCCTGTGCACCCTGGAGGGCGCGGAGGTGGAAGCGCTGGCCTCGGACGCAGCCCCCACAAACCCGGAGAACGGGGCCTACTGGGTGGATACGTCCGCCACGCCCCACTCCCTGAAGGTCTACAGCGCCGACGCAGGGATGTGGAGCGCCGTGGCCACCACCTATGTGAAGATCTACACCGAGGGGATCGACGCACAGTTTGAGCAGTACGACGGGGTGAGCATCGCCGGCATAGCGAAGAAGACGGGGGCGGAGGAGCTGAACGGGACCGCCGTGGTGTGGGCCAAGGCGAAGAACTACATTGTGGTGGTGGGCATTCTGGACGCGGAGGTCACCCAGACGGCGGCGGATGGAAAGATCACCGTGGCGAGGAAAATGCCGGACGTGGACTACATCACGGAGTGCGGCAATAGGCTATGGGGCTGCAAGTACGGCATGGCAGACGGGAAAACCGTGAATGAGATATACGCCAGCAAGCTGGGGGACTTCAAGAACTGGAACTGCTTTATGGGCCTGTCCACCGACAGCTATGCCGCCTCCTGCGGCACGGACGGACAGTGGACAGGGGCCATCACCCACCTGGGCTATCCGCTGTTCTTCAAGGAAAACTGCCTGCACAAGGTATATGGCAGCTATCCCAGCAACTTCCAGATTCAGCAGACGGCCTGCCGGGGCGTGCAGAAGGGCAGCAGCAGGAGCCTGGCCATTGTGAACGAGGTGCTGTACTACAAGAGCAGGGGCGGCGTGTGCGCCTACGATGGGAGCCTGCCCACAGAGATATCGGCGGCCTTTGGCGGGGAGTTCTATTCGGGCGCGGCCGGAGGCGGGCACAGGAACAAGTATTACCTCTCCATGCAGGACTCCGGCGGGGCATGGCATCTGTTCGTATACGACACGAGACTTGGCGTGTGGCACCGGGAGGACGGCACCCACGCGGAGGCGTGGTGCTCCTGCCGGGACGAGATGTACTACATCGACGGGACAGACAAGAAGATCCGCACGGTGCTGGGCAGCGGCACGGCGGAGACGGAGCCCATCCCCTGGAGGGCCGAGACGGGCATCATCACGGCCCTGACCAGCAGCACCAAGTACCCGGACAGGATCGCCGACAAGAAGTATGTGGGCCGGATGCTCATCCGTATGATGCTGGAGCAGGGGGCCACGGTGCAGGCGTTCATTCAGTACGACTCCTGCGGCACATGGGAAAAGCTATGGAGCATGATGGGGAAAAATTTGCAGACGTTCTCGTTTCCGGTGCGGCCCAGGCGGTGCGACCACTTCCGGCTGCGCCTGACGGGCACGGGAGGGGCGAAGATCTACAGCATCACCAAAACACTGGAGCAGGGGAGTGATGAATGATGGAGATACGGTTTCCCAACATATCAGCCGGCGGCGACGCGGCATCCCAGGTGGTACAGATGCGGAGCTTCCTGTACCAGCTGGTGCAGGACCTGAACCTCTCCCTGCAGGCGCTGGAGGGGAGCGGTGGCGCGGCGGTGCAGGCCA
>ERZ1106963.1536-NODE-1536-length-27599-cov-14.060993_pt1 | contig 27599 bp, 22 predicted proteins | sample MGYA00403681_ERZ1106963 | MGnify/ENA primary metagenome ERZ1106963 (study PRJEB35170, sample SAMEA104062407) | human gut metagenome | biome: human gut; feature: human-associated habitat; material: faeces | place: Denmark | collected 2012-05-03 ...
CACCGCGTTTCGGCATTGCCTTTGTCTGGCTTGCTGTACCAGCTGGTTGGCTTGCAAACTTTTTAATCTCCTATGTGGCTCTCAGGAGATCATGGCCGACTGATAAAATGGCATCAACCAGATAACTTGTCATTTGTCTGCTTATCAAGCGGCTTGATCCAAATGGGGCGAGCCGCTTTTGCTTACATCATCCTCTGTCCCTGCCGCTGCACCGGGAACGGCGGGTCCAAGCGGCGCAGCAGGCCGAACTCTGTTTTGTCACACAGTCGTTTTCCATGCAGTCCTGGCCGCATTTTTCAAAATCCATGCAGCCACGGCACCCAGCTTTTCCATATCCGCTTTTGACAACCCATCCGTTGCCTCTGCCAGTTCATTGAGGTCGGAGAGGGTTTCGTACTCCATATCCAACAGGACATCCACCTCATTGGGGAGCTGGCTGTCCTCCGGTCGCAGGCGGACATCGGCGGGATCTGTGATGCCCCCGTGAAGGAGGGCGCAGTCACTTTGCCGTTTTGGGGTCATTTTGGGGTCAAAGTTACCAGATTGTTACCACTTTTGCCATAATGTAGAAAAAAGCTCGTTGAAACTTATCGTTTCAACGAGCTTTTGCTGGTTGCGGAGGGAGGACTTGAACCTCCGACCTCCGGGTTATGAGCCCGACGAGCTACCAACTGCTCTACTCCGCGATATATAGTTTACCGGATGGTGCCGGTGACCGGACTCGAACCGGTACGGTATTGCTACCGGGAGATTTTAAGTCTCCTGTGTCTACCATTCCACCACACCGGCGGATTTAGGCAAGAATTAGGATACCACATTTACCCCGTTCTGTCAATACCCTGACGTAAAATTTTTGTGCTTCGACAAAATAGAGGGGCTTCGGATGCTCCGAAGCCCCTCTGCTGCTCACAAAGTGGTCAGTTCAGCGCCGACTCAGCACTTCTCAAACACCACAGCGGTGCCCATGCCGCCGCCGATGCACAGGGTGGCCAGGCCCTTCTTGGCCTCGGGCCGCTTCTGCATCTCATGCAGCAGGGTCACGATGATGCGTGCGCCGGAAGCACCTACGGGGTGGCCCAGAGCAATGGCGCCGCCGTTGACGTTGACCTTGCTCATGTCAAAGTGCAGCTCACGAGCCACAGCGATGGACTGAGCGGCGAATGCCTCATTGGCCTCCACCAGGTCGATGTCGTCGATGGTCACGCCGGCCTTCTTCATGGCGTTGCGGGAAGCCACCACGGGGCCCACGCCCATGATCTTGGGATCCACGCCGCCCTGGCCCCAGCCGATGAGCTTGGCCATGGGCTTCAGACCGTACTTGGCCACAGCCTCGCCGGAGGCCAGCACGATGGCGGCAGCGCCGTCATTGATGCCGGAGGCGTTGGCGGCGGTGACGCGCTGGGTGCCCTTGTCAGCGGCATCCTGTGCACCGGTGACCTCGAAGGTGTGTACCACCTGGGGGTTGGGGGACTCGGGGCCTACGGGGAAAGCACCCTTGAGCTTGGCGATGCTGTCGGCGGTGACGCCTTCCTTCACATACTCATCGCGCTTGAACTCCACGATCTCCTTCTTCACCTTCACGGGCACGGCCACGATCTCATCGTCGAAGCGGCCGGAATCCCGAGCGGCGCAGGCCTTCTGCTGGGAAGCGGCGGCGAACTCGTCCTGCTCGCGGCGGGGGATGCCCCAGATGTCGTTGATGTTCTCGGCGGTGGTGCCCATGTGGTAGTTGTTGTAGGCATCCCACAGGCCGTCCTTGATCATGGTGTCCACCAGCTTCTTATCGCCCATGCGGGCACCCCAGCGGGCGTCCAGAGAGGCAAAGGGAGCGGCGCTCATGTTCTCGGTACCGCCGCAGACAACGATGTCGGAATCACCGGCCAGGATGGAACGGGCACCCTCGATGACGGACTTCATGCCGGAGCCGCAGACCATGCCCACAGTGTAGGCGGGAACGGAGTAGGGGATACCGGCCTTGATGGAGACCTGGCGGGCAACGTTCTGGCCCTGGGCGGCGGTGAGGATGCAGCCGAACATCAGCTCATCCACGTTCTCAGGAGCGACATTGGCGCGCTTGAGCGCCTCTTTCACCACGATGGCGCCCATCTCTGCGGCGGGGGTGTTCTTCAGGGAGCCGCCAAAAGAGCCAATGGCTGTTCTGCAGCAGTTCACAACATACAGGTCTTTCATGAATGTGTTCCTCCTAATTTTTTATAGTTAAAAATGGATGCGTGAAAGCGCATTTTTCAAAGCAACCCCATGATAGTCATTTTTTTAACAATAGTCAATGGTCAAAAGACACAAAAATGGGGCGCAAAACAAAGATTGTTATTTATGGCAAAGAAATGTGCAAATCTTTCGTTGTTTTGACGAATAAAAACGGGCCCTTTTCAGGATTGCGGCGCGGTATCCTTCGTGCTGCCGCTGTTTGCGCTCTGCAGCTGGCTGCGCAGGGTCTGCAGCTTGGTATAGAAGGTACCAACGTTCAGCTTGTCATAGCTGCGGCAGTTGTAGCGCACGCCTGCGCCCTCGCGCATGGTGTCCAGCTTGTCGTTGAACATCTTATCCAGCACGGCGTCTGTGCTCAGATCCTTGCTCACAAATACATAGTACCGTCCGTCCTTGACCACCACATCGCTGACCTCTCCGGCCTTCAGTCCATCCAGGGCCGCGGTGATCTCGCTGCCCAACTCCTCGCTGCTGTGGGTTTCGCCTGCGGCAGAGGTTTCCAGGGCCATCTCCGTGGCGATCGCCTGGTATTCGGCGTCCTTGTCCCCGGCGCTGCGCAGGCGTTCCACGGCGGCCTTGGCCTTTTCCATAGAGGCGGCGTCTGCGGCCTTGTCACCGGTGACGGTCCAGTACAGAGGCAGGATGGTGCGGTATCCGCCCTCCTGGGCGAAGGCGTTTATCTCCTCGTCGGCGGGGCGCAGGGCACCGTCCTGGGAACAGTAGGCCTTGTACAGCTCGGAGTACAGGAAGTACACTTGGTTGATGTGCTGGAATGCTTCATCCGTCAGGCCCATCAGCTGCAGCTGCTTGGCGTAGCCCTCCTCGCCGCCGTAGGTGGTGACATATTGCTGGCGCTGGGCGGTCAGCTGAGCCTGGGAGTTCTCGGACAGGGTGATGCCGGCCTTTTCGGCCCAGGCCCGCACCACGGCGTACAGTGTCACCGTCCGCTGGGCGTCGGCCATGGCGTACTGGCCATAGGTCATGCTGCCGCTGATGGCGGAGCCAAAATCCACCGAGCCCACATAGGAGGTGAGGTAGTCGCAGTCATAGGCCAGCCAGTAGAGGTATTCCTCTGCGGAAACGGCCTGCTTGTTCACGGTCATAAGGGTGGCGTCGGGATGGATGCCGCTGGCCTCGTAGAATACGCCGTCGGTGCGCTTGCCGTTGGGCATATTGCCCAGCAGCGCCACGCCGGTTACCAGCAGGACGGAGGCCACCAGACCGGCCAATGAGCGGAAGATCAGATTTTTCATGTTGTTTCTCCTTCTTTTTGGGGCCTGTGGCCCGCTATTTCTTCCTGCTTCATGCGCAGCTGCTCTGTCAGAGCCGCCGCTGCCGGCAGGGAGTCTTCTTTTTCTCGCAGATATAGCGTCAGATAGGGCTGGTCGCCGGAGTGCAGCAGGAGCCTGCCCTTATAGCAGGCCATGGCGCATACCGCCACCAGGCTGGGGGGATCTACCCGGTCCGTAAACCGGAATAGCAGCTGCCGCCCCTTTTGAGAGATGTCGCATATGCCCGCCTGGGCGGCGTCCGAGCGCAGCAACGCCACGTCCAGCAGGGCTGTCACGGCCTTGGGCGGGTCTCCGAACCGGTCCAAGAGTTCGTCCAGTATCTCTCCGGAGTCCGCTGCCGTGCGTACGGCGGCAATGCGGCGGTACAGATCCATCCGCTGTCTGGCCTGGGGGATGTACCCGTCGGGGATGTAGGCCGATACCGTCAGGTCTGCCGAGCATTCCGGCCGGATCTGGCTGGCCTTGCCCTGCTGCTCCAGCACCGCGTCGTTCAATAGCTTCAGGTACATGTCGTAGCCCACGCTCATCATGTAGCCCGACTGCTCCGCCCCCAGCAGATTGCCAGCTCCCCGGATCTCCAGATCCCGCATGGCGATTTTGAACCCGGAGCCGAACTCCACATACTCCCGTATGGCGGTGAGCCGCTTGCTGGCCACCTCCGTGAGGATCTTTCCCGCCCGGTAGGTCAGGTAGGCGTAGGCCCGCCGGGAGCTGCGCCCGATGCGTCCCCGGATCTGGTGCAGCTGGCTCAGACCCATGCGGTCGGCGTCCTCGATGATGAGGGTGTTGACGTTGGGGATGTCAATGCCGGTCTCTATGATGGTGGTGCAGACGAGAACCTGTATCTCTCCGTCCGCCATGTCCTGCATCACCCGGCTCAGCTGGCTTTCGCTCATTTTCCCGTGGGCGATGCCGATGGCGGCGTCCTCTCCCAGCAACTGGCGGATGCGCCCGGCGGCGGATTCAATGTTTTCCACCCGGTTGTGCAGGTAGTATACCTGCCCGCCCCGGTCAATTTCCCGCCGCATGGCCTCGCCCAGGATGCCCCAGTCGTGCTCCAGCACATAGGTCTGTACCGGCTGGCGATCCCGGGGCGGTTCCTCGATGGCGGACATATCCCGTATGCCCGACAGGGCCATGTTCAGCGTCCGGGGGATGGGCGTGGCGGAGAGGGTCAGGGTGTCCACCTGCTCCGCCCGCTTTCGCAGCTGCTCCTTGGCCGCCACGCCGAAGCGCTGCTCCTCATCGATGATGAGCAGACCCAGGTCGTGGAAGACCACGTTTTTCTGCAGCAGCTTGTGGGTGCCTATGAGCAGGTCAACCTTCCCCTGGGCCGTGCGCTCCAGAATGTCCCTGGCCTGCCCCGCGCTGCGGAACCGGCTCAATACCTCCACCGTCACCGGGAAGCTGCGGAACCGGCTGACCGCGGTGGCATAGTGCTGCTGGGCCAGCACCGTGGTGGGCACTAAAATGGCCGCCTGCTTGCCGTCCAGGATACACTTCATCACCGCCCGCAGGGCCACCTCTGTTTTCCCGTAGCCCACGTCGCCGCACAGCAGTCGATCCATAGGCCGGGGCTGCTCCATGTCTTCTTTGATCTCCCGGATGCACCTGAGCTGGTCGTCGGTCTCCGTGTAGGGGAATGCCTCCTCAAACTCCTGCTGCCATGGGGAATCCGGCGAGAAGGCAAAGCCCTCCAGCCGCTGCCGCCGGGCGTACAGGTCGATGAGCCCCTTGGCCAGATCCCGCGCGGCTGCCTTGGCCCGATAGGTGGTCTTGGCCCACTCGGTGCCGCCCAGCTTGTTGAGCTTCGTGCGGCTGGTGTCCTCGCCGCTGCCGATGTATTTGCTCACCAGATCCAGCTGCGTGGCAGGGACGTACAGGCAGTCGCTGCCTGCGTAGGCGATCTTGATGTAGTCCTTTTCCACTCCGTCCACCGGCAGGCGGATCATGGCCACGAACCGGCCGATGCCGTGGTGCTGGTGCACCACCAGATCCCCGGCCGTCAGGTCGGCGTAGGACTGAAGCTTCTGCCTTGTGGGGTCGTTTTTCAGCGCAGCCCTTCGCCGGGGCTCCTTTCCGGAGACTCTGGCCGTCAGCTGCCCCTCGGTGAGGATGGCCAGCTGTAGCCCAGGGTACTCGCTGCCTGCCGACAGGGCACCCACGGAGATGACCGCCTGTCCCTTTTCCGGCATGGCGCTGCTCTGGTAATCCACCGCCGCGGGGATCTTCCTCTCCTGCAGCAGCCTCTGTAAATTATCCGCCCGGACCCGGCCACCGCACAGGACAAGCACCCGGTATCCGGTGGTGAGATAGTGTGTCAGATCGGTGACGGCGGTCTCCAGACTGCCGCCGTATACGGACAGCTGCTTGGCCGCCACCTGGGCCATGGCCTCCGGCGCCAGCAGGTACCGGCTGGTGGGCAGGCTCTCCATCTGGCACACCGGGTATTTCTCCAGCACGCGCACCAGCTCATCCTGCTCCAGCTGCAGGTGGGCAAATTCTCCCGCCAGCCATCCGTTCTCCTCTGCGGCGGTGATGTCCTGCCGCCGCTGCCACAGCCACTGCTTCAGGCCCTCGGCCACCCGGCCGCTTTCACTGACGCACACCAGTGCATCGCCTGGCAGATAGTCAGCTCCGCAGGAAAATTCGGGATATACCGCCTCCATAAACCGGTCGCTGCCTCCGGGGATCATCCCCTGCCGCAGGGCCGCCGCATCTGCCCGCAGGGCGGCGCTCAGGGCGGCGGCGGACTCTTTCTTCTCATAGTGGGCGGCGGCCTTTTCCAGCTTTTCCGCCGCATCCGGTGCTCCGTGGGCGGGCAGAACTTCTCCCGCCGGCAGCAGCAGCGCCCGCTGCATGTTCTGCGTCCGTCTCTGGGTGCCGGGATCAAATTCTCCCAGCGCGTCGATCTCATCGTCAAAAAAGTCGCACCGCACGGGCGCATCCGCCCCCGGGGAGAACACGTCCAGGATGCCGCCCCGCAGGGCGAACTGCCCCGGCCCCTCCACCTGGTCGCACCGGGTATACCCGGCGTCGGCCAGCCAGCGGCACAGCTGGGCCACATCGTGCCTCTGCCCCGGTGCCAGCTCCGTGACAGCCTCTGCCAGTACCCGGGCCGGGATACACCGCTGGCACAGGGCCTCAGCGGTGGCGAGGATCACGGCGGGACGCTCCGTCTGCATCCGCCGCAGCGCCGCAATACGCCTGTATTCCCATTGCCTGCTGGATACGGCCCCCGGGCGCAGATTCATCTCCCGCCCCGGCAGTAGCAGGGGCCTCTGCCCGGTGAGGCTTTCTGCGTCCCCGGCGAAGCGCTGGCACTCCCGCTCGTCGGCGCATAGGATCACCAGCGGCTTTTTCATCTCCTGGGCCAGTGCTGCGGCGATCTGCACCCGGTGGACGGGAGACAGCCCCGTGACCAGTGCGCTGCGGCATCCGCCCGCCAGCTCCTGCCGGATGTATTGTACCTCCGGCAGCAGTGCCAGCTCCTGTAAGAGCTTTTGCAAGTTGTCCCTCCTCCTTTCCGGGTATTCTATGATAAAAATCTGAAATATAGCTTAACTAATACGAATTGTAAAGCCTCGCAGAGTTTGCCGCCTGCAGGCGGCAAAAAATTAAGATCATTTTTCGCCGCGACCTGTGCGTGGGGAAAAATACCGCTCAGGCTGCCAGTGTGGAATTTCGGCGTTATACGCCGAAATTATGCGCGCAGCAGCCTGTAAAACTCTTTGGCAGAAAATTCCACAGGAATTTTCGCCAGGTTAGTTGAATCGGTTCATGGCCCGGTCCATTCCCTGGGTGATGACCACCGGTATGGCCTGGGCCGCCCGGTCCAGGGTCTCCAGCAGCACCTTCTGCTCCTCGCCCATGGGCATCCCGATGACCCAGTCCACCACCTCGTAGCCCGCCTGCTTCGGCGAGCCCACGCCCACCTTGATGCGGGGGAAGCGCTCGCTTCCCAGGTGCTGGATGATATTCTTCAGGCCGTTGTGCCCTCCGGCGGACCCGGCGGAGCGCAGCCGGAGCTTGCCCACTGGCAGGTCGATGTCGTCGGATACCACGAGGATATGCTCCGCCGGGATCTTATAGAAGCGCGCGGCGGCCCCCACGGACTCACCGGATAGGTTCATGTACGTCTGGGGCTTCATCACCAGCACCTTTTCCTCGCCGATCTTCCACTCTGCCGTCCACGCCTTGAACCGCAGCTTGTTAAAGCGCAGCTTTTCCCGCTCCGCCAGCCGATCCACGGCCAGAAAGCCCATGTTGTGCCGGGTGCTCTCATAGCGCGCCCCGGGGTTGCCCAGGCCCACCACCAGCCATGTGTAGCCGCTTTGTTTCAAAAACATACGCTCACGCTCCTGTCGTACCTGCAATAAATTTGGTCGGGTGAGAAGACTCACCCGACCAGTATAGCACAAAATGACGGTTTTGAACAGCTGCTTTCCGTCTCTCAGCCGAAGAGCTTGGCGATGGAGATCTCCTGATAGATGCGCTCGATGGCCTCGGCGAACATGGGGGCCACGGACAGGTACTTGATCTTGTCGCAGCCGGCGCCCATCTCCTCGGGCAGAGTGTTCAGCAGAGCCACTTCCTTGATGACGCTGCCGGACAGCCGCTCCAGGGCGGGGCCGGAGAGCACGCCATGGCTGGCGCAGGCGTACACACTGTTGGCGCCGCCCACTTCCACGATGGCCTTGGCGGCGTTGCAGATGGAGCCGGCGGTGTCGATCATGTCGTCGAAGAGGATGCAGTCCTTGCCGGCCACATCGCCGATGACGTTCATTACCTCGCACTGGTTGGCCTTCTGGCGGCGCTTATCCACGATGGCCAGGTTCATGTGCAGCTTCTGGGCGAAGGTGCGGGCCCGGGCCACGCTGCCCACGTCCGGGGATACCACCACCATGTCCTCGGCTCTTTCGCCGAACTTCTTGGCGTAGTAGTCTACGAAGACGGGGTTACCCAGCAGGTTATCCACGGGGATGTCAAAGAAACCCTGAATTTGGGCGGCGTGCAGGTCCATGGTCAGCACCCGGTCGGCGCCGGCGGCGGTGAGCATGTTGGCCACCAGCTTGGCAGAGATGGGGTCACGGCTCTTGGCCTTGCGGTCCTGGCGTGCGTAGCCGAAATAGGGGATCACGGCGGTGACGCGGCCTGCGGAGGCGCGCTTGCAGGCATCGATCATGATCAGCAGCTCCATGAGGCTGTCGTTCACGGGCTTGCAGGTGGAGTTGATGAGGAACACATCGCTGCCGCGCACGGTCTCATACAGGGAGACACTGGCCTCGCCGTCGGCAAAATGCTTGACCTCCGACTCACCCAGCTTGGTGCCGATGAGCTTGCAGATGTCCTTTGCCAGAGCAGGGTTGGAGTTGCCGGTGAAGATCTTGATGTCCTTGCCATGAGAAATCATTTTGTAACACACTCACTTTCCTTCGTATTCGAAAAAATTTTCTCTCCCGGGACGTATACGCGGGACACATGCGGACGGATACTTTTATTATAGATTGTCCCCGCTGTGCGGAGCATATAATAAAAACCGCCGAACGCCTCATAAAGCCGTCCGTCTGCCGGTGTCCCGGCAGTCAGACAGGCCGCAGCGTCAGCGGTTTGAAAAAAATACGTCCCCAGGGATCGGCTGTACAATTCTGCATCCCATGGGAACTCACTTCCTTTCCGTCCTGATCTTGTAGATGGGGTATACTTTTCTTCATTATAACAGTTTTTCTTGCAAAATCCAGTGCTTTTCCTCAAAAATCAAAAAAATTTTTGCAGCCTGAAAATCCTTTTACACGGAGAATGCCGGAAAAATTGTACTCTCCGGGCAAAAAAGCAAGGGAATAAAGATTTTTTTCGCAAAATGTGCCATTTTGCGGTTGAATTTATATTTCCTTTGCATTACAATAAGCGGAGCAAATCTGCAACAGGGGAGGCTGATTCGCCATGCTGAATATCGTGCTGGTGGAGCCGGAGATCCCCCAGAACTGCGGCAATATTGCCCGCACCTGTGCCGCTACCGGCAGCCGTCTGCACCTGATCCGCCCTCTGGGCTTCGATATTTCCGACCGGGCTGTGAAGCGGGCGGGGCTGGACTACTGGCACCTGGTGTCCGTGTCGGATTATGAGGATCTGGACGCGTTTTTTGCCCGGCATCCGGAGGCGGCGGAGGATCTGTGGCTGGCCACCACCAAGGCGCCCCGGGACTATACCCAGGCGCGGTTTTCCCCGGACAGCTGGCTGTTCTTCGGCAAGGAGACGGCGGGCCTGCCGGAGACCTTCCGTCTGGCCCACTATGACCGCTGCATCCGTCTGCCTATGCGCCCGGAGGCCCGGAGCCTGAACCTCAGCAACTCCGTGGCCATTCTCACCTATGAGGCCCTGCGGCAGAATCATTTTCCCGGTCTGTGCGGCACCGGTGAGATGAAAAGATAGTACACGAGCTGAAAGAATAATGTAAACGGCCAATGCGCTTCGACCACCCCTGACCACGCACCCGTAGGGCGGGGTGACCCACACCCCACCGCCCGATCACCGTCGCATTTCTTGTTATGTACCCGTAGGGGCCTATGCCTACATCGGCCCGCCCGGATCTGCACCGTACCTCTTGCTATGTTTCCGTAGGGGTGACCCTCGCGGTCGCCCGCCGCTACCGCACTTCTTGTTACGTTCCATAGGGCGGGGTGCCCACACTCCGCCGCCCGGACCTGCACCGCACCCCTTGTCAAAAACCGTGTCATTGCGAGGGTACCCCTTATCTGCCTATTCCTTCGTTATCACAATCCATCAAGGAGATCATCATATGAATTATAACAAAAAAACCGTTGCCGACATCGACGTCGCCGGCAAGAAGGTGCTTCTGCGCTGCGATTTCAACGTTCCCCAGGACAAGGATACCGGGGCCATCACCAGTGATAAGCGCATCGTAGCGGCCCTGCCCACCATTCGGTACCTGCTGGAGCATAGGGCGGCGGTCATCGCCTGTTCCCATCTGGGCAAGCCTGAGCCGGTGTTTGACAAGTGGGTGAAAAAGCAGACAGAGAAGGGCAAGGACCCCGCTGCTTTGACGGAGGAGGCCTGGAAGAAGTCCCTCCGGAAGCTGACTCTGGCCCCCGTGGCGGAGCGCCTGTCCCAGCTTCTGGGCCAGCCTGTAATTTTCACCCATGACGTGGTGGGTGAGGATGCCGCCGCCAAGGCTGCTGCTCTGCAGCCGGGCCAGCTCCTGCTGCTGGAGAACACCCGCTTTGAAAAGGGCGAGACCAAGAACGACCCCGACTTTGCCAAAAAGCTGGCCTCCCTTGCGGATATTTATGTGTCCGATGCCTTCGGCGCTGTGCACCGGGCCCACGCCTCCACCGCCGGCGTGGCGGCTTACCTGCCCGCCGTATCCGGCTTCCTGATCGAAAAGGAGCTGCGGGTCATGGGCGGCGCGCTGTCGGATCCCAAGCGGCCCCTGGTGGCCATTCTGGGCGGCAGCAAGGTTTCCTCCAAGATCGGTGTTATCAATAACCTGCTGGAAATTGCCGACACTGTCATCATCGGCGGCGGCATGGCCTACACCTTCTCCGCCGCTCAGGGCGGCAAGGTGGGCGACTCCCTGCTGGAGAAGGAGTGGATGGACTACGCGGCCGAAATGGTGAAAAAGGCGGCGGATAAGGGGGTTCAGCTGCTGCTGCCCGTGGACACCGTCATCGCTGACCGCTTCGCCCCGGATGCCAATACCCAGGTAGTCTCCGCCGGGGAAATTCCCGACGGCTGGCAGGGGCTGGACATTGGGCCGGAGACCATTGCGCTGTACACACAGGCTGTGGCCGGTGCCGGTACCGTCATCTGGAATGGGCCTATGGGCGTGTTCGAGTTTGAGAAGTTTGCCGCCGGTACCAAGGCCGTGGCCGAGGCCCTGAGCAAGACCGATGCCATCACCATCGTAGGCGGCGGCGACAGCGCGGCGGCGGTGGAGCAGCTGGGCTATGCCGATAGGATGACCCATATCTCCACCGGCGGCGGTGCATCGCTGGAGTTTTTAGAGGGCAAGGAGCTGCCCGGCGTTGCCTGCCTGCTGGATAAATAAGCAGGCCGCCGGTTCCGACCCTGTTGCGGTGCCCAAAATTTCTGCGCTGCCTTGCGGCGGACGCTGGAAATTTTGACCGCGGCCACTCGTTTCGGCCCACCGTCGTGCCAGCCGATTCCCGGACACTATCGTGGCCGCCAATCGGGGCACTTCCTCGAAATCGGCTCGCTTGTTCCGCCACTGGCGGCGCTTCACCGATTTCCCCACCGGCGGCGGTGCATCGCCGGAGTTTTTAGAGGGCAAGGAGCTGCCCGGCGCTGCTTACCTGCTGGATAAATAATATGGCTGCTATTGCAGCCCAAATTGTAGTCAGAGTCGTGGTCAAACCGGTAGCATAAAATGTCCTGTTGACAGGGGAAAATGTAGATTAAAAATGGGAGTTAAGTGAGAAAATTATGAATCGCAGATATCGCAAAACCATCATCGCCGGTAACTGGAAGATGAATAAAACCGCCTCCGAGACCAAGAAGTTTGCCGAGGAGCTGAAGCGTCTGCTGCCCCGCACCAAGTGGTGCGATGTGGTGGTGTGTGTGCCCGCCGTGAATATCCCCGCCGCCATGAAGGCCTTCAAGGATCTGCGGGTCTCCGTGGGCGCGCAGAACGTTTTTTATGAAAAAAGCGGCGCCTATACCGGGGAGGTTTCGGCGGATATGCTGAAGGATCTGGGCGTAAAATATGTGATCATCGGCCATTCCGAGCGCCGGGAGTATTTCGGCGAAACAGACTTCACCGTGAATAAAAAAGTCGTTGCCGCTCTGGAGGCGGGGCTGCACCCCATCATTTGCGTGGGCGAGACCTTGACCCAGCGGGAGCTGGGGGTGACCATGGAGCTCATCGCCCTGCAGCTGAAGTCCGCACTGGCCGGCGTTCCGGCGGAAAAGGCCCGCAAGTGCGTCATCGCCTATGAGCCTGTGTGGGCTATCGGTACCGGCAAGACCGCCACCGCCCAGCAGGCGGCGGAGGTGTGCACTTTTATCCGCTCCACCATCCGCCATCTGTACGGCGCACGCATCGCCCGCTCCGTCACGGTGCAGTACGGTGGCTCTATGAAGCCCGCCAACGCTGCGGAGCTGCTGGCTCAGCCGGATATCGACGGCGGCCTCATCGGCGGCGCCGCGCTGGATGCAGAACAGTTTGTTGAGATCATCAACGCCGCCAATCAGGAATGATCGGCCGGGAATAAGGGGGAGAAGCTATGAATAAAACACCCACTGTACTGATTATTATGGACGGCTTCGGCATGGGCGAGCCCGGCCCGGGCAACGCTGTTGCGCTGGCCAATACTCCGGTGCTGGACCGGCTGTTTGCCGATAACGCCCACACGACCCTCTCCGCCTCGGGGCTGGATGTGGGTCTGCCTGCCGGGCAGATGGGCAACAGCGAGGTGGGACACACCAACATCGGCGGGGGCCGGGTGGTGTTCCAGGATCTGCCGCGGATCAGCCGCGCCATCGAAACCGGTGAGTTTTTCAAAAATCCCGCCTACAACAAGGCCATGGATGCCTGCCTGGAAAAGGGCAGCAGCCTGCACCTGTATGGCCTGCTCTCCAGCGGCGGCGTACACTCCACGGTAGAGCACCTGTGGGCGCTGCTGAAAATGGCCAAGGACAAGGGACTGGAAAAGGTCTATATCCACGCCTTTCTGGATGGGCGGGATGTGTCGCCCACCAGCGGCAAGGACTTTGTGGCCCAGTGCGTGGAAAAGTGCAGCGAGATCGGCGTGGGCAAAATCGCCACGCTTATGGGCCGCTACTACGCCATGGACCGGGACAAGCGCTGGGAGCGCCTGCAGATGGCCTATGATGCCATGGTGTACGGCGAGGGCGTGCAGAATCCGGATCCTGTGGATGCCGTGGCCAAGAGCTATGAAAACGGCGTGACGGACGAATTCGTGGAGCCGGTGGTCTGCGACAGTGAGGGCACCATCTCCGATAACGACAGCATCATCTTCTTCAACTACCGGCCCGACCGGGCCCGGGAGATCACCCGGGCCATGGTGGACCCGGAGTTTGACGGATTCCGGCGGGAGTATTTCCCCACCACCTATGTCTGCAACACGGAGTACGACGCTTCCATGCCCAATGTACTGGTGGCCTGGCCCCGGATCGCCGTGAAAAACGGCCTTGGCGAATACCTCAGCTCCATGGGGATGACGCAGCTGCGCATTGCCGAGACGGAGAAATACGCACATGTGACCTTCTTTTTCAACGGGGGCGTTGAGACGCAGTATCCCGGTGAGGACCGGGTGCTGGTGGCCTCGCCCAAGGTGGCGACCTATGACCTGCAGCCGGAGATGAGCGCCTATGAGGTGTGCGACAAGTGCGTGGAGCGCATCAAGAGCGGCAATTATGACGTGGTGATCCTGAACTTTGCCAACTGCGACATGGTGGGCCACACCGGCGTGCTGCCCGCGGCGATCAAAGCGGTGGAGACGGTGGACCAGTGCGTGGGCCGTGTGGTGGACGCGACCCTGGAGATGGGCGGCATTGCCATGATCACCGCCGACCACGGCAACGCCGAGGTCATGCTCCAGCCCGACGGCAGCCCCATGACCGCCCACACCACCAATCCCGTTCCCTTCATCCTCTGCGGGGCGGGCAGCGAGCTGCGGCCGGGCCGGCTGGCGGACATCGCGCCCACCATCCTGGACGTGATGGGGCTGGCATGTCCGCCGGAAATGGACGGAAAAACCTTGATCGTTCAGTAAAAATCAGATCCGATCCGGCGACAATAATGTTTAAAAAACTCACTGCCTGCGCATACTGCAGGCAGTGAGTTTTTTCTCTGCTGAATTCGGCGGCCGCAGGCCGGACAATCTGCGGGATGCGGCCTGCGGCCGCAGGAAAGGATCAATATGAGTCGGATGAATCGGGATAAATCCAGAAGCTTTTTCGGCGGCCGGGGCTTTTACATAGCCCTGGTGCTATGCCTGGCGGCCATCGGTGTGGCCGGTTACTTCGTCCTGGTGCAGCAGGCCCGGGTGGCGGAGGGGGGGAAGAACCAGCCGGTGGTGCGGCAGGAGCCGGTGGAGAACATCCAGCAGGCCCAGACACCCCAGCCGGAGCCGGAACCGGTGCAGGAGACCCTGGAGCCGGAGGAGCTGCTGCCCCAAGTCTGCTCCCCACTGGACGGCACCACCGTTACCGTGTTCAGCATGACGGAGCTGATGTATGACGAGACTATGGCCGACTGGCGCACCCACGATGGCGTGGATATCAAGGCCGATGAGGGGGACGCCGTGAAAACCGCCGCAGCCGGACGGGTGAAGGAGGTGCGCTATGACGACCTCATGGGTGTGACGGTGGTCATCGCCCACGCCGACGGCTACGAGACACAGTACAGCAGCCTGCAGCAGGAGCCGCCGGTGGAGCAGGGCAAAGAGGTCAAGGCCGGGGACATCATCGGCAAGGTGGGCTCCACCGCCGCAGCGGAGGGGGATGTAGGCCCGCACCTGCATTTCTCGGTGAGCAAGGACGGGAAGGTCGTGAACCCGTCGGAGTATGTGAAGTGAAAATCAAAACCTCCGGCTTAGCCGGAGGTTTTGATTTAAGACTGTCGATAAAGTGGTGTATTTTCGATAACGGTAAGGAAGGGTGTGTGAGGGAAACCCAAGAAGGGTGTCCCTCGCCATTGAAATCAGTAGTTTTTGAAACTATTTCAGAGATTCAAAAACTTAGTCAGCGTGCCGAAAAGACTTTTTCGGCACGCTGTTTTAAGGAAACGGCGCTCAGTACTGGAAGCAGCTGCCGCCCACGAACTCCCGGACAATGGAATTCAGGGGTACAAAGGGGGTGTGCAGAGGAGGAACGCTCTCCACGGCCTTCATCAGATCCGTCAGCCCGTACTGGCTGATGAACTCCGGGGTCAGTTCCTCCCGGAACTGGGGGATCTCCTCCAGATATTTCGCCAGGATGCAGGGCTCGTAATCGTGGAAGGTGTCGATATGGATGGCAGCGTTATACTTGTGAGGCTGGATATAGTTTATCTCGCCCCGATCCACGCTCTGAGCCTTGCGGACGGTGTCCTGCAGGGAATGCCCCCGGGTCTTGTAGTCCCGGATCATACGGCGCACCACCCGCAGCTGCTCGGGGCGGACGATCTTGTCGTCGTTGGTGATGATGCGGGTGCGGGGGGCTACATAGATGCCGTTGGCCTCGCTGCGCAGCCGGTCAAAGATCAGGGGATTGAGCATGTGGATGCCCTCGGCGATGATGATGGCATCCTTGTCGCCCTGCATCTTGCGCCAGCCGCCGGTTTTGCCGGTGACGAAATCGTACCAAGGCACTTCCACCTCCTGACCGTCGGCCAGACGGTGGATGCAGTCCACCAGCAGGTCCCGGTTCACGCAGTAGGGGCTTTCCCAGTCCGTGGCCTCCGGGGGACGCTGGTCCAGAGGCAGGAAGAAGTTGTCCATGCTCAGCATACACACCTTCACGCCCAGGTTCTCCAGGTATTGCTGCAGACGCATGGCCGTGGTGGTCTTGCCGGAGCCGGAGGGGCCGGTGAGGGCTACAATGGGCTTTTTATCCTTGCTGGCCAGAATGGTGGCGGCGGCGGAGCTGATCTTGTCGTGAAAAACCTCCTCGCAGCGGAGGACGAACTGCTCCTCATTGCGCATGGCTAAGTTGATGTTTTCCAGATCGATAACGCGCATGAAACAGGAACTCCCTTCTGAGTTGAAATCAAAAACTATGTTGCTATTATAGCAGAAAGGGGACGTGGGTGCAACCTCGGGGTTGCGGGGTGGAATTATGGGCAAAAACGATAGATAGGGGAATTCTATGCAGTAAATCTATTTTACATTCCGGGGATTTGTGATATTCTTATAGGAGAATGAAGGGGGGACCATCCCATGGGAGATGAAAAGTTATTCTGCAAGGGAGGCGGCTGTACCGCCAAGCTGGGCGCCGGGGTATTGAGCCGGGTGCTGGAGCGTTTGCCGAAGTTTCCGGCGGACGAGAATCTGCTCATCGGCTACGACAGCAAGGACGACGCTGCCGTGTATAAGCTGACGGAGGATGTGGCGGTGGTGCAGACACTGGACTTTTTCCCACCTATGGTGGACGATCCCTACACCTTCGGGAAAATCGCCGCCACCAACGCACTCAGCGATGTATGGGCCATGGGCGGCCAGGTGAAAACGGCGCTGAACATCGTGTGCTTCCCGGAGAAGTCGGATCTGAACATTCTGGGGGAGATCATGCGCGGCGGCGCGGAAAAGGTGGCCGAGGCCGGGGGCGTGCTGGCTGGGGGCCACTCCATCGCGGACGCGGATGTGAAGTACGGCCTGTCGGTCATGGGAGTTGTCCACCCGAACCACATTTACGCCAACAATACGCCCCAAAAGGGCGATAAGCTGGTGCTGACCAAGCGGCTGGGTGTGGGCATTCTGTGCACGGCCAATCGGGTGGGGGAGGCCAGCCGGGAGGCCATGGAGGATGCCATGGAGTCCATGACTACCCTGAATAAGTATGCCGCCGATTGCTGCCGAAAATACGACGTACACGCCTGTACGGATGTGACGGGATTCAGCTTCCTGGGCCACCTGCATGAGATGCTGGACGGGAGGCATAGCTGCCGCATTGACGCGGGGGCGGTGCCGGTTTTCACCGAGGCACTGCGCCACGCGGATGAATTCCTGCTGACGGCGGCGGGACAGCGCAACCGCAACCACACGGGGCCCTTTGTGCGCTTTGAGAACGTGCCCTTTGCCATGGAAGAGGTGCTGTTCGACCCCCAGACCTCCGGCGGATTGCTGGTGGCCCTGCCGGACGGGCAGGCGGCGGCCCTGGTGGAGGATATGCGGCGCATCGGCGCGCCGGCGGCCGTGGTGGGCGAAGTGACGGACAGCGAGGATATCGAAATCCGCGTGGTTGGATAACAATAATTACAATGGGAGGATATGATTATGCTGAAAGTGAACGCTATGGGCGACACCTGCCCCATCCCCGTGGTAAAGACCAAGGACGCCATCCGCCAGCTGGGCGCGGACGGCGGCGTGGTGGAGACTCTGGTGGACAACGAGATCGCCGTGCAGAATCTGACCAAGATGGCGAATCAGAAGGGCTACGGCGTGGAGAGCGAGAAGCTGGGCGAAAATGAGTACCGGGTGGTCATGACTGTGGGCGCCGGGGCCGACTTGCCTGCCGAGGGCGAGGAGACCGTGTGCGTTGTCCCTGCCGGGCAGAAGAACACCGTGGTGGTGGTCGGCGCCGACCATATGGGTGAGGGCGAAGGGGAGCTGGGCAAGAACCTGCTGAAGGCGTTCCTCTACGCCCTGAGCCAACAGGAGACCCTGCCGAGGACCATCCTGTTTTATAACGGCGGCGCGTTCCTCACCTGCCAGGGTTCCCTGTCTCTGGAGGATCTGAAGAGCATGGCGGAGCGGGGCGTGGAGATCCTCACCTGCGGCACCTGCCTGAATTTCTACGGCCTCACCGAGAAGCTGGCTGTGGGCGGCGTGACCAATATGTACGACATCGTGGAAAAGCAGATGGCTGCCGACCTCATTGTGAAGCCCTGATATGCTGCAGAAGAAACTGTGCCTGGTGGTGACCTTTGAGGCCACTGCGGCGGCCATGGCGGCGGAAAAATACTGTCTGGAAAAGGGCGTTCCCGGGCGGCTGATCCCGGTACCCCGGGAGATCACCGCCGGATGCGGCCTTGCCTGGAAGGCGGAAGTGGGGCAGGAGGAGGCCGTCACTGCCGCCCTCAAAGAGGCGGGCATCGCGTACAGCGGGGTGCATCGGGTCATAATTTGAGGAAAAGTCCTGGATCAGCGGCGGTCCGGGACTTTTTGCGGCAAAAAGGTGTGAATTGATGCTTTACAGCGGAGACGGATTCGGATATAATAGAAAGGCTAAGGAAAATTATCAAAGGAGAAATTGGCCATGGCTGTCATTGAATACGATGCTTACAAGCAAAAGCTGCTGGCTCTGGAGCCTACACTGAAGGAGCTGGAGCAGGCGCTGAATATTGAGTCCGCCCGGAAGGAGCTGGCCGAGCTGCAGATTGAGACGGAGCAGGAGGGCTTTTGGAACGATGTGGAGCGCAGCCAGCGCATCGCTCAGAAGATCAAGCGCCTGGAAAATAAAATCAAGAAGTACGACCACCTGGTCTCCGACTGGGAGGACACCCTGACCCTGTGCGAGATGGCCCAAGAGGAGGACGACGCCAGCCAGTTAGACGAGGTGGCCTCCGGCTATGAGACGCTGGAAAAGGAGGTAAGCGAGCGCCGTCTGGCAGCCCTGCTTACCGGAGAGTACGACGCCAACAACGCCATTCTCACCTTCCACGCCGGGGCCGGCGGCACCGAAGCTCAGGACTGGACGGAGATGCTCTACCGTATGTACACCCGCTGGGCCGAGCGCCACGGGTTCACCTACCAGCTGCTGGACTATGAGGACGGCGACGAGGCGGGTATCAAATCTGCCTCCATCCTCATCGAGGGGGACAACGCCTATGGCTATCTCAAGAGCGAAAACGGCGTACACCGCCTGGTGCGGGTGAGCCCCTTCGATGCCAATGCCCGGCGGCAGACCAGCTTTTCCGCCCTGGAGGTCATGCCGGAAATCGAGGACGACAGCGAAATTGAGATCCGTCCCGAGGAGATCGAAATGCAGGTGTTCCGTTCCAGCGGCGCCGGCGGCCAGCACATCAATAAAACCTCCTCGGCGGTGCGGCTGATCCACATCCCCACCGGGGTGGTGGTCTCCTGCCAGACCGAGCGCAGCCAGTTCCAGAACCGGGACAACTGCATGAAGATGCTCCGGGCCAAGCTGGCGGAGATGAAGGCCCAGCAGCACGCGGAGAAGATTTCCGACATCAAGGGCGTGCAGATGAAGATTGAGTGGGGCAGCCAGATCCGCTCCTATGTGTTCATGCCCTACACATTGGTGAAGGACACCCGCACGGGCTTTGAGACCGGCAACATCCAGAACGTGATGGACGGCGATATTGATGGGTTTATCAATGCCTACCTCACCGCTTCCGCCAACGGAACGCTGAAAAAGTAAAAAAGCTAACGCAAAAAACACATTCCCTATGACCGTAGGGGATGTGTTTTTTTGTATGTATTCCGGGGCTAAGGTCTGTAGCTGCAGGGAGGGCATAGAAAAACCTGCGCGTCTGTAGAGGGGATAGGGTCGATTTATAGACTTAGCTGAAAAAAATGTAAAAAACTGTGCAAACATACAAAATTTCTGTCAGCCACACAAAAAATTTGTAAACAGATTGTGAAGATGCTATAATAAATACGTCTGTAAGCGGCGGAGCTGCGGCCGCAGAGAAACGCAGCGACACAATAGAAAAAGGAGAGTACCAATGGAGAAACTATTCCACCTGAGGGAGAACGGCACCTCCGTAAAAACGGAGATCATTGCCGGCCTGACCACCTTCATGACCATGGCGTACATCGTCGCCCTGAACCCCAACCTGCTGACGAATTTTGACACCGGCTCCGCCCTGTGGAAGGCCGTATTCGTGGCTACCTGCCTGGCCTCGGCCGTGGGCACCGCCTGCATGGCCTTCCTGGCCAACAAGCCCTTCGTCATGGCACCGGGCATGGGCCTGAACAGCTTTTTCGCCGTGATTTGCGGCAACATCGCCGCCATGCTGAAAACCGACTACACCAGCGCCTTCCAGGCGACCCTGTGCATCATCCTGGTGGAGGGCATTGTGTTCCTGCTGCTGAGTGTGTTCAACATCCGGGACAAGATCGTCACCGCCATCCCCCTGGGCGTGCGTCTGGGCATCGGCCCGGCCATCGGCCTGATGCTGATGAACATCGGCTTCGGCTCCAACGCTGGCGTCTATGCCGAGGGCAATGACTACACCTCCCCCTTCTACGTCATGAGGGATTTCTTCGGCGCTATGACTCCCAGCACCATTCAGGGCCACATGGGCAAGGAGTACAGCCAGATGGTGCTGTCCGTTATCACCATGTTTGTGGGCCTGTTCGTCATTGTGCTGCTGTCCAAGAAAGGCAAGAAATCTGCCGTCCTGGTGGGTATGCTGGCCGGGTCCATCATCTATTGGGCGGGCGACGCCATCTTCCTGCACAACAATCCCTTCGCCTCTCTGAAGGGGGCCAGCTTCCTGCCCAACTTCAAGGACATGGCAGAGGTTACACTCTTTAAGTTCAATTTCCACGACTTCTTTGAGATTGGCTGGTTCACCGCCATCACCCTGATCATCACCTTCTGCATGATCGATATGTTCGACACTATCGGCACCCTGGTGGGCACCGCATCCCGGGCCGGCATGACCGACAAGGACGGCAACATGCCCAAGATGAAGGAAGCCCTCACCGCCGACGCCGTGGGCACCGTCTGCGGCGCCTGCTGCGGCACCTCCACCGTGACCACCTTCGTGGAGTCTGCCTCCGGCGTAGAGGCCGGCGGCCGCACGGGCCTCACCTCCCTCACTGCCGCGTTCATGTTCCTGGTGTGCCTGTTCATCTCCCCGGTGGTGGCCATCATCCCCGCCGCCGCTACCTCCAGCGCCCTGATCTATGTGGGCGTCCTGATGCTTCAGGGTCTGAAGAACATCAACTTCGACGACATCGACCAGATCGTGCCGGTGTTCATCATGCTGCTGGCCATCCCCATCTCCGGCTCCATCGGCCACGGCATCGGTCTGGCCATGATCTCCCACATGGTCATCAAGGTTTTCTCCGGCCATGCCAAGGAGGTCTCCGTGCTGACCTATGTCATCGCAGCCCTGTTCCTGGTGAAGTTCTTCGTGGTGGTGTAAAAACCAGCGAGGACACAAGGGATTCAAGCAAGTATGTAAAAAGCGAAGGACAGCGTAAAACGCTGTCCTTCGTTTTTTTTGAAATAGGGGAGAGCTGTTAGACATTTTCGGTCTGGGTCAGCATCCGCACGGCGTATTTCAGGAAGATTTTCACTGCCGGGGAGATATCCGTCCGGGAGTGGAGGGCCACGCCCATGGTAATCTGGGCCGGGGGATCCAGAGGCAGCTTGACTACATTGCAGATGTGACCGTCGGTGATGAGCTGGTTCATGACGCTGATGCCCAGTCCCTGCTCCACCATGGACATGGCGGAAAAGCTCTCCATGGTGGTGAAGCGAATATTCGGGACAATGCCGTTGCGCTGAAACAGGGCCTCCACGTCATCGTCACAGCCCAGGGCGGGCATGATGAAGGGATCCTCCTGACAGCTGCTCAGGGGGTAGGCCGCCTCCCCAGCCAGCGGGTGATCCGGCGGCAGCAGCGCCACCATGGGATCCTCCGCCAGGGGGATCCACTCGTAGGGCATCCCCTCCTGGTAGCTGAAAAAGCCGATGTCCGCTGTGCGGTCGTCCAGCCAGCCGGATACCTCCTGCCAGATACCCTCCATGAGGCGGATGGACACATGGGGGTAATCCTGCTGGAAGGCCCGGATCACCGCCGGCAGCCAGTGGGTGGCGATGCTGGAGTAGGAGGCGATGGTGACGCTGCCGATGAGCAGACCGTTGATCTCCGTGGCCAGCTCAAAAAGGAGGTCCTCCTGCCGCAGGAATTCCCGGATGGTGGGCAGCAGGAGCTGGCCGTTCTCTGTCAGGGCTACGCCCTTGGTGCTGCGGCGAAACACGGTGAAGCCCAATTCGCTTTCAAAGGCGCTGACCAGCTGGTTTACGCCGGAGGGGGTGTAGCGCAGCACCTCCGCCGCCTTGGAGAAGCTGCCGGTTTCTGCCGCGGCCAGCACGGCTCTGCATCGTGCAGTTTCCATGAAAGACCTCCTTTTTCGGCTATTAGTAAAACTGATATAGGATATAATGCTTTATAGCTTTACTTTTCTTGTTATTTATTCTACTATATGACCATAGAAAACGCAAGACCCCAAAAGCAAAATCTTCAAGGAGGAATCTACCATGAAAAACATTTATACTTACATGTCTGTTGCAGTCGTGAACCTTGTGATGATGGTGGCCTCCGCCTTTCTGCTGACTGCTGCCGACGCACCGATCCGTGAAGCGGGCGGGTATATCACCCTGATTTTCGGAGCGATCACCGCCTGGGCCGTCGCCAAGGCGATGCTGGTGGAGCGGGACAGGGAAATGTATCACGAGCCCCGGCACAGTCACAATAACGCGTGATCTCATACAGCTAACACAGAGCGGCAACTGCCAGACTCTTTCTTCCTCTCTCCAAAAAGGAAAAGACGCACGAAAGTGCGTCTTTTCCTTTTTGACTGTGGGAGAAAACTCCGGGTTCAGCAGGTGAAAGCGGTTTTTTCCACAGCCTAAGGTGCCCTGAAACGCATGCGTTTCAGGGCACCTGTTTTGTTTATGTTCAGCCGATGAGGCCGATGATGAAAATAGCCAGGATCATAATGGGCAGCACGATCATGAACACCCACCGCATCCAGCCGGCCACCTTCATGCCCTTGCCGGCATTGGCCTCCGCCTGGTAGTTCTTAAAGCCCCAGCCCCAACGAGTTACGCAGAAGAGCAGGTAGATCAGCGAGCCCAGGGGCAGCAGGATGCTGCTGACCAGGAAGTCTTCGCTGTCCAGCACGTCCCGCCCGCCGATGGGGTGGAAGCCGCTGAGCACGTTGTAGCCCAGCACGCAGGGGACGCTGGCGATGAGGATGAGCACGCCGTTGATGAGTGCGGCCTTCTTCCGGCTCCAGCCGAACAGATCCATGCACGAGGACATGATGTTCTCGATGACGGCGATGACCGTGGAGAAGGAGGCGAAGGTCATAAACAGGAAGAACAGCGTACCCCATATGCGGCCGCCGGCCATGTTGGTGAATACGTTGGGCAGGGTGACAAAGATCAGGCTGGGGCCGGAGGTCACCTCTACGCCGTAGCTGAAGCAGGCGGGGAAGATGATGAGACCCGCCATGATGGCCACGAAGGTGTCCAGTCCGCAGATGCGGGCGCCCTCGCTGAGGAGGGTGTGCTCCTTGCTCATGTAGCTGCCGAAGATTTCCATGGCGGCGATGCCCAGGCTCAGGGTGAAGAAGGACTGGTTCATGGCCGCGGCGATGACATTGCCCAGGCCCACGGCCCTCACATTCTCCCAATTGGGCACCAGGTAGAAGGAAATACCCTCCTTGGCGCCGGACAGGGTGAAGCTATGAATGGCCAGCACCAGAATCAGCACCAGCAGGGCACACATCATCACCTTGCTGACCCGCTCCAGACCCTTCTGCACACCGACGCTGCAGATTACCACGCCGGCGATCACCGTCACCGCCATCCACAGGCCCATTTCGGTGGGATTGGCCAGCATATCGAAAAACACCTGGGCGCTGGCTTCCGCCTCCATGCCGTGGGTGAAGACACCGGTGGCGAATTTCACGAAATAGTTCAGCATCCAGCCCGACACGGTGGTGTAGTACATCATCAGCAGATAGCAGCCGATGATGGCGAACCAGCCGTGAATGTGCCACTTGCTGCCGGGCTTTTCCAGGGTTTTATAGGCCAGCACAGCGCTCTGGCGGCTGGCGCGGCCCACGGCCAGCTCCATGGTCAGCACCGGCAGACCCAGCACCACCAGCATAATCAGGTAGATCAGCACGAAAAATCCGCCGCCGTTCTGCCCCACCACAAAGGGGAAGCGCCACACATTGCCGATGCCAATGGCGCAGCCGGCGCTCACCAACAGGAAGCCCAGCCGGGACTTAAACGATTCTCTCTCCATAATTTTCCTCCACACAGGGCAGTTACCTGCCAAAATTAGCGTAAACAAACACATTATAATATATAACAATAAACCATTTCTTGTCAAGCGCCAAACGCCGCGCATCCTGCGGGGCACTCAAAATGACTGCATTTTCTCCGACGACATGCCAGCTTTTTCTCTAACAACGGGACTACGTTTTATGCGGCAGCAGGGCTACATTTTACGCGGCATACCTGACAGAAACGGCGGCACTGAAGCGAAACGGCGTTTTCCTGTGGACGAAAGGCAGGGGACGTGGTATAATGCCTGTGCCGGAGAGATGCTCCGGGTGAAAGGAACGGGACAGCCATGAACTATAAAATGGTTATATACACCATAGGACGGGTGGTGCTGCTGGAGGCGGCGCTGCTGGTGCTGCCGATGGTAGTGTCGCTGCTGTACGGGGAGAACTGCGCTCTGAGCTTTGCCCTGACCATTGTGGTGGCCCTGGCCACCGGGGCGCTCCTGACACTGCTGTGCCGGGGAGAGCACGGCAGCAGCTCCATCAAGGACGGGTTTATGATCGTGGCACTGACATGGATCGTGCTGTCGGCCATCGGGGCGCTGCCGTTTGTGTTTTCCGGGGAGATTCCCCGATATGTGGACGCTTTTTTCGAAACCGTCAGCGGCTTTACCACCACGGGCGCCACCATCCTGCCGGATGTGGAGGCCCTGAGTAAGGGAATGCTCTTCTGGCGGAGCTTTACCCACTGGATCGGCGGCATGGGGATTCTGGTGTTCGTGGTGATGCTGCTGAAAACGCCGGACCGCTCCATCAACATTCTCAAGGCGGAGATGCCCGGCCCCACGGTGGACAAGCTGGCCCCAAAATCAAAGGATACGGCCAGAATTCTGTATCTGCTGTACATCGTACTGACGGTGGCGGAGATCGTGTTCCTCCTGCTGGGCGGCATGAGTTTGTTTGACAGCGTGGTCCATGCACTCAGTACCGCCGGCACCGGCGGCTTCGGCACCTACAACGCCAGCGCCGCCAATTTCAGTCCCTACATCCAGTGGGTATTGACTATATTCATGTTCCTGTTCGGCGTGAACTTCAACCTTTATTACCTGCTCCTGCTGGGACGGGTGAGGGATTTCCTGCACAACACGGAGCTGAAGGTATATATGGGCATTGTGCTCGTATCGGTGGCGGTGATCACGGTGGATATTCTGCCGCTGTATCAGTCGGTTTCCGTGTCGCTGCGGCAGGCGGCCTTTCAGGTGGCGGCGATTATGACTACCACGGGGTTTGTGTCCGCAGACTTTACGGTGTGGACGCCCCTGAGCAAGGCACTGCTGCTGATGCTGATGTTCGTGGGCGGCTGCGCAGGCAGTACCGCCGGCGGATTGAAAGTGTCCAGAGTGGCCATCCTGTGCAAAATGATCCGCAGGGATTTGCGCCACACCCTGCGGCCCCGGATGGTGGACGTGATCAAAATGGACGGCCGCCGACTGGAGGAGCAGACCGCCCACAGCGTGGCGGTGTATTTCGCTCTGTATATGCTGTGCGTGGGGGGACTGCTGCTGTGCCTGTCCTTCTCTCCCTTTGACCTGGAGACGAATCTGTTTGCCACGGTGTCCTGCTTCAACAACGTGGGGCCGGGCTTCGGCATGGCGGGGCCTGTGGGGAATTACTCCCCCTACTCGCCGGTGATGAAGCTGTTCCTGTGCGCGGGTATGCTGCTGGGGCGGCTGGAGATTTACCCGATGCTGCTGCTGTTTGTGCCGGCGGCCTGGCGGAAAAAGTGAGGCTGGGGGGAAGAAAAACTGCCTTCAAAATTTATTTACAAATTTTTAGGGTAATTTTAAGGTAAATCGGGCATACTGTTCTTGCGGCAGGGGAATGGGAACAAAACCTGACCGGCCGTATTCATCTTTTTCATTTCCCTTTCTCTTTTTTTCAGAGCGGAAGAACGGGGCCAAGGCTCCGTTCTTCCGCTGCTTTTTTCATATTGGCGCATTTTGGGGCATAGAATGAAGCGTATCATTCAGTCTTGGGAGTGTTGCCGATGAAGGGAAACATGGAGCAGCGGGCCTGTGACGAGGCCGTTTACATCATAGAGAGCCGGGGAACCGTGCGGGATGCTGCACGGAAATTCGGCATCAGCAAGTCCACAGTGCATAAGGATATCTCCCAGCGGCTGCCCTTATTCAACCGGTCCCTCTACCTGCAGGTGAAGGCGATCCTGGAGGAGAACAAGGCGCAGCGGCATATCCGGGGCGGTATGGCCACCCGAAGAAAATATAAGGGAAGCTGAAAACAAGTTGACCGGGCCCCGGCAGGGGCCCGGTCGACCTGGTGGTGTATGGGGGAGGGATTCGGTGCGTTATTCCGGTGGGTGATGGGGACAGTGCAGGGGGACTACGGATGTCCCTGTTGCGGCGGACAAAATTTCCGCGCTGCCTTATGGCGGACGCCCCCAATTTTGACCGCGGCCGCTCGCTCACCTTGCTTTTTCCGCCACTGGCGGCGTTCGGATCGCTCCCCACGGCCAGTGACATCGGTCGCCGGCTCGCAATGACACATGGCAAGGAGTGCAGTGGGACGAAAAGACCTTTTTCGACACGCTGAAAAGCCGCCGGGATAACGGCGGCTTTTGGGCGAGGACATTATTTATGATAGAGCTTTTTGACCTCATACTTGGGCTCACAGCTGACGTGGATGCCCAGGCGTTTATAGAGCTTGGAATCCTCCTCCGAGAGGATGACGGAGAAGTGGGCATCGCTGCCCCGGAGATCATCCAGCTTCTTCAGCACCCGCTCCGCCAGAGGATTGGTGACGGCGGAGATGGACAGGGCGATGAGCACCTCGTCCGAGTGCAGGCGGGGATTGTGGTGGCCCAGGTGCCGGATTTTCATATCGCTGATGGGGGCGATGATGGAGGCGGGCAGCAGATCCAGCTCCTTGTCGATGCCGGCCAGGAGCTTGATGGCGTTGAGCAGCGTGGCGGCGGAGGGCCCCAGGAGGGAGCTGGTCTTGCCGGTGACTACCCGGCCGTCAGGCAGCACGATAGCCCCGGCGGGGGCACCGGTCTCGGCGGCCCTGTCCAGAGAGGCCTGGACGGCGGGGCAGATCTCCGGGGTGACCCCGGCCTGCTGCATGACGATCTCCAGCTTGCGCACCACGCTCTCGTCGCACTTGCCCTTGGCCCGGTCCACCAGGCCCGCATAGTAGCGGCGGAGGATCTCCATGCGGGAGGCTGTCTGGCAGGCATCATCGTCCACGATGGCAAAGCCCGCCATATTCACGCCCATATCCGTGGGAGATTTATAAGGAGAGGTGCCCTGGATCTTCTCAAACATGGCGTTGAGCACCGGGAAGATCTCCACATCCC
>ERZ1106963.1538-NODE-1538-length-27546-cov-7.742789_pt1 | contig 27546 bp, 26 predicted proteins | sample MGYA00403681_ERZ1106963 | MGnify/ENA primary metagenome ERZ1106963 (study PRJEB35170, sample SAMEA104062407) | human gut metagenome | biome: human gut; feature: human-associated habitat; material: faeces | place: Denmark | collected 2012-05-03 ...
CTTCTGATCCGCAAGGGCGGCATTTCGCTCACGATCCAAGCCATAGAATGACTGAAGAATCGCCGGGGGCTACCTCTAATGGTTCCAGGCAAATACGTACTTGCGATTCCCACACAGCATCGCCACACGCGAGATCGGAAATGACGACAAGGGGCGGCACACAACGACCCACCGGGAGTTGATCACGCTCCCCAACGGCGCTTTTATCATCGACACGCCCGGTATGCGCGAGCTTGGCATGTGGGACAGCGGCGACGGCATTGATGCAGCGTTTGCGGACATTGAAGAATTGTCCCGCGCGTGTAGGTATGCCGACTGTACCCACACCTCGGAGCTGGGCTGTGCCGTCCTGTGTGCGCTTGCGGACGGAACACTGGATGCCGCCCGCCTTACATCCTACCGAAAGCTGAAAACGGAAAACGACTATGCAGCGAACAACAGCCGGTATTTGGAGGCGAAACGCACGAAGTTCAAGGAAATCGCCAAAATCAATAAATCGAACAGGAAACGATGATGCAGACGATATTGATCATTGACGACGATACTGCCATCGGCGATTTGGAGCAGGAGGTTTTAGAGCGGGCAGGCTATGCGGTGCAGCGCGCTTACTCCGGGACGGAGGCGCTGCTGCTCCTGAAATCGAGCCGCCCCGATCTCATTTTGCTCGACCTGATGTTGCCGGGACTGAGCGGTGAGGAAGTTTTGCCCCGGATTCAGGGGACCCCTGTCATTGTAATCAGCGCCAAGACCGCCGTGCAGGACAAGGTCGATCTGCTCCTTGGCGGCGCAGCAGATTACCTCACCAAGCCATTCGACACAAAGGAGCTGTTAGCCCGCGTGGCGGTACGGCTGCGGGAGGCGGCCCGCTCCCCGCTGGCGGCAGTTTACACCTGCGGCAGCCTGACGCTGGACACGGCATCCCATGAAGTCCGCACCGGTGATGTACAGGTGCAGCTGACACGGACAGAGTACGCGATCCTGAAGCTGCTGATGCAGAATTCTGGTCAGGTGCTGGCAAGAGTACTCGACCATCTCGGTGCAGAATATCGCGTCGTGGATGATGCCAAGGTGGATGTTTTCGCCGATGTACAGGTCACAAAGCTGGCTGTTGAAGCGCTGAAAGAAAATTGTGTGATCTATAGCATGAAAGAACGGGATGAAAGCCTTGAGAGCTTCTATATGAATCTGATTGGAGGCGCGCACCATGTCTAAACTGCTTCGTGCCAACTTCTCCCGGCTGGGACACGACCGGGCTTTCCGGCTATTGTCAGCGTTAATGGCGTTTTTCGGAACTTCCATGGCTGTGGTCAATGCTGTCCACGCCCGGCAGGACGGCGAGATCTGGGTGATGGATTATACGATCTTCATCTATGTCATTCTTGCGCCCATTGTGAATGCAGTTCTGACTGCACTTTTCATCGGGAACGACTATTCCAGCGGTACAATGCGCAACAAGCGCATCGTCGGGCATCGGCGCGGTATCATCTATCTGGCGAATCTACTGGTCTGCGTCTGTGCCGGGATCTGCCTGTGCCTCGCCTTTGCACTGCCGCAGGCGGCTGCCGGGCTGCTTTTGAAGGGTGAACTAAACGCCGCACCGGCTGCGATCCTGCTCTATGTCGGCTTGAGCTTTGCACTGATGATCGCCTTCACAGCGCTTTTCACACTGATCGCCATGCTGTGCCAGAACAAGTCGCACACAACGGCAGGATGCATCCTGCTGACCTTTGCGCTGCTGTTTGCTGGCGTTTATATTTCCTCTACACTGGAGGAACCGGAATATCTGGCAGCATATTCCTACACAGAAAACGGCGTGACCGTGGAGGAACCGGAGCAGCGGAACCCTTATTATATCACCGGCATGAAGCGGCAGGTCTATGAATTTCTGCAAGATCTCACGCCGGGCGGTCAGGTGATCCAGATCAGCGAGATGGGCGTGAAAAAAACTGCCATGCTCGCAATATACGACGGGCTCATCCTGCTGCTCGTGACAGGCTTTGGGTTGGTATTCTTCCGCCGTGAGGATTTGAAGTAAGGTAGTTATGAAGTTTCAGGGTATAGTTTTCATCTGCGTACTCGCATTGTGCGTGCTTACAATCCTGATATATCTGCTGATCCTGCGCCATTCCATCCGTGAGGTGGCAGAGGAATTGGTGGAAAAGCTGCGGACGGATACGAATACTCTGATCTCCATTTCCATCGGTGACAGCAGCGTTCAACAACTTGCTTCCAGAATCAACAGGCAGCTTCAGGCGCTCCGCAAGGAGCGTCTGAAGCTGCAAACCGGAAATGACGAGCTGACGACCGCCGTCACGAATATATCCCACGACCTGCGCACGCCGCTGACTGCCATCTGCGGGTATCTTGATCTTTTGGAGCAGGAGCCGCAGCCGGAAAAATCCGGGCGATACCTTGCCGTGATCCGGGAACGAACGGACGCCATGCGCAGCCTGACGGAGGAGCTGTTCTGCTACTCCGTGATCACCGCCACAACGGATGAGCTGCGCATGGAGAATGTCTGCCTGAACGACATTCTGGAGCAGAGGCTTGTGGGGTTTTACGGCGCACTGTCCGCACGCGGCATCACACCGGAGATCCGAATGCCGGAGGCCGCGATTATACGGAAGTTGGATGCTGCCGCGCTGCGCTGAATTTTTGACAATATTCTCAGCAATGCCGTCAAATATTCTGGCGGCGATCTGGCGGTCAGCCTACTGCCGAATGGCGCAGTCACTTTTTCCAATAGCACTCCATCGCTCAGTCGGGTGCAGGCAGAGCGCTTGTTCGACCGTTTTTACACCGTGGAGACGGCACGCAATTCTACCGGCCTTGGGCTGTCTATCGCAAAGCTACTGACGGAAAAGATGGGCGGCACGATCACGGCGGAATATGAAAACGGACACCTTCAAATTTGTATTGCTTTTCTATAATCGAGCGAAACGATTATGCAAAAGAGGAAAAGGTGCAGACCGCACTCAAATGGAAGTTGCGGCGTTAATAATCAACTACAATACTGATGTCATTGTCTGTGACGAATGGGTCGCAATATCCATACATTCGACGCAGCATGACACACGATTAGAAAAGAGGACATGCAGTATGAAAACGATTGGATTGATTGGCGGCATGAGCTGGGAGAGTACCGTCACCTACTATCAAATCATCAATGAGATCGTCAAAAAAGAACTTGGCGGTCTGCATAGTGCCAAATGTATTCTATACAGCGTAGATTTTGATGAAATTGAACGGTGCCAATCTGCGGGTGCGTGGGAAAAGAGTGGTGAAATTCTTGGCAAAGCCGCCGAGAGTCTGGATGCCGCGGGCGCAGACTTTATTTTGATCTGTACGAATACCATGCACAAGGTTTTCGGGCAGGTGCAGCGTCACGTGAACGTTCCTTTCATACATATCGCACAGGCTACAGCTGATGTATTGAAGCGCGAGAACATTACCAGCGTTGGTCTGCTTGGAACCAAGTATACGATGGAGCAGGACTTCTACAAGGGGAAGCTGGCAGAGAACGGAATCAGCGTTGTGATTCCCGATGCGGATGACATTGAAGCTGTAAACTCCATTATTTTTCACGAACTCTGCATGGGTAAAATCAAGGACGAGTCTCGAAAAAAATACTTGGAAATTATCAATAAAATGTCCGCTAAGGGCGTTCAGGGCGTTATTTTGGGCTGTACGGAAATTGGCTTGCTGGTCCATCAGGAGGACACCACAGTAAGGCTTTTTGATACGACACAAATACATGGCGAAGTTGCGGCATACATGAGCCTTGATAGGCTGTAAAAGAGGTATAAATAAGAATGCATAAACACTTACACTATAAAAACACGAAATATAAGTATATTATTGTCGTGCTCACGGTCGTGATGGTGCTTTCCCTCGCGGCATGCGGAAAAACACCGGCACCCAACAAGAGTGAGTTATCGGTTTCAACTGATACACAGGTTGAACCGTCGAATGAGGGAGATGCACCGACTAATGAGAACCCTACAGCAGATGCAGACAACTCTGCCAATGATGAGGCGTGGAAAAAGGAGTTTGAGAAAAGCCTGCTGGAAAACTATGGCGTCACGCCGGACCATTATGAGGATTTGGGTGACGGCGTTTATCAGGTCTATGTAGAGATCGACGGCGAGATCGTTCCCTTTGTCACGGTCGATTCCGCGACCGGCGACTATCACGGGTGATCGCCCGGCCCGCTTCCGGCGGAGGACGGATGGGACGGAAAAGCCCCGCGGTCAGGCCCCGCTGCCCCAAATAGACTGAAGGGACCGTTCTCTGTGGAGGAGAACGGTCCCTTTTGCGGTGCTATTTGCTCACCAGCAGCTTTTTCATGCCGCGCTCGAGCCCATCCACGCTCAGCGGGTACATATCAATGAGCCGCGCGATGTGGCCGTAGCTCTGGCCCCAATAGCCGCCGTAGCGCGGCGGCTCTTCGGGATTGAGCCAGATGAGATGGTCGTACTGTTCTTTGAAGCGCTTGAGCCAGTCCATGCCGGAGAGCGAGCCGCTGCCGGCGAAATAGTCGTAACGCTTTTCCGTCAGCTCGTACATATCCATCAGCGCGTCGCCGACGAAAATGACTTTGTACTCGCTGCCGAAATTCTTCAGCAGCCACTCGGTCGAAACGCCGTGCTCGCGGTACATCCGCGGGTCAGTGTAGACGCGCGAGTAGACGCAGTTGTGGAAGTAGTAGACGTGCAGCTCCTTGAAGTGGTTGGACTGCCGCGCCGCCTGGAAGAGCATCGAGCAGAGCTGAGAGTAGTAGCTCATCGAGCCGCCCGAGTCCATCAGCATCAGCACCTTGACGGTGTTGCGCCGCGGGCGCTTGTAGCGCACCTTGAGCGTGCCCGCGTTGTCGCAGGTGTCGCGGATGGTGCCGTCCACGTCGAACTCCGTCTTGTCGCCGAGCGACTGGTCGGAATACTGCCGCAGCAGGCGGAAAGCCATCTGGAACTGGCGGATATCGAGCGTGTTGTCGCGCCGGAAATCGCGGTACTTTCGCTCTCCCGCGACCTGAAAGGCGCGGCGGTAGATGCTCTCGCCGCCGACGCGGATGCCCTGCGGGCTGTGGCCGGCGTTGCCGAAGTTGGAGTAGCCGCCCGTGCCGATCCAGTACGAGCCGCCGTTGTGCTCCTCGGTCTGCTCGCGGAGGCGTTCTTCAAACATCTTGAGAATCTCGTCGATGCTCTTTTCCGCATAGCCCTGCTCGCGCAGAAAGGCGCGGAACTCCTCAAGCGCGTTTTTCGGGTGGTTGAGCCAGTCCATCAACTCGTCCGGCAGCAGCTCCTCGGGGAAGGGCACGTCCTTGAAATACTCCAAAAACGCGGCGTCAAACTTGTCATAGTCCGCCTCGCTCTTGACGAGCACGGCGCGGCAGAGGTCGTAAAAGCCCGTCAGCGTTGAGCGGTGCAGACCGAGAGACAGCCCCTCCATGAGCGTCATCCACTCGTTGAGTGAAACGCCGAAGCCGCGCTGACGCAGAAGGTAGAAAAATCCGACGAACATGGGCTTACCGCATCCGGCGCTGCATCGCCGTGATGTCCTTGTCCTTTTTGAGCAGCACGCCGGCAAAGGGAATGTCCTTTGCGATGCGCGCGGGATCGACGCCGCCGAGCTGGAGCGCGCGGAGCCAGTCCACCAGCTCGCTCGTGGAGGGCTTTTTCTCGATGCTGTCGATCGAGCGCAGCCAATAGAAGGCCTGCATCGCCTGTGCGAGCAGCGCTTCGTCGAGCTTGTCAAAGTGGACGCGGATGATCTTCTCCATCTGCTCCTGCGTGGGGAAGGCGATGTAGTGGAAGATGCAGCGGCGCAGGAAGGCGTCGGGCAGCTCCTTTTCCGCGTTGGACGTGATGATGACGATGGGGCGCTGCTTTGCCTTGACCGTTTCCTTTGTTTCGGGAATGTAGAACTCCATCTTGTCCAGCTCCCAGAGGAGGTCGTTGGGGAACTCAAGATCGGCCTTGTCCACCTCGTCGATGAGCAGCACCACCTGCTCGTCGGAGGAGAATGCCTCGCCGAGCTTGCCGAGCTTGATGTATTTTGCGATGTCGTCCACGCCGGCGGAGCCGAACTGGCTGTCGTAGAGACGCTGGACGACGTCGTAGACGTACAGACCGTCCTGCGCCTTGGTGGTGGATTTCACGTTCCAGATGATGAGCTTCTTGCCCAGCGCGTCGGCGACGGCCTGCGCCAGCATGGTCTTGCCCGTGCCGGGCTCGCCCTTGATGAGCAGCGGCTTTTGCAGCGCCACGGCGATGTCCACCGCGCCCATCAGCTCGGGCGAGGCGACGTAGTTTTCGGTCCCGCGGAAGGAAACAGACATAGAAATACCTCGTTACATAAAAGTTTGATCTTATTTTACATAGCCGCGCCGTCGGTGTCAATGCGGAGCGGGGGAGAAAAAATACCAAAAAAACACTCAAACGGTCGTTGCATTCTTGGAGCTGCTGTGCTATAATACAAAAAAGAATCCGATAAGGAGGCAGCGGACCATGAAAAAACTGACCAAAATGCAGCAGAAGGTCTACGATTACATCGCCCAATTCATGACCAAGTGGGGCTATCCGCCCTCTGTGCGCGAGATCTGCGCAGAGCTGAATTTCAAGTCCCCGTCCACCGCGCATTTTCATATCCTGAATCTGGAGAAAAAGGGCTATCTGGAGCATGACGCCGGCAAGGGCCGCGCCATCCGGCTCAAGGGCGAGGCGCAGACCGCGCCTGCCGTGCCCGCCGCCCCTGCGGCGCCGTCGAACGCCGTTGACTTCATGGAGGAGCGGGACGCGCGGGAGAACCGCATCCCCATCGTCGGCAATGTCGCCGCCGGCAGTCCCATCCTTGCGCAGGAGTGCGTGGAGGATTACCTGACCTTTGATACCGGCAGCCGCAGCGGCGAGTTCTTTGCCCTGCGCGTGCGCGGCGAATCTATGCTGGGCGTCGGCATCCTGCCGGACGATCTGGTCGTCGTCCGCCGCCAGCAGACCGCCAACAACGGGGAGATCGTCGTCGCCCTCATCGGGGACGAGGCCACGGTCAAGACCTTCAAGAAGCAGAACGGCGAGATCTGGCTCCTGCCCGCGAACCCCGACTACCAGCCCATCGACGGGCGGGAGTGCGAGGTGCTCGGCAAGGTCGTTGCCGTCGTGCGCCAGTATTGAGCCGGAAACCGACCCTGTATATTGAAAAAGCGTTCCACGACCGAAAGCAGGTCGCGGAACGCTTTTTTATTGTTGGGAGAAACGCTCAGCTCTCCGAGCCGGAGAGGTGGAAGCTCCAATCCGCGAAGCCGTAAAACGGATCGGAAGCCGTTGGGGTCATGCCGTCCACGAGACCGGAGGGCGTGAGCACCGTTTTGGACTTGAAGAGCAGCGGCGCAAAGGGCGTTTCCTCGGCAAAGCCCTTGACATACCGCTCGGCGGAGGCGTTCCCGCCGAGCAGGAAGGCGTCGTTCAGGCCGGAGAGCTGCTCGCTCGCAAAGCCGCCGTAGTTCAGCGCGCCGCCGGCGTCGAGCAGTGCGCCCGCGTCCCAGTCGGCAGTCAGACGCACCTCGCCGAGGTAGAGGTCGAAGTCGCCGCCCTCCAGCGCGGCGGCGTATTCCCCCCACGGCAATTCGCGCACCGTGACTGTCAGCGCGGCGGTCGTGAGCTGGGCGCAGAGGCTTTCGGCCACCGCACGCTTGAAGGCATTTTCCTCGTTCACCAGCAGCGTCAGGCTGCGCGGGCGCGCGGCGGTCACGCCGGCAGTCTCCAGCGCGGCGGCGTACTCCTCCGCCGTGGTGCGGTACTCATATGTCTTCGGATAGTCCGCGTCCTGCGGCGCGATGGGAAGCTGCGCCGCCGTGCCGTGCCCGGAGAGCAGGGAGGAGACAAGCGTGCCGCGGTCGATCACGCCGCTCATCGCGCGGCGCACCGCGGCGTCGTTGAGCGGAGTACGGCTCAGGTTGAAGCCGAGGTACTGCATTGCCGCAGTCGGCACGTCGGTGGACTCCACCGCGCCGCCGACCGTCCGTGCGCCGGTGCCGGTCGGATCGAGGCAGAGGAAGTGGACGCTGCGGGAGGCGAACCGGCTCAGCGCGGTGTCGTTGTCCTTGACCGCGGCAAGCGCGATGCGCTCGAGCGGCAGAGAGCTGCCTTGCCAATGGGGATTTACGGTCAGCGCCGCGCCGTCGACTGCTGTTGTGTAGACGTAGGGGCCAGTGCCGAGCGGAACGAGGTCATTCTCCGTGCCGGCCTTGACGATGGGAATGTCCAGCAGAGCGGGGAAGCTGCCGTTTGAGCGCGTCAGCGTGACGATCAGCGTATGCGCGTCCTGCGCCTTCATCGAGGCGACGTTCGCAAAGCGCGCGCCGTAGCGCGCGGACTCCGCCGCGCGGCGGTAGGCCGCGAGCACGTCGTTCGCGGTGAGGGCCGTGCCGTCGGAAAAGACTGCGCTGCGCAGCGCGAAGGTCCACGTCAGCGCCTGGGCGTCGCAGCTGCTGTGCTCGCACAGCACAGGCTGCGGCGTGAACGAAGCGTCGAGCGTGAAGAGCGGCTCGTAGAGCAGCGCGCCGACGGTCTGCTGCACGCCGTCGATGCAGGTCACGGGGTCAAAGGTCTGGCCCGAGAGATAGGGCAGGGTGAAGTCGGAGATCTGCGCCGGCTCGCGCTGCGATGTCTCCTGCTCCTCCGGCGGCAGCTCGTCGCCCCAGAAGTCGTCCGGCTCCGGCTCGGCCTCCCAGCAGCAGCCGGTCAGGGAGAGCGCAAGGACCAGCGCGAGCGCGAGCGCCGTCAGCCGCCGCGTCACAGGGCGTCCTCCGTCAGGACGATGACCGCCGCCATGCCGCCGCGCTCGCCGCCCATGCCGCGGTGCGACCAGTAGCGGTCGGGGCGGCATTTGGTGCAGTCGGGGTGTACGTCGATGCGCGAGGGGTCCAGTCCGCTGCGCAGCAGCCACAGACGGTTGATGGATTTGAGGTCGATGTGGTACTTGTCGCCGCGGCGCTCGATGCGCTCGTCCACGGCGGGGTCCATGAGCTCATGGAAGGTGTCCGCCACGTCGCCGTCGGTCTCAAAGCAGCACTTGCCGATGGCGGGGCCGATGGCCGCGCGCATCGTGTAGGGGTCCGCGCCGTAAAGGCTCATCATCGTGACGAGCGCCTTGAGCACGATGCCGCTCGCCGTGCCGCGCCAGCCGGCGTGGATGGCGGCGATGGAGCGCGAGGCCGGGTCGTAGACCGTGATCATGCAGCAGTCCGTTCCGTAGGCAAAGAGCGGCAGGTTCGGCACGTTCGTGATGAGCGCGTCGGCGTCGTAGGGACGCTCGTCCCAGCGGATTTTGCCGGCGTCCTCCTCCCGCGCGACGCGCACGAGGTCGGAGTGGATCTGGCGGCAGCCGACGGCGCGCGAGGCGTCGAAGCCGACGGCGGCGCCGAGGCGGCGGTAGTTTTCGAGGATGTTCTCCTCACGGTCGCCGCGGTTGCTCGCAAGGTTGAGCGAGTCGAACGGCGCGGGACTCACGCCGCCGTGACGGGTGGTGAAGGCGTGGCGCACGCCGCCGACGGAGAGCGTGCCGGCGGTGTCGAAGATCACGCCGTTGACGTTGTGCTCGGTAAAGGACATAAGGGACCTCCTTTCGCGCCTGCGGCGCGGGAAAATTTGCCGCGCACGGCGCGGCGGGGCTGCGGTGAATGGAAAGCTATTGCTGCTTTTTCAATAAATGAAAAACGACATGGCAGATCAGATATACAAGGCTTTGTATCCCCCAAAAACAGGCAGTGACCAATATTGCTCCGAACCATACCGGAAAACTGATAAACTCGCCTGTTTGGAGAAATAAATGGGTATGTTTAAGGCCGCACAGCTCATAGACAGGAAAGTAGAGTAAAAAATAAAGGGGGATATTCAGCAATGTATACCGCCAAGAAACGAACTTGTAAAATAACAACGGCAAACCGATCAGGCTTACCCAGAAAACATAATGCCCCATCTGACTCCGTGCGGGAGGGGAATTTAGTCCCAATAAATCATCGGAAACGATCAGGCAAAGCAGAATGGTTAAAATTCCCATCACTCCGGCCCAAAGCCACTTTTTGAAAATCCCGTGCTGATTCATTCATACCCTCCAATGATCCTGACTTGCCTGATCACCTCATAGGGTTTCCTCACCGCCGCATTCCAATGTTTCGCGAACGAAATGTGCCTGCAGATGACTTTCGGTGACCAGAACAGACTCCTGATGGAAGAAAGCGCACAGGTCCTTGGCGATATCCTTCACAACGGTCTTGTCAACGTCGATCAGGGTGAGGACCAGACTGGTCTCCCGGGCGTATTCTCCGCTTTCGTAAATATACCCGCCCTCCTGCACCTGAAAGGAAAAAGGCACTTTGTAGGAATAGCATACATTACGAAGCACCCTGATATACTTTTCGTTTTCAAAGAGCTGTGTGTTCGTCGACAGATCGTTCAGCCCAATGTAGATTTTTGACTCGACCATATTCAGCGCCCCCTGTGTGCCTGACCGATGCGAATTTATTTGCGTGACGTCCTCCGGCAGACCGTCCTGCCGGGGGCGAGAGCCCCCGGACCGGCGCGCCTTCGTGCCGAAAAGGGGTATTCTCTTTCGGAAAGAGAATACCCCCTTTTGTTGTTACCGTCCGCAGCACTGCTTATTTTCCGCGCTGCCGCGCAGCGCAAAAAATGCCGGATGGCAGCTCGCTCGCCGCTGGCGCGGCAACCGCTCGTATGCCGCGTATCAGCAGGCTGCATCCGTTACCGTCCGCAGCACTGCTTATACTTTTTTCCGCTGCCGCAGGGGCAGGGGTCGTTGCGGCCGATCTTCTGCACCTTGCGCGGCTGCTTTTTCACGCTGCCGTCGCCCGCGGTGGTGGCGACGATGCCCTCGGCCACGCGCTCGCGCTTGACCTCGGCCTCGCTCTTGATGCGGGCGGAGAAGATGCGGCGCACAGTCTCGTCCTGAATGGCGGAGATCATCTCCTCGAACATCTCGAGGGATTCCTTCTTGTAGGCGTCGATGGGGTTGACCTGCGCGTAGGCGCGCAGGCGGATGCCCTGACGCAGCTCCTGCATGGCGTCGATATGGTCCATCCAGTATTCGTCGACCACGCGCAGCAGCACCACGCGCTCAAGCTCGCGCATGATGGGGGAGGTGACGGCCTCCTCCTTGCGCTCGTAGGTGGTGACGGCGGCGTTGAAGAACAGCTCCGTCAGCTCGTCCTCGCCCATGGCGGCGAGCTCAGCGGGCGTTTCGGCGACCATGCCGCGCGGGAAGTACATACCCTCGAGGCTGCCGAGGATCTCGCGCACGCCGTCCTCGTCGAGCTTACCGTGCTCGCCGGAGTGGAGCGTGACCTGATTGGAAATGCCGCTGCGGATCATGCCGAAGATGGTATCCTTGAGGTTGCGGCCGTCGAGCACCTGCTTGCGCTGCCCGTAGATGATCTCGCGCTGCTTGTTCATCACGTCGTCGTATTCAAGCGTCGCCTTACGGGACTGGAAGTTGCGGGACTCGACGCTGGTCTGTGCGTTCTCGATGGACTTCGAGAGCATCTTGTTCTCGATGGGCGTGTCCTCGTCGAGGTTCATGCGGTCCATGAGGTTCGTGATGCGCTCGCCGCCGAACAGGCGCAGCAGATCGTCCTCGAGCGAGAGGTAGAAGCGCGTCTCGCCCGGGTCGCCCTGACGGCCGGCACGGCCGCGGAGCTGATTGTCGATGCGGCGGGAGTCGTGGCGCTCGGTGCCGATGATGAACAGACCGCCGGCCTCGCGCACGCGGTCGGCCTCGCCCGCGATCTCGGCCTTGTGTTTGGCGAGCGCTTCGGCGAACAGCGCGCGGGCGTCGAGGATCTCCTGATCGTCGGTCTCGGCGTAGCCGGTCGCCTCGGCAATCAGCTCGTCGGAGAGCCCGGCCTTGCGCAGATCGTTCTTGGCCATGTATTCGGCGTTGCCGCCGAGCATGATGTCGGTGCCGCGGCCCGCCATGTTGGTGGCGACCGTCACCGCGCCGAGCTTACCGGCCTGCGCGACGATCTCGGCTTCCTTCTCGTGGTTCTTCGCGTTGAGCAGGTTATGCTTGATGCCCTCGCGGGAGAGCAGATAGGACAGGTGCTCGTTCTTCTCGATGGACACCGTGCCGACCAGCACGGGCTGGCCCTTGGCGTGGCATTCCTTGACCTGCGCGATGACCGCGCGGTACTTTGCCGCCTCGGTCTTGTACACCACGTCGGGATCGTCAATACGCGCGATGGGGCGGTTGGTGGGGATCTCGATGATGTCGAGGTTGTAGATGGTGCCGAATTCCTCCTCCTCGGTCAGCGCTGTACCGGTCATACCGGAGAGCTTCTTGTAAAGGCGGAAGTAATTCTGGAAGGTGATGGTCGCGAGCGTCTTGCTCTCGCGGGCGACGGTGACATGCTCCTTGGCCTCGATGGCCTGATGCAGACCCTCGCTGTAGCGGCGGCCGAACATCAGTCGGCCCGTGAACTCGTCGACGATGACGACCTCACCGTCCTTGACGACGTAGTCGATGTCGCGCTTCATCGTGCCGTGCGCCTTGATGGCCTGGTTGATGTGGTGGGCGATGGTGGAGTTTTCGGGATCGGAGAGGTTCTCGATCTCGAAATACTGCTCGGCCTTGGCGATGCCGCGGGCGGTGAGCGTCGCGGTCTTGGCCTTTTCGTCCACGATGTAGTCGGCGTCAACGTTGACGTCCTCTTCCTCCTTTTCGTCCGTCTCCGCGATGACCTTCTTGCGGAAGCGGGCGACGAGAGCCTCGGTGCGGCTGTACATCTCCGTGGACTTCTGCCCGATGCCGGAGATGATGAGCGGCGTGCGCGCCTCGTCGATGAGGATGGAGTCCACCTCGTCCACGATGGCGAAGGCGTGGCCGCGCTGCACCAGCTCGGAGGAGAAGAGCGCCATGTTGTCGCGCAGGTAGTCGAAGCCCATCTCATTGTTGGTGCCGTAGGTGATGTCGGCGGCGTAGGCCGCGCGGCGCTCGTCGCTCGTGAGGTCATGGACGATCAGGCCCACGCTCAGGCCGAGGAAGCGGTGCACCTTGCCCATCCACTCGCTGTCGCGCTTGGCAAGGTAGTCGTTCACGGTGACGATGTGCACGCCGTTTCCGGTGAGCGCGTTGAGGTAAGCGGGGAGAGTGGCGACGAGCGTTTTGCCCTCGCCGGTCTTCATCTCGGCGATGCGCCCCTGATGGAGCACGATGCCGCCGATGAGCTGCACGCGGTAGGGATAAAGCCCGAGCACGCGGCCCGCGGCCTCGCGCACGGCGGCGAAGGCTTCGGGCAGAATGTCGTCGAGCGTTTCGCCGTTGGCGAGCCGCGCCTTGAATTCCGGCGTCTTGGCGCGCAGCTCCTCGTCCGTCAGGGCGCGGTACTCGTCCGCCATCGCCTCGATCTTATCGACGATCGGATAAATGCTCTTGAGCTCCCGCTCGGAGTAGGTGCCGAAGAGCTTGGTGATCAGTCCCATATCAAAAACTTCCTTTCACGGAAAATCGAAATACTTTTGCAAGAAAGCATAAAAATACTTCTATAGTATAGCACGCCCTGCCCGGATATGCAAAGGAAAAATGCGCGGGAATGTGAACGGACGGTAAATTTCCACACAATATGACGCCTGTGCGCCTTGCAAGCGGGTGCGGCGTGTGTTAAGATAGAGAAACCACGAAGCAAGAAACCCACAGCGAAGGACAACGGAGGATCTTACGATGAAACTGCATTTTTACGGCGCGGACCGCTGCGTGACCGGCTCGTGCCACTGTCTGGAGATCAACGGCAAGCGCATCCTGGTGGACTGCGGCTTACAGCAGGGGCGCGACGAGCTGGACAACGCCATGTTCGCCTTCAACCCCGGCGACATCGACATCCTGCTCGTCACCCACGCGCACATCGACCACACGGGCCGCATCCCGCTGCTGGTCAAGCGCGGCTTTACCGGACGCATCCTGACCACCCGTGTGACCGCCGACCTCATGCGCATCATGCTGCTCGACTCCGCTCATATTCAAGAGAGCGACGCCGAGTACCGCAACCGCAAGGGTCAGCGCGCGGGGCGCGATTATGTCGAGCCGCTCTATACCACCGAGGACGCGATGAATGTCTTTAAGTTCCTCACCGTCTGCGAATACGGCCAGAGCGTCGAGCTGTGCGAGGGCGTGACGGCGGTGTTCACCGACGCGGGCCACCTGCTCGGCAGCGCGAGCATCACGCTCGAGCTTGACGAGGGCGGCGTGCACAAGACGCTCGTTTTCTCCGGCGATATCGGCAATGTCGACCAGCCCATCATCCGCGACCCGCAGCTTTTGAAGAGGGCGGACTATGTGGTGATGGAGTCCACCTACGGCGACCGCAACCACACCGAGGTGTGGAGCTACACCGACGAGCTGGCGGAGATCATCGACGAGACGCTCGGCAAGGGCGGCAACGTCGTCATCCCGTCGTTCGCCGTGGGCCGCACGCAGGAGCTTTTGTACTTCATCCGCGAGATCAAGGATCAGGGGCTCGTGAAGTCCGTGCCCGATTTCCCGGTCTATATCGACTCGCCGCTCGCCAAGGCGGCGACCACGGTGTTCTGCGGCGACCTGCACGGCTATTTGGACGAGGCCGCGCTCGAGCTGGTGAAGGACGGCACGCATATGTTCTCGTTCCCGAACCTGCATTTGGTCGAGACGACCGAGGAATCCAGAATGCTCAACCTCGACAAAACACCCAAGATCATCATTTCTGCCTCCGGTATGTGCGACGCGGGGCGCATCCGCCACCACCTCAAGCACAACCTCTGGCGCGCGAACAGCGCGGTGGTGTTCGTCGGCTTCCAGTCGCCCGGCACGCTCGGGCGCAGACTGCTCGACGGCGTGGAGAGCGTGAAGCTCTTCGGCGAGGAGATCGCGGTCAAGGCGAAGGTCGTGAATTTCCAAGGCCTTTCCTCCCACGCCGACCACGACCATCTGATCGAGTGGATCAAGGCGTTCGATCCGAAGCCCGCGCACGTCTTTGTCGTCCACGGCGACGCGGACGTGGCGCCCGCGTTCGCGGACGAGCTGTGCTCCCTCGGCTTCTCCGCCCACGCGGCGAAGTTCACCGAGAGCTACGACCTCGCCGCCGGCGTGATGCTCAGCGAGGGCTACATCTCCGAGCGCAAGCGCACGATGCAGGCCAGCCGCGCGGACAACCTCTACGGCAAGCTGCTCGCCGCGGGCGAGGCGCTGCTTGAGCTCATCCGCCGCTTCAAGGGCCGCTCGAACAAGGAGATCGCCGCCTTTACCGGCCAGATCACCGCGCTCATCGACCGCTTCCAATAAAATAGAAGGAAAGGGCGCGGGGCTCCGCGCCCTTTTTTGGGGAAAACACTATGGCTGTCACGAAAAATCAGGAATACACCGTTACCGTCGAGGGCTATTCGGGCGAGGGCGCGGGCGTCGCGCGCATCGACGGCTTTGTCGTCTTTGTGTCCGGCGCGCTGCGCGGCGAGGTGTGCCGCGTTCTTATTCTGAAGGTGCTGAAGTCCGCGGCCTTCGCCAAGGTGCTTGAGGTGCTTGTGCCCTCGCCGCACCGCATCGCGCCGGACTGCCCGTATTTTCCGCGCTGCGGCGGCTGCACCTACCGCCACATGGACTATGCCGAGGAGCTTGCCCTCAAGCGCCGGCGCGTGCAGGATAATCTTGCGCGCATCGGTGGGAGCGAGGTCGAGGTGGAGGAGATCCTCGGCGCGGCGGAGACGCGGCGCTACCGCAACAAGGCGCAGTATCCCGTCTCGCCGGACGGGAGGATCGGCTTCTACCGCGCCCGCACGCACGAGGTCATCGACACGCGGGAATGTCTGCTGGTGAAGCCGGAGGCGGACGCCGCGGCGGAGGCCGTGCGGCAGTATATGCGCGATTTCCGCGCGGCGGGCTACGACGAGCGGACGGGGCGCGGCCTTCTGCGCCATGTCTATGTCCGCTCAAACACAAAGAGCGAGAGCCTGATCTGCCTGCTGGTGAACGGCAAGCGACTGCCGCATGAGGCGGAGCTGGTCGAGCGGCTGCGCTGCGCCTGCCCGAAGGCGGTGGGCATCGTGCTCGGCGAGAACACGCGGCGGGACAATGTGATCCTCGGCGAGCGTTACCGCACGCTTTGGGGGGCCGACCGGCTGGAGGATGTGCTCTGCGGGAGAGTGTTCCGGCTGAGCGTGCCGTCGTTCTATCAGGTCAACCACGAACAGGCCGAGCGGCTCTACGCAAAGGCCATCGAGTATGCGCAGCTCACGGGGGAGGAGACGGTGCTCGACCTCTACTGCGGCGCGGGGACCATCACGCTTGCGCTCGCGTCCCACGCGAAGCGCGTCCTCGGCGCGGAGATCGTGCCGGAGGCCATCGACGACGCGCGGGAGAACGCCGCGCGCAGCGGTGTGGAAAACGCCGAATTCTTCTGCGGCGACGCCTCCGACGTGGCAAAAAAACTCGCGCAGGAGAATCTGCGGCCCGACGTCATCACGGTCGATCCGCCGCGCAAGGGGCTGGCGGAGGACGTGGTGGAAAGCATCGCGCGGATGCAGCCGGAGCGCGTGGTGTATGTCTCCTGCGACAGCGCGACGATGGCGCGCGATGTGAAGCGCTTCGCCGCCCTCGGCTACCGCGCCGTGCGCGCCTGCGCGGTCGACCTCTTCCCCCGCGCCGACCATGTCGAGGCGGTTGTCCTCTTGTCGCGGGAAACAGATCCACGGACGGTCGAGGTCGGAATGGAAGCGGAGACCGGCGAGGGCAAGCGCGTCAATTACACCGGAAAAGCATAAGAGAACAAAAGAAAAACCGCCGTCGGACTCACATGGGGTCCGGCAGCGGTTTTCTATTCGCTTCGTGTGATGTCATGCACCCATTTGCCGCTGTGGATGCGCAAAAGTCCGACGGGAGTCTTTGCCAGGTGCTCGATGGCGATGCACAGGCAGAACATCTCGTTCGGCACCTTAAGGACAAGACCGAGCAGGCACATCAGCGGCAGCTCCATGCACCAGAGGGGAAAGTTGTCGATGAGCAGCGAGGCGCGTACGTCGCCGCCGCCGCGCAGCACGCCCACGACCATCGTGGACGAAAAACCGTGGAGGGGCATCACGCCCGCGTAGCAGTACACCATGACCGCGCACATCGCCGCCGCGCCCGCCGAGAGGGAGAAAAGCGGCAGCACATACGGCCGGAGCAGCGTAAAAAAGGCCAGAAGCTCCACGCCGCCGAGGGCGAGCGCGAAGAGAAATGCCGTGAGGCACACGGCCTTGCCGATGCGCACGACGCTCTCGCGGCTGCTGCCGATGCCGATCTCCTTGCCGACGATGACGGCGGCTGCGTTGGCGATGCCGTAGATGCCGGCGGTGGAGAGCTTGTCGATGCTGCCCGCCACGGTGTAGGCGGCGATGAGGTCGCCGCTCGCGGCCATGTGGCCCATGATGACGGTGATGAGCGAGTAGCCCACGCCCCAGAGCGTTTCGTTCGCCAGCACCGGCGCACTGTAATGCACGAAGCGGCGCAGCATCTCGCGGCCCGGGCGGAGAAGGGCGCTCCATTGGAGCGGCACGGTGCGGCAGCGCAGGGCGTAGCCGAAGGCGAGCGCAAATTCCACCACGCGCGAGAGCAGCGTGGCGGCCGCCGCGCCTGTGACGCCGAGCGCGGGGAAGCCGAGCTTGCCGAAGATGAGCACATAATTGCCCACGGTATTGCAGAGCATGGACGCGCCGAACACCAGCATACCGAAGCGCGGATTTTCGATGCTGCGCTGCATCCCGATGTAGATGGACGAGAGGGAATTGAGGATATACGAGAAGCCGACGATGCGGATATACGGCGTGCCGATCGCGACGAGACGGAGATTGTCCGTCACCAGCAGCAGAACATCCGCCGGGAAGAACGCCATGATGAGCGCGAAGAGCGTCGAGACGCTGCCGGCAATGCACAAGCCAATGCCGATGACGCGGTTGATGCTCTCGCGGTCGCCGCGGCCCCAGTATTGGCTGATGAGCACGCTCGACCCGCTCTGCAATCCAAAGACGATGAGCTGGATGATGAAGATGGGCACATTTGCCACCGTGACGGCGGACATCTGCTCGCTGCCGAGCAGACCGACCATGAAGGTATCGAGGAAGCCGAGCGAGGTGGTGATGAGATTCTGCACGATGATGGGCAGGGCGAGCAGAAAAAGCCGTCGGTAAAAGCCCCCGGGCTGACGAAGATAGGAGAACATGAGCGACCTCGAATGGAAAAATTACAGCATGGGAAAGCGCGTTTCCCTGTGCCTGCGGAGAGCGGAAACGAGCGCGTCGACGTCCGTTTTGGTCGTTTCGGGCGCGAAGCTGACGCGCAGAACGCCCGCGGCGGTCCTTTTGTCGAGCTTCATCGCGGCGTAGACGTGGCTGAGCTTGCCGCGGTGGCAGGCCGAGCCGGCGGAGATGCAGATGCCCTGCGCGCCGAGCTCGGTGACAACGTTCGCGCTCGGATAGCCGACGAGCGAGACGGAGAGGATATGCGGGGCGTCGCCGTTCCCGATGCGCACCACGCCGTCGATGGTGAGAAGCTGCTCGAGCGCGTACTGCTTGAGCTGCGCCATGCGGGCGAGCTTTTCCTCATAGCCCGCCAGCCGCAGCTCCACCGCCTTGGCGAAGCCCGCGACCTGCGCCGTGGCCTCGGTGCCCGAGCGCAGGCCGCGCTCCTGTCCGCCGCCCGCGAGCAGCGGACGCACCGCGCGGCAGCGCGGGCCGATGTAAAGCGCGCCGACGCCCTTGGGGGCGTTGAGCTTGTGTCCGCTGACGGAAATGAGGTCCGCGCCCAGCGTATCCGCGCGGAACGGGAGCTTCAAAAACGCCTGCACGGCGTCGGTGTGCAGCAGCGCCCTGGAGCCGCGCTCGCGCAGGAGCCGCGCGATCTCGCCGACGGGGAACACACAGCCGGTCTCGTTGTTCACGAGCATCACGGAGACGAGCGCCGTATCCTCGCGCAGCGCGTCCGCGACCTGCTGCGCGGTGATATTCCCCTGACGGTCGGGCGCGAGATAGGTGACGGCATAGCCCTCCTGCTCCAGCTGACGGCAAGGCTCGAGCACGGCGCTGTGCTCCACGGCGGTGGTGATGATGTGCTTTCCGACGCGGCGGTTCTGGTGGGCGGCAAGGCGGATGGCCCAGTTGTCGCTCTCCGTGCCGCAGGAGGTGAAGTACAGCTCGTCCGGCTTGCAGCCGAGCGCGGCGGCGATGACCGCACGGTCCGCCTCCAGACGCTTTTTCGCGGCGGCGCCGTAAGGGTACTGCGAGCTGGGGTTGCCGCTGCCGTTTAGTAAAACATCGTACATCGTATCCGCCACCTCGCGCGCGACGGGCGTGGTGGCGGCATGGTCGAGATAGATCATAGCAAAGCATTCCTTTCTTTGCACTTGCAATCAAGCGAAAACATGGTATGATTATATGCGGAAAATCCACGAAAAGCAAGGAGAAAGCATGAAGATCGGTATTTACACCCTGGGCTGCAAGGTGAATCAATACGAGACGCAGGCGATGGAGCAGGAGCTGACCGCCCGCGGGCACGAGCTGGTGGATTTTGAGTCTCCCGCCGATGCCTACATCATCAACACCTGCTCGGTCACGGCGGTGAGCGACAAGAAGTCGCGCCAGATGATCCGCCGCGCGAAGAAGAACAGTCCCGACGCGGTGGTCGCCGCCTGCGGCTGCTACGTCCAGACGCACGAGGAGGAGGCGAAGAGCCTCGGCATCGACCTTTTGATGGGCACGAACGACCGCGCGCGATTCCTTGACCGGCTGGAGGAGGCCGTGAAAACGCGCGAGACGGTCGCGGACATCGACGACGCGCTGCGCCGCCGCACGTTCGAGGTGCTGCCGGCGGGCGGCATGGCGAACCGCACCCGCGCGATGCTCAAGGTCGAGGACGGCTGCGTGAACTTCTGCACCTACTGCATCATTCCCTACGCGCGCGGCCCCGTGCGCTCGCTGCCGATGGACAAGGCGGCGGAGCAGGTGCGCGCCCTGCGCGCGCAGGGCTACCGTGAGCTTGTGGTCACGGGTATCGAAATTTCCTCCTACGGCCACGACCTCAAGGACGGCACGACGCTCATCGATCTTCTGGAGCTTATCGCCCGCGAGGGCGGGGAGATGCGTATTCGCCTCGGCTCGCTCGAGCCGCGCACCGTGACGCGGGAATTCTGCGAGCGGGCGAAAAAGCTCCCGACCCTCTGCCCGCACTTCCATCTCTCGATGCAGTCCGGCTGCGATGCGACGCTCAAGCGCATGAACCGCCGGTACGACACCGCGCGGTATTATGAGTCTGTGGAGCTTCTGCGCGAATATTTCGACGACCCCGCCGTCACCACCGACCTCATCACCGGCTTTCCGGAGGAGACGGAGGAGGAGTTCGGCGAGACGCTCGCCTTCATTGAAAAGTGCGGCTTCGCCGCCATGCACATCTTCCCCTATTCCGTCCGCCCCGGCACGAAGGCCGCGGCGATGGCGCAGGTGGACATGAGCGTGCGCGAGGAGCGCGCGGCGCGCGCCGCCGCCGTCGCGGAGCGGATGCACCAAGGCTATCTCGCCCGCTGCGTGGGAAAGACCTTCCCCGTGCTCTTTGAGCAGGACAGAGGAGAGGGCAGCGTCGGCCACGCGCCGAACTATATGCCCGTCACGGTGGGGATGAAAGGGTTACATAACACTGTGCAAAACGTGCGCATCACCGCCGTCGACGGCGACGGCCTGCGCGGGGAACCGGAGGAGACATGAAAAGCCACTTTTTTGCCTACATCGCGCGGATGCGCTACATCACACGCTGGGCGCTCATGCGCAACACCTTTTCCGAAAACGTGCAGGAGCACAGCCACATGGTCGCGGTGCTCGCGCACGCGCTCGCGGTGATCCGAAACCGCGTGTACGGCGGGCAGATCGACGCGGGACAGGTCGCCGCGGTCGCGCTCTACCATGACGCGAGCGAGATCATCACCGGCGATATGCCCACGCCTATCAAGTATTACGCGCCCGAGATCCGCGACGCCTACAAGAAGGTCGAGGCGGTCGCCTGCGGACGGCTCCTTGCCATGCTGCCCGACGAGCTCAGGCCGGACTACGACGACGTGCTCGACTGCGCGGACGGCGAGGTGCTCGAGCTGGTCAAGGCGGCGGACAAGCTATCCGCCTACATCAAGTGCGTCGAGGAGCTCAAGGCGGGCAACGCGGAGTTCCGCCGCGCCGCCGAGCAGACCCGCGCCGCGCTCGACGCGATGCATCTGCCCGAGCTGGATTACTTTATGGAGCACTGCGCGGAGAGCTTTTCCATGACGCTCGACGAGCTGGAATAACAGGGAGGAAGAAACCATGATCAAAATTCGGACGCTATATATCGTTCTGCCGCTTACGATCCTGATGGCGGTGGGCTGCTACCTCAAGGGCTGGACGGCGGGCATCGCCCTGTGGGCGTTCCTTGCGCTCGTGTGCGTGGGGCGCATTCTGCGCGAGCGGAAGGAGAAGAACGGCGCGGAGGACGCGCAGAAAAAGGAATAACGCACCGTGTGCGAAAAAAGCGGGGGAGCATCCATCGGGAAGCTCCCCCGCTCTGCTGCTGTTTCCTCTGTCTCAATGCCGTGCGGGGCCCACCGTGTCAACGTATTCCAGCGCGGCGGGCCTGCCGTCCTCGTCAGAGATGAGCCGCCAGACCGTGTGCGCGCTGCTCCACGGCGCGCAGGCGTAGAGATAGACCCCGTCGGTCGTGTAGTCGTAGAGCTCCCGCGTGAGGTCCGTGCGGTCGACGGTGAGGAGCCATTCCTCGCCGGTCGCGATGTCATGACATCCGACGCCGACGTATCGCTGTTCGGCAAGCTGCCATTCGTACTGGTCGTAGAAAACGAACCCGTCTGCCGCGGCGACGTAGCTGCGTGTGTTCGGGCAGCGCAGCGTTGTGACCGAGCCGTCCGCACCGAGGCAGAGCATATTGTGTGTCAGCTTCCCGCCTCTCACACACTCGACCAGAGCGTATTGGCCGCCGCGGAGCACGAAGAAGCCCTGATCGAACAGCGTCCCCTCGGGTGTCACGTCCTCGCCGTCGCGGAGAAGCCGGTAGAGGGCGACCCCGTCCGCCCGCTGACCGCTCGGCACGAGGGTAAATTCGTACCCGCCGAACGTGAGGTGCGTGTTTTCATAGAACTGCTCGAAGCCCGCACCGGAGGATGCGTACTCCTGCCGGACCTCCAGCAGCTCGCCGGTCCTGCCGTCGAGCAGGTATTCGCTCCAGACGATGGTGTCATTATAGCTCCAGGACGGTACATTGGGCTCTGTGTCGGTTGGGACTTTGTCCTGATGAATGGTATAGCTGTTGAAGCGGAGCCGGACGTCGATGCGCCCGTCGCCGAGCAGCGAGAAGAAAAGCCGCGTGCAGTCCTGCGGTGCGGTGTAGAGCTTTATCCGCTCGCCCGTCTCGTGTACCTGCACATAGAGCGTTTCGCCCCGAAGGTAGTAAATGCCGTAGCCGTTCACTGCGTAGCCATCGTACCAGAAGGTGCTGAGCACCCGCTCGCTCGTGCCCATGGCGGGATCGTAGCACCAGACGCCGCTGTGGCGGACGTGGTAATAATAGCGGCCGTCCGCGATCGTGCCGGGGCTGGAGGCGCAGCCCGCGCCGAGCGAGTAGTCGAAGCGTCCGGCGACGTAGATGCCGCTGAAAAGCACCAGTGCGATGCACGCGGCCTTGATCAGCGCCGTCCGCCATGAGCGCTTCGGCCTCTGCCGCCGCGCGCCGCACTCCGCCAGCAGCTCGTCGCCAAGATAGCTGAGGGAAGCACTGAGCTGTTCGTTCGTCATACCGTAAAGCCCTCCTGTTCCAGATGTGCGCGCAGACCATGCCGTGTGCGGTAGAGGAGGCTTTTGACCGCGCCGATGCTTGTGCCGTACTGCCGCGCGACGTCGGCAAGCGGATCGACGTAGAAATAGCGGGCGAGGAAGACGCCGCGCTCGCGCGGCGAGAGCGTGCGCAGGTAGCGCTCGATGCTCTCGGCGAGCAGCCTCGCGTCCAGCGCTTCGTCCGCCTCGCCGCCGACCGCGTCGCCCAGCTCTTCAAGGGAGAGAAGATATTCCCGCGCGCCGCGCTTCTGCGCGCCGTCGCGGCGATAGCGGTCGATGGCGCCCTGCCGCGTCAAACGGCTGAGAAAAGCCGGAAACACCGGCGGGCGCTGCGGAGGAATGGCGTTCCACGTTTTCAGATAGGTGTCCGAGCGCACCTCCTCGCAGGCAAACTGGTCGAGGAGAATGCGCTGCGCGAGCTGCAGGAGCCGCGCTCCGTATTTTTTGTCGGTCTCGCCGATGGCATCCTCATTGCGCGCAAAATACAGCGCGATGATCTGCTCGTCCTTCATTTGGCCCCGCCTCCTTTCACTCTATTTACCGCAAACGCGGCGCGAAGGTCGCGCGGAACACGCAAAAAATTTTTTCTTCCTCTATTTTATCCGATGGCGGTGTGAAAGTAAATGCCGCGATTTGTGCGTTCCGCAGCTTGCATTTTGCGGCGAAGCCCTTATAATGATGACATTCTTTTGCGCAGGGAGGAAGGACTCATGGAACAGCGGAGGGCGCGCGGGATGCTTGCAGCCGCAGCCGTTATCTTCGGTACGCTTGCGCCGTTCGTGCGCGGCATTTCCGTTTCCTCGGGCGAGCTGGCGCTTTACCGCGCGGTGATGGCGGCGCTGCTCGTCGGCGGCTATCTGCTCGTGAGCGGGCAGAAGCTCGCGCTGCGCGCGAATCGGCGCGAGGCCGCGCTGCTGCTCCTCTCCGGCATGGCGATGGGCGTGAACTGGATCTTGCTTTTCGAGGCCTACCGCTACACCACCGTGTCCGTCGCGACGCTGAGCTACTATTTTGCGCCCGTGCTCGTCACCGCTGCTTGCCCTCTGCTCTTTCACGAAAGGCTGACGGGAAAGCAGATCGTCTGCTTCGTGATGTCCACGCTGGGACTGGTGCTGGTCATCGGCGTCGGGGGGCTCCGCGGCGTCGCGGATGTGCGGGGCGTGCTCTTCGGCCTCGGCGCGGCGGCGTTCTACGCCGCGGTCATTCTGCTCAATAAGTTCATCCGAAGCGTCGCGGGCATCCAGCGGACCTTTTTGCAGTTTTTAGCCGCCATCGTCATTCTCATTCCCTACGTCGCCGCGACCGGCGGTGTATCGCTGGGGACGCTCGACGCGCGCGGCTGGGTCTGCCTGCTCATCGTGGGCTTCTTCCACACGGGCGTGACCTACTGCCTGTATTTTTCCGCCCTGCGCGAGCTGCCGGGGCAGGAGGTCGCTCTGCTGAGCTACATGGACCCGCTCGTGGCGGTCATCGTCTCGGTGACGGTGCTCGGCGAGCCGGTCACGGCGCCGCAGCTCGCCGGCGGTGCGCTGATCCTCGGCTTCACGCTCTGGAACGAGCTGCCGGAGAAAAAATAAAAAAGGGAGACGGTTTGCAAAACCGTTTCCCTTTTTTCATTCAGCGAAGCGGATGGTGATGGGGCAGATCTCGGCCCTGGTCGCCACGCGCATATTCGGCCCGAAGAGACCGACGCCCGAGGTCACGATGCTGTGCATCGACCCCACGCGGAGACAGCCGCAGGCATTCTCCCAAAATAGCCGGACGGTAAGGTTGCCGGGGAACATCTGCCCGTCGTGCGTGTGCCCGCAGAGATCGACGTCCACGCCCGCCGCGGCCAGCTCCTCCAGCTCGCGCGGCTGGTGGTCGAGGACCAGAATGGGCTTGCCCGCGTCCAGTCCCTCGACGAGCTCCGCGGGCGTTTTGCGCACCTCGATCCCGCGCCCCGGGCGCTGCGCATCGGGGCGGCCGTAAAGATAAACCTCGCCGCCGAGCAGCACGGCCTCGTCGCGCAGGAGACGGATGTTCGCGGACGCGAGAAAGGCGTCCATCTCGGGGCTGCTCTGCTTTTTCCCGTCGCTTCGGAAGGTGAAGCCCGCTAAGATAGGCTCCTCGATGTCGTGGTTGCCGTAGACGGCGTAGACGCCGTACCTCGACCGGATGCCGCGCAGCACCGCAGCGATCTGCTCCGGCTCCTCCACGGCCTCCCAGGCGTTATCAAAAATGTCGCCCGCAATGACGACAACATCGGCGTCCTGCTCGTTCACGCGCGCGACCATGCGTTCCATCTGCGCAAGGCCCACGTTGTAGCCGAGGTGGAGATCGGCGAGCAGCACGACCTTCATGCTCTCCATGCTGCCGGCGGACTTGTTTACGGTGATCTCGTAGGGCGTGACGCGCACGACGCGGGCGTTGATCACGCCGCCGACGGAGGTCGCCAGAATGACCGCCGCGCACAGACAGCCCGCGATGCGGTGCATCCGCGCCGAGCGCAGAGAACGGAGCTTCAGACCGTGGACGAGCAGCAGCCGCAGTCCGTCCGCGAGCAGGACTGCCAGCAGCAGATAGAGCAGCACGCCGAGCCAATAATTCCCGATGAGCATGAGCGCGCGCTTCAGCCGTCCGGCAGGCAGCGGAAAGGCCAGAACAAAGGAGAGCGCAAAGAAGGCGTACAGCGCGGCGGGCACGGCCCAATGCTTCCGCTTGCGGAACCACGGGAACCACGCCCGCACCCAGCCCATGATACGGCGGAACAGATAGAGATTGAAAAGCAGGTAAAACGGTGCGAGGAGGAAGGCAAGCATGGCGCGTTCCGCGCTCCTTTCCGAAAGGGGAGACACCCTTTGTTTTCGGCGCTATTCTACTCCCTTTACGCCCTTGGCGCAAGAGAAAAGATGCGGCGCGAGGCGCACACTTTTTTTGGACAAAAGTGACATTGACAACCCTTTCCTACAAATTTATAATCACAATCTCGTATGAAAGATATCAAAATACACCGTGGTAAAAGGTGAGGCTTATGAATCATCAGTCGTCGTTTTCGCTTCGTTCGTTCTTTCAGCCCGTGGACCTCACGCAGGGAACGTGCTGGAAGACGCTGCTCGTGTTCGCGTTCCCCATTATCGTTTCCTACCTGCTCCAGCAGGTCTATTCCATCAGCGACGCCGCCATTGTCGGTCAGACGCTGACGGCGAGCGAGGTCGCCGGTGTGAACGACACCACCTCGCTCGCGATGATCTTCCTGCAGTTCGCCTTCGGCGCGAGCGCGGGCTTCTGCACCGTGACATCGTGCTTTGTCGGTGCGCGCGACAGCGCGGGCGTCCGCCGCTCCATGGCGACGCAGATCGTCCTCTCCGCGGCGCTGACCGCTGTTCTCACGGCGCTGGCGCTGGCGCTGCTCGACCCCATGCTCGCGTGGATCAACGTCACGCCCGCGAGCGGGGAGGTCTACCGCGCGGCCTATACCTACTGCGCCATCCTCTTCGGCGGCATCGGCGCGCAGCTTTTCTATAATTTCATCTGCTCGTTCCTGCGCAGCATGGGCGACAGCGCCACGCCGCTCGCGTTCCTGCTTTTCTCGACGATCCTCAACGTGGGGCTGGATCTGCTCTTCATCCTCTCGTTCCACTGGGGCGTCGCGGGCGCAGCCATCGCCACCGTTGCGGCGCAGCTCATCAGCACGCTCGGCTGCTTTCTCTACGCCTTTTTGAAGTATCCCGAGCTGCGATTGCACCGCGAGGACTGGCGCATCACAAGGCGCGACGTTACGCGCCATCTCATTCAGGGCATCCCGCTCGGATTGCAGTTCTCCGTCCTCGCCATCGGCATCATCGTGATGCAGAGCGTCATCGTGCAGTTCGATACGCTTGGCGGCGAAATGGTCTCCAACGCGGCGCAGAACGGCTTCGGCGCGGCGAACAAGCTCAATAACCTCCTTATGACGCCGCTCAACGGCCTCGGCGCGGCGATGACCAGCTTCACCGCGCAGAACCTCGGTGCGGGCGACCACGCGCGCATCAAGAAAGGAACGGTGCAGGCGCTCATCATTGTCTGGACGATGTGCCTCATCTCCATCGCAGCTGGACTGCTGCTCTCGCGCGGCGGCGGGTATCTCTATATCTTCCTCTCACCCGATAAGGTCACGGCGGAGACGATGCGCTACGGCAACACCTATCTCTATGTCGACCTGTCGCTCTACCTCTTCCTCGGCTTCATCTTCGTCGTGCGCAACTGTGTGCAGGGCATCGGCAAACCGCAGTTCGTGCTCGGCGCGGGCGCGGCCGAGCTGGCCGCACGCGTGAGCGTGTGCCTGCTGCTGCCGCCGCTGATCGCGGGCGGTCCGGTCAATTCCGATGCGCCGCGCGCGGCGGTCTATGCCCTCTGCTTCGCCGATCCCTTTGCCTGGATGGCGGCGGACACCGTGCTGCTCGTGCCCTTCCTGCGCAATATCATGAAAATGGACTATCGCTACCTGAAAGGAACAATGTAGGAAGAAACAAAAAGTTTTTGTCGCTTTTTTAAAAAAACTTGAAAATAAGGCTTGCAATTTGCGCCGGGATATGCTATCTTATTTAGGCTGAGTTCAGCAAAACAGCATATCCGGGTGTGGCGAAGTTTGGTATCGCGCTTGAATGGGGTTCAAGAGGCCGCTGGTTCGATTCCAGTCACTCGGACCAAGTAATGA
>ERZ1106963.1547-NODE-1547-length-27431-cov-5.032547_pt1 | contig 27431 bp, 24 predicted proteins | sample MGYA00403681_ERZ1106963 | MGnify/ENA primary metagenome ERZ1106963 (study PRJEB35170, sample SAMEA104062407) | human gut metagenome | biome: human gut; feature: human-associated habitat; material: faeces | place: Denmark | collected 2012-05-03 ...
ATGGCGGAACACATCACGCGCAACCTTTAAAAAGAGGCCGCTTCCCCAAAAAGGCGCTGCACGGGCACATGCGCTGGGTGCAGGCTTTGCCGCATGTGCTGCTGTGGCGATCCTTTGCATCGCGCTGCTGCCCATACTGCAGGCCCGGACGATCATCCCGGGTCACTCATGGAATGCCTTTGAGATTATTGTTGAACGTAAAAAGGCATCCGTTCGGATGCCTTTTTACTGGTGGAGCGTCCGCTCCCAAATCCGAACCCGATTTTGCCTCACTACCAAAGGTTTCTTCCACTTGGGCGAGGGTCACGGTGTGGCTTCCGTCCTTGTAGTTATATGTCAGCACTATTCTATCATCATAAAGGTAGATTGCGTTTACAAACGTGTCTATGAGCCGTTGCCGGAACGCCATATCGTTGACGTTGCCGTTCTTGAACCTGCTAATCCAGAATATTACCTGTTCCTTCGTCAGCATGGGCTTTTGCATTTCTTCCTGCGCAATGGAGATTTCAATCTGCTCCCGCACCGCTTCCAACTCGTCCATGCGCTGCTTCATGGAGGGATGGAACATGCCGTTTTGAATAGCGTCTACAATGTTCTCTATGCTTTTCCGCGTGTCCTTCAACTGGTTTTTGAGCGCAGGCAATACCGTGTTCTCGCCCTGCTGCAATTCCATCACCGCATCCGCCATGCGCTCGATCACATTATCGGCAAGAGTGGTTTTCATGGTATAATCCACCACAAAGCTCTCAATCCAACCCTTCTGTACGGTTTTCTTGTCACAGGTTTTGCCACGCTTGGCGTTTACACATTTGTAGTAATAGTGGACTACGCCCGTTCTGCTCGTTCCGCTTTCACCTACCATGAACGCGCCGCATTTGCCGCAATAGAGTTTGGTTGTCAGCAGATAATTGACCTCGGCTTTCTCCCGCGCGGGCGCTTTCTTATTCTTTTCAAGCCGTTCCTGCACCCGATCGAAAAGCTCCACGGGAATGATAGCGGGAATGCCGCCGGGGATAACCGTATCCCGATAGATGTATTCCCCGATGTAGCGGCGGTTTTTCAACATGCGGTGGAGGCTGTTTTTGTTGAAAGGATTATTATACTGCGTCCGTATGCCACGCTCATTCATCATATCGCAGATTTCTTTCACTGTTACGCCATCGGCATACAGGGCGAATATCTCCTGCACCACGGGTGCGGTAGTAGCATTAATGGCGTAATGCTGTTCCTTGTCTGTGGTGTACCCAAGCGGCAACGCACCGCCATTGTACTTGCATTTGAGAGCGTTTTCTGTCAAGCCGCGCAATATCTTTTCGGACAGTTCCGCAGAATAAAACTCGGCATAACCTTCTAGCATGGATTCGAGCAGAATACCCTCCGGCCTGTCGGAGATGTTCTCCTTTGCCGATATCACTTTGACACCGCTCTTTTTGAGAAGCATCTTGTAGTATGCGGAATCGTAGCGGTTGCGTGAAAAGCGGTCAAGCTTCCACACAATCACAACGTCAAACAGCCGCTTTGCGCTGTCCTTTATCATGCGCTGAAAGTCGGGCCTGTCGTCCGTCTTTGCAGATAAGGCGCGATCAATGTAGTTACCGATAACGGTAATACCCTGCCGTTCGGCAAACTCCATGCACTCGCGTATCTGTCCTTCTATGGATTCCTCGCGCTGATTGTCGGAGGAATAGCGGGCGTAGATCACTCCGTTCATTTCGTTTCCTCCGCTGCCATGCTCAACAGCATTTCCTTAAAGCGTTTGTTCATGGGTGAACCCTCGGTGAAGCAGGATTCCACAAACTCGTTCCAATCGGTCTTGTTCTTGAACTGCTCCTGCACCCGTTCCGGCTGGAAAGAATAATACTTGCCGTGCGGGTCGGTGGTGCGCCCGTAGATATAATCAAGAGAAACTTCAAAGTAATCCGCATACCAAATCAATATCCGATATGGCACGATGGAGCGGTCGTGCTCGTAACGGTCAATACTGGATTGATTCGTTCCCGCAAGCTCTCCGATTGCCTTTTGCGTAAGCGTCGTTGTGGCGCGTAATGCTTTGAGTCGTTTGCCGATTTGGATATGGCTATCAAGCTGTATCATGCGTGTCGCTCCTAACCCGTTTTCCATATAATACCCTAACTATGCGTTAAATACAACATCAAATATTGATATTTTCTCGCGCTTCTTTGGTGGTGGGCAAAGCGATCTCGCGGTCAAACTCCTCCAAACTCATGTGCCCATCCCGCACGTCCTTCAGCAGCGCCTTTGATTTATCCATCCATGCAACGTAATCGGAATATGAAAAATCCTCCGGATTGCGCCGTACCCGCATCTGATAGTTGTTCCGATACTTGCCATAGAGTACCTTTGCTTCGTTGGCGCTGACCCCTCGAAGATACTTGTCGGTGGAGGCAAACTCCTTGCAAGCCTTGCCGCTTGTCTCATCCGCCAACCTGTCGCAGTAGATGGAAGCTTTGGAATGAGGGCGGAAATATCGTTTGCAATACTGGCACTTGCTTATCACATGATTGTTGGCGCTCATATACTGGAACTCGGCAAAAATAAGAGTGCGAATGTCGTTTGCCGTATAGAAGCCGTGAGCGATCAGTACGCCATCTTCTTTTTCCGTTTCTAAATCGTCCTCCCATATAATGCGCTGCTCCATGAACGGCAGGCCAGCCGCTTTTTGAACGCGCAATAAGGGTTCGTATTCTTCGGTTTGCATGTCATAGTACCGCTCTATGGGTTTACAGGAGGCATTTTCTGCTTCCCTGTCCAACGCATATCCGCATATCAAAAGCAAGTTCTCTTTGAATGCCGCCATTTGTTCCGTAAGGGTACAGAGCCGCGTGAAAAGCTCGTTTGTGGCTTCCACAAGGGAGTAATCCCTTGTCTGTTCCTCTTGGAATATTGTCAGTCTATCCGTAGTACGCTTGTTTTCTAAATAGTTACGGAACAGGTCGAGCATAATGTCCACCGCCATCTGACGCGCATATTTCGCATTCATGGCCTCGTCTACGGCTGCTTCCAGCATCTCGTCAACTGTCTGTCCAAGGAATGGATGGAGCGTGTTCAACTCGTCATATAAAGCCTTGTAGTATGCCCCTAACACAATATAATTCTTGCTGTCGTCCTGCATATTGAGCAGGGCTTCTTGATCTATATTTTCCACATGGCACCGTTCTTTCAAATCTGCAAGCTCGTCGCGGCGTTTCTGCCAATCCACATCCATAAACGCAAACATCAGCTTCCCAAGGCCGTACTTTTCCGTCCGCTCCCGAATCAAAGTGTATTCGTTCTTTCCGCGGAAGCTGAGATACTTTTTGTGTTCCATTTCTTTCCCCTCGCGTGTTCCGTTTTGTGTCCAAAAATGTGTATTACGATACTTTGTATACATTATTCTAACACATATTGTACAATGCGTCAATCTGCAATATGATATGCGTGTTCCAAATATTTAGAAATAAATACTTAGAACACGCATCTTGACAACTGAATAGCATTTTACCGCACGAGATACCATGTGAAGCCTTATGTGCTTAAAGCACATAAAGCAGCGGGCATAGCCCGACAGGACAACGCGCACAGGGAACCCTCCATAGGCGAGGGCGGCGCAGGAACCGGGGCGGTTATGAAAATGCGAAGAATCCAAGGACACAAAGGAGGTCTATATGCAAATCAAACTGGGCATTGACAACGGCAACTACAACACCAAATCCTCGGAGCATTTGCTCCACGCTTCGGGGTTTACCATGAGTGACAGGGAGTTTATCACCAGCGACATGCAGCTTTTCTATGATGGAGCATATTATGCCGTTGGTGGCAAGCGGATGAGCTTTCAGCAGGACAAGACGAAGGAGTCGGACAGTTTCATCCTGTCGCTGCCATCCATCGCACACGCTATGAAGCAGGCGGGCGTGAATGAGGCGGAGATCGTGCTAGGTGTTGGATCGCCCATCGACATTTACGGGACGCAGAAACAGGCTTTTCGGGATTACTTCCTGCGTGGCGATGTGGCTTTTGATTTTGAGGAAACGTCCTACCGCTGCCATATCGCGGATTGTAAGGTGTTCGCACAAGGGCACGCGGCGCTGTGCCGCCACTACAACGCCCTCAAGCAGTACACGACCATCACCCTTGTAGACATCGGTGGGTACACGGTAGATGTGCTTACCCTGCGGGAGTTCAAGGTTGACCGGGGAAGCTGCGGCAGCTTGCGCATGGGTACGATCACCTTGTTCAATGCCATACGGGGCGAATTGCAGCGGGAGAACATTATTCTCTCGGATGCTTTGATCGGAGATGCCATTACGGGGCGCATCCAGCACGCGGACAGTGCGAAAATCGCTGCCATTGCGGAACGGCATGTGCAGCATTATCACCGTGAACTGCTCAACGCCTTACGGGAGCGCGGCATAGACCTGAAGCTCCCCACGGTGTTTGCAGGCGGCGGTGCTGAATTATTAGGTGGCAGGCTCATTTCGCCGGAAGTGGCAACGGTGGACATTCTTGACCGCTTCGCCAACGCCGAGGGGTACAAGCTGCTTCTCGGTCAGTAACCATGCGTGAACGCAGGAATTTGACGTTCGACATGGACAACCCGCGACACCGTGAAGCGCTTATCCTTTTCGATGCCCAACCTGGCAAGCTCAAAAGCGAGTATGTAATCGGCTGCATTTTGCAGACAGAGCAGGAGAACCGTCTTGAAGCGGTGATACGGAAAACGGTTTCCGAGGTGCTTGCGGGCGTGTCCTATTTTCCGGCTGGTAACGCTTCGCCGAAAAAGGAAACAAAGCCCACGGAGGACATTACGGATTTGCCGGAAGATTTGCGCTTTGCCATGGACGATGGTATTTGAACCACGATGGTGCAAATACCGAATATGAGAAACGCACTTGCACCATGACGGTGCATTATTTGTTTGCGGCGGTTCATACGGCGCAAACACCGATATGCGGGCGGAAGCAATCCCGTCCGCATGTTCGTCTGGCAGAGGTTGGAGGACGATGGTGCGCGTGGCAAGGCAAAAGCCACGCGCACCCAACCCCGCCGCAGCGGGCGTTCTACCTTGGGGGCCTTCGGCCCCACAGTTCGCAACCATCGCAATGCCGCGATATCGCTTGCATTGCTCGTTGCTCACTGGGCTGACGCCTCGCTTATTCTGCCACTGGCAGAGCTTGGCTCTGCCCCCACGCTACTTTGCAGCCGTAAGGCTGAAAGTAGCATAGTGGGTAATACACTTTCCGCGGAAAGTGACAGCCACGCCCGCAGGCGAAAGGAAGGAAAGGAGGCGAACGGTATCGCAAGAAAGGATTGCACGGTTGTACGAAACAGCAGCTACAAGAAAACCAATTTTGCATTAAGGGAGCGGCACAACGAGCGAAAGAACGAGGAATACGCCAATCCCGACATCATACCGGAGCGCAGCAAGCTCAACGTCCACTTCAAACGTTGCGAGGGGACTTATGCGCAGGCCTTCGACAAGCTCCTTGAAGATGGCATAATCAGCACCCGAGGGCTAAAGCCCGATGCAGACGTGTTCTGCGAATTTGTGTTTGATGTGAATACCGCATACTTTGAGGAAAACGGCGGATATGACTTTGCACGGGACTTCTTTGAGGAAGCCTACCGTATGGCAGTGAAGGAGGCGGGCGACGAACGCTACGTCCTTTCCGCCGTCCTCCACGCCGACGAACGCAACAGGGGGCTCTCCGAGGCACTGGGATACGATGTATTTCATTATCATCTGCACGTTGTCTATATTCCCGTGGTAGAAAAGGAAATTCTGTGGTCAAAACGCTGTAAGGATGAAGCCCTGCGCGGCATGGTAAGAGAGATAATCCATCAGGTGAGCCGCTCCAAGAAATGGGCATATCCCGAAGCGGTTGATGAGCAGGGCAAGCCCATCCTCGGAAAGAACGGAAAACCGATACGGATTCCGTCCTACTCGCTTTTGCAAGACCGCTTCTATGAACACATGCGGCTAGCGGGATTTGATGGCTTTGAACGCGGGGAGCTCGGCAGTACACGGGTCAATCTAAACAGTCTTGATTTCAAGATTCAAGAGGATAAAAAACGGCTTATGCAGCTTGAAAAACTGGTCGCTGCAAAGGAAATGAAACTGGAGCAGGTTTCCGAAAAGCTCGTTGCCCAGAAGCAGGTCAACAAACAATACCACGATTTGGACGGCATAGGTAAAAAGACGGTGTTTGGAAAGATAGAGCTCACTGAGAAAGACTATACGGATGTTATTTCCCTCGCAAGAGAGGGCATATTGTCCCGCGTCAAAATATCCGAGTTAACACAGAAGCTGCAAGATGCAGGCGCACGTATACTCGATTTGCAGAGCAGCTGGGAAAGGCTATATGAACAGACAAAAGATTTCCGTCAAGCGGTCAAGCTCGCGCCGCAGCGCGTCAAGGAGGTATTCACAGAGATCTTTGCGAAAGACCGTGAAACGCGGGAATTGCAGCGCATATTACGCCGCAGCGTGAAAAAGCGCAACGAGTATGAGCGCTGATATGCACCTTGAAAACTGAATACGGAGGCAAAATGAACAAGCAAAAAACCTACAGGAGCACCCACCCGCCGGATAAGGCCAAACAAGATATCCCCAATCATGTGATCGAATCCCTTGCCCGCTGCGCCCTGCCGCTGATTCGGGCATATTTTGAGAGCGAGGAGGGGCGAAGGGAATTTGAAGAGTGGAAGAATAAGGGAAAGCTGAAATAGAGTATCAGAGATATCTATGTAGATAATTGGCTCCAGCAGTATTGCTGGAGCCAGTCCAAATAATTCTAACACAGAATTCAGATTAATTCGTACATTGGTCTATATGAACGACTTCATTATAGTAATGCTCTATTATTATGGTATCGCATTACGAACATCATCGCAAGGTATAAAGCAAGCTTCAATCCGATGCTTATCAATGCAGGATACAAACAGGCTCTAAGATCGAGTTCTCTTAATCCACAAAAAACCGGGGTATATTGCGGCATTCCCCCATATCCAAACGCTACCGTCCCGTTTTACGACGACGTTCAAAGTCGAAGCCACAAAAATGGAACTCACATCATCCATGATTTTGCTTGGTGAAAGTTTGCTTATTGTATCGCCTGTCCCAAGTTGCCCAGCTTCATTGTCTCCCCACGCCCACAGGCTGCCGTCTTGCTTCACAGCCAGGCTGTGATTGACACCCACTGCGCCAAACGCAACATCGTCCATGATTTTAATAGGTTTATTCGAGAAAGAGCTGTCCCTGGAAGCGTACTGGGCGGCTGCAGAATCAGGCTCAAAGATAATATCCCGCCCCCACATCCAGGTGATTTACCAGCGATGATTTGCCAAACGATACGGAACAGCACACAGATTTATGTAAAATTTTAGCAGAATATTTGCCATTCAGCATGCAAAAGTGTCCTTGCACATTGACTTTTTTGAGTGTTGTGCGTATAATTTGATTTATGAAGTTGCAGCACAAAATGAACTCGTGCGGAAGGTTGGTGAAAAGATGGCCGACAAAGTAATCCTTAAAAAGCTGGCAGACGAATGCGGAGGTGTATTCCGCACATCTGATCTCGCAGCCCTCGGCTATAACACCTATGCTATTCGGAAACTGGTTGATGAGCAAATCATCGAGAGAATCAAGCAAGGCTATTACAGCCTTTGCAAAGCGGATGAACATATATCAGAGGCGGCACAAGTTGCCCAACTGTTTCCGGATGGTGTGCTGTGCATGTACACGGCCCTGTTCTATTACCGCTATTCTGACCGGACGCCCCTGGAATGGAATATTGCAGTCGACCGGGATACATCCAAATCCCGTTTCAAGCTGGACTATCCCTTTGTGCAGCCGTACTACATGAAAAAGGAATTTTTGGCCTTTGGCGTTACAACCGCAGATTACGGCGACTGCACCATGCAAATATTTGACCGGGATCGGTTGATTTGCGAATGCATTTTTTGTGAAAACAAAATGGACAGAGAGACCTACAACAAAGCCATCCAGAGCTATGTAGCAGATACGAAAAAGAATGTACCCAAACTGCTGGAATATGCCGAAAAACGTAGAGTTCTGAAAAAGGTGAAAGATCGGATAGGAGTGTGGCTGTAATGGATATGGGCGCATCCGTCATTGCACGGCTGAAAAACAAAGCAAAAGAAACAGGCAAGCCCTTCCAGCTGCATTTACAGCTGTTCTGCCAAGAAGAATTTCTGCGGCGGCTGGCTGCCTCCTGTTATGCGGAAAACCTGGTGCTTAAGGGTGGCCTCTTCATTTACACGCTGACCAATTTTGAGAGCCGGGCTACCGTTGATATCGATTTTCTGCTACAACAATTCCCCGGAAGGATTGAGAACATCAAACGCATGGTGGATGAGATCATCTCCGTGGGCAGCGGCAACGATTTTATTACATTTACTTCCAGAGGATTTGAAACTATTTCTCCCCAGCGGAAGTATACCGGCGTCAGTTTCCAGCTGGTAGGTCAAATCAAAAATACCCGGACTCCTTTTGATGTGGATTTCGGTGTGGGTGACATAATTATTCCCGTGCCCCGCAAGAGGACAATCCCCGTTCAGCTGGATGGCTTTGGCGCTCCGGAGGTACTGACCTACTCTCTGGAAAGCACTATTGCAGAAAAATTTGACGCGCTACTTCAGCGTTTGGAACTGACCAGCCGCATGAAAGATATCTATGATATTTACTATCTGTCCAGCATCTTCGATTTCGATGGCTGGGCACTCTGGCAGGCGATTTTCGAGACCCTGCAAAACCGGGGAACGGCATACGAGCTGGACAGCTTCGACCGCGTAATCGCCTTGGCAGGTAACAAGGACATCCAAGTTCGCTGGAGGCAGTATCTGCGCCGCCTGAAAATGACGGAGCTACCTCTGGAAGAAGTTATGGTATGCATTGATCGTTTCCTGCGCCCCGCTTGGGATGCAATTCTTTCCGAAGGGGAGCTTTTCATGCAGTGGGACTGCAAAACTGCCACATGGCATGGAGAAAAGAAGCCTGTTTTATAGAACGACAAAGCTGATATTCTGTAGCTAATATCGAATGCTTCGCGGTTTATCGGCCTATATCTTGAAGGTTGGAGAGATGCACAATGGCTCGCAAAAAGAGTAAAGAGCAAATACATAAAAATATGAGCCGGGTGCGCAATAGTGATACCGCGCTGGAGAAACTTCTGTGCGAGGAGCTTGTTCGCCAGGGACTTACTACATTTACGAGAAACAATAAGACGATTTTTGGAAAACCGGATATTGCATTTCTTGCTCGGAAAATCGCGATATTCTGTGACGGAGATTTTTGGCACGGATATAACTGGGAGCAGGCACAAAATGAAATAAAAAGCAATCGTGATTTTTGGATTCCCAAAATCGAACGCAATATGCAGAGAGATATTGAGGTAACGGCACGACTACAGGAACAAGGTTGGACTGTTCTGCGATTTTGGGGACATGAAATACAAAAAGAACCGGAATACTGCGTTTCCGTAGTTTTGGATGAGTTGCGAGTTTTCCCTGTTCAACCTTATAGAACAATTGACCTTTGTGCCGGCATCGGCGGCATTCGTCGTGGCTTTGAGCTTACAGGGCAGTTTGTGAATGTACTTTCTTCGGAAATTGACAAGTACGCTTGCAGAACATACCAACATTTATATGGGGACAATCCCGAAAATGATTTGACCAGCGATGAATTTAAACAGCAGGTGGAAAACACGGAATATGGAGTGCTTTTGGCCGGATTCCCCTGTCAAACATTCAGCCGGGTCGGGTTGCAGGAAGGATTTGAGAACGAAGAAAAGGGCAAGATTTTTTTTCATATCTCCGATATTATTAAGAGAACCAGACCATTTGCATTGTTTTTGGAAAATGTAGATCGTTTGGTTTCTCACGACAAAGGGCAAACATTCAAAACCATCATCGAAACGCTTGTAAATGATTTGGGGTACCATGTAATTGGTGTCACAAAAGAAGCGGACGGGACACTCAAATATGTGCCGAAATCCTTTATTCGCAACTCCCGCGACTTTGGCGTTCCGCAAAATCGCCCTCGTACATATATAATCGGTTTTGATACGGAGCGTTTTGCCCCGGAGAGACTGGCTATTCTGCCAACGGAAATGCCTCGTACCCGAGCGGTTGAGCTATATCATGATTTGAATGATTTGTTGGAGCATGATGTGCCGGCAAGGTATTATATGGCATCGGGATATTTGGAGACACTCGTCAAGCATCGAGAGCGTCAAGAAGGAAAAGGCTACGGATTTGGTTATCGGATTGTAAATGCGGAAGGAATTGAGAGACCTATAGCCAACACATTGTTGGCAACAGGAGGTTCGGGCCGTGAACGCAATTTGATATACGATCCCAAAGAAGGCATTGCGGGACAGATTATTAAAGGGAAGAAAACCCCTCTCAATGATAAAGGCATTCGTGTTATGACTCCCACCGAGTGGGGGAAACTTCAAGGCTTTATAAACTATGGATTCGTAAACGCTGAGGGGGAGGACGAGTTTTCATTCCCCGAGGGAATTCCGGCAGTCCAACAGTACAAGCAATTTGGCAACTCCGTCACAATTCCGGTAATTGAGGAGATGGCACGGTTTATGCTTGATTGTTTGGCTATCTTACACGGAGAAGAACCGTAAACGGAGGTGTATGACCGTGACGGCGGAAAAACTGGCAAATGCTATTCTGAAAAAGTGCGATATTTATTATGGTGATGCGCTGATATCGAAGGAAGCAATCATTGAAAAATATCTGTCTTTTTTTGCCGATTCATTGGTATCAAAGGAGCGAACGATCAATTTTGCTCTTCATACAGGATCTCTGTGCTTTGATGTTATTTCCGTTGTTGCCGTCGCTCTGGGTTGTCTGTCCTATAACCTGTCTACAAATGACGATATTATCTCTGCTCTACAGATAGACGATATGATTATGTATAATGGTCAGAGGTATCGCTGGAAAGGTACCAGCGTTGAATACGGTCGGCTTTGTATGGTGATTGAGCAGGACGGGAAAGGAGAAAACGGGAAAACGATCAGTTACCTTCCCTTGGAGAAGAATAAACACCTGATAAAGCCTTACTACGGTGAGTCGCAGATTACTGACGGACGCGGTATTAGAAAGAAAAAAACAAATCGTGAGGATTTTTTGGCTTTTGCATTTGATGTGGATATGCAAGAAATCCCTACACAGATCGATGTTTCAGTCGTTATTGTGGCTGATCGCAACTCATTTGGCGAGATCTACAAACAAGTCCGCATCGTATATGGCGAAGGCAAAGAAGTTGGTTTGTTGGACATTATTCCGGCGGCGTATTATACCGGTAGTGGTGAAGAGTATCAGTTCGGTCTGAATCCGACAAAAGCGGAACCGGTTTTGAAAGTAACCGGTAAAATTTCAACGGCACGGGATTTGGTTCTGGATAGAAACGGAAATAAAGTAGTAGGTCTATTGGTCATTGGTGGCGCGTCTATAACCGAGAACGGGTCTGAACTTGCCGATTTGCTTCGAAGAAAAGTACTGCGTTTTGCTCATGTTACATCCCCAATCAAAGCCGGGATGGGTGAACATATCTTGGAGATGTATGAGGGTGCTTCCGTATTTGCTTGTACAAAAACCATGCTATCCAAAAGCAATCAAATGATTCGCAACGACAACCCGCTTACCGAAGAACTCCACCGGCAGATTATGAATGTGATACACAATACCGTTACGACAATTCCCGTAGGTGAAGGCTGGAGTTGGGATGAATACAAAACCATAAAAAATGCGATTTTTGTCATCAAACAGTCCAATTGGAATGATGCTGTCAAAGACGACTTCGTGGTGGCTGCGCATGGCCTGCTGAATCTTCTTAATTCCGCAGTTTTTCCGTTAGAAATAATGGAAAACGCCATTTATAACGGACAGATTAACAAAGCGGTTACTTCACCCTACGGACGCATTCAGGAATTATGGGATATTGCGGATCAAGCTGGGGCTATGCAAGAACTGTGTATGGTTGTGGCGGATGCACTGGAACGAAAATATCGTGAACGATTGAAAATCTGCCCAAAGGCAAATGCCCTGAGGGAATACTTGGACGAACATAAACTCGGCAAGGTTGCAATCATTGTACCAAAGGCATATTATGCCGACTTACTTCGCATGGTATACCCTGAGTACTTTTCTGATGAAAATGTATTTTGTGTAACGGCAAATCGTTTCGATAGCCAGAAAAAATACGATGCGGTTTTATGTGTCGGAGAACTGAATAATAAGCGGTTTGATCCGTTGCAATGTTTGGCTGCACGTAACATCGATATCCTTCTGTATGGATGTGAGGAAAAGGTATTTACATTCCGACGAAAGAAATTCGCAAAGTACGAGCGAAAGCTGAATCGAAGAATCGGTGCCACCCATATGGCAGACGAGTCGGAGGAGGATGACTCTTCTCAGGAAATGCAGATGGAAGAGGAAGTACAGCAGTTCTCCGCCCTGGACGAATATATCGAAGCCTTTAATACATTTGATGTTCGCAAATGGGCACAGAGTAGCAGTGCAGGAGGCGTTTATGTCCCGGTATCTGAAGTTAAACATGTAGGTACTTTTGTTTCGGGAGAGCAAATATTCTTCTCTAAGTATTATTCTGCGGTTGTCTTTGACAGTATGGCAGGAAATGTGATTGAAAAGTCCCCTGAGCAATTGCGACTCGGAGATGTGCTGGTGTTTGTTAAGCGTGATGATTACACCAAGAATATTGTTGACTTCATCTATGAGCGTCTGCTTCGCGATGGACGTTTGGGGCAAGGCGCAATTGAGGCTTACGAAAAGTCTCAATATTGGAAAGAAGCCTTGCGGGAGTATAGGGAAACCAATGGCTTTACTTATCGAAGGGTTGCGCAGAAAATGAGAGAGGCCGGAAGCTCTATGCAGGAGGTCACTATTCGGCAATGGCTCATCGATGACAGTCACATTGTCGGCCCCCGTAAAGAACGTACCATGGAGTATATTGCAATCGTAACACAGGATCCTCATCTACTGGCAGATACTCATGGCTTTTTTGAGGCGTGTGGAGCGGTGCGTCACGACCGGCGAAAGATTCTTGAATTAATCGCAAAGGCTATCAACGATAAACTCAGTGGCAACATACCTGAGGAAGGCAGCGTTCTAAGCATCGTATATGACAATGTGGACAGTCTGTCTGAAACACTGGAACTTGAGTATATTACGGAACTGGACGAAAGTGTAAATATAAACATCAATCTGGTGAATACACCCATTACAGAAGCGGAGGTATTGATGTGACAGGCAGTGAAATTAGACAGACAATGATTTCTGCCCGGGAAGAGTATATCGGTATAATTAAGGATGAACTTTTGGGACCCGGATCAGAGTTTTCTTTGCCTGACAGAGAGCATGAACTTATTTCCAGCACCCCTACCAGTCGTTATTCCGTTGGTATTCTGTTCCCACAAGGAAATGCTGTCAACCAGGATAATGATGAGACTGTTGAATTGGAGGAATCTGATAATTCGGCAGAATACTCCGGTTCGGTTTCTGTCGAAGATCCGGGTGCCGACCCCGTTCAACAGAAGAAACAGAGAACCTATGCATTTGACGAAACTGCCGATGAAAACTTGGACGAAGAAATCGGAATGGCTACACAGTACATGCCTTCGTCCATGGGTATTACATTCATCGCAAGCGGAAATACAAATATCGTCAGGGGAAGTTTGACATTTGCCACATACCGAAATGCCAAAGTTCCAGATTGTATGATTCCCTATCTGCCGGATGATCCTGACACCTATACAGTACCGCCTGAATTGGCGCATATTATGGTGTATGACAAGGACGCCCATGCGCTGCGGCTGATTTCTTCCGTAACGGCCAAGGAAGCCCGTAGCATTTTTGAGCACGATACGATTCCGGAAAATGAATTCCATATTCTTCAGAAAATAGTCTACCGTTTTGTTGACTACTGTGCTATGGGGTATGTGCGAGTTCCGCATGAAATTCCGGAATTTGTGCTTGACTTTAGCCATGGGGATTATGCCGATGACGAAGCCAACCACAACCTGGATGGCACTGATGCAAAGCTGGTGGCTTTGAGACGGAAAATTGGAGATAATTTGTGGTCAATTACCGTTATGTTGGTGAACGACTGGAAGGAATCTCCCGTGAAAGCAAATCGCTGCATTTTCCAGGCCAAAATGAAAGTATCCTCTGAAAATAATGATTTCGTTTTTGTAGAAAGCAATCCCAACGCGGATGTAACCGCGATGGATTCAGAAGAACAATCGCTGGATTTGTTGTACCGTCACAAAAAAATATACGGAACTGGCTTGGGTACATCCGTTGACTGGGAAATCGATGCGTCTGGAGTTGGGGCTATATGGAGCGATTTCTTACCGATAATAGAGATTCCGTCGATGAGTTTTTCCTTGCCTCAGAACGACCTCATCAAAGACGAAGAATTGTCCATGAAGTATTTGTCCGACCTTGATCCATCCGACAGAACTACCAAACTTGCATCCATGCGGAACCTGGTCGACCTGTATAAAAATTGGGTTGATAGTCTGGAAAAGGTGGCTGACACACTCGATCCCAGATATGTATCTGCTGCCGCCAATAATATCCGTGAATGTAAACGCGCATATAAGAGAATGTATGCCGGCATTGATACTCTGGCAAAAAATGACAACGCGTACAAAGCCTTTCTGTTGGCAAATCGTGCAATGTTTATGCAGAGAATTCATATTACGATGCAGGGAGATATGGCCAAAACCAACGCCGATCGTTACCCGGGGGACGAAGAAATTGCAGACAGGCTTTATGGCATGGATTACAGCCAGGAGAGCGACAGCAATTGCAAATGGAGACCTTTCCAGATAGCATTTTTACTGATGGATGTCAACTCTATAACTGATGATGAATCTCCGGAGCGGAGTATCGTTGATTTGATATGGTTCCCTACCGGTGGCGGTAAAACCGAGGCATACCTTGGACTGACTGCGTTTACAATTTTCTATCGCAAGCTGGCACACCTCAAAAACTCCAACGGCACGGCTGTTATTATGCGTTATACTCTCCGCCTTTTGGCGGCACAGCAGTTTACCCGTGCAGCGACACTTATTTGTGCTTGTGAGTATATTAGACAAGATTGTGCCCAAAAGAGACATAAGTACCCTGCCTACCCTCTAGGAAAAGAACCGATCACAATTGGTCTCTGGATTGGTGGATCGCATATTCCCAACAAAAATGTTGGAACCGGTGAGCGTTCAAATAGTGCGGAATACCATTTGGGAAAGCTGCAGAGTGTGAGCAGTCCATATTATGTTCGTAATGAAAAAGAACGTCATAATAAGTTTCAAGTGCTGAAGTGTCCGTGGTGCGGAACAAAGATGGTCAAGGATGATAAAAATGGACGTCTGGTTGGAGAATGGGGCTATAACATGAGCGGTAAACATTTTTATATGTTCTGCCCTCATGAAGACTGTGCTTTTACAAAGAGACTTCCTATTCAAATTATCGATGACGAACTTTACGAAACACCTCCGACATTGTTGTTTGGTACGGTGGACAAATTTGCTATGCTTCCTTGGGACGGACGAATCGGTGCTTTCTTCGGCATCGGAAAAGATAATCGCACTCCGGAACTAATTATCCAGGACGAGCTGCACTTGATTTCGGGTGCATTGGGTACGGTGGTTGGCCTTTATGAAACCGCAGTGGACGCAATTTGCGGTCAAAAGGGCGTGTATCCCAAAGTCATTGCTTCCACCGCTACAATTCGTAGAGCAAAAGAGCAGTGTTCCGTGCTGTATAATCGTGAAGTTGTGCAGTTCCCGGCTCCCGGCTTGGATGCGGAGGACTCTTTCTTTGCAAAAGAGTCTGTAATTGATTACGAAAAGGGTGTTTACGGACGTAAATATGTAGGTATTATGCCTTCCGGGAAAACCAAGGCTATGATGGAAATCCGTGCTATGGCTGCGCTTATGCAGAAGGGTTACACCATGGATCTTCCGAAAGAGGTTAAAGACAAGCTGTGGACATTGACGGTATATTTTAACAGCTTGAAGGATTTGGGCAAGGCTTCAACTCTGGTGGACGATGACGTAAAGGATTTTATCATTCGTACGGCAAATCGTATGTTTACGGGAAGAAGGCTTATCGTCAGTGCGGACGAACTTACCAGCCGTGTTTCCACCACGGAATTAAATGAGACATTGGATAAGCTGGAAAAGATCGAGTATTCCAAAGAAAATGAAGCCGCCAAGCGATATGCTTCTAACGTGCTGCTTGCCACAAACATGATCTCCGTTGGCATTGACGTTGCACGATTGAATGTTATGTTGATGATCGGACAGCCCAAACTTACCAGTGAATATATCCAGGCCTCCAGCCGAGTGGGACGTTCCTTCCCCGGTGTAGTCTTTGTGCAGTACGATGCCACAAAGAGTCGCGACCGCTCCCATTATGAACGATTTCGCTCTTACCACGAATCTTTCTATCGCTTTGTAGAGCCGACCGGAGCGACTCCGTTCTCTCGTCCAGCACGTGAACGGGCCTTACATGCTGTGCTTATTTCGATGATGCGTCAAATGGCTGGAATGAGCGAAGATAAGGATGCCATTAACTTCGATGAGGAGTACTTTGCGGAAACAATAAAGAAAATCGAAACGTTTGTCATAGACCGGGTGACTGGAATTAACGAGCGCTCCGAAGGGCAGGCAAAGGACGATGTAGATGAAATCCGAACGGAGATTAAGGAGTTCTTCGATCTTTGGCAGTCCTATGTGGATGAATGCAACGGAGAGAATCCGTCTGTTCCGTTGTATTTTGGGCGCAAGTTCATGGTCAATCCGCCTGCGGGAGATACACGTCGATTGCTTAAACAATACAACTTTGCAGGAAAGGACAATGCCATCGAAACTTTGACCTCAATGCGAAATGTGGATACTCCGGTATTGGGTAGTATTGTAGTTTGGGGGGATAACAATGTCTGAACAAGTGAAGACAAAGATAGAATTGAATAAAGTTACCCACTCCGTTCGCGCCGCTCAGGCAGTTCTACAATATGGCGTAGGTGCTATGGTGGACTTTCCGGATCAAACATTGGTTACTGCTGCGCCGGAGTACTGGAGCGGAAAGAGTAGGATCTATGATGATCGTTTTGCAAAAGCCCTGGGTGTGGACTACTTTGCGTTACCCACCAATATTGCGTATTCCCGTTTTCCTGAATGGTATTTCTGCCCTAAGTGCCGAAAATTCCAGCCATTAAAAAACTGGGTGGCCGAGTACAGGAAAAACGTCAAGGCAAAAACGCTTGAACGGGACGAGTATATGGTTGAGCATATGCAATGCCTCAAGTGCCGCCAGGATTTGGTCGTGGCGCGTATTGTCACGGTGTGTGAAAGCGGTCATTTGAATGATTTCCCTTGGGTAAAGTGGGTGCATGCAAAGGCCAAGAAACCGATTTGCGGAAATCCGGAGTTGAAGTTTAAGACCGGCGCATCTGGAACGGAAGGGCTTGAGGGCTTGAGCGTAAGTTGCTCCTGTGGTGCTATCGCTACATTAAAGGGTGCCTTTGATAAGGATTGCTTTCAAAAGCTGGACGAAGACCTGGGGACCAATCAATTCAGATGTGATGGAAATCATCCGTTTCGACATACCAAAGATAAGTGTGTTTGCTATCCCAAAACCGTGCAGAGAGGTGCATCGTCCGTTTACTTTCCCGTGGTGCATAGTTCGTTGGTTATTCCCCCGTATGCAGACAAGTTGAATGCAAAAATTGAGCAAAGCAAAGCTTATGATGATTGCATGACCATTATCAGCGATGAGGACCCTGAGGAAAGGATCGCTACAATCACCCGGCGTTTGACGAAATGGGTGGATAAAATTGCGCTTGAAATCGGTGCGCCCCGTGCAGAAGTGGAGAAAATCCTGATTCGCAAATGGTTGGAGCCAATGCCCGAAGATGTAGATGTGACCAGTATTCGGTATCGTGTGGAGGAATATACCGCATTGTCCGGAGAAGTAGGCGCAGCCGGCTCGGGGTTGGGCGATTTCTCCCGTGAAGAAATGGACATTTCCGAGTATGATCTGCCTCATATTAAAGCCATTTCCCTCGTCGACAAGGTGCGTGTGGTAAATGCATTGATTGGGTTTTCCAGAATTCAGCCGGCAATGACCAGTAATGATGTCGGTTTTGTAGATGTAAGGGAACCCGATACTCGGTGGTACCCTGCTTATGAAGTACGTGGTGAAGGCATCTTTATCGAGTTCAGCCAAGAAGATATCGATGGCTGGATTGAAGCCCATCCGGCAGTCGTTGAGAGAGCCGCTAGGCTGAACCACAACTATGCGACATCGTTTATCGGGAAGAATCATCCACGCACGATAACGCCCAAATTCCTTATGTTGCACACGCTATCTCACCTGCTAATTTCTCAGCTGAGTTTTGAGTGTGGATATAGCATTGCTTCTCTGAGTGAACGCCTATACTGCGCCGAGGAATCCGACGGAAAAAAGATGGCGGGTATTTTCATCTATACTGCCAGTGGCGATGCAGAAGGTACATTGGGGGGACTGGTTCGTCAGGGCAGACCGGATGCATTCCCCAGGATTCTCAGAAAAGCAATTGCGAATGCAAAGACTTGTTCAAATGACCCGGTATGCATCATGAGCAGAGGTCAGGGGCGCGATTCTTTGAATCTGGCGGCATGCCACGCATGCGGCTTATTGCCAGAAACATGCTGCGAGGAGAGAAATGCATTTCTGGATCGTGGTGTAATCGTTGGCACATATGAAAACCCAGAAATCGGTTTCTGGAATGATATCGGGTGAAACCGTGCCAATCCATAATGATGAATCTTTTGGACAAGTTGAACGGAGGCTATTATGGCAAAAACAAAGAAAATAAAAAGCCCGACACAGTTGGAACTGGTTGAGCCGACTTTTGCTGCATTAGTGAAACTGGGAGGGTCAGCTACAGTGGACGAAATTCGGGAAAAAGTAATCGAATTACTTAAATTACCAGATGAAATTGTAGATGAGCCTCATCAAGGTAATGCATCTCAACAGACAGAGTTGGAGTATCAACTTGCCTGGGCAAGAACCAGGCTGAAAAACTATGGTGCCATTACAAATAGCAAACGTGGCGTTTGGATGATAACCCCGGATTTTGCAGATAAAACATCGGTTTCCAGAAGTGCGATAACAGAACATATCAAGAAGACTCGCCTTGCTGGAAAAAGTAAGGCCGAGGTGGATAAACTTCTGGAAGATGGTGACCCGACCAATGATGGTGGAGAGGTTCCGGAGGAATTGGAACCTTGGAGAAGATCTCTGGCAGAAGTATTGCACAGTATGAATCCGTATGCGTTTGAGCGTTTGGCAATGTTGCTGTTGCGAGAGTGCGGTTTCTCTCAGGTTCGTGTAACGAAGAAGTCTGGAGACGGCGGGATTGACGGAACGGGCAAGCTACGCATCAATGGAATATTCAGTTTCAATGTTGCATTCCAGTGTAAACGTTATACTGGGAGCGTGTCGGCAGGAGACATCCGTGATTTCCGTGGCTCATTGACAACGGACATTGAAAAGGGTGTTTTTATCACAACGGGTACATTTACTCGAGCTGCCCGAGAAGAGGCGTCGAACGCTGGCAAGCAACAAATTGACCTGGTTGATGGCGAAGAGTTTATTGACAAACTTATTGAGTACCGATTGGGCGTCACTGAAAAGACGATTTATTCCGTAGATAAGTCTTTTTTTGAGAAGGTATAGCGGAATTGTAAAATATGGATTGCACAGGGGGGACGGAAATGCTTATAGACAGAATAATGCGTTACTGCAACAATGAATATCAAACGAAGCATGCAGGTTTTCGGTGTGTAGACTGTAAGCGTAAGGAAGGGTGCTCCGGGAGCTGTAAGAACTGTCTTGAAGAAGTTCACTATCCCTCAAGGCACCCGAATGGGAAGAAAGTATACGATTGTCCTCATCTGATAAACTTTTATGTCTGCGATTACACATACAAATATACCACGGAAATTTATCGGCTTATGCAGAAAAGCGACGTGCTCAGCCAATTATCTCAATATCGAGTGCTTTCCATTGGTTGTGGTGGGTGCCCGGACTTAATGGCGTTTGAATCTTACATAAAAATAAACAATTTTGATAAGACAGTGGCGTACCGTGGCATCGATAAAAACCCTCTGTGGAAACCCGTACACGACCAGATAAGCCAATATGGTTCGGATATTATTACCTACATAAACCTATCAACGGAAGATGTATTTGAGTTTCTTGAGCAATTTACCGTATGTGATATTAATGTGGTAGTGTTGCAATATATCATTTCAGCACTTTACGCCGCGGAAGGACGGAGTGCGGTTAACAGACTTTTTGATTTGGTTGTGGAAAGCATCGTAAAAGCAAGGGATGAAACGGAACCGTTTGTGATCCTTATTAACGATGTTAATAGCATTAATCTGGGAAGAGATATGTTCCGCAATCTGCAGGATAAACTGCGGGACGCTGGACTTCATGGGGAGTGTAAACCTTACTACTTTGACCGCAATATTCAACACGAAAGTCAAAGATATGGCACGAAACATGAGAATAGCAATGCAATGACACCAACAATAGCACAGAGATACCAGGATTATGAGCCATGGCAATTTTGTACAAGTGCTCAGTTGTTGATAGAGATAGGGGGTGAATGAAGAGTGATTATTAGTGCAAGCAGACGTACGGACATTCCTTCGTATTATGCAGATTGGTTTTATAACCGAATCAAGGAGGGATATGTTTGCGTTCGTAATCCGATGAATGTTCACCAAATCAGCAGAATACCCTTGTCCCCGGATGTAATTGACGGTATAGTTTTTTGGACAAAAAATCCTCGCCCTATGATGGATAGACTGGACTTGCTCAGGGACTATATGTATTACTTTCAGTTTACGATTAATTCGTATGGTCAGGATATAGAAGCCAATATTCCCAGCAAGAATGATATTATTATTCCGACTTTCCGTGAACTTTCCGATATGATTGGCTGCGAACGAGTCATTTGGCGGTATGATCCGATTCTCCTCACGAAGAAATACAGCATTGATTACCACATTCGTTATTTTGAGGAGATCGCAAAACGACTCTCTGGTTATACGGAAAAATGTATTATCAGCTTCGTTGACTTATATCGTAATACGAAAAACAATACAAAAGATTTGGGATTATTACCGTTAGGAACCGCAGCAATGTATGAGATTGCGCATAGAATGTCTGAAATTGCGCTGAAATACGGAATAAAAATGGAGTCCTGTGCGGAAAAAATAAATTTGGAGCAATTCGGTATCGAACATGGACATTGCATTGACTGTTCACTGTTTGAGAGACTTCTGGGGTGCAGACTTGACCTTGACAAAGATAAGAATCAACGGGAAGAGTGTGGATGTATGGCGAGTATCGATATCGGTATGTATAACACCTGTAAAAATGGATGCAAATACTGTTATGCAAATTATAGTGCCAATACGGTAGCAAAGCATTATGCCGCGCATAATCCCGCATCTCCTCTGATAAGCGGAGTAATTGATGATGAAGATGTGGTCAAAGACCGCGTTGTAAAATCCTGCAAAGATTGCCAGATGAATTTGTTCTGAGAAAATTTTAAGTGCCATGCATGGATGGACAGCCCGTGCATAGCATCCTTCGTTTAAGTATTGCTCCTATGGTGCCTCCGCAAAAATGACTGCACCGTGTTAACACTGATCCCCATCCGCCGCGATATTTCTTTTGCGGAGCAACCCTCGGCGGTTAAGGCCAGCATACTGCTGTGATCTCGCTCTGTGTTACACAGCCGAGTTCCTCGGGGAGTTGCACCCAGGCGGTGACGGTAGATACTGCCACCCAGAAAGTGTATTACCAGCGTTTGCTTGGGCGTGACCACCATTTTTCGGATAAGGATACGGATCATCAGACCGTCAATCTGGATATACGTTTTCCCATGGGCTATATCATTCATAACAGACTGTGCATATGATAGAATCTCTCCCAGCGTCTGCGACAACAGTTCAGCGCAGTCGGGGATAATATTTTCATGGGTCTTCAGCAGATGATGCATGGATCGGCAGATGGCGGCATTCAGTTCCTCAGCGTAAATGTGGCGGCATTTACATTTTGTGCGGCCAGCTTTCTTGTTATTGCACTCCCAAACGGTGTCTTGGTAGGTGGTGAAATGCCAGGTCTTTCGACCATACCGACCGCCACAGTTACCGCAGATGATTTTGTTGGCGATGGGTGAGAAGGTACAGTTCCGGTGGCTGGCGTCCGTCCATGTGGCTTGCGCTTCCTGCCATACAGACTTGCTGACGATACCGGGATGTCCGTTCTCCACATAGTATTGCGGCGCTTCAACTTCGTTTGGTTTTCTGGTTTTCGTCAGGAAATCCACGGTGATTTCCGTTTGGAGGACGGCATCATCCATATATTTCTCGCTTTGGACGGTGTGTAGCTCCCATCTCTGGCTCTGTCCCGGAGAGAGAATGCCGTATGCCATGAGGATACGGCATATATCTGTGCTGCTTTTCCCGGACAGGGCAAGCAGATAGATGAACCGCGCAACTCTGGCTCCAGCTTCATCGACTTGCATCTGGCCGTCTAGGCTGCGTTGATACCCTAAAAGAAGTCCGGGGAGATGATAAATCCCCCGGGCGCATCGGTGGCGGACGGCCCAGGTGACAATCTCGGAGATGGATCGACTCTCCTCTTCGGCAAAGGAACTCATCAGGGTAATGAGGAATTCGCCGGTGCTGTCCATTGTGTTGATATTCTCTTTTGGGAAGTAGGCCGCCACCCCGGCGGCTTTCAGGCTACGGATGGTAGTGAGGGCATCCACGGTGTTTCGGGCGAACCGGGACAAAGACTTGGTGAGGATCAAATTGATTTTGCCGTCCAGAGCATCGGCTACCATATGGTTGAAACCGTCACGCTTGCGGATCGACAACCCGGAAATACCATCATCGGTGTACATCCCAGAAAAGACCCAGTCCGGGTGGCGTTGAATGTACTCCGTGAAATACTCCTTCTGGGATTGGAGGCTGTTCTCCTGGGCATCCTTCATGGTGGATACTCTGGCATAAGCGGCAACCCGTTTTCTGGGTGGCGGTTGTGCCGGGAAGAATGTCCTGGCCGGGAACTTAACCCTTGTAATTCTTTTCTCCGGCAATTCTGTTCACCTCCAGTTTACCGATGGGAGCATGGTGTTTTTCCGCAGTGGCACGGAGTAAAATGCGCATATCATCTTCTGCGATGATTCTCCTGGCAACTAGAGTGGCGAATATGCTTTTACAGAGCCGAAAGTGCAACTCCGCTTCGTATTCTGATTGGGTCATAGCGACACCTCCTACAAAAACGACAGTATATGGCCGACTCTGGTATAGTCACTGACTGGGGGCAGAGTTAGCAGAGAGTTATCATTTGCAAAGTTTCCGCACAAACCAAAAACGTGCGGAAGATACGGAAAATATCTGTCATTGCTGACAGATGCTTTATGCAAGTGGGGTTATTAAGCAGTAACTCAATATTGTACTTGAAAGTTACTTGAAACTACTTGAAATTGGGGCCCGTCAAGAGTTATGCGCAAATTCGTTTGCAGGCTCTGGCTGAATGAAGTCAGCCGGCAATAGAGACGTCTTCCAGAGCCGCCTCTAAGTGCTTCATACTCATGTACTTTTTGTTGCCCCACTGGGTGCCGGCCACATGGCGCAGCCGGGCGCAGACCAGCATGAGGGCAGAGTTGCCATCCGGGAAGGTCCCCACCACACGGGTCCTGCGGCGGATCTCCCGGTTCAGCCGTTCAATCACGTTGTTCGTGCGAATCCGGGTCCAGTGCTCGTAGGGAAAATCACAGTAGGTCAGCGTTTCCTCAAAACTGTCCTCCACCTTTTTGGCAGCCTCTTTCAGCTTCATTTCCCTCAGCTGGGCCATTACAGCTTTGGCCTTTTCGCGGGCGGCCTTCTTGCTCTCCTGAGCATGGATCGCTTTGAGCATCTTAGCCACCAATTTTACTTTGGAGCGAGGAACAACGGAAAACACATTACGGTAAAAATGGACCGTACAGCGCTGGTATTTCGCTTCCGGAAACACTTCTCCCACGGCTTCCAGCATTCCCAGACACTTGTCCCCAACAATGAGTTTCACGCCGTCCAATCCTCTGCTTTTGAGCCACTGAAAGAAATTCACCCAGCTGGCCTTGTCTTCTTTCATGCCCTCGGCAGCACCCAGAACCTCACGGTATCCGTCTTCGTTTACCGCAATTGCCACCAAAATCGCAACATTTTCGTACTCTCCGCCCCAGTTGCGCCGCAGGTAGATGCCATCCACATAGACATACGGATACTTACCACCCTGCAAAGGGCGGTTTCGCCAATCCTCAATGTGGACATAGGCTTTCCTGTTCAGCTCACTGATGGTGGCCGGAGATACCTTGCTGCCCCACAGGGCCTCGGTAATGTCCTCCACGCGGCGCACAGAGACGCCGGCAAGGTACATTTCGATGAGGGCTTCTTCTACGCTGCTTTCCCGGCGGCGATACCGCTCGATGATAGCGGTCTCGAAAGAGACTCCCTTGAAGCGAGGTACATGGAGCGTGATGTCTCCGGAGGTGGTGGTAAGGTTCCGGTCATAGTGCCCGCTGCGGTAGCCCTGGCGGGCCTCATTGCGCTCGTAGTGGGCGGCCTGGGTCAGCTTCTCCGCCTCCTGCTCCAGCAGTTCATTCAGCGTTTCCTCCACGCTGCCTCGGACCAATTCTTTGAGCTGACCCTTGATAACTTCTTCGTTTAGCTGTACAATTTTATCGGACATGGTTTACAGACTCCTTTCAGAATGGAGTGTGGTAACTTCATTCTACCAGAGATCTGCAAACCATGTCTCTTTTTTATGCTCTATTCAATTTGCGCAACTTATTGTACCTTATTCAAAGGCTGTATGAGAAGACAAAGGATTTCCGTCAAGCGGTCAGGCTCGCGCCACAGCGCATCAAGGAGGTATTTGCAGGGATTTTTGCGAAAGACCGTGAAACGCGGGAATTGCAGCGCATATTACGCCGCAGCGTGAAAAAGCGCAACGAGTATGAGCGCTGATATGCACCTTGAAAACTGAATACGGAGGCAAAATGAACAAGCAAAAAACCCACAGGAGCGCCCACCCGCCGGATAAGGCGAAACAAGATATCCCCGATCGTGTGATCGAATCCCTTGCTCGCTGCGCCCTGCCGCTGATACAGGCATATTTTGAGAGCGAGGAGGGGCAGAAGGAATTCGAAAAGTGGAAGGAGAACAAATAGTACTGAGATGTGGAATTGGGAGGATCATAATCGATCCTCCCGTTATTTGCATTCACAGTTTATGATAGATTGCCGTTTCTATCGCAAGACAGATTAACTGTCCGTGTTTTTGTGTCTACTGTAATTCCGAGTTCTTTTCTAATGAACGTTCCTGTGGCCGTGGCAGTATTTCCGCTTTTTGTTGCAGAAGCGGATTTAAGACTCCAATCGTTTTGGTAAATGTCATGCGAATAAGAAGCATTGGTACATGCCGCCTGATTGGTTCCATCATAACTGAATGTACCATAAACAGTCAGCGAAAACGCCTTTATCCCATCGCTGCGATAATAGGTGCTTGTTTTACTCCCGCTTACAGTAGACGAAGATTTGGTGACCGCATAATTGATGGTTGTTATGACATAACTATCGTCATCATAATATGTTATGCCAACCACAGTATCATTGGATGCTTTTGCAACAGAAACCGACGCAAACATTAGTGCAACCACAAGCAGAGCAGATAATACTTTATTCATAGCTAATCCTCCTAATCGATATTTGTAATAATCTCCGGCTCGCCATCGATAAAATAGCCATTATGTGAACTTCTGTTTTCAACAATCATGCGCGCAATTGTTGAAAACAGAAGAATCACTGCGACCAAGGCAATACAAATTACCATAACGAATGCTTTGTGACCTTTTCGCATCCTGCTGTTTATTTCTGCGTATGGCATTTCGGAAAGAAACGACACGGCAATGTCCTCGGGTTTTCCAAAGTGCGCATAATAATCAGATAACAAAGCGGAGGGATTTTTAGCGGCGTATGCCGCAAGGGATTCCTGTAAGTTGCAAAGGAATTCCTTTTTGCGCAATCCACCTATTGGGATATGCCTTTTTACCTGCCTGAAATATCTTTCGGACTGCTTCATTTCTCATTCTCCTCATTGCTGCGAGATAAAATCAGCTGTACACCGGTATGGATAGAATTATAATCCTCTAATAGCGCAGCATAATACTCTTGCCCGTTCTCAGAGATACGGTAATACACCCTGGTCATACGTTTACCTACCCGGATGCGCTTTGCATCCAAATAGCCGTCATCCTCAAGCCGATACAGGATAGGATATAGTGTGCCTTCCGGTAATATAAACCTCCCGCCGCTGATGGTCTCCAATGCTTGCGCAATTTCATAGCCGTACATTTCCCGCTCGCTAAGCAGCGATAGTATGCACAGAGTGGCTACCCCTCTTTTAAAATGGCTTTGTAATGCTTCCTGCTGCATATGTTTTCCTTCATAGATTTCGTCGAGAATACTAATCTAAATATATAATACACTAAGTCTATTCAAATGTATATACTATGTTTACAATAGTATTATTGACAACAGTTGTTACGTCTTGTAAACTATATGTAGTTGATGGCAGAACAAGACAATTTGCTTAACACGTTTGAGAGGCAGGTGATGTTTTTAAGCGATATTGGGACGTGTGCCACATGAGGATTGCGGCATTTTTATTGCCAAGTTAGAATCGCTGAAAGGAGTTTTTTATGAAAAGAAAGATTATAACCTGTGTTCTGACTCTTGTATTTGTTCTTTGTGCATTCAGCACCATTGCTTATGCAAAAAACTTTGATATTTCGTTTACGTTGACTCCAAATGGCTCGTCGGGATATAGTGGCACAGGATATAAGGTGGATTCTGATCCGAAATGTTATATAACAACTACCGGAGGCAGCGTAATAAGCAACAACCTGATTTACAAATGCCGCGGAAAAGCCATAACAAGCAGCGGCTATGCAGATGCCACTGAACTTAGCAACCCGGCTTATCAGGGTGCAATAACAAGTGAAACCCTCTATTATATAGGTACCTATTATACCAACATTGTGAACGGAAATTGGAGCCAGTATTCCTTTATTCTGGCCGCATCTTTGCATAGCGGAAATCCCGGGCAGTATAATTTGTCTGGAAGATGGAACCCGTAATAGCCAAGTTGCGTAGCAGGGGGAAATAATTCCCCTGCTGCGTTTCCTCATTGTGGTGGCGGCGTTGCCGCTGGTAGTGGTAACGCCTCTGTTCTAGCCTGCCTTCGCAATCGCCGTTT
>ERZ1106963.1551-NODE-1551-length-27345-cov-4.940454_pt1 | contig 27345 bp, 15 predicted proteins | sample MGYA00403681_ERZ1106963 | MGnify/ENA primary metagenome ERZ1106963 (study PRJEB35170, sample SAMEA104062407) | human gut metagenome | biome: human gut; feature: human-associated habitat; material: faeces | place: Denmark | collected 2012-05-03 ...
TCCGGGCCTCTTATCTTTTTTCTGTTCTGGCGTAAGGGTACACTTTCCCCGCAAATCTTGATGGAAATTCAACAAAAATCAAATAATACGCATACTAGCGTCAATCACACGGATAGTAAAAAGACCGTGTGCATCAAAATAAGTGCTTGGGAAAATGTCTTATTTGCCGCTTGCCCCCAGACAGTGGGAACATAACAGGCAGGCTGCTGGCATACAGCCGTTCACTGACGTTGTTAGAATCTTACTTCTTACAATCCTAACGCAGTCACCCCATCTGACGCGTGGGGCAGCAGGAGTATCATTATGCCCTCTCCCCAGTCGCGGGTTATGGTCTGCCGTGACCATGCTGTGCGCCCCACCGGGAGAGTAAAGTACCTGTTATGCTGTGTATTCAGTTGTAAAGGTGCTGTGCAGAGATTCTCTGCAAATTCAGGATAACACAGAGTTCACCAGCCTGTCAATGGAAGGTGCACAGATTTGAGAAAATCGTAACATTTGCGTGGCCGCGGGGGTTTGGGGTTCACCCCAAAAATGCGTTGTGGATATCCAAACGCTATGCTTGCGTTACAGTTCGCGCTGTCTACAAAAGTTCCTGATGGGCAATTTATTTACAGGGATACTTTTACAGTAAATGGACGTAAAACAACTATTTAACACTTTCCGTCCGAAAGAATTTATAGCCGCATATACAATGCTATATTCCGGACCCCCTCACAGCGTTCCATGTAATCTGCTGCGGTACTGCTGCGGGGTGCAGCCTTGGTATTTTTTGAAAATCTGGGTGAAATAGCTCTGGGTCGGATAGTTCAAAAATCCGGCGATTTCGGCAAGGGTGTAGTCGGTGTAGTCCAGAAGATACCGCGCCTCGCGCAGCTTTTCGCGGTGGATGTATTCGGGAATGCCCATACCCAGCTCCGCCTTGAATTTTATGGACAGGCTGCGGCTGCAAAGACCGCACCGGCGGGAAAGCTCCTCCACGCGCAAATCATCGTGCAGATGCTCGGAAATATAATTGATGCAGCTTTTCACAGCGGGGCTTTGTGCGCCGCTGTTTTTCGTATCCGCCACGCGGCGGCAGAAATCCACCGCCATGGTGTAAGTCAGCTTCTGTATCGTTGTGATTTCCAGCTGAGCATCGGCACGCTGACAGTAGACATCACTTAAATTGAACGCAGTTTCTTCTGGCAGACCGCCGCGGATGGCCGCGCGCGTCAGCAGTGTGGCAAACGAGATAAAGGCGTACTTCTGCTGTTGCAGCGGATTGGAGCTCATCGCACCGACTTTTCCCTGACTCGGCTGCAGAAGGCGGTGCTGCAGCAGCTCAGTGCTGCCTTGCTCTATCGCCTCACAGACGCCGGTTTCAAAATCCGCCGGCACATGAAATTCTGCGTCCTCGCGCAAATTGAACAAGGCATCATCCGGTTTCTCCGTGCGCAGGACGGTGTTATCCACAAACAGAATATTTTCCGCCGAAATCTCCGTGCCGTGGGCCAGCTGCACTACAAGGCACAGCAAAGATTTCAGTTGATAGAGGTTGACCAGCGGCATCTGCACCATCAGGTCGCAGTATGCCTGCATCTGCTGCGGCGCAAACGCAAGCGACGCCATCTGCATGATCTCACTGCGCGCGTGCTGAAACGGGCTGACAAGCCCGGCTATACAGTAGCAGTCGTCCGGCAGTGCCACCACACCGATAAAATAGCCCGGCTCCACATAGGTCACCAGCGGATGCAGGGCGTCCCGCTTTTGCAGCACAAAGTCGGCAAGCACCCATGTCAGCGCCCTGTGCGGAATCAGTTCCTCATGCCCTGCGGGCAGTGCAAGCCGTACTTCGCCCTCCTGATGGACGATTGTCAGCGGAATCCGGCTTACAGCGTGCAGTTCCTCACAGCTTTTGCAGAAATCCATAGTTCTTCCCCCTATGCTTACGGCAATACCGCACAATTCCCGCCTGACGGCTTAAGCACCACTCCGGCGGATCTCCGCGCCAAGAGCCGCCGCAAGCGGCGGTTGCGCTCCGAAGCGCCTCGCTGCGGCTCGGTGTGCGGCACCTCGCTCGCCGTATCGGCACTTAGAGCGGTTTCCCTTAAAAAAGTAACACACAACCGGATGCGGAGTCAATGCCATTTCGCAGAAATCTATCGGAAATTTGCCATAGAAATCATCTTCTTGATATAATCTGCCGCAAAAACACAGTATACTTAGCTTGTAATCAAGAAAACCGCATCCACTCTACGGGGTGCGCAAAATTTGAAGGAGAGAATCATTATGGCAAAGAAACCTCTTGGCACCGATTCGATGGGTATCCAAAAGACCATGCGCATCGGTGATTATCTGGCAGACTGCGGCGGTCAGTTTGCGCTGAACGCCATGACCGGTCTGGTATCGGCTGTGCTGTACTTCTACACTGAAAAAGTCGGTGTTGCAGCCGCCACGGCGGCAAATGTGCTGCTGGCAGCCAAAATCGTGGACGCCTTTACCGATCTGATCATGGGTAAGATCATGGACAACGGCAAAAGCCCCAAGGGCAAGTGCCGCCCGTGGTTCCTGCGCATGGCGATCCCGTCCTTTGTGGCAATCGTAGCGTTGTTCACCGTGCCCACCGGTTTGACCGGCTTTGCACAGGTCGCCTACCTGTTCCTGTCCAATGTGTTCCTGACTGCTATTGTTTCTACGGCGATCATGATCCCCTACAGCGCCATTCTTGTCATGCGCACCAAGAGCTTGGAGGAGCGCAACAAGATGGGTATCTTCCGCGCAGCCGCCGGCTATGTCATCGGTATGGTCATCGCTATTGCGCTGGTGCCGCTGACGAATATGCTGGGTTCCAACGGCGTAGCAGATCAGGCTGCCTACATTAAATTTGCGGTTGTTGTCGGCGCGCTGAGCATGATTTTCCTGTTCATCCTCTACAAAACCAGCAAGGAGACTGCCGCACAGGAGGAAAAGCCCGATGACGGCCTTGCCTTTGGCGATGCCATCAACAAGCTGTTCCACAACAAATACTGGGTCATCGTTCTGCTGGCAAACCTGCTGGTCAATGTCATTTATGCGCTGTCCGCCTCCTCCGGTACCTACTACGCCAAGTACATTCTGGGCAACGACAACCTCATCGGCATTATGGGTGCTGTGGGTCTGATCCCGACCTTTGTCGGCTTCATCGTGGTCGGCCCTATGACCAAAAAGTTTGGCGTGACCAAGACCCTGAAAATCGCCTTTGTGCTGGGCATCATCGGCAATGTCATCCGCTGCTTCAAGCCGGACAGCTTTATCCTTTGCATCACCGTAGGTCTGCTGGGCAGCTTTGCCACCATCCCCATGATGTGCCTTGGCGGTACGCTGAACAGCATGGCAATGGACTATAACGACTACAAGTACCACAACAAGATCATCGGTATGTCCGCCTCCGCCTCCAGCTTCGGCGGCAAGGTGTCCAGCGGCATCGGTGCTTCTCTGGTCGGCTGGATTATGGCTGTCGTGGGCTTTACCGGCAATATGGAGGTCATCACGCCCGCCGTCCGCTACGGCATCTACACCTTCAGCCTGTATATTCCGCTGGCTATGTTTGTCGGCCTGTTTATCCTGATCTCCAAGTTTGATTTGGAAGCAAAATACGGCGATATGATGAAGGAAATCGCTGAGCGCAACGAGAAAGAAAAGGCTGCGCAGTAAAAATATCCTTTGCCCTGCCGCCTTGGACGGCGGGGCATTTTGCATAGGAGAGGTAAATTGTATGCTGAAATTATACGATTTAACGATTGAATACAAGCACGCACCTCTGGGTCTGGACGAGGTGCAGCCGCGTTTCAGCTGGAAGCTGGACAGCGACCAACAGGACACCGTGCAGGCGTCCTACCGACTGCGAATCGTGCAGGGCGGGGATGTTGTGTGGGATTCCGGCAAGGTGGCGAGTGCACAGAGTATTCTGAACGAGTACCTTGGTCCCAATCTTGCAGCACGCACCGAATATACATGGTCAGTCACCGTGACGGACAACCACGGCGAAACCGCCGAGGGCACAAGCCGGTTTGAAACAGGCTTGCTGAACGGCAGCGCGTTTGAGGGCAAGGCGCAGTGGATCACCCACGCGCCGGACAAAGCCAGCCCCGTCAGCCCGGTGCTGTATAAGGACTTTGTCGTGCAGGGCAATGTCAAAAAAGCGCGTCTCTACGCAACCGCCTTGGGTGTGTATGAGGCGGAGATCAACGGCGAACCTGTGGACGATACCTATTTCCACCCCGGCTGGACAAACTACCGCAAGCGCCTGCAATACCAGACCTACGCCGTAACGCTGCACAGCGGCAAAAACCATCTGGCGCTGACGCTGGCGAACGGCTGGTACAAGGGCAAGCTCGGCTTTATGCCGCAGCCCGACCACTACGGCGACACCACCGCCGCACTGGCAGCGCTCTGCATCACCTATGAGGACGGGCATGAGGAATGGATCGGCACCGATGAAAGCTGGTTCTGCACGACCGGGGCCATTCAGTTCGCCGAAATCTATGACGGTGAAACGCAGGACTTTACGGCAGACCCCGCCGCACCGCAGCCCGCCAGACTGTTTGACTACGGCTTTGACACCCTCATCGGGCAGGAGAACGAGCCGGTCCGCTGCCTGCAAAGGGTGCCTGTTGTCAAGGAATTTACGGCTCCCAACGGTGACCACCTCTTTGACTTTGGGCAGAACCTGACCGGCTGGGTCGAGGTGGAAATTTACGGTGACAAGGGGCAGAAGCTTACCCTGCGCCACGCGGAATCGCTGGACGAAAACGGCAACTTCTATACCGAAAACCTCAGCTGGGCGAAGGCGACCGACACCTATATTTTGGGCGGCGGCAAGCAGACGCTGCACCCTCATTTTACATGGCACGGCTTCCGCTATATTTGCGTGGAGGGGCTGCAATACGGGCAGAACGTGCAGTTTACGGCGTGCCATCTCTCCACGGATTTGGCACAGACCGGTCATTTTACCTGCTCTGACAAGCGGGTGAACCGGTTGCAGCAGAACATCCAGTGGAGCCAGCGGGATAACTTTTTGGATATCCCCACCGACTGTCCGCAGCGCAGCGAGCGTTTGGGCTGGACGGGCGATGTGACGGCGTTCTGCCCCACGGCGGCGTTCAATGAGAACATTATGCCGTTTATGACCAAGTGGCTTCGTGACTTGGCCAGTGAACTGGGTCCCGATGTCAGTATGCCGCAGGTCGTGCCGAACATTCTGGGCAACCAGCAGGACGGCGCGGCGTTCTGGGGCGATGTGGTGACCGTGCTGCCGTGGACACTCTACCGCGCCTACGGCGACAAGCGCGTTCTGCAGCACAGCTACGACAGCATGAAGCACTGGGTCGAGTTTATCGAGAGCCAGTGCGGCGAAAACGGGCTGTGGCAGACGGGCTTCCAGTACGGCGACTGGCTGGGGCTGGACGCCGAGGCGAACGACTTGGGTGATGAGCGCAAGGGCGCGACGGATGACTACTTTGCTGCCAATGTCTGCTTTGCGTGGAGCTTGCAGATCCTTGCGGATACCGCCGCCGTTTTGCAGTACGCCGAGGACGCGCGCCGCTGGAGCCGCCGCCGTGAGGAGCTTGTGCGGGCATTCCGCGCCGAGTATGTGACCCCCACCGGGCGTCTTGTCAGCGAAACGCAGACCGCCCTGATCCTGGCGCTGCACTTTGACATGGTGCCGGACGAGTTCCGCCCGCGCCTTTTGGACGCGCTGGAAAAGAACATTGGTGCGCATAAAACGCATCTGCTGACCGGGTTTATCGGCACGCCGTTTGCCTGCCTGACCCTGTCCGAAAACGGCAGGCACGACCTTGCCGGCAGGCTGCTTTTGCAGGAGGACGATCCCAGCTGGCTGTATGAGGTCAAGATGGGTGCCACCACCATCTGGGAGCGCTGGAATTCCATCTGCCCGGACGGCAGCTTCAACCCCGCCAACATGAACAGCCTGAACCACTACGCCTATGGCTCCATCGGCAGCTGGCTGTACACCAAGCTGTGCGGACTGGAAATTCTGGAGCCCGGTTACAAGAAATTTGCCCTGCGCCCGCAGTTTATCAAGGGCATCACCCACGCCGAACTGACCTACGAGAGTGTCTACGGCAAAATTGCCATTGCGTGGCGGTGCGAGGGCGGCAAGATCACGGTGGATGCCACGATACCTGCCAACACCACCGCCGAGCTGACCCTGCCCGAACAGAGCGAAACGCTGACCTTGGGCAGCGGCAGCTATCGCTATGAGTACGCCACCGAAACCAGCTTGAAAATAGACCGCTATTCGTTGGAAACCCCGCTGCATATCATTTTGGAGCATCCGGCTGCACAGGCAATTTTTGCGCAGTACGCCCCCGAATTCTTGTCGAACCCAATGCTGGAATATGTAAAGAACGAGCCTGTTACCGCGCTGCTCGCCTACGGCGATTCCATCAAGCCTTTGTTTGAGCAGGTGCTGGCAGTTATGAATCAAGCTGACAAGGAGTAAGCACGATGGATAAAAAAGTACAGGATATTTTGTCTAAAATGACGCTGGAGGATAAAATCAGCCTTTGCAACGGTGCGGATTTCTGGCACAGCAAGGCGATGGCGCAGTACGGCATCCCCGCCGTTACGATGAGCGACGGTCCCCACGGCGTGCGCTGCCAGAAAAACAGCGCCGATATGCTGGGTGTCAACGAGTCCGAGCCTGCCACCTGTTTCCCGACAGCTGTGACGAGCGGCGCAACTTGGGACGCCGAGCTGCTGAAAGCCGAGGGACAGGCCATCGGTGAGGAAGGACTTTCCTACGGCGTGGACGTGGTGCTGGGACCCGGCGTCAACATCAAGCGCAACCCGCTGTGTGGGCGCAACTTTGAGTATTTTTCCGAGGATCCATGCATTGCGGGCGCGATGGGCGCGGCATGGGTGCAGGGCGCGCAGAGCACCGGCGCAGGCACCAGCCTCAAGCATTTTGCCGCGAACAATCAGGAGTACAAGCGGTTCAACGGCAACAGCCAGGTGGATGAGCGCACCCTGCGCGAGCTGTACCTGCCCGCGTTTGAAACCGTAATCAAGGCTGCCCAGCCCGAAACCGTTATGTGCAGCTACCCGCGCATCAACAACGTCCACGCCAGCGACAACCACTGGCTGCTGACCGATGTTCTGCGCAAGGATTGGGGCTTTGCCGGGCTGGTCGTGACCGACTGGGGCGCGCTGTGTGACCGCGTCAAGGCCATGCACGCCGGGTGCGACCTGAGTATGCCGGGCGGCAGCACTTATATGGAGGACTGGGTCGCCGCCGCCGTCAGGGACGGCACCCTGCCTGAAAGTGATGTAGACGCCTGCGCCGCAAGGGTGATCGCCCTTGCCCTCAAGGGCGAAAGCCGCCCCAAGGGACACGCCTTTGACAAGGACGCCCACAACGCACTGGCGCAGAAAATCGCCGAAAACGGCGCAGTACTGCTGAAAAATGAGGACAACATTCTGCCGCTGGATGCGGGCGGCATTGCGCTGATTGGCGAGATGGCGCGCACCATGCGCTACCAAGGCGCAGGCTCCAGCCACATCAACCCCACACAGCTGACCACCCTCTGCGATGCTATGCCCGGCGTGCCGTTTGCCGCCGGCTGCGATGTCAAGGGCACTGTGACCGAGGAAAGTCTGCGCGAAGCCGCTGAAACCGCAAAACAGGCAAAAGTCGCCGTGGTCTGCGTGGGTCTGCCGGACATCTACGAGTCCGAGGGCTTTGACCGCGAAACCATGGCCATGCCGGAGGGACATATCCGCCTGATTGAAACGGTCGCCGCCGCCAACCCCAACACCGTGGTGGTGCTGTTCTGCGGTTGTGCTGTGGAAATGCCGTGGCTGGATAAGGTCAAGGCGGTTTTGTATATGGGTCTGCCCGGTCAGGCGGGCGGTGCGGCAGCCGCCAATCTGCTGACCGGCAAGGCAAATCCCAGCGGCAAGCTGACCGAAACATGGCCGCTTTGCTACGATGATGTACCCAGCCGCGACACCTTCGGGAAAAAGACCACCCACTACAAAGAGGGTCTGTATGCCGGCTACCGTTATTACGATAAAGCGGGCAAGGCGGTACGGTTCCCGTTCGGCTATGGGTTAAGCTACACGCAGTTTGCCTATTCCGATTTGAAAATCGAGGGGCGCACCGTGACCGCTGCGGTGACCAACACCGGCAGCATCTACGCGCTGAACGTCGCCCGGCCGTCGCAACTCGACACCGCGGGACTGAAACCCTACGTGACGGTACCCGGAGCGAACGGGATCGTCATCCGGGGCGACACGATGTATATCGCATCGTATCCGCCGGACGGCGTCACCACGCAGGATAACGTGATCTACCGCATCGACAACATATCCACTCCGGTAGCCACCAAGTTGTTCGACCGTCCGGGACAGTACGACGGCCTCGCGCTGAGCGGCGACGGGGGCCGCCTGTATTTCACCAATTGGGTCGATTCGGAAGTCGGCTATTACGATCTCGGAACGGGAAAGACCGAACTGTTGACTCCGGGCGTCGGAATCGAAGGGCCGGCCCGGCTGTCGACCGACGGCAAAAAACTGTACGTTCCCGATCTTCCGGGCAGTAAAGTAGTCGAGATAGACATCCGTTAACGATCTCCGTACGAAAAACGACGCAGGCATCCGGCATCCGCCGCGAAACGCCTGCGTTTTTTACGTTTGCGCTTTCCGGAACGAATGTTCCAGCCCGCCGGCCCGCAGAACCGTATCCCGCATGTGAAACGGAAATTCCGCCGGCCGGAGAAAAGGCCGTTTTTAAATTTATTAAATTAATGCCGAAATATTTTTTGCATCAAAAACTTTTTTTTATACCTTTACACAACTATATGTATATAGGTTAAAGGCCTGATAGTTTCAACGACCCGACTTAACTTGCTAACTTTAAAACAAAACCTAAATATTTGAAGCCATTATGGACAGAAGAGAATTCCTCAAGAAATCAATGTTGCTGACCGCCGGAGCCATGGTCGGCGGTTCCCTGTTTTCCGAAGCGACCCTGTCGGCCGCCCAAAGCGGAAGCGCCGCCGGGAAGAAAAAAACGATCGGGCTCCAGCTCTATTCGATCGGGGGCGATATGGGCAAAGACGCCGCCGGATCGTTGAAAAAAATATCGGACATGGGTTATTCGGCCGCCGAAACCGCTTCATACGGAGACGGTAAATTCTACGGCCGCACGCCCGCCGAATTCCGCAAGATGGCCGAAGACGTCGGCATCCGGGTCACCGGAGCGCACCTCGGCCGCGGATACGACGCCGGATGGGAAGACTGGTGGAAGCAGGCTTGCGACGCGCAGGCTGCCGTCGGCGGCAAGTACATCGTACTGCCGGGCATCGATTTCGGGAAGACGGAAGCCGATCTGAAAAGAACCTGCGAATACTTCGACAAGGTGGGAGCCATCGCCAATGCCGCCGGCTTGAAATTCGGCTATCACAATCACGCCCACGAATTCAACAAACAGGACGGATACGTGATCGAGAACTACCTGCTCGAACATACCGATCCCGAGAAAGTGATGTTCGAACTGGACGTTTACTGGGCCAGCAAGGGCGGCGTCAACCCGTCGGCTTACATCCAGAAATACGCAGGGCGTTTCCCGCTGTTGCACATCAAGGACGACAATGTCATCGGAGCCAGCCAGACCATCGACTTCGAAGCGATCTTCAATGCCGCCTACAAACAGGGGCTCGAAGCTTACTACGTGGAGATCGAAGCCAACGACATCCCGCCGATGGAGTGCGCCGAAAAGAGCGCCGAATACCTCAGCGCAGCTAAATTCGTTAAATAATCGACATAACCAACCAAACTAAAACCTTTATATCTTATGGCAGAAAAAATATCCCGGAGAGACTTTTTGCGCACGAGCGCAGTCGGCCTGGCCGGACTGACCATCGTTCCGAGTTCCGTTTTCGGTAAAGCGGCCGGACAAACCGCCCCGAGCGACAAACTGAACATCGCGGCCGTCGGTATCGGCGGCATGGGCGCAGCCAACCTGTCGAACATGGAAACGGAGAACATCGTGGCCCTGTGCGACGTGGACTGGCAATATGCGAAAGGAACTTTCGACCGCTATTCGAAAGCCAAACGGTACTGGGATTACCGTAAGATGCTCGACGACATGGGCAAGAGCATCGACGCCGTGCTGGTGGCTACCGCCGACCACACCCACTGTATCATCGCCGCCGAAGCCATGACCCTCGGCAAGCACGTTTACGTACAGAAACCGCTGACCCATTCGGTCTACGAATCGCGTCTGCTGACCAAACTGGCCAAGAAATACAAAGTAGCTACGCAGATGGGCAATCAGGGCGCGTCGGGAGCCGGCGTACGCCAGGTCTGCGACTGGATCTGGAACGGCGAGATCGGCGAAGTGACCCGCGTGGACACCTTCACCGACCGTCCGATCTGGCCGCAAGGGCTGATGCGCCCGAGCGAAGTGGATCAAATTCCCGAAACGCTGAACTGGGATCTGTTCATCGGACCGGCTCAGATGCGTCCGTACAACAAAATCTATACCCCGTGGAACTGGCGCGGTTGGTGGGACTTCGGCACCGGAGCCCTCGGCGACATGGCCTGCCACATCCTGCACCCGGTATTCAAAGGTCTGCAGTTGGGTTATCCCGACCGCGTACAGGGCAGTTCGACGGCCCTGCTGACCGATTGCGCCCCGAACGCCCAGATGGTGAAATACGTTTTCCCGGCCCGTGCGAAAAAAGAGAAAGTCAACATGCCCGAAGTGGAAGTAACCTGGTACGACGGCGGTCTGACCCCGCCGCGTCCGGCAGGCGTACCGGCAGGCAAATCGCTGAACGACAGCGGCGGCGGCGCTATCTTCTACGGAACGAAAGATACGCTGATCTGCGGTTGCTACGGCGTGAACCCGTGGCTGGTATCCGGCCGCAAACCGGAAGTTCCGAAGATGAACCGCGAAATCACCGCCAGCCACGAACAGGACTGGATCCGCGCCTGCAAAGAGAATCCTCAATCGCGCGTACAGACCTCGTCCGACTTCAGCGAAGCGGGTCCGTTCAACGAAATGGTCGTAATGGGCGTGCTGGCAGTACGTCTGCAGGGTCTGAACCGCGAACTGGAATGGGACGGCGAAAAGATGAAGTTCAAGAACATCGGCGCGAACGAAACGATGCAGATCATGATCGAAGACGGGTTCACGATCCACAACGGGCACCCGACCTTCAACAAACGCTACACCGATCCGTTCAACGCGAAAGAGTTTGCAGAACAGATGATCAAGCACAATTACCGCGACGGCTGGGAACTGCCGGCCATGCCCAAGTAATCAACGAATTATTAATTAATACACGAAGACAAGAAAATGAAACGATTAATGTGTGCTATCAGTTGCATGGCCGTTGCCGCAATGGCAGCTTCCTGCGTATCGAATCCGAATAAGAAAGCCGCGGCCGACAGCACGGCCACAGCCCAGACTGCCGACGTAGAAGAAGGCTTCGTTGCCATCTTCGACGGCAAAACGTTCGACGGATGGCGCGGCTACAACCGTACCGACGTGCCCTCGGCATGGACCATCGAAGACGGCTGCATCAAGATCAACGAGTCGGGCATGGGCGAAGCCGGCGCCAAGGACGGAGGCGATATCATTTTCGCCAACAAGAAGTTCAAGAACTTCGAACTGGCATTCGACTGGAAAGTCGATAAGGGAGCAAACAGCGGCGTTTTCTACCTGGCTCAGGAGATTCCGAACCAACCGATTTACATCTCCGCTCCGGAATACCAGGTGTTGGACAACGAGAACCATCCCGACGCCAAATTAGGCGTCGACGGCAACCGCCAGTCCGCTTCGCTGTACGACATGATCCCTGCGAAACCGCAGAACTCGAAACCGTTCGGCGAATGGAATACGGCCAAAATCCTCGTATACGACGGAACCGTGGCTCACTTCCAGAACGGTACGCAGGTCGTGGAATACCACTTGTGGACCCCGAAGTGGAAAGAGATGCTCGACAACAGCAAATTCAGCAAGGACAAATGGCCGGAAGCCTACGAACTGCTGCTGAACTGCGGCGGTGAAAACCACGAAGGATACATCGGTCTGCAGGATCACGGCAACAACGTATGGTTCCGCAACATCCGCGTTAAGGAACTGTAAAATCGTCCGCAACCGGCGAAAATTCCGTCGGACTTTGCATATTCGAAAACCGGAACAGTATAGATTACTGTTCCGGTTTTTTATTCCGGTAATAAACAAACCGTTCCTATTTGCGGAAAATTATCGAAAAAGACACGGACGCCCCCTTTCCGCATTTTTTAAAATGCAAAAAAAATCATTACTTTGCTATATTAAACGATACTTTCTATCCGACTGATATCGCCGACAGACAGGAAGATACCGTTCATTGCTATTTTAACTCGGACGATAATGCGTATAAGAATATATCTGCTGCTGTGTATTGCGTTGTTGACAGGCGATTGCATACACGGCTCCGCTCGCTCGAAAGACGGTATCCTGGTCATCAGCTCCTATTCCCCGCTGAAAGAAAACGGCAACCACGTCATCGCGTCCCTGGTCGGCGCGCTCCGGGAAGAAACCGACAGGAACCTGTTCGTCGAATACATGGATTGTGAAAATTCGCCCGAACTGGCGGAGTGGAAATCATGGATGAACTCGATGTTCAGGGCGCACGACGAAACGCCCGAAGCGGTCGTGATCCTCGGCGGGGAAGCATGGACGACCTATCGGGAATGCGTCCCCGATACCTGGCGCGACGTTCCGGTCGTCCTGGGATTGGTAAAAAGAGGGTACATCGATTACGTAGCCCGGGAGAAAAAGAAAATAACCGATATACGGCAGATCTCCCCCATCGATTCGACGTTCGACGGTTTCCGGGTGACGGGTTATTATTACGCCGATTATTTCAACGAGAACATCGATTTTATCAAACGGTTGCAACCCGAGGTCACCCGCATCGCATTTTGCTACGACGACCGTTACGCGCACGATTTTTTCGAACCGTACCTGTCGCAACTGGTCGCCTCCCACCCGCCGCTCGAACTGGATTACCTGGTCGGCAGCCGGCTGTCGACCCAGGAACTGCTGAAAAGTATCTTCGCGATGGACAGCAGCTACGCGTTGCTGACCGGAGGATGGTACACCGACCGGAACCGTTACCCGCACGCCTATTCGATGCTTCACAACGAACTGACCCGACATTCGACAAAAAACATGTACCAACTGCAGGAGCAGGATCTGACGGAAGCCAACTACATCGGGGGCTACTTCGTTTCCGGCAAAGAACTCGGCCGAGACATCGCCGGACTGACCTACAGCGTACTGACCGAAGGGATCGAAAACAGCCCGGCATTCGGCCCCACCCCGTCGTCGCCCCGGCATCACGTCAATTACAAAACGCTCCTCAAAATGGGGATCGATCCGTCGCGGCTCCCCGCCGACACGGTACTGCACAACACCGACCCCACGCTATTGGAGAGATATCCGGTCGAAGTCGCTCTCGTCTGCTGTCTATTGCTGCTACTGACCGCCAGCGCGATCTTCGCGCTGGTCTACCGCAGAAAACGCGAGCAACAATACAAAAAAAACTCGCAGAAGATGCAGCACCTGCTGGGATCGATGCCCAACATGGTCGTCATCTTCGACCGGGAGATGAACATCGTCGATATCCTCAATCCCGACCGGGTCATCATGCTCGGCAAGACGGTCGACGAACTGAAAGGCAACAACCTATACCGTCTGCAAGAAAACTTTCCGACATTTTCCGAAGCGGCGGACACATTGATTTCCCATGTAACTTCGACGGAAAAAACGAAACAGGCCCGCGATTTCAGTTACGAAGTCACCACGACCCGGAACAAAACGCTGTACTTCGAGGCCCGTTCCGTACCGTTCGAAGACCGCAAGGTGCTGCTTTTCGTCCACGATACGACGACACGGGTCGCGGCCGAGAAAAAAGCGGTCATGCTGAAAGATTTCCTGCAGTCGATCATCCACAGCCTTCCGGTCGGCGTATCCGTAAAGGACGCCAACGACCAGTTCCGCTACCTGTTCTACAACAAAAAAGCGAACGACTTCTACAAAGAGGAGAAGGAGGTCAAGCTGGGTAAGAACGATTACGAACTAGACAGTCCGGTAGCCCGGCAATACCGCGAAGAGGACGAAAAAGCGCTGGAAAGCGAAACGCCGCTGGTGTTCGATCGGGTTATGTACGATAAAGAGACGAAATCCTACCGGTTCGGCGTCGCAACCAAATCGAGGCTGATCCGCGACGACGGTTCGCGGTATATCATCACGACCATCGCGGATATGACCGACCTGCATAAAAAGGAGACCGAACTGGACAACATCCGCAACGAACTCTCGATCGCCCTTGATGCGGGATCGCTGTCCGCATGGATTTACGATGTGGAGGAGGCGAAATTCATGTCGCTGTACAGCAACACGCTTTCCGACGGTTCGCCCAATCCGGACGTCATTCAACACATGGCGCATCCGGAAAGCCGCGCCGACCTCGACCAATTCATGGAAGCCCTGCTTTCGGGCAGGGAGCCGAAGCGCCGGGGCGTATTCCGTTTCATGCGCAACGGACAGTACGGATGGTACGAAACGTACGCCATCGCCCAGAAATCACCCCGTACGGGACGCGTCGTGCGGATCGTCGGAACCGAACGGAACATCAGCGACGAAATCGAGCAGCAACAGAAAAAAGAGGAGTACCGGCTCCAATTGGAGCTGGCATTCGACGCCGCGGGCATTACGCCGTGGTCTTACGACGTCGAGAACGACGAATTTACCTCTCCGAGCGATAAATCGGTACTGTACGGACACCGGTATTCGTTGCAGGAAGCCGTGCAGGTGCTGATGCCCGACGACCGCAGGGCCTCTTTCCTCGAAGCGATCGGGCACCTGATCGACGGCACGACACAGGCGATCGACGCCGTTTTCCTGTTCAAGCAGGCCTCCGGAAAGCAAGAGTGGTCTCAGATCGCCGCCAAAGCCTTCAAACGCGATTCGAACGGACGGGCCCGGAAAATCGTCGGAACCCGGAAGTACATCACCGAATCGTTCGAAGCGGAAAAAAAGTTGAAAGCCTACAACTTCAAATCGGATCTGGCGATCAAATCGAGCGGCATCGTCCAGTGGGATTACGACGTTCAGACCGGCATCATCTCTTCGCCGAACCAAAATGCATTCCTGCGCGACGGCCTGCCGATCGGAACTTATCTGAAACTGATCCATCCGGAAGATGCGAACCGCTTCAAAGAAGCCCTACAAGGTATGATCGAGCGGGGAGACGAAACGATTCACCACCAAATTAGAATCAATATCCAACAGGAAGGCGGATATCGTTGGGCGGATATTCACGGCGTAGCTTTCGAACGCGACCCGAACGGACGGATCACCAAGATAACCGGGCTGCGGCGCGATATCACCGACCTGAAAAACATGACGCACGAGTTGATCGTTCTGCGCGACAGGGCCGAGGAAGCGAACCGTCTCAAAACGGCGTTCCTCGCCAACATGAGTCACGAGATACGCACTCCGCTGAACGCGATCGTCGGTTTTTCGAACCTGATCGCCCAAACGCGGAATCCCGAAGAGATCGCCGAATTCTGCAAAATTATCGAAACGAACAACGAACTGTTGCTGCAATTGATCAACGATATCCTCGACCTGTCGAAAATCGAAGCCGGACAGCTCGAGTTCGTCTACTCGGACATCGACATGAACGAACTGTTCCGGAACCTGGAGCAAATTTACCTTTTCCGACTCAAAGGAACGGTGCAATTGATCTGCAACCTGCCCGAACGAACGTTCGTCACCCATTCGGAAAGGAACCGGCTCACGCAGGTCGTGTCGAACTTCCTGAGCAACGCCTGTAAGTTCACGACGGAAGGATCGATCACGATGGGATACGAATGCTCCGACGGTCTCATCCGTTGTTTCGTCACGGATACGGGCAAGGGCATCGCCCCGGAAAATCTTCCTCACGTATTCGAACGGTTCGCCAAGTTCGACGCTTTCATTCAGGGAACGGGATTGGGGCTTTCTATCTGTAAAACGATCATCGACAAACTGGGAGGCGAAATCGGCGTCGAATCCGAGGAGGGAAAAGGGACGACTTTCTGGTTTACGATTCCGCCCCGGCCGCCCGAAGGCGGAGACCCGGAAACGATCGCGGATCTCTGACCGGTCAAAAATACGAACCCCGGCCGATTTTTCCGGCGGAACCGATTTATGGTATGAAAATAGCAGTTTTGCGACTGTAATGTTTCGGCGGCCCGGCCGCCCAACGAATAAACGACATAAAAAACAATACGATGGAAAAAATTGCCAAACGACTGACCGATCTGATCGGCAACACTCCGCTGCTCGAACTGAACCAATACGGCAGCAAACACGACCTTCCCGCCCGGATCATTGCAAAACTCGAATATTTCAATCCGGCCGGCAGCGTGAAAGACCGCATAGCGTTGGCCATGATCGACGACGCAGAGAAAAAAGGCCTGCTCAAACCGGGCAGCGTCATCATCGAGCCGACCAGCGGCAACACCGGAGTCGGCCTGGCGCTCGTCTCCGCCGTTCGCAAATACCGATTGATCCTGACGATGCCCGACACGATGAGCGTCGAACGCAGAAACCTGCTGAAAGCCCTTGGCGCGGAGATCGTCCTGACGCCAGGGGCCGAAGGCATGAAAGGAGCCATCGCAAAAGCCGAAGCGCTGAAAGCGGAGCATCCGGGGGCGATCATCCTGCAACAATTCGAAAACCCGGCCAATCCGGCTGTCCACGTCGCCACGACCGGCGAAGAGATCTGGCGCGACACGGACGGAAAGGTAGACCTGTTCGTCGCCGGAGTCGGAACGGGCGGAACCGTCAGCGGTGTCGGGAAAGCGTTGAAGAAGCACAATCCGGCCGTCCGGATCGTGGCGGTCGAACCGCAGGACTCACCGGTACTCTCCGGCGGAAAGCCCGGCCCGCACAAAATACAGGGCATCGGGGCCGGATTCGTCCCCAAAATTTACGATGCTGGCGTAGTGGATGAAATAATCCCCGTAAGCAACGACGATGCGATCCGCACCAGCCGCGAGCTGGCCGCCGAAGAAGGACTGCTCGTCGGCATATCGGCCGGAGCGGCGGCGGCGGCGGCGACGCAACTCGCTCTGCGGCCCGAAAACAAAGGGAAAAACATCGTCGTCCTGCTGCCGGACACCGGCGAACGCTACCTGTCGACCCTACTCTACGCATTCGACGAATATCCGCTGTAAAACACGGCTGACGCCGGCTCTGGCCAGGAGTTCGAAAAAAGATTCCGCCGCCTTTCCGGAACGCCTTAAAATTGATGTAACAGCCTAATAAATAGGGCTGTTACATTTTTTATAATAGGACGAGGTAACGAAAAAGCAACGGTTCTATTTTCCGTGTTTTGCTTTTGGATTCACACTATCAAACAACTGATAATAAGGCAATAAAACACTTCGAGAACAGCAAATTCTGGAGCTCTTCTATTCAGTTCAGACCTTAATCATATTTTTCTCCAATGCTTCCGGCTTTAGTAGCTTGCTGTGCAGTACCGATTTACAAACGACGAACAGTCTCTATGAAAAGTATAGTTTATCATAAAACAGGTGAAAATTCCGCATCCGTCCAGTCATCTCCTCTCGGAGCGAAATAAACCTTCCATTATGTATTAAGTATCTACGATGATTTTTTGTTCGTTTTCATTTGTATTTGTTTTACGCAATAGCGTCAGTAAAACGTCAGTAATAAAAAAATAAGAATAAAAAAACAGGTTAGAAACCTAATCTAACCTGTTGATTTTTAACTTGTCGGGGTGAAAGGATTCGAACCTTCGACCACACGCCCCCCAGACGTGTACTCTAACCGGGCTGAGCTACACCCCGTAGCCGTAAAAGCAGTGCAAATGTAGCATAAAAAAGTCATTCTGCAAAACTTTTACACGTCATTTTCCACGGCAGGCGTTTTCAAACGTTCCACAAATAGATTAAAAGTCATTTCCCCCTTATCCGAGATCTCCACGGCTTCACTTCCCGACGCCGAACCGACCGGCCGTAGCGTAAATACGATATAGAAACGATGCTTTTATTTGTTCTGTCCGAATCCTTTTACCGATATCCTGACAGGCAGATCGTACCCCTCCGCAATCAAATCGGCCTCCTGCTCGAAGTACCCCGGAACGACCGGGTGTACGCGCAAACGCACCGAAGCCGTATCGCCGGGAGCCAGCGGACGGGGACGCAGACTCACTACCGACAGGCAGCCGCAGGTCGTTTCGATCCGGTCGATCTGCAAAGGCTCCGTACCGGCGTTTCTGTAAACCACGTTAAACACGGTATCCCGGCTGATCGGGAACTTCCCCAAGTCGATCAACGTATCGGTTTCGATCTCCGGAGACGCGGACGCCGCACCGTTCCCGCATCCCGGCCAGCCCAGACACACCCCGGCAATCCCCAAAAGAGAACATGCGATTTTCACCGTTTTCATCAGATACTGTCCAAAGGATAATAAACGATAACCGGATTGTCGTTCTCTTCGGTCGAATCAACGATCTCGCGGATCCGGGGATCGGAATAAATCGGGTCGTCGTCCATCTTCGCCCGGTCGATCCCCGCAATCTCGTAAGCGGGGATGCAACTTACCAACGCATTCTCGGTAGCCGTGCAAAAAGTTTTCCGCCCGGGATAAAACAGACTGCTCCCCCACGTCCCCGCCGGGGAGTAATGAATGGCCCGGCGGGTCTTCAGATCCCAAATCAGGTAATTGACGGCATGGAATGTAATCTCTTTCAATTCGTTATTCAAATAATACGTTCCTGTTCCTCGATAGATGTGATATTCCGCACAACCGAACTTCTCGGTCAACCAGACCCGTTCGATTCCGCTGGAATAACCTTTTTTTTGAGCCTTACTGACCACTTCCGGATAATAATCATAGGGACCGCCATCGTCAATCGCCTTTTGAGGGAACGCTTGTTTACCGGTCTGTATTACATACAAAGGGTCTACGCGTCCGTCGTGCCACGTGTATAATGTATCGTTCAGGACGGAAGTCATCAAGAACATACCGTTGTTTTTAGCCATCGACGGTTGCGCTACTCCGCATGACGTCGCACCTGTCACCCGATAAGGCAACGCATAATCCCGAAACGCGTAATTACCCGCCTTAAATACCCCGTATTCATTAGGATAATCCTGAGCATTCGTGAATAGTACGACCAGGTTCTGATCGTCGGCCAGAGACATATCCTTGATAAAATCCATCTCCTCGGCATAACCGACCTTTTCGAGCAATTTTCCATCGAAGCCGTAACGGAAAATCTTTTTACGCAAAATATCATATACGCCTATAAACTCGCCTTGACCGTCGACATAGAAAGCCCCCATACTCAACTGTTCTTGGGGACCTCTGCCGATCTGCCCGATCCGATTTCTGAATGCGCCGGTCGAATCGAAAACCAAAGTACGTTTGTCATCCTGAACGACAATAAAGTTTTTATGGACGGCAACCTTTTGGATTTGACCGATCAGACAATCGTCCGAGGTCTCTAATTTCACAAATCTCCACCTATCGGGAAGACTGTCTTTCAAAAACGGATTTTTTACCGGGCAATCTTTCGTACGGAAGACCGTCACCCCGGAAAGAACCCGATCGTTCGGTTGATTACATCCTACTGCTAATAATATTAAAACCAATACGGCATACTTCACAATAACAATCTCTTTTAATTTAGAGTTTCCGACCAACTCGGTCATTCTTCAAAAAAACATGCGATTTTCACCGTTTTCATCAGATACTGTCCAAAGGATAATAAACGATAACCGGATTGTCGTTCTCTTCGGTCGAATCAACGATCTCGCGGATCCGGGAATCGGAATAAATCGGGTCGCCGTCCATCTTCGCCCGGTCGATCCCCGCAATCTCGTAAGCGGGGATGCAACTCACCAACTCATTTTCGGTAGCCGTGCAAAAATTTTTTTGGCCGGGATAAAACAAGTTGATGCCCCACGTCCCCGCCGGGGAGTAATGAATGGCCCGATGGGTCTTCAGATCCCAAATCAGATAATTGACGGCATGAAATATCATTTCGTGCAATTGGTTATTCATATAAAATGACCCTGTCCCTCGATAGATGTGATATTCCACACAACCGAACTTCTCGGTCAACCAGACCCGTTCAATTCCGCTGGAATAACCTTCCCGTTGGGCTTTGTCAACCACTTTCTGATAGCAGGTGTAAGGCCCTCCGTTATCTATCAGTTTCTGCGGAATCGTTTTTTTGCCTGTTTTAACCAACAGCGAAGGCACCAGTTTTCCCTGCGAAAAAGCGTACAGAGTATCCGACAAAACGGCTGTGACCATAAGAGTCGCGTCGTTTTTACCGAAAGAGGGTCTCGCCACGTCGGATGCTATTTCACTCATGACACGAAAAGGCAATGCGTAAGAACGGAACGCATAGTTCCGTTCTTTGAAAACCGCATATTCATTGGGATAATCATTGGCATTCCTGAATTGAACGACTACATGCTTATCGTCGGCTTTGCATAAATCCGCAATAAAATCCAACTCTTTATCGCAATCGACCTTCTCGATCAAATCGCCGTCGAAAGCATAACGGAAAATTTTGTGCAGCAAAGCATCGTAAATACCTACGAATTCCCGTTCTTTATCCACATAAAAAGCGTCGATACTCAACTGTTCTTTGGGGCCTCTTCCTTTTTGCCCGATCCGATTTCGGAATACTCCCGCGGAATCGAAGACGAAAACATGCTGATCATCCTGAATAAAGATAAGATCCTTACAAATAGCAACTTTTTTGATCTGCCCGATAAGGCAGCTATCGCTGGTTTCAAGCTTTACGAAACGCCATTTATGCGGAACGCTGTCTTTCAGAAAAGGATTTTTAACAGGACATTCTGCTACATCAATAACGCTGACCTCCAATAAGCCTGTTTTTACTGAATCATTACATCCGAGTAAAAACAGGCTCACGATGATAAGAAATTGTTTCATTAATTTATGAATTATAATTCCTGTATTACACTCAAATGTGATTTAGCACAGCAGTTATTGTCTTTAGAAGGACATATCCCATAACGCACTGTCTTAGTAACACCGACTTCTCCACCTCCAGAGATGGGAAAATCTATTCCTCCAATAGTAACGACAATTGTTCCACCTGTACTTAAGGAAGTAGTTACTCTCGTGGGCTCGGAATAATTTTCCACGGCATCACGCACGTATGTAAAGATATCACAATCATCCACCCCTTCATCTCCACTCAACGCTTCGACATTGGCAAGCAGCAGATCCGAAGAAGCGGAATTGCCCTGAAAATAAACGGTCGCAGAAAAAGCGACAACGCCGGCAGCCATAACGGCAAAGAGTAAATTCTTTTTCATTTTTGTAAAATTTAAGATTATTGAATAAGGTAAAATATCGTATTTATACTATCAAATATAGCATCGAAATATTTCTTGAACAATATTTTGTCAACAAAAATCGCATAAAAGGCTTTTTCTATCAAGAAAAAAGCCTTTTATGCGATTTACACTCAGTCTCTTCGACGGAATATTTTTAACCCGACACTTAAAACAATACGGATCAACAACATACCGTTTTTAATCGCCGCTCACAAACATCGCCCGTTACACGATCTGCTGCGTCCGCTGGATGACCATGTCCTGCCACTCTTTGCAGAGCGTCGTGAAACGGGCCGACCATCCGGCTACGCGCACCGGTAGGTTCGGGTACTTCTCCGGGTGCATCTGCGCGTCGATCAGCGTCGCCGAATCGACTACGTCGATGTGCATGTAGAAACCGCCCTTCTCGCGGAACGTCTTGGCCAGCGCGACCAGCGCGGCGATCCCGTTCTCGTCCTTGACCGAATCGGGCAGGACTTTCAGTTCGACCGTAGCGCCGTTCGGACAGCGGGTGAAATCGAGTTTGCAGTACGAATTCAGCACGGCCGTCGGCCCCTTGCGGTCGCTGCCGGGCGTCGGCGAACAGTTCGTCGCCAGGATATCCCCGACGCGACTGCCTTCGGGTGTCGCCCGCCGCGCCATCCGCCAGTCGATCTCGCGACCGAACGTACTGATTCCGCACGGACGTTTCAGTCCGTTGCGCTCCTTGACCCGGCCGACGATCGAGGTATAGTCGTCGAACACCCGTTTCATCATATCGTCGGCCTCGGCGTGGTCGTTGCCGTAAAACGTAAAACGGTTCTGCACCAGTCGCCGCAGGCCCTCGTTGCCCTCCCAGTTGTGACGAAGGATATTGACGAAATGGTTCAGCCCGATGTAATTTTCTTCGAAAACCAGCTTTTTCAGCACCAGCAGGCTGTTGGCCGTATCGCTGACTCCGCCGTAGTGGATACCGTTGACCGTATATTTCGGGCCGCGCTCGTAATAACCGCGTCCCTTCTCGATGCATCCTTCGACGAACATCGACACCAGCGGATTGGGGTTGTTCGGATCGTTCCAACTGCCGTCCAGCGCTTTTTGCAGATTGTCGATCTCCCGGCCGAGTTCCGCCGTAAAACGGCCGTAGACCGTTTCGAAATCGTCCGCTTCGAGCGGAACGTCCTTATCGAGGTTCAGTGCGCGGAACAACGGCTGCATCATGTCGCAAGGCGAATAGATGAACGCGGTCTTGCCCGGAATGATCGCTTCCCAGCAACCGTCGTTGGTAAACTCGCGGGCTTCTTCGAGCGGATAGCCGAACTGCACCAACCCGTCGATCACGGTATTCTCGTTGTACATCGAAACGATCCCGCCACCGAAACGTTGCACCTCGGCAATCCGACGGAACAGTTTCTCGGGCGTATGGTCGCCGATACGCACGGCGATCGGATAATCGCTGATATGCAACTCTTCGACGACATCCAGGACGAGGTAGGTAATCGGATTGGTCACTTCGTTCCCGTCCTTGTCGATCCCGCCGAGGATAATGTTCTGATAGAACTGGGCATCCCCCGAACCGTTGAATTCGCCGATCCACTCGGTTCCTTTGATCCAAAAATGGGCGATCAGTTCGCGGGCTTCGTCCAGCGTGATCTTCCCTTTCTGCAGGTCGGCCTCCAGATAAGGCCACAACATCTGGTCGAAACGCCCGATCCCCGACCAGTTGCCCATCAACCGGTGAAAAGCGTACAGCGACCATAGCGACTGCACCGCTTCGCGGAAGTTACGCGGCGGATTCTCGGGGACGTTTTCGAGCGTATCGATGATATTCTGGTAAAACCGGCGTTCGCTGTCCGGCGCATTCCCTTTCATCTCCTTGAGCAGAGCGATGTTGCGCTGCTGCCACAGCGCAGCGGCATCGAGAGTCATCAGCATGGATTCGAGCAGGTCGGTTCCGTGCGAATCCAGCCCGCCCCGGCTCAGCCGTTCGTCGATCTCGGCCCGTAGCCCCTTATACCCCTGGTGCAACACTTTGGCGAATCCGACGGTAGTATGGCTGACCGAGCCCATGTTCAGCGCCGGAATGCGGTGTTGCGCCGCTTCGCGCAGCGTGGCCGACCCGACGATCAGTTCGCCCGGCAGAATACGCAACGGAGCATTCCGCGCCACGCTCAGAGCCGCATAGCCGTATTTGCGGTTATTCGACAATTTTTCATCGCGCCCTTCGGGAAATTCCCAGTCGACGGTAGGCATGTTGCGGCCGTGCTGACCGGACAGCCCCATTTGCGCCAAGTGGTGCGTGATATCGCTGAGACGTTTCGGCGATTCGGGATGCCACGCCTGCCCCCAGTTATAGAGATGTTCGCCCGGTTCGGGCAAGGCTTTCGCCGGTGCGCTTCCGGCAAACACTTTTTCATTGAGTCCCACAAACAGGGCGCACAATCCGAGCGACGAGCGTTTCAGAAATTCGCTTCGCGAAATGCGTTCTTGATTGTTCATCGTATTTCAGGTTTATAGGTTTTAGCGTCAATTCTTACGCGGCAATTCCCGCCCCCATTCAAACGCACACCGCCTTTTGGCGAAGTTAATAATTAAAATACGGAAATGCAATACATTATTCCGTCTCCGTCCGATCTTTTTCCGGGGCGGACCGCCCGTCTCCCACAGCTTCTTCCTGCACAGATCGCGCGGCCGGCCGCACTCCCGTCCCTGCCCCGCGACTTCTCCGGCCGAAAACGGAAAGCGGAGAAAACTTCCGCATGGAAATTTTCTCCGCTTTCGGTACAGGGAAACCGCCGGCCGTTATTTGACGGCGATCTCCTTCACCTTCTTCGCTTCGACGGCTTCCTGTTTTTTCGGAATGTCGATGGTCAGCACGCCGTTCTGCACTTTCGCGTCGATCTTATCTTTTTCGACGTTCTCCGGCAGGATCATCACCTGCTGGAAACGACTGTACGAAAATTCGCGACGCAGGTACCTGCCCTTCTTGTCCTCGTCCTTGTGTTCTTCTTTTTTCTCCATCGAAACGACCAACTGGTTATCGGCGTCGATTTTCACCGAAAAATCATCCTTGGTCATTCCCGGCGCAGCCAGTTCGACTTTATAATCCGTGTCCGATTCGATGATGTTGATGGCCGGCGAAGCGCTGTTGGCTTTTTCGATCCATTCGTTCCCGAAGAAATCGTTGAAAATTCCCGGTAACCAATTCTGAGATTTTTTTACAGGCATCATAGTTTTGTCCTCCTTATTTGTTTTAGTTCGACTTTCTTTTTCGTCCCGGGCCCCTTTCGGTTTTCCGGGTTCGATATGAGGAAGATCAAAATGTATGCCAGCGGGATCGGGAGGACGGATTTCCGGCTTTGCGGTCCCGTTCCGGGGCGAAATATCGCCGTGATGGCCGCCTTGGCGATCCGGTCGCGCCATTCTGTCCTGACAAACCGGCGGATCGATGACAAAATATCACTGACAACCGTCTGGTTGTCAGTGATATGTGTCTTTTGTCGAATGGATCAGATACCGGCTATTTTCTTGATTTCGCTCAGCTTGTTCAGTGCTTCGAGCGGCGTAAGCGAGTTGATGTCGAGTCCCTTGATCTCGTCGCGGATCTGCTTGAGGACCGGGTCGTCGAGTTGGAACATGCTGAGCTGGATGCCGCTGCCGCCGTATTGGGCGACCGTCGGGGCCTTCTTGCGGCTGTCCTTCAGCTTTCCCCGGTGTGCCGATTCCATATCCCGGAGAATCTGTCCGGCCCGGTCGGTGATTGCGGCCGGCATGCCGGCCATTTTAGCCACATGGATACCGAACGAGTGTTCCGTTCCTCCGCGCACGAGCTTGCGCAGGAAGATCACTTGCCGGTCGACCTCCTTGACCGCCACGTTGTAGTTCTTGACCCGCTCGTAGAGCTCCTCCATTTCGTTCAGTTCGTGATAATGGGTGGCAAAGAGCGTTTTGGCATGATATTTCGGATGTTCGTGCAGATATTCGACGATCGCCCAGGCAATCGAAATCCCGTCGTAAGTCGAAGTACCTCGTCCTAATTCGTCGAATAACACCAGGCTCCGGTCGGATATATTGTTGAGAATATTAGCAGCTTCAATCATTTCGACCATAAAAGTGGATTCACCTTGGGAAATATTATCGGAAGCTCCAACCCGGGTAAAAATTTTGTCGACATAACCGATTTTGGCGCTGGCTGCCGGTACGAAACAGCCGGCTTGGGCCATAATCACGATCAGGGCAGTTTGCCGGAGGAGAGCCGATTTACCGGCCATATTCGGGCCGGTAATGATGATAATCTGTTGTTTTTTATTGTCCAGCAGTACGTCGTTACTGATGTATTCCTCACCCGGGGGCAATTGTTTTTCGATAACCGGGTGACGTCCTGCTTTTATGTCCAGTACATCCGAATCGTTGATCTCCGGCCGGTGGTAATTATTGGCTATCGATATCTCGGCAAAAGAAATAAGTACATCCAATGCTGAGATAATCTTGGCATCCTCTTGCAGAGGGCGGATGTAACCGGCTGCTTCTTGCAGCAAATTGTTATACAGTTCTGTTTCTATGGCTAAAATCCGGTCTTCTGCTCCCAGGATCTTGTCTTCATATTCTTTGAGCTCGGGCGTAATGTAACGTTCCCCGTTGACCAGAGTTTGTTTGCGGATCCAGTTGGCCGGTGCTTTGTCTTTATGGGCTTTGGTTACTTCGATATAGTATCCGAAGACATTATTGAATCCGATTTTCAAAGAGGGGATTCCGGTTGCTTCTATCTCCCGTTGTTGCATTTGGAGCAACAGTTCTTTGCCGTTGCTTGAGATATTACGAAGTTCGTCCAGTTCGGCATTTACTCCCGTAGCGATTACTCCTCCTTTGTTGACCTGATGAGGAGCGTTTTCCTGAAGTTGAAATTTGATCTTTTCGAATAATTCCGTGCAAGGATTCAGAGGTTCTGTCATTTTTTTCATAACGGCCGATTCACTCTGCTGGCAAAGATCTTTCAACGGCGTGATGCAGGATAGGGCAATTTTCAACTGATTCATTTCCCGGGGAGTGATCCGGCCTACGCCGATCTTTGAAGCGAGCCGTTCCAGATCGCCGATGCTTTCCAGAAAGTTTTCTGCTTGTAACCGTCGGTCTTCCTGCCGGATAAAATGATCGACGATATCCAGTCGCTGATTGATTTCTTCGGGAGATTTCAAAGGCATACAAATCCATCTTCTTAGCGTCCGTGATTGTCCGGTCGATAATATCCACCAGGGACCGTCCTTCTTCGTAAGCAGAATGTAGTAATTCCAGATTACGAAGAGTGAACTTATCGAGCAGGACACAGTGCGATTCGTCGATCCGGGAAATAGAGGTGATATGAGAAATCATATCGTGTTTGGTCATCTCCAGGTAATTCAATATGGCACCGGCGGAGGAAATACCGCAGTTCATATGTTCGATACCGAAACCTTTCAGAGAATTGACTTCGAAATGTTTCTCCAGGCGTTCGCTGGCTGCGTCCCGGTCGAAAAACCATTCTTCGATGGGATAGATATAGAATTTATTACCGAAAAGTTCATGAAAACGGGCTTCCTGCCCCCGGGGATAGATGACTTCTTTCGGTTGAAAACTATTCAGTAATTTATCGATCGTAGCATGCGAACCTTCGGTAGTCAGAAATTCACCTGTGGACAAATCCAATAAAGATAATCCGGCTTCGGTTTTGTTGAAATAGACCGAGGCCAGGAAGATGTTACTTTTCGTGTCGGTGGAATATTCGCTGTAACAAGCTCCGGGAGTGACCAATTCGATCACCCCTCTTTTTACCAGGAATTTTGTTTTCTTAGGATCTTCCAGCTGTTCACAGATAGCTACCCGCTGTCCTGCACGGACAAGTTTCGGTAAATAAGTGTCGATCGCGTGATAAGGAAAACCGGCTAA
>ERZ1106963.1574-NODE-1574-length-26975-cov-22.561776_pt1 | contig 26975 bp, 24 predicted proteins | sample MGYA00403681_ERZ1106963 | MGnify/ENA primary metagenome ERZ1106963 (study PRJEB35170, sample SAMEA104062407) | human gut metagenome | biome: human gut; feature: human-associated habitat; material: faeces | place: Denmark | collected 2012-05-03 ...
AGGGACTCCGTCCCTCGACCCTGCAAGCTTTTGAAAAAGCTTGAGCAAAACTTTTGAGCGTCTTTAGAAAGTTTGCTAACTAATCGGCAGTTTAGTTCTCCGCTTGGAAAACTAATTAGCTATATTATACACTTTTTGAATAAAAAAGTAAACAGCCTTAGTCTATTATTGACTTAGGCTGTTAATTAATTTAGGCTTTAATTATAATCTTACGATAAGTATTGAACTTAATCCATTTAGCAAAAAATTGTGGGTCGTTGCTATCTGCAAGAGAATTATATTCTTTAAGGAAGTCTTGTACAGCTTCGTTATTATCTGCGACAACCTCAAAGCCTCGTCCATTTATGACAGGGAAACCGCTATATTCATACTCGCTTGCAGGAATAATAGCTGTGATTTTCTTATCTCTCACGCTAATAGCTACTTGGTCACGAAGTACGATTATATCAAAGCTATCTGGATAATGGTAGCTTTCACCGTCAACAGGAATTTCATCACCGACTGTATAGGTGTTTCTTACTGGCTGATACTTCAAAACATTAAGGCTTGATGTATCATAGTAGAATTCCTCGAATATATCGCCTCTTGCTTCAACATCTCCAAGCTTAAATGATGCCTTTGCTGAGCCTGAAACTGCCTTTTGACTGACATCTTCAATAACACCGCAAGCTGATGTCATATTGGTAACTCTATCAATGAGAATAATTTCTCCGAGTGTTTTATATGCTGAGAAAAGGTCTGCAGCAATAGCTTCTGTGAGGAGAATTTCGCAAACAGCTATACCATTCTTTTCGAGATTTTCTGTCTTGATATGCTCGCCTGTATTTACATTAACTGCATAATCAATGGCAGTAATAATGCCAGAAATAGTCTTTGTGCCAAGCTTGACAAGATAATCCTTGCCAATAACGAGTGGTTCATCGTCCATCCAAAGAAGTGAGACCTTGAGCTTTTTATATACTGCAATATCAGCATTCTTTGAAAGCACGCAGCCTCTTGAAACATCAACCTCTTTATCTAAGGTTATTGTTACTGGTTGACCTTTATGTGCTGATTTTGCCTCTTTGTCTGTAACGAAAACACTCTTGACATTTGCTTTTTCGTTGCTTGGCAATGCGACAATCTCATCGCCTACGCTTATACTTCCTGCTTCAATTTGTCCCTGAAAGCCTCTGAATGTATGGTCTGGGCGGCATACTCTCTGAACTGGCATATAGAAACCCTTTTCCTCATCTGAGGAGGATATATCAACAGTTTCGAGATACTCCAAAAGCGGAACTCCGTCATACCACTTGATATTTTCGGACTTGGTGGTGACATTATCGCCCTCTGTTGCTGACAAAGGAATAATCTTTACATTATCAAGTTTAAGTTCTTCTTTAAGCTCATCAATCTGCTCTACGATTTCATCAAAGCGTTCCTTGCTGTAACCGACTAAATCCATTTTATTTATAGCAAAGACAAAGTAACGAATACCCATAAGTTTGCAGATTCTTGCGTGACGCCTTGTCTGAACAAGAACGCCTTGTGAAGCGTCAACAAGAATAACAGCTAAATCTGCAAAGGACGCTCCGACTGCCATATTTCTTGTATATTCTTCGTGACCTGGTGTATCGGCAACTATAAAGCTTCTGTTATCTGTTGTAAAATAGCGGTAGGCAACATCTATTGTAATGCCCTGCTCACGCTCTGCCATAAGTCCATCAAGGAGAAGTGAATAATCTATTGCACCGTTTCGGCTGCCAACCTTACTATCAAGCTCAAGAGCTTTTTCTTGGTCGGCATAAATCAACTTTGCATCATATAATATATGTCCGATAAGTGTTGATTTTCCGTCATCAACACTTCCGCAGGTTATAAATTTAAGTAATCCTTTCATTAGAAATAGCCCTCCCTTTTTCTACGCTCCATACTTCCTGCCGCCTCATTGTCGATAACTCTTGATGTACGCTCTGAGGATACTGAGCTTAGAGTTTCATCAATGATTTCATCGAGTGTAGTTGCGGTGGATTCTATACCACCTGTAAGCGGATAGCAACCAAGTGTTCTGAAACGAACTGACTTCATCTGCGGAACTTCTCCCTCTTTGAGTGGGAAACGGTCATCATCAACCATTATGATGTTGCCGTCACGCTCTACAACAGGGCGTTCAGCTGCAAAATAAAGAGGAACTATATCTATATTCTCACGCTTGATATATTGCCATATATCTTTTTCTGTCCAGTTTGAGATTGGGAAAACTCTTATGCTCTCTCCCTTTTTAATCTTTGTGTTATAAAGCTTCCACATTTCAGGACGCTGATTTTTTGGGTCCCATGCCTGAGCTTCATTTCTGAAAGAGAAAATTCTTTCCTTTGCTCTTGACTTTTCCTCGTCACGCCTACCACCACCGAATGCCGCTGTAAAGCCATATTTGGTGAGTGCCTGCTTGAGAGCCTGAGTTTTCATAATATCAGTATAAGCTGCTCCGTGGTCAAATGGATTTATTCCCTGCTTAACTCCATCTTCGTTTGTATAGACTATCATTTCTATACCGAGTTTCTTGGCTGTTTCATCACGGAATTTAATCATATCCTTAAACTTCCATGTTGTATCTATGTGCATAAAAGGAAAAGGAGGTTTTTCGGGATAAAACGCTTTCATAGCAAGATGAAGCATTACGGAGCTATCTTTTCCTATTGAATAAAGCATTACTGGCTTTTCACATTCGGCTGCTACTTCTCTGATGATGTATATAGCTTCTGCTTCGAGTTCGTCAAGATGTGAAAGTTCACTCATTTTCTTCTCTCCTTAATATTTATTTGATTCCCTTTGGTTTATATCTATCTTAATGGTATCTCCATGAGGTTTTTCTATTATCCAGCTTAGAATATCTCCGCTCTTTTCGGTATGAACCATACTGCCCATACCACCTATATCCGCACCGAGATAGAAATTTATTGCGTGTACGGGACATTCCTTAATGCAAGAGGTACAGCCCCAGCAATCCTTTGGATACTTGATATACGCCTTACCGCTCTCATCTATTTTGATAAGACTTCCGGGACAGACATTTTGGCATCTTCCACAACCAACGCATTTTTGTTTGTTAATTGCTATGCTCATAACTCTTACCTCCCGGTACTAAATCACGAAGGATTATTTTTATTTCGCCGTTTTCAAGGCGTGAATTTACATATTTGTTGAAGTTCTTATCGTCCTTATTCGGATAATCGAGATTTTCTGCAAAGCTATGCCAACGGGTTTCTTTTCTTGCTTTGAGATGTGCTATAACACTTCTGCAAACTGTAAGTCTTTCACGAAGTTCATAGATATACATAAGCTCTTGAAAATCTTCTGCGTAAAGCGAATTTGAAAGCTCTGTGAGCTGTTTAATTTTATAGTCTGCAATATCAAGCTGTTTCTCATTAAAACGATAATTTGTTTTAATGCCGCCTGCATAGGAATCCATAACGCTCTGCATAGCTTCTTCAAGCTGTTCTGTTGTAAAGCGGGAATCCTTTTTGGTAAGAAAGCTTTCAACCTCTGAAATGTGGCTGTCTATATTACTGCTCTCGATAGGTGAAATACCATTTTCTGAAACATATTCAACTGCGGAAAGGGCTGCAATCTCACCCTCTGCCAAAGCACCTGTGACATATTTCTGAGGAGCACCTCCGGCAACATCACCACCTGCAAACAAACCATTGATTGTGGTTGCTCTCTTTGTATCAACCCAATAGCCACTTGCTGTATGACCGCCTACTATGTAAGGCTCTGTACCCTCGATTTCAACATTCTGCTGAGATGGATTCTTTCCGCTCTCTATCCACTTTATAGTCTGTGAAGGGGCCATATTCAAATATGCTTTTAGCAAGGATTCGTCTTGTTCGGGTGTGATACCCTCTGTTCTAAGATAGCAAGGACCTCTGCCCTCTTGATTTTCATTAACTGTGCCATAAACTCTCTCGGAAGTAGTTAAGCCATATTTTGTTTCGTAAACTTCTCCAAGTGAATTTACTTGTTTAGCACCGACACCCTGTGCAAGAGTACCTGTCGGGGCAATCGTATCTTTACATCTTAAAGCTATAAAACGCATTTCAAAAGTGGTCATCTCTGCACCAGCTTTTATTCCCATTGCATAGCCTGCACCTGTGTTGAATGGCGGATACCACATTTTATGGCGTGAAAATCCCGGATTATTTGGCTTATAAAGTCCCGCCGCACCACCTGTGGCAATTATTACTGCCTTAGCCTCGATAGTATAGAATGTATCATCATCTATGCCTATTCCAAAAGCACCTTGGATTCTGTTATCTTTTACGGCAAAGTCGATTATATTTACTCTATTGAGAATAGTTGTATTTGGCAAGGCTTCTACTGCTTTAGCAAGTATAGGCTTTATATTTTCACCATTTATTTTAAGATTACGGTTTCCTCGTGTTACATACTTGCCATTTTCGTCCTTGAGAATTACAAGTCCGAGCTGTTCAAGTCTATGTGTAACGGAATTAAGTCTTTCGGACATTGTAAGTAGCAAATCTTCTCTTACTATGCCATCTGCATCGTGCTTGGCGTAATCGACATAATCCTGAGGAGTTCTGCCCTCTGTGATATACGCATTAAGAGCGTTTACACCAGCCGCAAGGCAACCACTTCTCTTTATGTGTGCCTTTTCGCAGATTATAACTTTTTTATCAGAATTTTCGGATATTGTCAAAGCCGCATAGCAGCCTGCTGTTCCGCCGCCTATAATCAGAATATCTGTTGTAAGCTTTTCTGTCTTCATATTGCTTCCCTCATTTTTTGAAACTACCGCACTTTCCCAAGAACCTTAAAAGTTTCGCTTGAGCCTTTTTTCTTTTGTTAACAACATTAGTTATTAAGTGCGGACTTTGTCCGCACTTAGAGTGCAAAGGATGTTAAGGGCTTTGCCCTTAAAACCTATGAGGGACTCCGTCCCTCAACCCTGCAAGCCTTTGAAAAGGCTTGAGCGAAACTTTTGAGTGTCTTAATAGAAGTGCCTCAGCTAACTGCTAAATTCGTCAGCCGCGATAACAATTTTCACTTGCTCACTACGAGCGAGACTTGTCGAGCGATTCCGCGTCTTGACTGCGGAGGCACTCCGCCTTGACCTAAACTTTGAGTGTCTTATGGAAGGTTTATTCTTAATCCTCTATTATGAGTTCTTCTTTTTCTGCGGTATCTCCAGTGATTTTGAATGAATTTAATACAGGCTCGGCTCTATTCATAAGAGATAAAATCATATAGCTTGCTTTGCTGTCATAGGCAAGTCTTTTATCCTCTTCCGAGGGTCTTGATGGCGACTCTGGGTGAGAATGCCAGTTGCCAAGAGGTGCGTAACCTTTACTTCTCATATCCTTGATTGTGGCAAGCTGTTCTTTCGGGTCAAGTGTAAAATGCTCATTGGAATGGTCTATATTTGTGAGAAGATAGACTTCCTTTATTGTCTTATCACCGTTTTCAACTATACCTGCAATCAGACCGCAAGCCTCATTTGGAAGTTCTTTTTCTGCGTGTGCAAGAATTTTTTCATAATCTGATTTTGATAACTTAATCATAAATGTACACCGTCACATTCCGCCTGTTCGTAGTCGATAAGTTTTGTGATAGTCGGGTGCTTGCCACAAATTGGGCAATTATCTGTATTGCTTGGAAGCTTAACCTTTCTGAACTCCATTTTAAGAGCATCATATGTAAGGAGATAGCCTGTAAGCAAATCGCCCTGACCAAGAATATACTTGATAGCTTCCATTGCCTGAAGACTTCCGATAATTCCACCCATTGCACCAATAACTCCTGCTTGCTTACAAGTGGGAACAGCGTCCTTTGGAGGTGGATTTCTGAATACACATCTATAACAAGGACCTTTTCCTGGAACATAAGTCATAAGCTGTCCCTGAAAACGAATGATTCCTGCGTGTGAGAATGGTTTCTTTGCCATTACGCAAGCATCATTGATAAGGAATTTTGCTGGGAAGTTATCTGTGCCATCAATAACGAAATCGTAGTCCTTAATCAAATCAAGGATATTTTCACTTGTAACAAAGGTATGATATGTAATAACCTTAACATCAGGGTTGATTTCTTCCATAGTTTTCTTTGCGGATTCAACCTTTGGAGTTCCAACATCTTTTGTTGTGTGGATAACCTGACGCTGGAGGTTTGATAAATCTACATCATCTGCATCTGCAACACCGATAGTTCCAACGCCTGCTGCTGCAAGATATAAAGCAACTGGTGAACCTAAACCGCCTGCACCGATAATGAGAACCTTAGCATTGAGAAGTTTTTTCTGCCCCTTTGCTCCAACTTCTTTTAATATGATATGTCTTGAATAACGCTCAAGCTGTTCATTTGTAAAAGCCATTACTGACCACCTCCCATGAAATAAAGGAACTCTACAACATCGCCGTCTTTAAGTTTTGTGCTTTCAAATGCACCGCTCTCGACAAACTCATCATTGATTGTAACTGTGACATATTCTGGGGTTTCTACCTTTTCATCTATAACGAGCTGTGCAACTGTAAGATCATCTGCAACCTCTTTGTTTACGCCTGCTACTGTGATTTTCATAATTATCTCTCCTGCTTACTTTAATTTTTCTATCTCATCAACTATTTCTGACTTCTTGACAGCACCTCTGAGTCTTAACTGCTCTTGACCGTCCTTAAAGAAAATAATTGTTGGTGATGCCTGAACTTCGTATTTTTCCATAAGAACTGAATCAAAGTTTATGTTTACCTTGACAACCTTTAAGCTATCACCGTATTCTTTTTCAAGCTCCGAAAGGACTGGTGACAATCTTTTGCAAGGAATACAGCTATCTGAATAGAAGTCTGTTAAAACAAGCTTATCTGAATTAAGAACTTCCTGCTCAAAATTTTCTGTATTAACACGAACTGCCATTTAATCACCAACCTTTTTTACGATAAGATTATAAGTGCCGTCCTCATTATCTATGAGTTTCAGAATCTGATGTCCCTCTTCCTTAATGCTTCTAGGAACATTCTGAACTGGTTCGCCGTCATTCATCTTGACTGACAAAATCTGTCCGTCATCAAGCTCCTCTAAGGCAACCTTTGCTTTTACAAAGGTTGTAGGGCAAACTACATCTGTAATATCTACGGTATCATCAATAATAAAATCAGCCATTGTATGCCTCCAAAATCTTTTCTTCAAATTTTTCTTTTCCTACTCGGTCTATTGTAAATTTGAAACGCTCGCTAGGCTTTGCATTATCTGCAAAAAACTTTATAGCAGCATCACAAATTCTCATAAGCTTTTCTTTGTCCTCAATAAATGGGATTATTGTTTCGCCCTTGTTTATTGAATTGCCAAACAAGCCGCCGAAGGAAACTATATATCCATGAACTGTATCCCACGCATCTGTTGGGCAAGCCTTAAAACATCTTCCACAGAAATTACACTTGCTCTTGTCAACAGTGATTTTGCCATCTTTAAGAGTAATTGCGTTCTGTCGGCAGGCTTTTACACATACGCCACAACCGATACAATCGCTTTCTCTCCAATCAACCTTTATTCCGCCCTTAATTCCCAAGTCGTTTTCTTCGGATTTAAGACAGTTATTCTGACAGCCTGTTATACCGAACTTGAATTTATGTGGAAGCTCCATTGCGAAATATCTATCATCAAGCTCCTTTGCAAGAGCATATGTATCAATACAGCCACTTGGACATACTGCTTGTCCCTGACAGGCAGTTATTGTACGAACTCTCGGTCCGCAGACGCCAGGCTCTACATCGCCCTCTGCAAGTGTATTCTTAACTTCTTCTATATCATCTAACTTAATAAATGGAATTTCTACGCTCTGTCTTGATGTGAGATGTACATAACCATCTCCGTATTTATCAGAAACTTCTGCAATTTTTGCAAGCTGCTTAGCTGTAAGATTTCCTCCGACAACTCTCAACCTAAGAGAAAAATTATTTTTTTGTTTTTGACGCATAAATCCGCCTTTTTTAAGAGTTGCATAATCGACTGCCATTTGTTACTCCTCCTTGCAAGGAATTCTCTCCCTTGACCTAAACTTTATTTATAAAATGTTAAGAATTATAGCTGGAAGCATTCATCTTATTTATTGCTTGCTCGAAATCTTCTATCAAGTCTTTTATATCCTCTATACCAACGCTTACTCGAATACTATCTTCATAAACGCCTGCGGATTGCTTCTGAGCTTCTGTACTATGAGCATATATCGTGCTTGATGGGTGAATAACAAGAGTTCTTACATCACCTATATTAGTAGCGTTTATTGAGTATTTAAGGTTATTGATAAGATTAAAGGCTCTCTCTTTGCTACCTGCACGAATTGTTAAGATTGCTCCACCTTTTCCATTAAACATTCGCTTTGCAAGCGGATAATATGGTGAGTTTTCAAGGGCTGGGTAATTAACTTCAACTCCATCTGCTGTGCTTAGATATTTAGCAAGCTTCAGTGCGTTATCACAAATACGCTCCATTCGTAAACCTAGAGTTTCAAGACCAACGGAATTAAGGAATGCGTTGAATGGTGAAAGACAACAACCAACATTTCTCCATATTCCGTTTCTTAGCTTTGCGAGATAAGCAAATTTTCCATACTTCTTATATTCAGCCATTCCCTTATACTTATCAGTATCCCATTTAAAATTGCCACTGTCAACTATTATTCCGCTTATGGAATTTCCTCCGCCATTTATATACTTTGATGAGGAATGAATTACTATATCTGCTCCGAAATCTATCGGTCGGATAAGATAGGAAGTAGCTGTTGTGCTATCTATTATAAGCGGAATATTATATTTATGAACTATCTCTGAGACCTCTTTTATATCGACAATATCAAGCTTTGGATTTCCTATAAGCTCTGTAAAAACTGCCTTCGTTTTATTATTTATAAGAGGTTCTACGCTTTCGGCTGAAATATGCTCTACGAACTTAGTTGTAATTCCGAAAGCTTTCAGGTCTGAGAACAAATCTATCGTTCCTCCGAAAAGCCCTGAACCTGCTATAATCTCATCGCCAGCTTCTAATATATTTAAAAGTGACATTGTAACAGCCGCCATACCTGATGAACAGGCAATCGCCCCTATTCCATTTTCGATAGAAGCAACTCGGCTCTCGAAAGATGAAACTGTCGGATTACTTATTCTTGTGTATGCAAAACCAGTGGCTTTATTATTAAAGACTTTTTCGAGCTGTTCAGCAGATTCCTGCGAGAAAGCACTTACCTGATAAATCGGAGTAAGTGTAGCTCCTGTCTTTTTATCAATTTCAAATCCTCGGTGCAATAAAGCTGTATTGAACTCCATAATATCACCAAACCTTTTCAACAAACCTTGAAGTGCTTCCAATTATAACCTACTTAACATATAATTTCAATAGGTATTATAAGATTTTAGCGTTTTACATAATTTTAATTTTTATAGAAGGCTATTTTTTACATTTCTTACAATGCCTATTTATTTAGTATATATTGATTTTCCAGAAATTCTGTGATAACCTATTATTAATATATGTTTCGTATGTAATTAGATGAGATTTTTTAAGGAGCGTGTTCTTTTTGAAAGTACCAATGAAAGTTCAATTAGGTATTATGGCTATGATAGATATTGCCACAAATTCACAAGGCGGACGAGTTGTTACCACGACAAGTATTTCTAAGCGTCAGAATATTTCCCCGAAGTATCTTGAACAGATACTCCCTGCTCTAAGACTTGCTATGCTTATAAGAAGTCAGAAAGGTTCTAATGGCGGATATATCATAACAAAACCATGTAATCAAATCACCCTAAGGGATATTATAAATGCACTTGACCCTAATATTCTTTCTGATGTTTATTTTGATACTAATAACAAAAATTCAACTATGATAGATACTATAAATGATGATTTATGGAATAATATGACTTCATATTTGCAGAACTATACGGAGAAAATTACGCTTAAAGATATTTGTGATGATTACCGCCAAAGACTTGATAACCAAGAGGCTCAGTTTATGTATTATATTTGACAAGCTTCCCTAAGACAATTAAAATTTAGGTCAAGGCGGAGTGCCTCCGCGGTCAAGACGCGGAATCGCTCGGCTCTGCCTCGCTCGTGGTGAGCAAGGGAAAATTGTTATCGCGGCTGACGAATTTAGCAGTTAGCTGAGGCACTTCTATTAAGACACTCAAAAGTTTCGCTCAAGCCTTTTCAAAGGCTTGCAGGGTTGAGGGACGGAGTCCCTCATAGGTTTTAAGGGCAACGCCCTTAACATTCTTTGCACTCTAAGTGCGGACAAAGTCCGCACTTAATAACTAATGTTGCTAACAAAAGAAAAAAGCGGCGGATAAAATCCGCCGCTCAGGAGTAAAGAATGTTGGGCTTCGCCCAAAGGTGTTTCGCTCTCTGCGGAGAGCGACAAGGGCGTTGCCCTTGACCTACGAGCCTTTAAAAAGGCTCGAGCGAAACTTTTAAGGTCTTAGGAAAGTAAGTAAACTAAGAAAAAACAGCCCAAGGATAATTTCCTTGAGCTGTTTTATTATGCTTATTTAAATCAATTACTTGATTACTCTTACCTTGATAACGCCATCAATAGCTTCAATAGCAGCTACATCAAAATCGCCTGTTACATCAAGTATTGTGTATGCGTATTCTTTTCTTGACTTGCTCTGCATATTCTCAATGTTAGCACCTGCAAGAGCAGTTGTTACTGCACTAATCATATTTGGAACATTCTTGTGAATAACACAAATTCTTGTACCTGTGCCACGAACCATAGAAACCGCTGGAAGTGTTACAGAATTCTTGATATTACCATTCTCGAGGTAGTCCTTAATCTCATCAGCAGCCATCTTTGCACAATTATCCTCTGATTCAGGTGTAGACGCACCGAGGTGAGGTGTTACGATTACATTCTCAACATCGAGAAGCTCTGGTGCTGCAAAGTCTGTTATATACTTTGCAATCTTGCCATCAGCAACTGCTGAAAGAACTGCTTCGTTATCAGCTAAATCTCCACGAGCAAAGTTGAGAATACGAACACCGTCTTTCATCTTTGCAATATTTTCCTTGCCGATTACGCCCTTTGTTTCTGGTGTGAGCGGAACATGAAGTGTGATATAATCGCTATTCTCGAAAATATCATTAAGAGAAACAACATGCTTAACCTTTGGTGAAAGTCCCCATGCTGCATCAACAGAAATGAATGGGTCATAGCCAAGAACATTCATTCCAAGTGAAACTGCTGCATTAGCAACAAGAATACCAATAGCACCAAGACCGATTACGCCAAGTGTCTTACCCTTTATTTCAGGACCGACAAACTGGCTCTTGCCTTTTTCTACGAGCTTTGCTGCATCTGCATTATCCTTGAGAGTCTTTGCCCACTCGATACCCTCAACAATCTTTCTTGAGCTGAGGAATAATGCTGAAAGGACAAGCTCCTTAACAGCATTTGCATTAGCACCAGGTGTATTGAAAACTACGATACCCTGCTCTGTGCATTTATCAAGAGGAATATTGTTGACACCTGCACCTGCTCTTGCGATTGCAAGAAGGCTTGAAGGAAGTTCCATATCGTGCATAGATGCTGAACGAACGAGAACTGCATCAGGATTTTCAACAGAATCTGCAACATTGTAATTATCGCCAAGACGGGAAAGTCCTGCCTTAGAGATTTTATTAAGTGTAAGAATATTATACATTAAAATCAACCCTCTAATGTTATTTGTAATTAGGCGTTCTTAGCCTCGAACTCTGCCATAAACTTAACAAGAGCTTCTACACCCTCATATGGCATTGCATTATAGATAGAAGCACGCATACCGCCAACTGTTCTATGTCCCTTGATGTTGACAAGACCTTGCTCTGTTGCTTCCTTAACGAACTTAGCATCAAGCTCATCACTGCCTGTAACGAATGGTACATTCATAAGTGAACGGTCTTCAGGAACAACTGTGCCTCTGAACATCTTAGAGTTATCGAGGAAGTTATAAAGCAATGCTGCTTTCTTCTCGTTAAGCTTCTGCATATTCTCAAGACCGCCGATTTCGTTCTTAATCCATTCAAGAACAAGCTTTGCAATGTAGATTGTATAGCAAGGTGGTGTATTGAACATAGAGCCGTTATCTGCGTGTGTCTTATAGTCGAGCATTGTAGGAGTGATGTCACGAGCGTGACCAATAAGGTCCTCACGAATGATTACTACTGTAAGACCAGCAGGAGCCATGTTCTTCTGAGCACCTGCATAAACCATACCAAACTTAGAAATATCAAGTGGTGTGGAAAGAATGCAGGAAGAAATATCAGCAACAAGTGGTACATTTCCTGTTTCAGGAATTTCGTGATAAACTGTACCATAGATTGTATTATTCATACAAATATAGAAATAATCAGCATCCTTTGTAAATGTTGATGGGTCGAGCTTAGGAATATATGAGAAAGTCTTATCCTTAGAGGAAGCAACTACATTAGCTTCACCATAGCGTGCAGCCTCTTTATAAGCCTTTGTTGCCCATTGACCTGTAAGAACATAATCAGCCTTGCCTGAACCATTCATAAGGTTGAGAGGAATAGCAGCGAACTGTGTTGATGCACCGCCCTGGAGGAAGAGAACCTTATAGTTATCAGGAATGTTCATAACCTCACGAAGAAGGCTCTCTGCACCCTCGATAATTGTACCGTAAATCTTTGAACGGTGGCTCATCTCCATAACGGATTGACCGCTACCCTCATAGTCCAGCATTTCTGCTGCTGCCTTTTTAAGAACTGATTCGGGAAGCATAGAAGGGCCTGCCGAAAAATTGTATACTCTGCTCATTATATTTAGCCTCCAATAAATTTGCGGTTTTTCCGCATAATATTATGATAAGTAACATCTTTAATTATAGTGCTTATAAATCGCCTTGTCAATATAAAGACTCCTAAAAAATCCGCATAAATTGACAGTGTTTCTTGCATATTATACAGATTATGTTGCAAAAAGAATTATATTTGCATCAATCACACAGATTTTTTAATGTAAATTTGCCGTTCTCATAAATCATATAGCTATGATTACTTCCGTTTTTTGGAATGGAAATTGAGCCTGGATTTACATAATAAAATTCTCCAAAAGCTTCATTTGCAGGAATATGCGTGTGTCCATTCAAAAGAATATCTCCGCTTTTAAGCATTGGTGGATTTTGTGGGTTAAATTTATGTCCATGGGTAGCATAAATAGTTTTATTTCCGTCATAAATTATTGCATATTCTGCCATAATCGGAAAATCTAAAACCATTTGGTCAACCTCTGTATCACAGTTTCCACGAACGCATATTATTTCGTTTTTAAGCGAATTAAGAATAGCTATAACGCCTTTTGGATTATATCCGAATGGTAAATCATTTCGTGGTCCATGATATAGTAAATCGCCAAGAAGTAACAGTTTATCCGCACTCTCTTCACGATATTTTTCAGCCATAATTTTACAGTAATGTTCTGAGCCATGAATATCTGATGCTATAAAAATCTTCATTTTAACACTCCTAACAAAAGCATTTATTACATAATACTCTCTAATTCTATTTTTTGTCAAGTTTAATGCGACGAGCGGCGAGCCACCGCTCCCAAGACGCGGAATCGCTCGACAAGTCGCTCGCAGCCGATTAGGGAAATCTGTTGCCGCGGTCGATAAAATTTACCAAGCGGGCGAACACAGTTCGCCCCTACGATTAGTTGACAGATTTTTCTAAGACAATTAAAAGTTTTGCTCAAGCTTTTTCAAAAGCTTGCAGGGTTGAGGGACGGAGTCCCTCATGGGTTTTTAATGGCAAAGCGGCGAGCCGCCGCTCCCAAGACGCGGAATCGCTCGACAAGTCTCGCTCGCAGTCGATTAGAGAAATCTGTTGCCGCGGTCGATAAAATTTACCAATGAACTACCGATTAGCTAATACACTTTTCTAAGACAATTAAAGTTTAGGTCAAGCCTTTAAAAAGGCTCGAGCGAAACTTTTAATTTATTTTTTGATATAGTTTTAAGCTATATCAAAGCGATAATTTTTGATATTTTACAATTTCTTTTTGTGATAGTAAAATTAGTAGTAAGATTAAATTATATTTATGTCAAAAGGAGAAAGGATATATGCTTACATCTATAATCGGATTTCCGAGAGTTGGTACTCTCAGAGAACTTAAATTCGCAACAGAAAAATATTTCAGAGGCGAAATTTCAGCTTGCGAACTTCAACAAACAGCTAAAAATATCAGGCAAACTCAATGGGCTACTCTGAAAAACAGCGGTCTTGATTTTATTCCATCAAATGATTTTTCGTTCTACGATTGCATACTTGATACAGCTGTACTTTTTAATATTATTCCTGAACGCTATAAGAAGCTTAATATCTCCGAGCTTGATACTTATTTTGCAATGGCAAGAGGTTATCAGGGCAAAAACGGCGATGTTAAGGCTTTAGCTATGAAAAAATGGTTCAACACAAATTATCATTATATGGTTCCTGAAATTGAAGATACAACAGAAATTAAGCTTGCTGGCACAAAGCCTTTTGAACAATTTAATGAAGCTAAGGCTCTCGGAGTTAAGACAAAGCCTGTTATCGTAGGTGCATTTACTTTATTAAAGTTAATCAGATATACTGGCTCAAAGCAAGCTGAGGATTTCTGCGATGATATTATCAAGGCTTATTCTGATTTACTTGCTGAATTTTCAAAGCTTGATGCAGAATGGGTACAGTTTGATGAGCCTTATCTTGTACACGATTTAAATAAGGAAGATATTGCACTCTTTAACAAGCTATACAATGGAATTATAAGTAATAAAAAATCTGTAAAGCTTTTACTTCAAACTTATTTCGGTGATGTTCGTGATATTTATAATCAGCTTACTGCTTTTGATTTTGATGGCATAGGCCTTGACTTCATAGAAGGCAAGAAAACTCTTGAACTTATCGAGAAAAATGGTTTTCCAGAAGATAAGCTTTTATTTGCAGGCGTTGTGAATGGCAAGAATATTTGGAAAAACAATTATAAGAAAACACTTGCACTTCTTTCTGAACTTAAAACAAAGGGTATAAACACTGTTATAAGCAGCTCCTGTTCCCTACTTCATGTTCCTTATACACTTAAAAATGAAACTAAGCTTTCTGCTGAATATACAAGCCATTTCTCCTTTGCAGAAGAAAAGCTTATTGAGCTTGCTGAACTTAAATTTCTTACAGATACGGATAATTTTGAGAATGAAACCGCATATATTGCTAACTGTAAGCTTTTTGAAAACAGAACTAATTGTTATGATAACGCTGTTCAAAAAAGAGTTGCTGGCATTCAGGAAAAGGATTTTACAAGACTTCCTGAATTTAACGAAAGAGAAAAAATTCAGAAAAAGGAATTTGAACTTCCTATTCTTCCTACAACTACAATAGGTTCTTTCCCTCAGACTTCTGATGTTAAAGCAAACCGTTCCTCTTTCAAGAAGGGAAATATCTCCGAAAAAGAATATAATGAGTTTAACCGCAAAAAGATTGCCGAGTGCATTTCTTTGCAAGAGGAAATCGGACTTGATGTACTCGTTCATGGTGAATTTGAAAGAAATGATATGGTTGAATATTTCGGAGAACAGCTTAACGGCTATCTCTTTACTGAAAAAGCCTGGGTACAGTCATACGGTACACGCTGTGTAAAACCACCTATTATCTGGGGCGATGTTTCTCGTTCTAAGCCAATGACGGTTGAATGGTCTGTTTATGCACAAAGCCTTACAGATAAGCTTGTAAAGGGTATGCTTACTGGCCCTGTTACTATACTTAACTGGTCTTTCCCTCGTGAAGATATATCTATTAAGGAAAGCACTTATCAAATTGCCCTCGCAATTCGTGATGAGGTCTTGGACTTAGAGGCAAACGGAATAAAGGTAATTCAAATAGATGAAGCTGCCCTTCGTGAAAAGCTTCCTTTGCGTAAATCTGACTGGTACTGCGAATACCTCGATTGGGCTATTCCAGCTTTCAGACTTGTTCATAGTGGTGTAAAGGCTGAAACTCAAATTCATACACATATGTGTTATAGCGAATTTACTGATATTATTCCTGCAATAGACCAAATGGACGCTGATGTTATCACCTTTGAGGCATCTCGTTCTGATTTGCTTATACTCGATTCTCTCAAGAAAAACAACTTCAAGACAGAAGTCGGACCTGGTGTTTATGATATTCATTCTCCAAGAGTTCCATCTGTTGAAGAAATTGAAAATGCTATTACGAAAATGCTTGAAAAAATCAGTATTGATAAGCTTTGGGTAAATCCTGACTGTGGTCTTAAAACAAGAGGCGAAACCGAAACAACTGCAAGCCTTAAAAATCTGGTTACCGCAACAAAACATCTTAGAAATAAGATTAAATAATTAAATTTAAACAGCTAACAAAAATGAGTTCGGAATTTTACCGAGCTCATTTTCCATATTGACAGACTTCTCTAAGAAATTTAAAGCTTAATTCAAGCCTTTGCACAAAATCTGCAACCATTATATTTTCTTCATTAATCTCTATAACTCAACTAACCATTGCATAATTCTCCTGAATTTTTATGAATATAAACACATTATAACATAGTTCAAATTTTGTGCAGTTATTTTTGTTTCCAATTTTAATGCTGATTATATAGAAATCTAAAAATAAAAAATATTTTATTTATATTGAATATTCTTTGTTCGTCAAAAATAACAACAATTCTGCTTTTCTCTAATAATACTTGAAAAAAGCTATCTCTATGCTATAATTATATTAAGTATGAATTTTTTTAATTGTTAAGCTATAATAAATTTGTTTTATAAAGATTTTAATAAATTACTAAATTTTAGGAATAGGTGATTTTTGTGAAAATTGCAATTTTCAGCGAAATATATTTACCATATCTCAGCGGAATATCAAGCTTTATAAGTGTTCTTAGAAAAAGCCTTATCTCACTCGGGCATGAGGTTCTCGTCATCACTTCATCTACTAATGTTTCTTCAACAACATTTGAGGACGGTATACTTCGCTGTCCTGCTAAATCTGCAAATAATAAATATGGTATGTCACTGAAAAATTCAAACAATCAGACAATGCTTAAAAAAATCCTTGAATTCAACCCTGATATTATTCATATAAATACCGACACCGCAATGGGGAAGCTTGGTCTTTCTATTGCTCACAGGCTTGGTATACCTACTGTATATTCTATTCAGGATTATTATGAGGATCGATTTTTCTACGAAAATTCAAAAATTAAACTTAAAATTGGAACTATGGTAGAAAAAAGCCGTCTTCTTGATATGATTGATAATTGCGATGTTATTACTGCATCAAGTGGCCGTGCTCATGAATACCTTGCTTCTTCGGGCAGAAAGGATAAGCATATTAGAGTTATTCCTTCTGATACAGATATAAGTTCTTTTAATTATCAAAATATTACACCTGAAAGTATTCAAAAACTTCGTAAAAAATATAATATCTCGCCTGATACTACACTTGCAATGTTTGCTGGAAGACTTGATACTGATAAGAGCGTTGAATATCTCTTGCAAGAATGGGCTCAGTTCATAAGTGTAAGCGATAATATGCACCTTATGATTGTTGGTGATGGAACAGAAATAGATTCATTAAAGGATTGGACAAAATATCTGAAAATTGAAAGTCAAGTTACATTTACAGGAGAAATTCCACATTCACTTATGCCTGAATATTATGCCGCAAGTAATGTATATGTAAGTGCCGCAACAACAGGCTTAATGTCTATGTCTGTGCTTGAGGCAATAGCTTGTGGTTTGCCTGTACTTTTGAAGCGTGACAAGTATACGCAAGAATTCGTTAAGGAGGGCGTAAACGGTTTCACCTATGAAAAGGCTTCTGAATTTGGTGATAGAATGAAACAGCTTTCTTCTCTTGATATTGACGGAAGGAGAATTATCAAGAATGTTGTAAGGCGTTCAAGAAATGATATTCCAAGTGACAATATGGCAAAGCAATTCATAGCCGCTTATGAATCGGCTATGAAGAAAAAAGCTAAACGCTGATTTTATATTCATTTTTTAAAAACTTTTTACAAAACCTTGAATATTGTCGAAATTTGTGATATTATATTTATACACAGAATTTTGATTATGATTACAACAATTTTATTGTTAGTATCATATTTTATTCAGACTTTTATATGCGAATATAATAAATTAATAGGAGGTTTCGATTATGAAATTCGCTAAATTAGGTCTTTTTGCTGCTGGTGTTCTATTCGGAACTGCTGGCATCAAGCTTTTAAGCAGCAAGGACGCAAAGAAAGCATACACACATACAACTGCTGCTATTCTTCGTGCTAAGGAAAGCGTTATGACAACAGTTACTACTATTAAGGAAAATGCTGATGATATTCTTGCAGATGCTAAGGAAATCAACGAACAGCGTGCTGCAAAAGAAGAATCTATCGAAGATGTTGCTTCTGAAGATGTATTTTCTGATGAATCAACAGAAAATAACGAGGACGCTCCTGCTGAGGCTACTGCTGAAACAGAAACAAAAGTTGAAGAATAATTTTCAATAATTTTTATGCATCTATTGCATAATTTAAAAGAGCCGTCCTTTTGTCGGCTCTTTCTTTTTATCTGGAGGCAAAATAATGAAATGTAAAATATTGCATGAATCTCGTGGCCGTATTCGTGTGCATCTTATGTGCAACCATATGACACTTCACGACGCCGATATTTTGGAATATTATATGCGCAATATTGATGGTGTTACAAGTGTTAAGGTATACGACCGAACCCAAGACGCAATTATACTCTATAAAACTGAGCGAAAAAATATTATTCGTGCTTTAGCGAAATTTTCTTTTAAAGCTAAAGAAGCTATTGAACTTGTTCCTGAACATACATCAAGACAACTTCACAGAGATTTTGAAGATAGGCTTATTTTTACTACCGTATCTCATATGGTAACAAAGCTTTTTCTACCAGTGCCAATAAGAACCGCTCTCACACTCTTCCGCTCTATTAAGTATATTAGAAAAGGCTTGAAAGCTTTACTGAGTCGCAAACTTTCAGTTTCGGTTCTTGACGCAACAGCCGTTTCTGTTTCAATTATACGAGGAGATTTCAGCACCGCTTCTTCTGTAATGTTTATGCTTAATCTCGGCGAAATATTGGAAGATTGGACACATAAAAAATCCGTTGCTGACCTTGCAAGTACAATGTCGCTGAATGTTGATAAGGTATGGCTCAAAACTGATACTTGTGAAGTGCTTGTTCCTATTGGAGATATACAGGCAGGAGATAAGATTGTTGTAAGAACAGGAAATATGATTCCGCTTGATGGCAAGGTTGTAAGTGGAGAAGCTACTGTTAATCAGTCATCTATGACAGGTGAATCTTTACCAGTTGTTAAAACAGTAGGTAGCTATGTTTATGCCGGAACTGTTGCTGAGGAAGGCGAATGTGTAATCTGCGTAGATAAAGCTTCCGGTAGCGGTAAGTATGACAGAATCGTTCGTATGATTGAGGAATCTGAAAAGCTTAAATCCGTAGCCGAAGATAAGGCATCTTCTCTTGCAGACAAGCTTGTTCCATATATGCTCGGAGGAACTATTCTAACTTATCTACTCACAAGAAATGTCACAAAAGCTATGGCTGTTCTTATGGTTGATTTTTCTTGTGCATTAAAGCTTGCTATGCCTATTGCAGTATTATCTGCAATGCGTGAAAGTAACGATTACAACATTTCTGTAAAGGGCGGACGCTTTCTTGAAGCTGTTGCAAACGCTAATACTGTTGTTTTTGATAAGACAGGTACTCTTACCTATGCTACTCCAAAGGTTGCAAAAATAGTTACCTTTGGTAATCATACTGAAAACGAAATGCTCCGTCTTGCAGCTTGTCTTGAAGAACATTATCCTCATTCTATGGCGAACGCTGTTGTTGATGAGGCTAAAAAGCGTGGTCTTTCACACGAGGAATATCACTCTGAAGTTAAGTATGTTGTTGCACACGGAATCTCAAGTGCTGTAAATAATAAGAAAGTTATTATAGGCAGTTATCATTTTGTATTTGAGGACGAGGGCTGTTCTATTCCTGAGGGTGATGAAGAAAAATTCCATTCACTTTCTCCGGAATACTCTCACCTCTATCTTTGCATTTCGGGTGAACTTGCTGCGGTAATCTGCATATATGACCCACTCCGTTCAGAGGCAAAGGACGCTATTGCAGCTTTACACAAGTGTGGTATATCTAAGGTCGTAATGATGACAGGTGACAACAAAAAGACTGCCAAAGCAGTTGCTAAAATCGTTGGCGTAGATGAATATTATGCCGAAGTTCTACCTGAGGATAAAGCTGATTTCATAAGAAGTGAAAAAGCAAAAGGTCGAAAGGTTATTATGATTGGTGATGGCGTTAATGATTCTCCAGCACTTTCTGAGGCTGATGCAGGTATCGCTATAAATACTGGTGCAGCTATTGCCAAGGAAATTGCCGATATAACTATCGCTTCCGAAAATCTCTTTGAAATTGTTACTTTGAGAAAACTAAGTGAAGCTCTTATGGCAAGAATACACAGAAACTATCGCTTTATCGTTTCATTTAATCTTATGCTGATTATTCTCGGTGTAAGCGGCGTAATTCTTCCGACAACATCTGCTCTATTTCACAATATGTCAACATTGGGAATTAGTTTAAAGAGTATGACCAATCTACTCGAAGAAAAAGATTTTGAGGAAGAATAATTCTTTATAAACTTATATAAACAGCTCACAAACCATTCTAAATAGGTTTGTGAGCTGCTTTATTTTGTTCGGAATTATTTACAACATAAGTAAATAATAATATAATAATGATTTTTTCATCTGCTAACAACAAAAGAAAATATGGCATTATATGAAAATTATTTTTCTGTTGTATAATGGATAAACTCAAAACTGTTATTTTACTAAAATTTTACTAAATTTATAAGAGCATTTTAAATATCTTATTGTATATTAGACCTATAATATTATATAATATATCTCAAAACTGCCCAGTAGCTATAATATTGATTGTGAGGTTGACTATGAAAACTCTATTAAAGGGAATAATTGTCGGAATAGGTGGTATTGCTCCAGGCTTGAGTGGAAGTGTATTACTTGTTATTTTGGGCTTGTATCAAAAAGCACTCAATGCCATAAGCACTCTTTTTAAGAATTTTAAGAAAAATATTGCTTTTCTAATTCCTCTTATAATAGGATTCGGAATAGGTGTATTGATTTTCAGTAAGGTGGTTGACTTTTTCTTAAATAATTTTGAAATGCAGACTCGCTTTACTTTTCTTGGTCTTGTCCTTGGCACAATTCCATTATTTTTTAAAGAAGTTAAAAGGAATGGCTTTTCAAAAAAATATTATATATTTATAGTTATGGCGGTTTGTGTAGGTATTGCACTTTTTTCGCTGAATAGCGGTGCTTTTTCTCAAATAAAAAATCCGAGCTTTTTACAGTCTGTATTATTGGGAGTAGCTGTGGCAGCTTCATCTATTGTTCCAGGTGTTGACAGTGCAGTAATATTATCTACATTTGGTTTATATGAGCTATATGTCAGCTCGCTTGCAAATTTAAATTTCAGAATATTGATTCCTGCCGGATTTGGCTTACTTATTGGTGCTTTTTTAATTTCATTTATAATGAATTTTTTGGTTAAAAATTTCTATACAGCTACATTTTCAATAATATTTGGATTGTTTATTTCTATAATTCCAAGTGTTCTGAATGAAAGCTGTGTATTAAGCTTGAATACTACTTCGGCAATTTCAATATTGTTTTTAATTTTTGGGTTTATCGTTTCTTTCTATCTTGGCAATATTCAAAAAAACAATGAAAGAATAAGTCACATATTCAAACGAAAAGAGATTTGATATTATATCTATGAGCGTACAAAATTTGCTTTAACTGAAAAATCAAGCTTTACAAATTGTAATGCCTCGTGCCAATCTTTGATTTTTTCAAAATCATAATAAAAACCGTTTTGTGCCTTTTTCCCTATTCTGAGAATATCGCTATTATAAGTTTTTATGGCTTTCTCAGCAGTTTCACAACACGATTTTTTCAAAAACTTCTCGACTTCTTCGAGAAGTTTTTTGTTTTGCGAATTACTGCCCTCGGGAAGTTCAAGAGATACTTCAAGATTTTTTGAATAATTAAATATATCTTTATTATGGCTGATATTATTTTCGGACTTCGCTGAAACTATCTTTATAGGCGTTTTTTTATCGTCATTAAGTAAAATTACTGCACCACTTACATTATCCGAAAGAATATTAAGAATTATAGATTCGTTTGTCGTAAGCGTTCCACTCATCTTTCCTTTACAAAATAAAGCGACACCATCAGGAACTATTTGTGTCTTGCTTTCATCAAGCATTAGTATAGGAACAGCAATATCATAAATTCCACTATTATCTGACGCTTTATATTCTTTATATTCGCAGGCTTTGACTGTACCGTTTGAATAATCTCCACCAATCATAGCAATATCTTCGGCGGTCATTGTGTCAAGAACCTTTTCGTTACTTAATATATTTGCGGTATTTCCCTCTGTTACATATATAAGGGCATCAGGTCTTGCCTCAAAGCTATTATTAAAATATGAAAGAACTTCATCAGCAACCGTTGCGGCAGTCTTATTCATAGCTATAAAGCGGTTACTGCTGAGCATAACCTGTCTGCCTGTATTGCGTGAAATATTGTCAAAGCACTCTGCAACAGAACCTCCTGATGCAGAAATTATATTAGGTGGCAGGGCTTCTTCTGTACTCTTGATATTTAATACCATAGCTGTAAGCGTATATTTATCATTTTCTTTATCTATGCCTATACCCTCTACTATGACTTTTTCGTTAAGCTCTGCTCTACTCATACAGCCTGAAAATGTAAGAACGGTCAAGCCTATTCCTATTGTTAGAATAAGTGACTTTGCTCCGCTCTTTTTATGAGTTTTATTTTTCTTTCCGCTTGTTTTTACTACATAGCATATCAGTAAAAATGTTGGTATAAATACCGCTGAAACAAGAGTAAACCATAGCCAGAAATTGATATTAAAGATAAAGCTTGTAAATCCCATATCTGCTGTCACCGTCCCAAATATTAAAATTGCTGTTCCGCCAACTATAATTGCAAAGCATGATGCCCTCTTACCAAAGGCTTTACCTACACACAGGGCAAAAAGATATAGAAAGAGAGAAAGCCGGCAGAATAAGCCTGCTGTCCACAATCCTATAAACAATGCGTCAAGTCTTTGCAAAAAGCCGATATTTACAGTTTTTGCCGCCTGATAAACTGGGAATACGCTATTCTTGAGGTAATCTCCAAGCGAACCTGTTACAAGAATTATTGAAATCATTACTAAGATAAAGATTGAACTGCACCAAAGCACACTACCTTTTGCAATATTTCCTTTTACTATCGGATATAAAACCGCTATCGCAGGTATGCAGGACATTCTTGAAAGCATAAGAATTGTACCATTATAGGTTGAAATATAGCCTGTTGATAAAATTGTACGATAATTTTCGGTGTTTATAGATGGTGTAAGAGCAAAAATCAAAATAAGAACGGTTGCGATAAGTCCTATCAGAATAAGTCCTGACGCACGAGCTATTGCCTCAACTCCCTTAAATGCACCATAGCATGAGGCTACTAAAACTGCTACTGCTACCGCAAAAACAGGCGCTTCTCCATTAACTCCAAGAGAAACGAATTTATTATAGAGTGCAATTCCGTATCCACAAACCATTATAAAATACAGTGCATAAAACAACGAAATTATAATTGAAAGCCTTTTGAAAATATCTTCACCATATTCCAAGACAGACATATCACGATTCAGCTTCCACAAGAGAAGTGTTGGGATAAGCATTATCAATGAAAGCGGAAAAGCAAACATCGCCGAAAGCAAGTGATTCCACATATCATCACCCGAAGATAACTCGGGGCTGTATGTTATTGTTACGATTGCTCGGCTTATGAACAGCAATACAAAAAGCTGTCCTGCTGTTATCATTCCTCTGTTAGTCGTCATCGTCATCACTTCCTTGAATTTCTGTGCCAGGCATACTCTGAATAGTCGAGGTGGATTTTGAAAGCAATTTCCAACCCGCTCTCACAAATACATCTCGCATAGCTGTCATACTAAATGGAGAAACTGGTGCTGTATAAGGAATATCAAAGCTTTTCTTTCCGCAGATATTTACAAGCACCATACAGAATAAAAGCATTACTCCCCATATTCCAAGAAATGAACCAGCTATTATAAATAAAAACCTCAAAACTGCTGTCGGAGCGTAAAGGCTCGGAATTACATATGAACATATCGCTGTCAGGGCTACGACCATAAGTGTTGGTGCTCCGATTAAGCCTGCGTTTACAGCGGTTTCCCCTATTACCAATGCTCCGACTATACTTACTGCGTGTCCTAAGGGCTGTGGCATACGCAAACCGGCTTCTCGCATTATTTCATAGACAAAATGAATTACTATTGTTTCTACACCGAGTGGCATCGGCGTTGCCGCTATTGAACCTGCTATTTTCCCTAAAAGCTGTGACGGAAATAATTCAGGGTGAAATGAGCCTACTGCAACATATACTCCAGGAAGCATTATTGCTATAAAAAATGCTATATATTTCAGCCAACGGGTAAATGTCGCAAAATATGCACGATTGGAATAATCATCGAGCGTTTGAAAATATTCTACAAACAAAAACGGAACTATCAGAGCAGAGGGTGTTCCATCAACTAATATCGCAATTCTTCCTTCGGAGATTTTTCCGCAAACTGTATCGGGGCGTTCGGAAATTCCAACCCCACTGAAAAATGAAAAATCACCCTTTTGTTCAAGATAAGGTGCAATATAACCTGAAGCCATAACTGTTTTAAGATTTATTGAATTAAGACGCTTTTTCAGTTTTCGCAAAATACTTGGAGAAACTATATCTGTCATATAACAAAGACAAATATCGGTTTTACTCTCGCTGCCGATTGTCATTGTTTCAAATTTCATTTTTGGAGTTTTCATTCTTCGGCGAATGAGCGACATATTTATTCTTAGCGGTTCTACAAAGCCCTCTTTGGAACCTCTTTGCACTACATCGGAATCCGGTTCGGAAACACTTCTAAAGCTAAAACCTTGTATACCGAGTGCAAGCATTTTTGCGTAACCATCAACAGCAACTACCGCAAAACCTGACATAATAAATCTGTCTACATCTTCAATAGTTGCAATTTCTATCTGCTCGGAAGTACAGAGAACAGTATCGGAAATTTTTCTGAAAGCTTCTTCTGGAGTACCTTCATAGCTTTCATTTGAAACTGGTCTGATTACACCAAAGGCAAGAATCTCCTTATTAACCATACCCTCTATTGTGATTATTCCAAAGCGGATACCATTCAAAGTCATTTTATGAATTGTCAGGTCGGCACTCTTATCAAAACGCTTTTCGAGAATTGCAGTATTCTCATCTAAAGATTTTGAGAGCGGAGTTGTTTTTTCTTCTTTCTTTTTTGGTTCAGATTTTTGATATATATCTTTCAGCTCGTTTATAAAACGATACACAATATCACCTCAGATTGTTATTACTCAAGCGACGAGCCACCGCTCTCAAGACACTTAAAATTTTTAAAGGCTTGCAGAATCCCCATGGGTTTTAAGGGCAATGCTCTTAACCTGTTTTTATTTTGAGGAATTTCTTGCGAATTATTCCACAAATTATTGATACAATATAACTGAAAGGTGTTGAATTATGATTATTTCTGTTATACGAACTATTCTGCTTTATATAGTGATTATTCTTGCGATAAGAATTATGGGAAAACGACAGATTGGCGAATTACAGACAAGCGAACTTGTCGTTACACTTCTGATTTCTGATATTGCCGCAATTCCTATGCAAAATACTGAACAAAGTCTTTTGAGCGGTATTGTGCCTATTCTTATTCTTATCGTCTGTGAAATTATAATATCTCTCCTTATGCTTAAACGAGCTGGTTTTCGCAGAATCATCTGTGGAAAGCCTATTGTTATAATATCTGATGGCAAAATCAATCAAAGTGAAATGCACCAACTTAGAATGAGTACAGAAGATTTATCTGAGGAACTTAGACAACAGGGTATTTTTAACATTGAAGATGTAGGATTTGCTATTGTAGAAACAAATGGCAAGCTTAGCGTTCTTAAAAAGCCCGAAAAGGATATACCTACTGCTGAGGAGCTTGGGATAAAAACTAATGATAAAGGTCTTGAGGTCGTTATAATAAGTGACGGAGAAATTTCAAAATGTTCTCTCAAAATATGTGGTCTTAACAGAGATTGGCTTTTTGACACACTAAAAAAGGAAAACACCGAACTAAACGATGTTTTCCTTATGATTGCCAACGGACAAGGCGAATATAAAATTATTGAAAAGGAGTGTAAGATTTGAAACGATTGTTTATAGCCATTATTTTGCTTTTTATTGTAGTGGGATTATGCACTTTTGAATTTACGCTGAATACAAAAGAATCTCAACACGCTTCTGAATACTTAAAAACAGCACAGCAACAAATGGTTGACGGTAACGAAAAAGGAGCTATCCAAACAATGAAAAAGCTTAAAGAGCTTTGGGAAAGCAATGTTGAATCTATGCTGATATTTATTTCTCACGAAAAGCCTGACGAAATCTGCGAAAATATCGCTGTCGCAGAAAGCTATCTTAACAGCGGCGAACTTCCTGAATTTTATGCAGAATGTAAGCGTATTGAAAATGAACTTGAACATTTCAGAGATTTGGAGATTCCTACTATAAATAATATACTATAAAGTTTATATTATTCTAACATAAGTTTTATGTTAGCCAATGCAGAAATTACCAATGAACTACCGATTAGGGCGGACTCCGTCCGCCCTTGAGAGAAAGGAATGTTAAGGGCGTTGCCCTTAAAACCCACCAAAGGCTCTGCCTTTGGAAACCG
>ERZ1106963.1589-NODE-1589-length-26754-cov-29.338702_pt1 | contig 26754 bp, 23 predicted proteins | sample MGYA00403681_ERZ1106963 | MGnify/ENA primary metagenome ERZ1106963 (study PRJEB35170, sample SAMEA104062407) | human gut metagenome | biome: human gut; feature: human-associated habitat; material: faeces | place: Denmark | collected 2012-05-03 ...
TCTTCTGCTTGAAGATGCCGTACTCGTACAGGATGGAGTAGCCGGTGCCGCAGATATCGGTGGTGGCCATGCCGTCCAGATAGCAGGCTGCCAAGCGGCCCAAGCCGCCGTTGCCCAGACCTGCATCGGGCTCTTCCTCAAAAATGCTGTCCAGATTGATGTCGGCGTCAGCCAGTGCCTTCTTGGCCACCTCGTCCAGACCCAGATTGAACAGGCTCATCTTCAGGCTGCGGCCCATCAAGAACTCCATGCAGAGGTAGTAGACCTGCTTGGTGCCGGTGCCGATAGCCTTGGACTGGAACTTTTTGTGGTTCTCGCTCATCATCTGACGGCAGATCAGAGCCAGAGAACGGTAGATCTGCTGGTTGGAGGCAACATTCAGCTCCACACCATACTCACTGGTGAGCTTGTCCTGAAGAATTTTGCCAAATTCTTTTGATGTCATAGTGTGCTCCTATCCGCATAAGCGTTTGCTTTGCTAAAATAATTGAGTAGATAATAGCAGCAGAAACGTTCCCTCTTTCGCCCGGCTGCCAACATAACAACGTTATTATAATATGAACGATTTATAAATGCAAGGAAACAGGCGCTTTTTTTCCGTAACTGCTATTTTTTCAGGCCACTTTCTGACAAATATGCCGAAATTTCAAAAATTCCACTTTTTCTTGCGGCGTATTTATATTATAATAGAAGTCAGAAGTGAGCCGCGAAACGTTTTTCGGGGAGTAATTCCGGCAGTAATGGCACAGGAAACTCCGCCGAAACGTTTTCAAACACCGAAACGTTACCGGGAACGATGCCATGTTCCGGTAAAAAAGCAGAACAAACGGCCTTGCGCCGTACAGATACAGGATAAAAAAGGGGAAAACACCATGGTAAACAAGGTAAGGGTCAACATCGCAGGCACACCGTATGCCATCGCCACCACAGATTCGGAAAAGTACATCCTTGGTCTTGCCAAAAAGCTGGACGAGGATATCACAAAGCTGCTGGACACCAACGACAACCTCTCGGTGACCAAGGCGGCGGTGTTCTGCGCGATGGATTATCTGGACGAATACCGCAAGAGCACCGGCAGCGCCGAGAATATGCGCAGCCAGATCCAGGACTACATCGCAGATGCAGCCCGGGCAAAGCTGGCCGAGGACAAGGCACTGGCGGAAAACGCCGTGCTGCGCCGGGAGGCCGCCGCCCTGCGGGAGCAGCTGGCCAAGGAGCGCCAGCGTGAGACCCGCCGGGAGGAACGCGCCGCCCGCGCTGCGGCAGAAACGGCACAGGAGCAGCCCTCTGCCCCGGAGATCCCGGCGGCAGACAGTGCGCAGGCAGACGAGACCAACTGAATGTACCTTATATAAATAGAAGTCAGAAGGAGAACTATGGCAAGGATCGAGATCTTGGCCCCGGTGGGCAGTGAAGAAATGCTCCGCGCTGCGGTGTTCAGCGGCGCAGACGCGGTATATCTGGGCTTTTCGGGTTTCAACGCCCGCACGGGTGCCGGCAACTTTGACGCAGACAGTCTGCAGGAAGCCGTGCGCTTCTGCCACGCCCGTGGCGTGGCGGTGCACGTTGCGCTGAATACGACTGTGTATGGCACTGAGCTGTCGGCGCTGGAACAGGCTATCCGGGCGGTAGCAGCCAGCGGTGCGGATGCGGTCATCTGTCAGGATCTGGCAGTGGCCACCCTGATCGGCAAAATTGCCCCGCAGCTGCCCCGGCACGGCTCTACCCAGATGAGCGTCCACACCCTGCAAGGTGCACTGGAACTGAAGGAGCTGGGCTTTACCCGGGTGGTGCTGGCGCGTGAACTGAGCCTGCCCGAGGTGGAGCACATCACAAAACACTGCGGCATCGAGACTGAGTGCTTCATCCACGGTGCGCTGTGCATGAGCGTGAGCGGCCAGTGCTATATGTCCGCCTTTCTGGGCGGGCGCAGCGGCAACCGGGGCTCCTGTGCGGGCCCCTGCCGCCTGCCGTTCGAGGCCAATGCTCTGCCGGAGGGCAAGCCCGGGCGGCTGCATCACCTCTCCCTCAAGGATAACTCTGCCATCGACAAGCTGGACAAGCTGCAGGCGCTTGGCGTAGCATCGGCAAAGATCGAGGGCCGTCTGCGCACGCCGGAGTATGTGGCGGCGGCGGTCAGCGCCTGTCTGGCAGGCCGCGAGGGCCGCGCCTACGACCGCGACCTGCTGAAGAACGCCTTCAGCCGCTCCGGCTTCACCTCCGGCTATCTGGACGGAAAAATCGACGGCACTATGTTCGGTGTGCGCAGTGAAGCCGACGCCGAACTGACTAAAAAGACCCTGCCCATGCTGCGCGAACTTTACCGCCGCGAGCGCTCCCGCGTGCCAGTGCAGATGAAGCTGGAAATTGAAGAGGGCGGCGAAAAGCTGACCGTCACCGATGCCGACGGCAACAAAGCCTTTGCCTATGGGGATGCCGAGCCGCAGCCTGCCCGCACCGACCCCACCGAGAGTTTGAACCGCAGCCTGACAAAGACCGGCGGCACCCCCTTTGCGGCAGAGAAGATCACTGTGGAAATGGACGGCGGACCGTGGTTCATCCCCGGCAGTGCCGTGAACGAGCTGCGCCGGGAAGCACTGGACGCCCTGCTCAAAAAGCGGGAGGTGCTGCGCCCGTGGCCTACCACCGAGGAGCACGTCGCCGCCCTGCCGCAGCGCACTCTGCCGCCCCGCCGCACCCTGCGTGCCCGGTTCGAGCGCTGGGAGCAGGTGCCGGAACGGGCGCTTGACGGGGTGGAGTACCTCATTCTGCCCATTGCGCAGGCCGACCGCGTGCCCCGGGAATGGCGGGCAAAGACCCTTCTGGAGCTGCCCCGGGTCATGTTCGGTGCGCTGGAGCAGGACACCGCCCGCCGCATTGCAGCCACGCAGGACGCGGGCTTTGCCGGGTACGAGGTCAGCAACATCGCCCATCTGCGGCTGTGCCGTGGGCTGCCTATGACCGGCGGCTTCGGGCTGAACATCACCAACAACGTGGCGGCGCAGTTCTATGCAGAGCAGGGGCTTTCCAGCCTGCTCATCCTGCCGGAGGTGAAAGACAGCGATATTGCGTCCATTGCACCCACCCGGAACGGTAAGCCTGTGCCCACCGGCGTAATGATCTACGGCCACATGCCGCTGATGCTCACCCGCGCCTGCCCGCTGCAAAACATCCATGACTGTGCCCACTGCGATAAGACCGGCGTGCTGACCGACCGCAAGGCCAAAAAGTTCCCGGTGCGGTGCGGCCTTGGGGTGCGCACCATCTATAACCCGGTGCCCATCTACATGGGCGATAAGCCCGGCGCACTGGCGGTGGACTACGGTGTGGCCTACTTTACGCTGGAATCCCGCGAGGAGGCGGCGCAGGTTCTGGATATGATCCGCACCCACGCCCCCTTTGAGGGCGATTTTACCCGCGGCTTATATTTTAAAGGAACGAATTGACGAAAACAGAAAAACGAAACGAGGTTATACGATGGAACCCATCACTGTAAAATATAAGGTACTGGATGCCCGGGCAAAGGTGCCCGCCTATGCCACCCCCGGCGCAGCTGCCGCCGACCTGTGCGCTGTGCTGGACGCACCGCTGACCGTTGCCCCCATGCAGCGGGTGCTGGTGCCCACCGGCCTTGCCATCGAGCTGCCGGGTGCCCATAGCGTGGCGCTGGTGTACGCCCGCAGCGGCCTGTCCATCAAGCACGGCCTGTGCATGGCAAACGGCGTGGGCGTGGTGGACAGCGACTATCGCGGCGAGCTGAAGGTGCCCATGGTCAATCTGGGTGCCGAGGCTTATACCATCCAGCCCGGCGAGCGGGTGGCGCAGCTGTGCATCGCTCCGGTATACACCGCCGCCTTTGTGCCCGCCGAGGAGCTGGGCGACACCCAGCGCGGTGCGGGCGGCTTTGGCTCTACCGGCCGCTAAAGAAGGGAACACAGAGAAAATGAAGGAAAATAACCTGATCTTAGCCTCTGGCAGCCCCCGCAGACGGGAGCTGCTCTCCCTGTACACCACTGATTTCACCGTCTGCGTCAGCGATTTTGACGAGAGTGCCGTCACAGCGCCTACCCCGGCGCAGCTGGTGGAGCAGCTGGCTATCGGCAAGTGCCTCGCGGTGGCAAAGCAGCACCCGGATGCCGTGGTCATCGGCTGCGATACCGTGGTGGACGTGGACGGCACCGTGTTCGGCAAGCCCCATGACGCCGAGGACGCCAAGCGGATGCTGCGCGCCCTCTCCGGCAAGACCCATCAGGTGCACACCGGTGTGTGCATTGCAAAAGGGGACAGGGCAGAGCATTTTGTGGACAGCTGCAAGGTGACCTTTTTCCCGCTGGGGGAGGAGGAAATCGCGTTTTATACCGCTACTCCGGAACCCTACGATAAGGCCGGTGCCTATGCCATTCAGGGGCGCGCGGCTCTGTGGCTGGACCGCATCGAGGGCGACTACTATACCATTATGGGACTGCCGGTCAGCCGCACCGTACAGCTGCTGGCGCATTTTTTGTGAGAAAAATGGAAAAATGATAGAAAACTTGCCGAAACGCTTGAGAAATGAAGCGCTTGCGGCTATAATAGAACCGTGTTATTCTGCGCAGGAGGGTCTGTTTACCGCAGACTGTCCGGCATTCTGGGATAGATTTAAGGAACGATCGTAAGGAGATTTGGAACAATGAGTTTTCTGTCAAAGGACGTTGGCATTGATCTGGGTACTGCCAATACTCTGGTCTACATGAAGGGCAAGGGCATCATCATGCGTGAGCCCTCGGTCGTGGCGGTGGACACCAAGACCGACGAAGTGCGCTGCGTGGGCGGCGAGGCAAAGGCTGTCATCGGCCGTACCCCCGGCAGTATCGTGGCGGTGCGTCCCTTGAAGGACGGCGTCATCGCTGATTTCGACATCACCGCAAATATGCTGGAGAACTTCCTCAAAAAGGCTTGCGGCAATAGCATGTTCTCCCGTCCCCGGGTGGTCATCTGCATCCCCTCCGGTGTTACCGAAGTGGAGCGCCGCGCAGTGCGCGAGGCTACCCTGAAGGCCGGTGCCCGTCAGGTGTCTGTCATTGAAGAGCCCATGGCTGCTGCCATTGGTGCAGGCCTGCCCATCAGCGAGCCCACCGGCAGCATGATCGTGGATATCGGCGGCGGCACGGCGGAGATCGCTGTCATCTCTCTGGGCGGCATTGTGGCCTCCCGCAGTGTGCGCATGGCCGGTGACATGTTCGATCAGGCCATCATTGCTTTCATCAAGCGCAAGTACAACCTGCTCATCGGTGAGCGCACCGCCGAGCAGATCAAGATCGAGATCGGCTCCGCCTATGCACTGGACCCGGAGCTGACCATGGAGATCAAGGGTCGCAACCTTGTGGACGGCCTGCCCAAGAACATCGTGGTGCACTCTGAGGATGTGCGCGGCGCGCTGCTGGAGTGTCTGGTCAAGATCACCACTGCCATCAAGGAGACGCTGGAGCGCACCCCGCCGGAACTGAGCGCAGATATCATCGACCGCGGCATCACCCTGACCGGCGGCGGCGCTCTGCTGCGTGGTTTGGATCAGCTGATCCAGAGTGAGACCGGCATTGACGTCCATATTGCGGAGGACCCGCTGGATTGCGTGGCCAAGGGTGCCGGTGCAGTGCTGGATCATGTGGATGTGCTGCATGATGTGCTGGACACCGATGGAGGACATATGTAAGAGCGGCTCTCTGCGGAGAGAGCTGCTTTCAATGCGGAAAAGTTTCAGACACAGCAGCTGTGCGTTTTTCCGCTGCAAACACTGCATCTTGCGCGGATGGCACGGCTGTCCGCGCTTTTTTCATGCAAAGGCCTGCGGTAGAGCGCGGGCACCCCGACAGGAGGGAAGGACCCTTTGAAAGATTTTTTTGATACCTGGAAATTCAAGATCCTTGTGGCTGTGGCGGTGTTTCTGGTGGGCATCATGGCCTACGCCGGAGCCAACGGCCGCCTGACCGCTGCCCCGCAGGAACTGCTGGGCGTGATCCTGACCCCTTTCCAGAAGGCGGCGGCTGTGGTCGGCGGCGGCGTGGGTGCGGTGTGGGAAAAGTACACCAGCATCGATGAAGTCATGGAGCAGAACGAGCAGCTGGAAGCGGAAAACGCTGAGCTGCGCCAGCAGATGGTGGACTACGACCGCATCAAAGCCGAGAACGATGCCTACAAGGCACTGGCCAACATTCAGAAAAAAAACAGCAATGCCACCTATGTGTCCGGCTTTGTCATCGGCCGCGACCCGCTGGACGAGTTCGGCGGCTTCACGCTGGACAAGGGCACCGCAGATGGCGTAGCGGTGAACGATGCGGTCATCAGTGACCGGGGCTATCTGCTGGGCATGGTGGTGGAAGCCGACCCGACCAGCTGCAAGGTAATGACCATCCTGCACCCCAGCTTCAACGCGGCGGGCGTTGTTTCCCGTACCCGGGAAAACGGTATCCTGAACGGCAATACTACCTACGCGGCGGATGGCCTGTGTACCCTGACCAATCTGGAGCGCAGCACCGAGACCCGTGCGGGTGATCAGGTCATCACCACCGGTCTGGGCGGGGTGTTCCCGCCGGATCTTCTGGTGGGTACGGTGCAGGATGTGGTGCCGGAGGCCAGCGGCAAATCCTCCATTGCGGTGGTGCGCCCCGGTGCCGACCCCCGCACCGCCAAGCACGTTTTTATCATTACTGCGTACTAAGGAGGGCACACTGCTATGGAATCTCGCCGCAAGCGCAGCCGCAGTCAGCTGCTGAAGTGGGGCTGCTATGTGCTGGCGCTGTTTGTGTGCGCCGCTTTGCAGACTACGCCCGGGCTGTTTCAGCTGGGGCAGGCAAAGCCGCTGCTGGTGCTGCCGCTATGTCTGGCGGTGGCGGTATTTGAGGGAGAGTTTGCCGGCGCACTTCTGGGCACGGTAGGCGGCCTTTTGTGGGACTACGCCGCCGGGCGCACAGTGGGTATGCTGGCGCTGGAACTGCTGCTGCTCTGCTTTGGGGTATCGGTGCTGGTGCAGCTGTATTTACAGGTGAACTTTGGCAACTTTGCCGCCGTAAATACTATGACGGCGCTGCTGGTGCTCTCGCTGGACTGGCTGTTTTTCTATTATATGCCGGGCTATGCCAGCGCTGCGCTGCGGTACATTGCCTTTGTACTGCCTAGTGCAGTGCTGACCATCCCGGCGGCGCTGCTGGCCTTCTGGCTGGTGCAGCGCATCCATGACGGGTTTGGGATCGACAACGGTGTGGTCTAACCCGTAAAAGGAGAACCAGATGAACGAAAATGAACGCAAGGTCGTGGTGCGGCGGATGCTGCTGCTCATTGCAGTGGCCTGTATCATCATGGGGCTGTATACCTTCCGGCTGATTTTTTTGCAGCTGGTCAACGGGGACGACTTCAAGGCAAAAGCCACCACCACCACGGATTATAAGTTTACGGTCACCGCTGCGCGCGGCAATATCGTGGACAGTACCGGCAAGCGCATCGCCACCACCAGCACCGGCTATAACGTGGTGCTGAACAAGCTGCAGATGGGGGATCAGGATCTGGACACCATGTTGCAGCAGATCGTGGAGCTTTTGCGCAAAAACGATGAAAAATGGCTGGACACCCTGCTCATCAGTGAGCCGGACGCCGCCGGCAACTATACCTTTACGGACAGCGCCGACAGCACCAGCGACCAGAAAACGCTGGCGGACATGAAGGAGACGCTGGGCTTGCAGCAGTACGCCACCGCCAACGATGTGATGGAGATGCTGGTGGAGAAGAACCATCTGGAAAGCTTCTCCCTGCCGTGGCAGCGGGTGCTGGCGGGCATCCATTATGAGATGGACCGGCAGGCCTTTTCCAACGTGAACAACTTCATCATGGCAGAAAACGTCAGTCAGGTAACGGTTGCTGCCATCAAGGAACATTCCCTCACTTTGCCGGGCGTGGAGATCGTGGAGACCAGCACCCGCAGCTATGAGCAGGGCGATATTCTCCCCGCTGTGCTGGGGCGCGTGGGCAAGATCACCGCCGAAAAGTGGAAGGTGACCGACGAAAACGGTCAGGTGACCTATCCGCTCAAGGAAAAAGGCTATAACATGAACGATGTGATCGGCATCTCCGGCCTTGAATCCGTGTACGAGGACGAGCTGCGCGGCAAGGACGGTGTGGAGACCATCACCCGCAATTCGGACGGCGTGATCGTGGATACCAAGATCACCACTGTGCCGGAGCCGGGGCATACCGTGCAGTTGACCATCAACAGCGACTTTCAGCGGGCGGTAGACAAGGCCCTTGCCAATAACATCGATATGATCAACCGGGTGTACAACACCGGCGATATGAAAGCCGCTGCCGGTGCTGCGGTGGTGCTGGATGTGAAGGACGGCAGCGTGCTGGCGGCTGCGAACTACCCCAGCTTTGACCAGAACCTGTACGCCACCAACTATTCCGAGTACAGCGCTGACCCCAGTCTGCCTCTGTTCAACCGGGCGCTGCAAGGCCTGTACACGCCCGGCTCCACCTTTAAACCTGCGGTGGCAGTGGCGGCGCTGGACAGCGGCCTGATCAACCAGTACTCCACCGTCAACTGCACCGGCGTGTACACCTATTATAAGGATTACCACCCCCGCTGCACCCGCCACGGCCACAGCGGCAACATTGATGTGGTCACCGCCATCAAGTGGAGCTGCAACATCTTCTTCTACGATGTGGGCCGCCGCCTGACCAGTGACGTCTACGATGCCTACGCCTACAAGCTAGGTCTTGGGCAGCGCACCGGCGTGGAGGTCAACGAGGCTGTGGGACGCCTGACCAAAAAGACGGATAAAAACTACACCTCCTCGCTGGATATTCAGGCCGCCATCGGGCAGGGCAACACGGTGGTAAGCCCCATCCAGCTGGCGACCTACGCCGCCACGCTGGCCAACAACGGTGTGCGCTACCGCACCCACTTTGTCAAGGCGATTCTGGATACCAACACCGGCGAGGTGCTCAGTGAGACCCAGCCGGAGGTGATGGATATCATCGAGGGCAACGGCAACACCTTTGATCTGGTGCGGCAGGGCATGACACTGGTGCCCAGCACCATCAGCGGCAAGATCTCCAGCTACCCCATTGCCATCGCCTGCAAGACCGGCACCCCCCAGCGCAGTGAGACCTACGCGTCGGGCAAGCACTACCTGAACGCCATGATGATCGCCTACCTCCCGGCAGATAATCCGGAGATCGCCATCGGCATTACGGTGGAGTACGGCGGCTACGGTGCCCGCACCGGTGATCTTGTGGTGGATATCGCCAACGCCTACTTTGCCATGAAGGACGGCACGCTGGAGGTGGACCCCTATGTGGATCCGCGCACCGTGGTGCAGGAGGATGCCGCAGCATCGGATACCGCTGCCCAGACCGCCCCGGATGCTGCGAATGATGCACAGACCGATGCAGCCGCCGCAGAACCGCAGCAGACGACCGCGCCCGCAGGGGTAACAGAGGAAGAAAACAACGATGCAATGCTTGCGCAGTAAAGCGCAGCTGCGTGCAAAGTGCTGAATTTGAACGAAAATTTGAATATTGTGTCCAAAAACCTGTTGTAAATGAGTTGCGTTTGTGATATCATGTATAACAAAGGAAATTTATCAAGCGTTTTATATATAAATGTTTCAATAGAGGAGAGATCTACAGATGACGATTGCCCTGATCGCGCATGACTCCAAAAAGGAGCTGATGGTTCAGTTCTGCACGGCATACTGCCGTATTCTGAGCCAGCATAAATTGGTGGCGACCGGCACGACCGGCAAACTGATTTCCGAGGCCACTGGCCTGCAGGTACAGCGTTTTCTGGCCGGTGTGCAGGGCGGCGACCAGCAGATCGCGTCCCGCATTGCCTGCAATGAGATCGACCTGCTGCTGTTCTTCCGTGACCCCATCAATGCGAAGCCCAGCGAGCCGAACGAGATGACCCTGCTGCGCCTGTGCGATGTGCACAACATCCCCATGGCTACCAACATTGCTACTGCTGAGGTACTGATCCACGGACTTGAGCGCGGAGATCTGGACTGGCGCGATATCGTGCACCCGCAAAACTAAGATATGCAAAAAAGAAGCGCTGCATCGTACAGATGCGGCGCTTCTTTTTTGCTTTGCCGGTAAAAATGCAATGCGGTTTTTCTGCGGTGTCAGACCGTTCCGTTCACTTTAAAATCCTGTGCCATCTCCTGCACGTCGGCGGCGGTAAATTCGCCTAAGGGCAGCAGCAGCCGGGCAAGGGTGTCCTGCGGCAGCGCCGCCAGTGCGGCGCTTTCGTCCAGTGCAGCATCCACGGCGGGGCAGACGGTGTGCACACCATCGCTGCCCGGCTCTACCCGGGCGTGATGCCCGGTGGCAATGTATTGGATGCCCAGCTTGTCGGCAGCGGTCAGCAGGGCGGCAAACCGGGCGTCGTTGCCGCTGCCCAGCACCTCGGCGGGCTGGTCTGCCAGTGCTTCTGCCTTCAGTACGATGCACTCGATGCCAAGAGCCTCGGCAGCCTGCCGTGCGGCTGCGGCCCAAGCGCTCTGGTCAGCGGCCAGCTGCACCACAGCCCCGGCCACGCCGAAGCCCTGCTGCTGCAAAATGCGCACCGCAACGCCGCAATCTACGGTGCCGTCCATGCTGACAAGCACCTTGTCCTGTGTTTCGTAGGTGTCGAACCCGTTGCCGGGCAAAAATGCGTCGCTCATGTTCCTTGCCTCCCGCCATGTGCTTTGCTTTGTGCTACGGCCAGCTGGTCGCAGCGTTCGTTTTCCGGGTGGCCTGCATGGCCTTTTACCCAGACATAGGTGATCTTGTGCCGAGCTTCCTGCTCCAGCGCCTGTGCCCACAGATCCGGGTTCAGGGCAGGGGAGCCGTCGGCTTTTTTCCAGCCCCGGCGCTTCCAGCCCTTGGCCCAGCCCTTTTCCAGCCCGTTGATCACATACTGGCTGTCGGAGCACAGCCGCACCTCGCAGGGCTCCTTGAGTTGGCGCAGCGCCTCGATAAAGGCCGTCAGCTCCATGCGGTTGTTGGTGGTGCTGGCGTCGCCGCCGCTCAGTTCCTTTTCGTACACCTTGCCGTCAAAGCGGTAGCGCAGCACCGCACCCCAGCCGCCCGGGCCGGGATTGCCGCTGCAAGCGCCATCTGTGTACACCTCTACCTGTTTCATGGGGTTCTCCTTATAGAATAGAATACCTTTATTTAGCGCTATTTTGCCCGGGATGTCAAGAGCCAATGTATACGCCGGCCCGGTTTTGCCAAACCTTGGAATTGACAAAACCGGTGCGAGATACTATACTTAGCGTAACAAAATGCGTATAGGGGTGCACCAAAGGCGTGCGCCCGGCTGTTCCGGCAGAAACGCCACAGTCGCATCGAACAGATGGACTTACATGGCCAAGAATCTCTTGCGGAACCAACAGCGCTGCTGCAAAAAGCACGCTGAACGATAAATTCTATACGATGCATCAACCGGAAGCCGATGCAGTTTCAGGTGCTTCCCCTGTGCAAGGTGCGGCTGCTCTCCCCGGCGGAGCGCGGTCTGGCCTGCAATTGAATCTGGAGGTAAAGAATGGCTCAAGCAAAAGAAAATAACCCCGCACCCCGTGCAAAAGCTCCGGCAGCGCCCAAGGCAGCTGCCGCAAACGGCACTGCTCCCGCAGGGGAAAAGCGTGCCCGCCCCACTACCCGCCGCCCCTACTATAACCGCCGCCCGCGCCGTGCGCAGCAGCCCAAGGAGGCAGCGACCCCCATCCATATCTACCCGCTGGGCGGTCTGGGCGAGGTCGGCAAGAACATGACCGTCTACGAGTGCAACGGTGATATGATTATCGTGGACTGCGGTCTGGTGTTCCCGGACAGCGAGATGTTCGGCGTGGATATGGTCATCCCGGACTTCACCTTTGTGGTGCAGAACAAGGACAAGATCAAGGGTCTGCTCATCACCCACGGCCACGAGGACCACATTGGCAGCATTCCCTATCTGCTGCAAAAGATCAGCCTGCCGGTGTACGGCACCCGTCTGACCTGCGGCCTGATCAAGAACAAGCTGGAGGAGTTCGGCCTTGCCGGTAAGACCAAGTTTGTGGAGATCGTGCCCCGGCAGAAGCTCAAGCTGGGCTGCTTTACCGTGGAGCCCATCCATGTGAACCACTCCATCCCGGATGCCGTGGCTTTTGCTATCGACAGCCCCGCCGGTACCATCATCCAGACCGGAGACTTTAAAATTGATTACACCCCGCTGGCCTGCGGCGTGACCGACCTGTCCACCCTGTCCGAGTACGGACAGCGCGGTGTGCTGGCTTTGCTGAGCGACTCCACCAACGCGGAGCGCCCGGGCTTTACTGCTACCGAGCAGAAGGTGGCCGCCGGTGTGCGCAGCCTGTTTGCCCGTGCCCGCAATAAGCGCATTATTATTGCAACCTTTGCGTCCAACATCTACCGCGTGCAGCAGATCATTGATCTGGCTGTGGAGGATGGCCGCAAGGTGGCCTTCAGCGGCCGCAGCATGGTCAACAATACCGCCATGGCGCAGGAACTGGGCTATATGCACATCCCGGAGGGCACCCTGATCAGCGTAGACGAGCTGAACCAGTACCCGCCGGAGCAGGTGGTGCTGGTGACTACCGGCAGTCAGGGCGAGCCCTTGAGCGCGCTGAGCCGTATGGCCTCCTGCAGCCACCGTCAGGTGCGGGTAGGCCCCGGCGACTTCATCATCATCTCCGCAAACCCCATCCCCGGCAATGAAAAGAGCGTGACCAAGATCGTCAACGGTCTGCTGCTGCTGGGTGCAGAGGTCATCTACGAGAGCATGTACGATGTGCACGTTTCCGGTCACGCCTGTCAGGAGGAGCAGAAGCTGATGCTCACCCTGACCAAGCCCAAGTACTTCCTGCCCGTGCACGGCGAGTATAAGCAGCTGAAAAAGCACGCCCTCACTGCTGCAAGTCTGGGCATTCCCACCAGCAATATCCTGATTGCCGAAAACGGCTCCAACGTTATCCTCTCGCAGGACGAGATGAAGCTGGGCGAGCCGGTGACCGCCGGCGCCGTCATGGTGGACGGCCTTGGCGTGGGCGATGTGGGCAACGTGGTGCTGCGGGACCGCAAGCACCTCTCCGAGGACGGTCTTGTTATCATCGTGGCTACTGTGGACAGCAAGACCGGCAAGGTGCTGGCCGGGCCGGATCTGGTAAGCCGGGGCTTCGTGTATGTGCGCGAGAACGAGAGCCTGATGGACGGTGCCCAGAGCATTGTGGAAAATGCACTGGAGCGCTGTGTGGACGAGCACGTCCGGGACTGGAACAGCGTAAAGACCCGTGTGCGTGAGGCGCTGAGCAGTTATATCTACCGGCGCACCAAGCGCAGCCCGATGATCCTGCCCATCCTGATGGAGGTCTGACCCGGGCGCACCGCAAGGCGGTGCAGCGTCTGAGGAGGCAAAAAAACCAATGAAACGTAAACCAAGATGGACACTGGAAATGCTCACGGCCAGTCTGGCGGTGCTGTGCGGCCTTTTGCTGCTGGTGCTGCTGGTGCAGCGCCCCATGGCATGGCCGCTGCTGGCTGTGCTGGTGGTGCTGTGGGGCATAGGGGCAACCCTGTTCCGTTGCAAGCTGCGCAGCTGGGTGGTGCGCTGGACAAGCGGCACCACCTTTGAAAAATCCAAGGTGCAGTTCAGTCTGGAGCCCCTTTCCCAGCCTGCGGCGCTGCTCTCCGGCGAGACGGTGCTGTGGTACAACAGCCAGTTCCGCACCCGTCTGCTGGGCGGGCAGGATGTGCTGGCCAGCCGGGTGCAGAAGCTGCTGCCCGGGCTGGATCTGCAATTGTGCCGCAAGCGTGAGGGACAACTGCTGACCCTTGCCGACGGCTACTGGAGCGTGCACAGCTCCACCGTGCCCGGCGAAGCCGAAAGCATGACCCTGCTGGTGCTGAACGAAGAGACCGAGCTGCGCCGCATCGAGGCAGAGTACAAGGCCAGCCGTCCGGGGTATCTTGCCTTTCAGCTGGACGGCTACGATGATGTGTTCGGGGATCTGATGGACAGCGAGCGCGCCCGCCTGCTGGAGGGCGTCAACCGCATTCTGGAGGATATGATCGGGCGCGGCAGCGGCTTTCTGCGCCGGGTAGGCAGCGGCGGCCGCTACATCGCAGTGGTGGAGGAGCGCCAGCTGGAGCAGTTCGCCAACCGCGGCTACGATGTGCTGGATAAGATCCGCGCACTGGACCCCGGCGTGAGCCTTTCGATGTCCATTGGTATCGGACGCGGGGCACGCACCCTGCGGGAAGCGCAGGATATGGCCGAGCACGCGTTGGATATGGCGCAGGGACGCGGCGGCGATCAGGCCGCTGAGATGACGCTGGATGGCTTTACCTTCTACGGCGGCGTGAGCCATGGTGTGGAAAAGCGCAGCAAAGTGCGCAGCCGCCTTGTGGCCGACCAGCTGGTCAAGCTGATCAAAGAAGCCGACCATGTGGTCATCATGGGTCACCGCATGAGCGATCTGGATGCTATCGGCGCAGCCGAGGGCGTGCTGCGCATTTGTAAGATCTGCGATGTGCCGGCGGTCATCGCTGTCCGGCGAGACGCTACGCTGGCGGCCAGCCTGATCGATGCGCTGTGCAAGGCGGGGCAGAAGGATGACTTCATTGACCCCAAGGACGCCCTGCCCATCATTTCTAAGCGTACCCTGTGTATCGTGGTGGATACATATCAGGTTGGCCTTGTGGAAAGCAAGGACATTCTGGAAAAATGCGGCAAGGTGGCCGTCATCGACCACCACCGCAAGGGCGTGGGCTACATTGAGAACCCGGCGCTGGTCTGCCACGAGCCCTATTCCTCCTCGGCCAGCGAGCTGGTCACCGAGCTTTTGCAGTATGTGGGCGAGCGGGACGACAAGCCCAACCGCATCGAGGCCGAAGGTCTGCTTGCCGGTATTTTGCTGGATACACAGGACTTTACCCTGCACACCGGTGTGCGTACCTTTGAAGCCGCTGCTGCACTGCGCCGCTACGGCGCAGAGACCGAGCGGGTGCGCAGGCTGTTCGATGTGACCATGGTGGAGTACAATGCCAAGGCCGATCTGGTGGAAAAGGCGCAGATGTACAAGAACTGTGCCATCTCCATTGGCGGCGAGGTCGCCCCGGAGGCCCGGGTCGCCATTGCGCAGGCCGCCAACGACCTGCTGCGCATTCAGGGCGTGGACGCCAGCTTTGTGGCAGTGCAGGTGGGCAACGGCGTAAACATCTCTGCCCGCAGCATGGGTGCCGTGAATGTGCAGGTGATCATGGAGTCGCTGGGCGGCGGCGGTCATCAGACCATGGCAGCAGCCCAGCTGAAGCATATCACCCCGCAGGCGGCACGCAGCCGTATTCAGGATGCCATCGACCAATATTATCTCTCCCAGAAAAAGACTACGCCGGAAGCACGACCGGCAAAAGGGGAATAAAACATGAAACAGTACGATTATCTCATCGTTGGTGCCGGTCTGTTCGGTGCCGTGTTTGCCCACGAGGCAAAAAAAGCAGGCAAAAAGTGTCTGGTCATTGATAAGCGCGACCATATCGCGGGCAATATCTACACCGAGAATGTGGAGGGCATCAATGTGCACCGCTACGGCGCGCATATCTTCCACACCAACAACAAGGCCGTGTGGCAGTATGTGAACCAGTTTGCAGAGTTCAACCGCTATACCAACAGCCCGGTGGCCAACTACCACGGCCAGATCTACAATCTGCCCTTCAACATGAACACCTTCAACAAGATGTGGGGCGTTGTGACTCCTGCCGAAGCAAAGGCCAAGATCGAAGAGCAGAAGGCCGCTGCCGGCATCACCGACCCGCAGAACCTCGAAGAGCAGGCCATCAGCCTTGTGGGCACCGATATCTACGAAAAGCTCATCAAGGGCTACACCGGCAAGCAGTGGGGACGTCCCTGCACCGAACTGCCCGCCTTTATCATCAAGCGCCTGCCGGTGCGCTTTACCTACGACGACAACTACTTCAACGCCCTGTATCAGGGCATCCCCAATGGCGGCTACACCGCCATGGTGGAAAAGATGCTGGCTGGTACCGAGGTGCGCCTGAACGTGGATTATCTGGCCGACAAGGCTGCGCTGGACGCACTGGCTGAAAAGGTGGTCTACACCGGCCCGGTGGACGCCTACTTCGGCTACCGTCTGGGCGCGCTGCAGTACCGCAGCGTCCGCTTTGAGACTGAGGTGCTGGATACCGACAACTATCAAGGCAACGCGGTGGTTAACTACACCGATGCTGAGACCCCCTATACCCGCATCATCGAGCACAAGCACTTCGAGTTCGGCACCCAGCCCAAGACCGTTATCAGCCGGGAGTACAGCGCCGAGTGGAAAAAGGGCGACGAGCCCTACTATCCCGTCAACGATGAGAAGAACGGTGCCCTGTATGCGCAGTACAAGGCGCTGGCCGATGCCGAGCCGGGTGTGATCTTCGGCGGTCGTCTGGGCGAGTATAAGTACTACGACATGGACAAGGTCATCGAGGTAGCGCTGGACGTGGCCGCAAAGGAACTGGCGTAAATGCCCCGCTTCCTCTTGCCCAAAAACGACAAATGCGCTATACTATTACCATAAGACTGCACCGGTTTTCCGGTGAGAAGTGAGGGATACTATCATGAAAGTGATTCTGAAGCAGGATATCAAGGGCATCGGTAAGAAGGACGAGATCCACGAGGTCTCCGACGGCTACGCCCGCAACTACCTGTTCCCGCGCAAGCTGGCCGCTGTGGCGGATGCCAGCGCTGTGAACATGGCGCGCGGCAAGGAGGCCGCAGCCGATTTCCACGAGGCTGAGAATGTGGCAGCCGCCAAGGCTCTGGCTGCCAAGATCGAGGGCAAGACCGTGACCATCAAGGCCAAGGGCGGCGCATCCGGCCGTCTGCACGGCAAGGTGACCGGCAAGGAAGTTGCCGAGGCACTGGCTGCGCTGGCAGGTGCACCCATCGACAAAAAGAAGATCGAGCTGGAGACCAAGGACATCAAGGATGCCGGCGTGTTCAACGGCAAGGTCCGTCTGTACGTTGGCGTCGTGGCTTCCTTCAAGATCCAGGTGGAAGTGGAACAGGCCTGATCTGTGTGCCGTTTGCGCCCCCTCACAGCAGGGGGCGCTTTTTGGCTTTACAGGATGCTTTGGATTTTGGATAAGGATAAACTACTATGCCGAACGAACGACGTTATTCCAATGAACTGAATCTGGAGAGCGTGGGCATCAATCTGCCCTACAATATGCAGGCAGAGCAGAGCGTGCTGGGCGCGGTGCTGCTCAAGCCCGACACCCTGACCGATCTTGTGGAGATCCTCAAGCCGGAAATGTTCTACACCCGGCAGAATGCCCAGATCTGGACCGAGATGCTGCGCCTGTTTACCAACGACCAGACCATCGATTTTGTCACCCTGCTGGATGCAGTGGTGTCCGATGGGGTGTTCCCCAGCGCAGACGAGGCCAAGATCTATCTGACCGGTCTGGCAGAAACGGTGCCCAGTATCTCCAACGTAAAGGCCTATGCCCAGATCGTGCAGGAAAAATATCTGGTGCGTCAGCTGATGGGGGTAGCCAAGGACATTTTGCAGGACGCCGGGGACGAGCCGGACGCCGACCTTCTGCTGGAAAACGCCGAGCAGCGCATCTACGAGATCCGCTCCGGCCGCGATTCCAGCGCCCTGACCCCGCTTTCGTCCAGCATGGTGGAAACGCTGACCAACCTGCAAAAGATCAGCGGCCCGGATGCGGATAAGTACAAGGGCATCCCCACCGGGTTCCGCCTGCTGGATACCGTGCTTACCGGCCTTGGCCGCGGCGATCTGGTCATTCTGGCAGCCCGTCCCGGTATGGGCAAAACCAGCTTTGCGCTGAACATCGCCACCCGCGTTGCCATGCAGCAAAAGGTGCCGGTGGCCATCTTCAGTCTGGAAATGACCAAGGAGCAGCTGACCAACCGTATCCTCTCGTCGGAGGCCGGAATCGACAGTCAGGCCTTCCGTACCGGTGCGCTGCGCGCCGAGGACTGGGAGTATCTGGCACTGGCTACGGAAAAACTGCACGATGCACCGATCTATATGGACGATACTTCCGGTATTACCATCACCGAGATGAAGGCCAAGATCCGCCGGGTGAATCAGGATCCTGCCCGCCCCAATGTGGGCCTGATCGTCATCGACTATCTGCAGCTGATGACCACCGGCCAGCGCAGTGAGAACCGCGTGCAGGAGATCAGCTCTATCACCCGAAACCTGAAGATCATGGCTAAGGAGCTGAACGTGCCCATCATCGCGCTGAGCCAGCTGTCCCGTGCGGTGGAAAAGCAGGGCAACAACTCCAGCCACCGCCCGCAGCTTTCGGACCTGCGCGATTCCGGTTCTATCGAGCAGGACGCAGACTGCGTTCTGTTTTTGTACCGCGATTCCTACTACGCCAGCCAGAACCCGGACGGCGCCGAGGTGGATGCCGATACCGCCGAGTGTATCGTGGCAAAGAACCGTCACGGCGAGACCAGCACCGTGCCGCTGGGCTGGGATGGTGCCCACACCCGCTTTATGGATGTGGACTTCAAGCGCTGATGGATACCGTGATCCTTGCCCGGGTGGAGGATTTCTGCACCCGGGAGGGGCTTTTGCAGCCCGGCGTACCGCAGCATCTGGCAGCAGCAGTCTCCGGCGGGGCGGACAGCATGGCGCTGCTGCTCTTGCTGCGGCAGTTGCAGCCGAGGTTCGGCTATACGCTCTCTGCCTGCCATGTGAACCACGGTCTGCGCGGGCAGAGCGCCGACCGGGACGAAGCCTTTGTGCGGGCGGAATGCGCCCGTCTGGGCGTGCCGCTGCGGGTGTTCCACGCGGCAGAGCTGACCCCGCCCCCGGCACACGCCGGGGAGGACTGGGCGCGCCGTCTGCGTTATACGGCCTTTGCGCAGCTGCAAGAGCAGGGGATAGATGCCATCGCTACGGCCCATACTGCAAATGATCAGGCCGAAACGCTGCTGCTGCGGCTGGCGCGCGGCACCGGGCTGCACGGTGCGGGCGGCATCCGGCCAAGGCGCGGGTGCTACCTGCGCCCGCTGCTCTGCCTGAGCCGCGCCGAGACCGAGGCTGTCTGTCGGGCAGCGGGGCAGACGTGGGTCACCGACGAGACCAACGACACCGACGCCTACGCCCGCAACCGGCTGCGCCACAACGCCCTGCCTGCGCTGGAAAGCACCAACGCAGCGGCGGTGCAGAATCTGGCGCGTTTCTGTGAAAAGGCTGCGCGGGTGGATGCCTATCTTGCCGCCGAAGCTGCAAAGCTTCTGGCGGCAGCACGCCTGCCCGGCGCAGAACCGATGTGGCAGCTGCTGCCCTTGCAAGCAGCAGACCCCCTGCTGCTGGAAACCGCGCTGCACAGCCTTGTGGCTCCGGTGCGGGACGCAGAGGAAAAATATGTGCAGCTGCTGTGTGCCGTGGTGCGGCAGGGCAGCGGCGCAGTACAGCTGACCGGACAGGTGCGCTTTTGCGCCGGGAACGGCTGTCTGTGTCAGGAAATGCTGCCGCAAGCGCTGCCCGAGCAGCCGGAGAACCTGCCGCCGCAGCTGCCCTTTTTGCCCGAAAAACAGCCGGAATTCCGGCTGCGCGGGGGCTGGAAAGGGAAAGCAGAGCTATTAAAAGCCGATTTTGAAGAAAAAATACAAGTCGTTCATAAAAAAGACTTAAAAAATCGGGCGGATTATGCTAGAATAACTACGTTGTACACTAGTCTTGTTCTGCGTGCCCGACAGCCGGGAGACCGCTTCCGGCCTGCGGGGCGGGGTTTGAGCAAGCCGCTGCGAAAGTGGATGAACGAGGCCGGTGTCCCGAACGAACTGCGGGATACGCTGCCGCTGCTTGCCAGCGGAAGCGAAATTTTATGGGTGTGTGGGGAAGGCTTTGCCGATGGCCTTGCACCGGACACGGAAAGCAGATGGATCCTGCACTTGGATGCAGAGATCGAAACACAGGAGGAAAAAACAAATGAGTATGCACGATGATATCAAGACCGTTCTGGTCAGCGAAGAGCAGCTGAAGGCCAAGGTGGCAGAGCTGGGCGCTCAGATCAGCCGGGATTATGCCGGTAAAAATCTGGTGCTGGTGTCCATCCTCAAGGGCTCGGTGGTCTTTATGGCCGATCTGATGCGGGCTGTGAGCATCCCCTGCAATATCGACTTTATGGTGGTCTCCAGCTACGGCGGCAGCAACACCACCTCCAGCGGTCTGGTCAAGATCATCAAGGATCTGGACGGTGATCTGTCCGGCAAGGATGTGCTGATCGTGGAGGACATTCTGGACACCGGCGTCACCCTGTCCAACCTTGTGCCCATGCTCAAGATGCGCAACCCGAACTCCGTTAAGATCTGCACGATCCTTGATAAGCCCAGCCGCCGCAAGGCCGACATCCAGCCGGATTATGAGGGTTTTCAGGTGCCGGACGAGTTCGTGGTGGGCTACGGTCTGGACTACGATGAAAAATACCGCAACCTGCCCTATGTCGGCGTGCTGAAGCCTGAGGTCTACACGAAGTAACGTGTCCATTATAAAAATCCAGAACTGGAGTTGATTTTTTTGCAACCGAAGAAACCCCGTTTCAATCCGCTGGTGATCGCCATTGTGCTGGCAGCCGTGCTGATGGTGTGGTCGGTGCTGGGCGGCACCGGCGGCAGCGCCAGCGGCTCCTCCATGGCATATTCCACGGTGGTACACTATTTTGAGAGCAATCAGGTCACCAAATTCTCGCTGGATCTGAACACCGGCGTGATCACCATGACCCTGAAGGAGGGCGCACAGGAGCTGCCCAACGCTGCCGAGCAGAGCACTGCCCAGTCCACGGGCGGGCTGCTTTCCGGCCTGCTGTCCTCCTCTTCCGCTGCCCCCACCGGGGTAAAGAAGAACGAGGACGGCACCGAGACAGTCAGCTATAAGCTGCCCTACGCCCGGATGTTCGTGGACCATGTGTCGGACTACATCGCCCAGTACGATGCAGCCAACCCCGATGCGCCCATGGTGTACGACTATGTACCTGCCAAGGAGACCATCCCATGGATGGAGATCCTGTTCTATCTGGCTATGCTGGGCTGCACCGGCTTTTTGCTGTTCTCCATGATGCGCGGCGGTGCTGGTGGCGGTGGCATCATGAACGTAGGCAAGGCCAGGGTAAAGGACGAGCACGAGAATAAAAAGACTGCCACCTTTGCCGATGTGGCTGGTGAGGACGAGGAAAAAGAGGAGCTCAAGGAAGTTGTGGAGTTCCTCAAGAGCCCGGATAAGTTCAATACGCTGGGTGCCCGCATCCCGCATGGCGTGCTGCTGGTGGGCCCTCCGGGTACCGGTAAGACCCTGCTGGCGCGTGCCTGTGCAGGCGAGGCCGGGGTGCCCTTCTACTCCATCTCCGGCTCTGACTTTGTGGAAATGTACGTCGGCGTAGGTGCCTCCCGTGTGCGCGACCTGTTCGATAAGGCCAAAAAGACCATGCCCTGCATCATCTTTATTGATGAGATCGATGCCGTGGGTCGTCAGCGCGGCGCAGGTCTGGGCGGCGGTCACGATGAGCGTGAGCAGACTTTGAACCAGCTGCTGGTGGAGATGGACGGCTTTGAAGCCAACGACGGCATCATCGTCATGGCTGCCACCAACCGTGCTGATATTCTGGATAAGGCACTGCTGCGTCCCGGCCGCTTCGACCGTCAGGTCTATGTTGGTCTGCCGGATGTCAGGGGACGCGAGGAGATCCTGAAGGTGCATACCCGCAACAAGCCCCTTGCACCGGACGTCTCCCTGAAGGTCATTGCCCAGCGCACTGCCGGTTTTGCCGGTGCAGACCTTGAGAACCTTGTCAACGAAGCCGCGCTGCTGGCTGCCCGCCGCAACCGCAAGGCCATTACCATGGAGGATATCGAGGAAGCTTCCATGAAGGTGATGGCAGGCCCTGAGAAGAAGAGCCGCGTGGTCACCCCGGAGGAGAAAAAACTCACCGCCTACCACGAGGCCGGTCACGCAGTAGCAGGCTTCTACTGCAAGCACCACCCCCGCGTGCACGAGATCACCATCATCCCGCGCGGTCAGGCCGGCGGCTACACCATGTATCTGCCCGAGAAGGATCGCAGCTATGTGACCAAGGGCGAAATGTTTGAGGACATCGTGTCCAGTCTGGGCGGCCGCGTGGCCGAGCAGCTGATCCTGGAGGATATCTCCACCGGTGCCTCCAATGACCTGCAGCAGGCTACCAACATCGCACGCCAGATGATCACCCGCTACGGCTTCTCCGAGCGTCTGGGCCCCGTGGTCTACGGCACCTCGCAGGAGGAGACCTTCCTTGGCCGCGACCTTGGTCAGGGCAAGGGTTACAGCGAGACCACCGCTGCCGAGATCGACAGCGAGACCCGTGATATCATCGATGAGGCCTACGAGACCTGCCGCCGCACCCTGACCGAGCACATCGATCAGCTCCATGCGCTGGCCAAGGCTCTGATGGAGCGCGAAAAGCTCAACGAGGAGCAGTTCAACACTATTATGGCCGGCGGCACTCTGCCCCCCTGCGAGGATGCAAAGCCTGAGCAGGCGCAGCCCGACCAGACCGTGCAGCCTGCCCCGGTGCAGCCCGCAGAGCCTGCGGAAACTGCTGAGCGCGCCGAACCCGCCGAGCAGGCCGAGCCTGCCCAGCCGGAAGCGCCGCAGCCAGACGCCCCGGAGCAGCAGGACTAAGCTTTTTTAAGAAAAGGAGCGAACATCGTGGAGGAAAATTTTAACCCGGTCGCCCAGACCCGCGCAAACTACTATACCCCCGGCAGCCCAGTGCAGTTCGTCTGCGTGGAGCTGCTCAAGGGGGACGTCAGCGGTGAGCACGCTGTCTGCCTGACCTTCAAGAATATTTCCCGCGTGACCCTGACCGCACTGGAGATCCACTTCAAATGCAAAGGCGTGGACGGTGTGATCCTGTGCGAGGATAAGTTCGAGTATCGGGATCTTCAGGTAAAGCCCGGCGAGCTGTTCGGACAGGACGATGCCGTGTTCATCACGGCAAAGGCCATCACCAGCGTGGATGTTTCGCTGTGCAATGTGTACAACGGCAAGCGTGTGGTGCATCTGGACGGTATCAAGCGTGTGCGCCTGCCCGCACCCCGCCGTCTGGCTCCAGAGCTGCAAAAGACGCTGGAAGCCCGCATGAACCGCACTGGGCTCAAGTATCAGCCGCAGGTGTTTGAAAACGGCTGGTACTGCGCCTGCGGTGCTTTCCACCCCACTGAGGAGGACACCGTTTACTGCTCGGAGTGTGGCTGTGACCGCATTCTGCTGCAGAATGCGCTGAATACCCTGTTGCAGCCCGCCGCCCCGGCAGACGAGATGGAAATGTCCCTCAACGCCCCGGCGGCGCCCGCAGCGTCTGCTGCGGTGGAGGAGCCTACCCGCATCGTGGGTGCAGCCCCCATCGCCCCGGCAGCGCCCGTAGAGGAGCCCACCCGGGTCATGGGCGCAGCGGCTTACCAGCCGAAGGCTGCCCCCGTCCAGCCCATCTCGGAGCCTACCCGTGTGCTGGACGCCGCTGCCCGCGCACCGATTTCCGACGTTGCTGCGGCAGACGAGGGCACCCGCGTGATGCCCGCCGCTGCCCACCGTCCGGCACCGGCTCCGGTGCGTCAGCCTGCGCCTGTGCAGGACGATGACGAGGAGTACGAGGACAGCCGGGACAGCGTGGCAGAAGCGCTGATCCGCTGGGTGCCGCCCATTACGGCCATCCTGTGCGCAGCCATTGCGCTGTGCGGCTTTGTGTACTACCAGTTCGTGCTGTAAAATAAGATTCATCCCGGCGGAGGGGGCAGCGTGCCTTCTCCGCCTTTTGTGTGCATTGCACAGAAAGGAAATGCCATGCCGGAACAAGCCTTACAGGTGGCTTTTGAGATTAAGACCGCCTGCGATGAGATCAGCCGCCGCCTGCTGCGCTGGCACTGGGAGCGCAAGCCCGGGGCGCACAGTCTGGACGCGCTGCTGGAGCATATTGCCGCCCGCAAGCAGGAAAGCCCGGATTATTATGACCGTATGCCGGATCTTACCGGCAAGACCAGCTGGCAGCAGCTGGACACTACCCTGTGTATGCGGGTGCTGCTGGACCCGGAGACTGATGCCGCCCGCCCGCTGGACTTGCTGGGCAACACGGCGCACCCCTCTGCCGCCCGCCATGCCTGCAACGCCATCCGCACCGCCCGCAACGAAGCTGCCCACGCGGCAGTTGCAGCAGACGGCGCACAGGCGGCGCTGCTGTTCAACGAAGCCATCGAGGCGCTGGAAGAGGGCTACGCCGGTACCGCCTTTAAGGAGAACGAACTGGCACAGTATTACCGCGAGGCAGAAGACTACCTGAACCGGTGCAGCGAGGGCAAACCTCTTAAAGCGCGCCAGAGCAGCCCGCAGAACACACAGCAGGGGAAAGCTGCTGCCCGCAGCAAGCCCCGCAGCGCACAGCAGACCCGCAGCACTAAAAACACTGCCGCCCGCAGCCGCAGCACCGGTACAAAGCAGAGCCGTGGCATAGCCTCCCGCAGCAAAAAGCAGCAGACCGGCGGCGAGAGCAAGGCAGCGCTGGGCATTATTCTGGCGGTGCTGGTGCTGGGGCTTATCGCACGCGCCATCAGCATGGGTTTGCTGTAAACGCAACGTTTTTTGCAAATCTGGAGGTAAATTGGAAAGCGAAAACGGCTGTGTTGTACAAAACAACCAAAAAAGTAGCGGATAGCCACGCAGAAAAACGGTCATTGCACCTCTTGCGGGAAATATGAAACGGATTTATAATAAGCATGAAAACGTTTACACATTACCGCAGGAGAGGAAACGGAGAAAAACCCATGACCATCAGTGATATTGCAAAGCTGGCAGGCGTTTCCAGTGCTGCGGTCAGCCGCTATTTGAACGGCGGCCCTCTCAGCGAGCAGAAGCGTGCCGTGATACAAGCCGTAGTGGAGCAGACCGGTTATAGCCCGGACACTGCCGCCCAGACCCTGCGCACCGGCAAGGTGCGTCAGGTGGGGGTCATTGTGCCCAGCATCAGCTCCCAGTCGGTGGGGCAGATCACCAGCGGCATTGCAACCGAGCTGGGCGCAAGCCGCTACCTGATGCTGCTGGCTGACACCGAGCTGGACGAGCAGATGGAGCTGGAATATCTTACAGCATTGCAGCGCAACCACGTGGCCGGGATCATTCTGTTGGGCTATGATTCTAGCCCGCAGCTGTGCAAGGCGCTGAAGGACTGCCGTGTGCCCGTGGTAGTAACAGGGCAGCGCTTTGCAGACCTGCCCTGCGTTTATAACGACGACCGCTCTGCCGCCCGCGACCTGACCCGGAAGATGCTGGAGCATGGCCGCAAAAATATCGTGTACATTGGCGGCAGCGAGCAGGACGTTGCCACCGGCGCGGCCCGCCGTCAGGGTGTGCAGGATGCGCTGCGAGAGGTGGGACTAAACGCGGACGGTCTGCCCCGCGTCTGCTGTGCTGCCTTTTCCATGGAAGAAGGACAACGCTGCATGGAGGAGCTGTTGGCGCGCTGCCCGCAGCTGGACGGTGTGATCTGCGTGACCGACACCGTGGCCTTTGGCGCTTTGCAGATGCTGCGCGCTGCCGGGCGCAGGGTAGGGGAGGATGTCGGCCTTGCAGGCATCGGAGATAACTGGGCGAGCAAGGTAGTGCAGCCCGGCTTGACCACCATCCGCTTCTACCAAAAGCAGGTAGGGCAGGAGGCCGCCCGGATGCTGCTGCAAAGCTTGGAGCATACCGGGCCGGACGCTGCGCCTGTGCGCCAGACCACGCTGGGCTATACGCTGGTAGAGCGCGGCTCGCTGTAAAAAAAGAGGAACAAATGAAACAAAAACTGATCTTTTTAGATATCGATGGCACTCTGCTGCCCCCGGGCGAGATGCTGATCCCCCAAAGCACGGTGGAAGCGCTGCGCAAGGCACACGCCAACGGCCATAAGCTGTTTCTGTGCACCGGACGCAACCTGCGCATGACCCAGCCACTGCTGGACTATGGCTTTGATGGCGCGGTATGCAGTGCCGGCGGTTATGTGTTCTGCGGGGACAAGGTGCTGGTAGACCTGCCTATGGAGCCGGAGCTGGCAGAGGGTGTGCGCAACGCCATGGAGCGCCACGGCGTGGAGTGCACGCTGGAAGCGCGGGACGCCACCTACGGCAGCCTGAAGATGATCGAGCGCTGGAGCTTCACCCACCGGGATGCAGGCCCTCTGAACAGCGAGGCCGCCCGCTGGCGCAAGGCTATGGAGGACGGCATGACCATGAATCCGCTGGCTGATTACAAGGGCGAACCGCTGTATAAGATCGTGTATATTGCGGAGCACAGCAAGGACTTGGACGAGGCCAAGCGCCTGTACGAGGATCGCTTTGTGTTCTGCGAGAGCAAGCTGGACGGTTTGGACGGCGGCTATGTGAACGGCGAGCTTATCAACCGTAAATTTGACAAAGGACGCGGCATCAAGGCCGTATGTGACTATCTCGGCGTGCCCCTGCAGGACAGCATCGGCTTTGGCGACAGCGACAACGATTTGCAAATGACCGATGTGGTCGGCATCAGCGTCTGTATGGCCAATGGCTCTGCAAGCCTGAAGCAGCGCTGCGACCGCATTGCTCCCTCGGTGTATGAGGACGGCATTGCTAAGGAGTTTGCAGCCTTGGGGCTGATTTGAAATTTCTTTTTGTGAAAATAGGGCAGGGGAACGTCTGCGGACGTT